>FWPV01001859.1_pt1 | contig 54684 bp, 43 predicted proteins | sample 2228371 | NCBI WGS metagenome assembly FWPV01 (sample SAMEA103939776, study PRJEB20133) | metagenome
AATATGAAAGCCGTTTTTTTGAATAGCTCCCCTACACCGTCGCTTCGCTCCGTCTGTCGGTGGAAACATTAGACTGGATTAAGTGGAAACTTTGGACTGGAACAGGTGGAAACTTTGGGGCGTAACACGTGGAAACTTTCAGCGGAATAAGCACTGGAGTGATAAAATATGCAATTAAGACAGGTTTAGTTTCTCTACACTTATAAAAACCATTTCAATTCTCTTCCATCATTTTCAAAACTCATTTCATAATAATATCAGAAAAATTAACCCCTCTGATCAGAAAAATTCAGGTTTTTCCTTTCTAATTTTTTATGCTATAAGGCGATATCATTAAGTTTCAATATTCGGCAAAATAAATAAAAAAAGAAAAAAATTATATTTATTAATAAAAATTATGTTTTTTTTAAAATCAGTGCATAACATTTTAAATTTACTGTTCTCAGTTTAATTCTAAGCAATCAATTACATTATCTATGAGATGCATAGGTAATAGAAAAGCAGAAAGGAGGTGAATGAAAAATCGGCTCGCTTATTTAATTTTTCAAGTGATAAACATCGAAGACTGAATTAAGCACGGAGGTTAGCAATGAGAAAATTAACGTTCTTCATGACAATGACTCTTGTATTATGCTTTGGACTTAATGTTCAGGCAGACACTACCGTGGGGATAGACAGGAACCCTGAATCCTGTTACCAGTGCCATGCTTCGCACATCATTACGTATCACAATACAAATATTTTCACCACCCCCAAACCCCTCAACACGCCATGTTACCCATGCCATAACTATGTAAAAAAAGTTAAGGATATAAGCTGCGATGCCTGTCATACCTATCATTCCTTTGGCAATCTCGGGATGAACGAACAGGTTGGAACGTGGTCCATGACTGGCCCCATGGCAACTGCCCGTTTCTATAACAGTGCCAGTCTGCTGCAGGATGGCAGATTTATGGTGGCTGGCGGTGCAACGCCGCCTTTTTTCGGAGCAACCAAAACGGCTGAGATCCTTGACCCAGCAACAAGGTTGTTTACTCTTGCAGCCTCCATGTCGGTAACACGTGTAAGTCACCAGCAGACCACACTGGCGGATGGCAAAGTGCTTATCACCGGCGGACGGCCGCAGCTTTTTGGGGCACCTGGTTCACTGGCTTACAACACTGCAGAAATCTATGATCCTGTGACGAATGCCTTTATGCCTGTCGCCACCACAATGAATGCTAATCGCCGCAGCCATAGGGACATACTGCTTGATGACGGCAGAGTTTTGATTACCGGTGGAACTGCTGCCTTAGCCGGCGATATTACTTCGATCAGCCTCAAAAGTGCGGAAGTTTATGACCCGGAAACCGGGACTTTTACCCCGGTTGGAGACATGAATGATGCGCGTCAGTCACATCATCTGGTAAAACTGCTTGACGGCAGAGTGCTGGTGGTTGGCGGCGGAGCAGGACCAGGTCTGGCAAATCCTTTAACGTCTATGGAAATCTTTGATCCGGCAACCAACAGCTTTACGCCCGCAGCTTCCATGACCAAGGCGCGGATGACCTGTGCTGTGACTTTGCTGGCAGACGGCAGAGTGTTGCTGGCTTTTTCCTGGAACGGGTCAGTTGTAACACCTGAGAGCGAAATTTATGACCCGGCAACCGATACGATAACCCCCGTAACAGGCAAACTGCCGTTCCACGGTAAGGTGGACAATCTTGCTGTGCGGTTGTATGATGACACGGTTATCATTCCCAGCGGCGGTAATGCCAACATCCAGGTCTTACCTGATACCTCTGTGTACCGGCCGGATAAAGACGATTTTATCATGGCAGGTTCGGTGCAGTTCCCGCGCACCACGGGCTACAAAACCGGTGCACTGCTCATTGACGGACGGGTGGTTACCGGCGGCGGCATTGGTCTTACTGCAGCGGGTGCGCCCAAGTTTTTTCAGCCTGGTGAAATTTACACCCCGAGCGATATGTCCCAGGCAAAAGGTTTGCAAATCCTTATCACTGCTTTGCCAGGAAGCGCTTTTAGAAAATTTCCAGCAGATCGTAATTATTTGAAAGATAAACTGGATCAGATCATGGGACAACTGGGTGCAAATCAGTATCAGAAAGCCTTAGATACGTTAGTTAAAAACGTGATTCCTTACATTGATGGCTGTGCCGGGGGAAACCCCTCAAATGACTATATTAAGTCATGTGATGATAAAGAAAAACCCTATGCTGTCGCAGAACGGCTTAAGAAGACTCTTCAGGAGCTAACCGGTGCGCTGAAGCCGCCTCAGATTACTATTACAGCAACTCCGACCAGTGGCGGCGTGCCACTCACGGTCAGCTTTACTGCAACAGCAAGCGATCCGGATGGCTCTGTAATCTCCTATTACTGGGATTTCGGTAATGGAGGCAACAGCATTTTACAGAATACGACAGGCACCTATGCCTGTCCGGGCGTTTATACTGCCACCTGTGCGGTTATTGACAACGACGGGCTTATCGCTCAGGCAGACGTGACGATTAACGTCGCATATCCTGCAGGGGTCACTGCTCAATTTAACTGCGACCTCTATCCAGCATATAACGCATTTTGCGCCAAAGTTTGCCATTATACAGGCGCTCCGTATAATGTTGGTGCAGGCGTTAACCTGAGCAGCTACGCTGCTATCATGGCAGGCAGGACGCTGCCTGACGGGACTAATTATCCCATTGTTATCCCCTATGATCCTGATAACAGCCCTATTGTTCAGATTACAGAAGCGCCCAGATATCATGCACATGATGTGGGCGGGGAGCGCCTGAATGATGACGTGCGAGAAAAACAGCGCGCGTGGATTTTAGAAGGTGCGCAAAACAATTAAATTCCACTTAAATGTGGGGAAATAATAAGTAAACCTTTAACAGGGGATCTGGCTGAATGTAAAAGCCTAGTCAGATCCCCTTTTTTAACTATAAACAGCGAGGGTAATGTAATATAACGTGTTAACAACGGTAATTTTTTCGAAAGTGCACTATTATGAAAAAATTTCAAGCAATAATTGTTTTGTGCTTGATAGCAGCTTTTATGTTCCAAAGCTGTACTAAGAAGCAGGAGGAGAAAAAACAACCTGCGGGCATCGTCGCAAGCATTGGTACTAATTTTATTACCACAGATGATTTAACAAGAGTGCTTCGGGAGGTTCCCGCAGCGACTCAATATGAATACCTCACTGAAGAGGGGAAACGGATGCTGGTTGACATGATAATTGACTGGAAACTCATGGCACAGGAGGCAGTTAAAACAGGATTGGACAAGAGTGAAGAAATTAAAGCAAAATTAGTAAAAAATTCCGAGAGAGGTTTTATTAATGAGCAGATACTGAGCAATGAATATTTGCAATATCGCATTAAACTATTGAAACCTGTTACTGATGCAGAGGCAGAGCAGTATTACCTTGGCCACCGGAACGAGTTTGTTGTCCCCGAGAGAGTGAACGTTAAGAGAATCGTTTTTGATGCCAAGGATAAAGCGCAGGAGGCGCTGACAGCGTTCAGAAAGGGAATGACATTCGAAGAATTTAAGAAGCAACATCCAGATATCAGAATAAAGATTGATACCCTTTGGGTGCAGCACACTGAGGCCGGGTCAGAAATGGAGCGCACTGCGTTCAGCCTCAAAAAGGGTGAGTTAAGCGATGTCCTTGCTGTTCAGAAGGGCTATTATATTTTGCGCGTAGAGGAAAAATTACTCAGTAGAACCCAGTCCTTTGATGAAATAAAAAAAGCACTCAACGCAAGGCTGCAGCAAGAGCGAAAAAAGGAGTTGGTGGAGAAAATTAGAACAGATCTGCGTAGGGGAATTAACATTAATATTAATGACATTATCCTGAAAAACTACCAGTGCAAAGAATGTGGATAAACTATATGAGGCTCAAGCAAGGAGTCCTGTTAAAAAATATACGGTGTTATTAACTGTAAATACAAACTGACAAAGGTTCAGTCTGTATTAGCTCGTTTAACTTGCGGCAACCCCAGATGAATGCGATGAATTTTTACTGTCTTGCCGAAAACCAAAAACATACGATGTAAGCATCGATAATCAGAACGTGGTACCCGGCTTTTTTAAGTTACTCATTTTGGCGCAGTTTGCCCAGACGTGGGTGATTTTTCAGGCTGTTAATACGTTGAACAATCGTGTCCAGAAGCTGCTGCATGCCTGGGACGGTCATGAGCTAACCAGTCGAAAATTAAGACAAAGTCATCTTTAGCAACAGGAAGGTATCTGAGGGTATATTTGTTTGCCATGCAGTCGCTTTTGCAGTTTGTTTATTACCTGGGCAGGGATAAATCCTTTTTATCCTAAAGCAGCTGGTGCTTGGGGAACCGCAAATTTCTCAAACCATTCAATGTTGGCTTGTATTTTTTCATGGTGTTTCTGGCTCATCACCACCAAATCACCCTCTTTATTAGTAGTCACGTAAACCGGCTCAAGCTGTTCCTTGTATAACAATGCAAGGCCTAATGTGCGATTTCGCAGGATTGACATAGATTTGTTAAGCGGCATGGTTTTCCTTTTTGCGATTATGATATAACAGCATCGCTGTCCAAAGGTTCGTGTTCAAACAATCTTGGTGCTTTGTTTAATAATAACCACTTTTTCCTTGCGTCATTGTATGGCTGTTGGGTCTGATACTAACCCTGAGATAACGTCCAAAACCATTGTCGCCTGAGAATTTGTTGTAATTTTTTCATTTGTGGGGTAGTATTTCTCAAACCTTCAATTCTCAGGAAACGCTTATGTTCATTATAGCTAATTTATTAAATGCCATAGCCATGATTATTCACTATGCCTTGCAGATTTATCTGTGGCTGGTAATAGGGCGGGCGATTATATCGTGGGTGAACCCGGACCCGTATAACCCGATTGTGAACTTTCTCTATCAGGTTACCGAACCGGTTCTATATCGGGTCAGGCGCATACTGCCGTTCCCCAGCATCGGCATTGATATCTCCCCGATTATTGTTTTTGCCATTATCATATTTCTTGACAGCTTTCTGGTTGGCACGCTGCAGGAATTAGCCATAAGGTTGCGATAGCCATGGTAGAACATCAAATACTTTTTGATGATGACGGGCAGCCTTCCTTTGAACAGGATATGAAGATCAGCCCCAAGGAAATCCTTGAGAAGGAATTCCCGCTGCGGTTCCGCGGATATGATGTCAATCAGGTGGATGCGTTCCTTGAAGACGTGGCGCGGGAATTTGAACGGATGTTGCGAGAACTTCAGAGCGTTCAAGAAGAGCGTGAACAGTTGCAAGAGGAGGTTGCTGCGTTACGGGAAAAAGAGCGAAATTTAAAAGAAGAACTGTTGGTGGCGCAGAGCATGGGCGAAGACATACGTGCTCGAGCCGAACAGGAAGCTTCGCGGATTATTGCCGGCGCTCAATTTGACGCGCAAAAAATTTTAGCCGAGGTGCGCCAGCAATGCGCGTCGCTGCAGCAGGAAATAACGGCCATGAATCAGAAACGCGAGCAGTTTGAAACTTCTCTGCGGGCGCTCCTGGAAGGCTATCTGAACATCATCGGTAAATAACGTGGATAACACGGGTAGCGATCATATAATGCGCACGACAGACAGCGGGGTTGAACTTGCGGTTGCAGTTATGCCCCGCGCTTCCCGGTGTGCATTTTCTGGAATCCACAATAATGCCCTGCGGATAAAAGTTACCAGCCCGCCGGTTGAAAATGAAGCCAATCTGCAATTGTGCGCCATGATTGCCCAAAAACTGGGAATCCCGCGGCGCCAGGTGTCAATAATCAGGGGTGTTAGATCACGCAAAAAAGTAGTAAGAATTGAGGGGATGTCAGCACAAGAGGTGAGTGAGAAGCTCCTGCAAAGCGCACCATAGCAAACGCCGGCACAAGTGCTCGCTGATGTTAGATTATCTTATTGAGCGGATATTCAATGATCCCTTCCGCTCCCTTCCGGTGCAGCTCCGGGATGAGCTTGCGCACCTCGCTCTCCGTAATAACCGTTTCAACAGAGAACCAGTCACTTTGATACAGGGGTGAGACGGTTGGCGCGGTTATGCTGGGCAGCAATTGAACGATTGTTTCCAGCTTGTCTTTTGGCACGTTCATTTTAAGGCCAACCATGCCTTCGGCTTTCAGTGCGCCCTCCAAGAGCATGGCAATCTGCTGAATTTTTTCTCTTTTCCACGGATCAGCCCACGAATCGCGATGTGCAATAAGCTGCGTGTGTGTCTCCAGCAGTTCATAAATAATTTTTAGCCCGTGGGCCTTTATCGTGCTGCCCGTCTCGGTAACTTCAACAATTGCATCAGCAAGCCCTTCAACAACTTTTGCTTCAGTTGCTCCCCACGAAAATTCGACAGCAACATTTATATTGCGGGCTTTGAAATAATTTTTGGTAAAATTTACCAGCTCCGTATAGATTTTTTTGCCCTCCAGGTCCTCTAATCGAGTAATCGGCGAGTCCTCCTTTACCACCAGAACCCAGCGGGCCGGCTTCTGGGTAGCCTTCGAGTAAACGAGGTTGCTTACCACGACGACATCTGAGTTATTTTCCAGTATCCAGTCCCGGCCGGTCAGGGCAACATCAATAGTGCCATTCTCCACAAACCGGGGCATCTCTTGCGCGCGCACCAGCACACAGGAAAGGTCGGCGTCATCAATGCTTGGGAAGTAGCTACGGGAGCTGGTAGTGATTTTCCACCCCGATTTTTTAAATAACTCAATCGTTGCGTTTTCCAGGCTTCCCTTAGGGATGCCGATCTTTAATTTCTGCTCCACAAATTCCTCCTTGCGGATAAAAATTTATGATACATTAACATGAAATGTGGCAGGTGAAAAGAAGAAAGTGAAAAGTAATAATCGTGGCTCGTGCTGCGTGATTTGTGTTTCGTGCCAGCAGATGCGAGCGACGAGTCCCGAATCCTTAACCCTCATGATAATATGCGCACCATTAAACTTACCATTGCGTTTGACGGGACGAATTACCATGGGTGGCAGATACAGAGAGAACAGCCAACGGTGCAGCAAGTGCTGCGCGATGCTATCTCCATGGTTTTAAACAGCCCCATAATACTGCATGGCTCAGGACGAACGGATGCCGGTGTGCACGCCTTGGGCCAGGTCGCGCATTTTACCACGGAGAGCAACCTGTCTTTAGAAACCCTGTGTAAGGCGGTAAATAGTCTGATACCAAAAGATATTGTGGTTAAGAAGGCCGAGGAGGTTGATGCAGCTTTTCACGCGCGTTACAGTGCCCGCAGCAGGACCTATTGGTATCTTATTTGGAACGCTCCGCAGCGGTGCGTTTTTTTGCAGCGCTATGCCTGGCACGTCTCTACCCCGCTGGAGATAAACGCTATGAAACAGGCTGCAACCGGTTTGATTGGCGTGCATGATTTTTCCTCTTTTCAAGGCGCTGACCGAGAAAACAGCCATGCAGTGCGGGCGGTGCACCGCGTGGCGTGTAAAAAAGTGCGGGAACACCTTGTTATTTTTTCAATCACAGCAAACGCATTTGTTAAGCATATGGTGAGAAATATTGTCGGAACGCTGGTGGATGTTGGGACAGGCAAACTAAGTGCCGATTGTTTCCAGTCAATCCTGTTGCAAAAAGACCGTACTGCTGCCGGCATAACCGCACCGCCGCACGGGCTGTTTCTCAGAAGAGTAGCTTACTGACGGCGTGCCTGGTTATTAATCAAGCTTCGTTGCCTCATCAATAAGCATCACCGGAATATCATCCTTAATATGATAGAGCAGTTTGCACGCATCACAGATAAGACCATCCTGTGATTCATTTAATCGGATATCTCCTTTACACTGCGGGCAGGCAAGGATATCAAGTAATTCTTTGCTGATGGCCATAGGAACCCTCTTGCTGGTAACCAGTTAAAAATGTTGGGTCATGTTGCCAAACCATCGTTCAAAATTAATTGAACGGCACCATACAAATCCGCGGCTATATACCGCGGTGGCTCAAGATTCGCCTCCCGATGTTTGTGCAATTCGGCTGCGCCATAGCCGGTCAGCACCATAATTGCCGTCGCGCCTACGGTATGCGCAAGCTCGATGTCGCATGACTTATCGCCGACCACATAAGAGCGCTGCACATCAATTCCCAATTCATCGGCAGCCTGCAAGACCAATCCGGGTGACGGTTTCCGACACTGACATGCGACCCGGTATTTCTGAACAACGGCGTCTGGATGATGGGGGCAATAGTAAAATCGGTCAATGCGCGCATTCTCTTTTTGCAGCAGTGCTGAAAGGCGGGTATGAATTTCAGTGAGCAGCGTTTCCTGCAAAATCCCCTTTGCAATACCCGCCTGATTGGTAATGACGACGGTTGCAAAGCCGGCATCATTTAAGAGTTTGATTGCTGCTGCCGCGCGGGGTATGAGCTCCAGCAGGTCGGGATGATGCAAATAGCCGATGTCGGTATTTATCGTTCCGTCGCGGTCAAGAAAAACTGCCTGTTTTTTCACGTGTGGTTAAATACCCGCTCAAAAATAGCATCCATATTGCGCAGAAAAAAACTGATTGAACAGAACGATTCAATCTCTTCCGGTTTGAAAATGCTGGTAATTGCCGGATCCTGCAAGAGCACATCTTTGAAATCCTGCTGCTGGCGCCAGGCCTGCAGCGCATCTTTCTGTACTATTTGATACGCTGCTTCGCGGGAAATCCCGCGCTCGGTCAGTTCCAGAAGAATGCGCTGCGAAAAAAATATGCCTTTGGTCAGCGCCATATTCCTCTGCATCTGTTCAGGATATACGATGAGATCCTGAATCAGATTGGTAAACCGCACCAGCATAAAATCAAGAATGGTGGTGCTGTCCGGACCGATCACCCGTTCAACCGAGGAGTGGCTGATATCGCGTTCATGCCAGAGTGCAACATTTTCCATGGCGGCAAGCGCATGTGACCGCAGAATCCGAGCAAGCCCAGAAATATTCTCCGACAAAATAGGGTTCTGCTTATGCGGCATTGCAGAAGAACCTTTTTGCCCGGCGGAGAAATATTCTGCGGCTTCAGAGACTTCGGTACGCTGCAGGTGTCTGATTTCCTGGGCAAATTTATCAAGGCTGCAACCAATCAGCGCCATGGTGGTAAAGAATTCGGCATGGAGGTCGCGCTGCAGAATCTGGGTGGAAATAGGCGCCGGCTTGAGGCCGCATTTTTTACACACATACTCCTCAATAAACGGTGGATTGTAGGCAAAGGTGCCGACGGCACCGGAGATTTTGCCAACGCTGATGGTTTCTGTGGCACGCTCCATGCGCTGACGGTGACGCCGCATTTCGTCATACCATCCTGCCAATTTAAACCCAAATGTTATGGGCTCTGCATGCACGCCGTGAGTGCGTCCCATCATGAGCGTGTTTTTATGCTCATAGGCTTTGGCCTTGAGGACTGCCATAAGGGTGTCAATATCCTGTAGAATAATATCAGCAGCATCCTTTAATATCAGCGCAAATGACGTATCCAGCACATCAGAAGACGTGAGCCCCCAGTGTATGTAGCGCGCATCTTCACCCACATATTCGGCGACGCAGGTGGTAAAAGCAATGACATCATGTTTGGTAACCTGTTCAATTTCTGCAATGCGTTGGACACTAAACCGGGCTTTTTCTTTAATATTTTTGAGCGCTGCTTCTGGCATCAACCCTAACCGGCACCGGGCCTCGCACACGGCAATTTCGATATCCAGCCATTTTTGGAAACGATTTTCCGGAGACCAGATTTTTTTCATAACCTCACGGGTATAACGTTCTATCATAGGCGACTCCTCAAAACTTTTCGTTGTCGTACAATGGAGTTCAGTTTTTAATAAGAATTCAGAACCTGATTTGCCAGTTACTCCCCGGCACGCTGCCGCAGTGCTTCTTCGCGAAGCACCCGCCGCAGAACTTTGCCCACTAAACTTTTGGGAAGTTGCTCAGTGAACACGATACGCCGAGGTATTTTATACTTTGCCAGATTATCGCGGCAATACTTGATGATTTCATCCTGCGTTGCCGTCACGCCTTCCTTTAAAACAATATACGCAATAATTTTTTCACCGCGCAGTTCATCGGGAATGCCGACCACGGCTGCTTCAGAAACTTTTGCATGGGACATGAGAAACGCATCAAGCTCAAGTGGATAGACATTATATCCCTCGGATATAATCATATCTTTTTTCCGTTCCACAATATAAAAGTAGCCGTCTTCATCCATCCGTGCAATATCGCCCGTATGCAGCCAGCCGTTTTTAAGAACCTGGGACGTCTCTTCCGGTTTGTGCCAATACCCTTGCATAACTTGCGGTCCGCTGATACAAAGTTCGCCTTCGCTACCCGGGGGCAGTTCCTGACCGGTCTCAAGATCAACAATCTTACAATCGGTATCGGGCAATGGCAGGCCGATGCTGCCAATTTTTCGCCGGTGCTGAATAGGATTGCAGTGCGTCACCGGAGATGCCTCGGTAAGTCCGTAGCCCTCAATGATTGTGCTCTGCGTTACCTGCTCAAAATTCTTTAAAACGCTGAGTGGTAACGGGGCGGAACCGGAAATGCAATAATTCACACTTGAGATGTCATATTTTCTGGTTTCTTTGGCGGCGTTGAGGGTGGCATAGATAGCGGGAATACCAGGGAAAAAGGTAACCTTGTGGTGTTCAATCGCTTTCAAGATATCTTTCGGGATAAAGCGCGGCATGAGAATTAACGTTGCGCCTATGGAAAGAGGTAAATTCATTGCCACAGCAAGGCCATACGAATGGAAAAACGGCAGTACCGAGATAAAAATTTCCTGCCCTTCCCGCACAATATAATACCAGTGGCGCATTTGGATATTATTACATACAATATTGCGGTGGCTCAGCATCGCTCCTTTTGAGGTGCCGGTAGTGCCGCCGGTATATTGCAGCACTGCTATATCATCGGGATTGATATCCGGTACTGGAGCAGGGGTACCGGCGCTGCGCACCAGATGGTGAAACAGCACGACGCCCGCAGATTCTTTTATAGCAGGCAGCTCAGTGGCCGGTTTTCCGAAAAGCGGATACAGGACTTTTTTCAATGGCGGCAGATAATCCTGTATGGCAGCGACGACAATTTTTTTCAGGGGGGTGCGGGCTTTGACACTGTTTACCCTTGCAAAAAGCAGGTCCAGTGTGATAAGAGTTTCTGCCCCAGAATCGTTAATTTGATATTCAAGTTCTTTTTCCGTATACAGTGGGTTGGTGGGCACAACAATGCAGCCAATGCGTAACGCAGCGTAAAAGGAAATTACCATCTGGGGGCAGTTTGGTAAAAAGAGCAACACGCGTTCTTTTGGTAAAACCCCCAGTTGCTGCAGAGCGGCGGCACACCGCAGGATTGATTCTCGCAACTGCTGATAGGTTATGGTTGTTCCCAGAAAATTGAGCGCCGCCCGCTCGGGAAACCGTTCTGCAGCATGCTCAAACAGCTCGTGAATGAGCATTCGCGGATAGTCAAGCGTCACGGGAACGGCACGGTCGTATGATTTTAGCCAGATTTTATCCGTTGAAATTGCCATTATTGGCGGCCTGTTCAATTTCTGAACACCCAGGGGTGCCACAGCATTTGCAGTTTCAGCTCAAGAACTTTTCTCACAGAGGAACCTGTTAGAATCTAATACAGGTTGCGACACCATAGCAAGCATTTTTAGATGACCCCGACGATATGGATTATGTCCTCGCTCTATTATCCGGCGTCTTGTTAATCCTTATTTTCCCGCAGTGGAACATAAAAGAAATTGCCTGGTTCTGTCTGGTTCCGCTGTTATTTGCACTCCGGGGAAAAAAGGCTCATCAGACATTTCTTCTCGGCTCTCTTACCGGTTTTGTGTTTCATCTTGGTCTGGTGTACTGGGTAACAGTCTCCATGACGACCTATGGCAAGCTGCCTCTGGCCTTGTCAGTTCTGGTGTTGATTTTGTTTGCTTTGTATTTGAGCCTGTTTGTTAGTCTCCCCCTGTATTGCAGCTGTTATGTAGAACACCGGCAGGGCATCGAGATTGCCCATACACTGCCTTTTTTCTGGATAGCGAGCGAACATGTGCGTTCATGGTTTCTTACCGGATTTCCGTGGGAAAACTTGGGATATTCCCAGTTTCTGCTGCGCCCGGTTATCCAAATAGCAGACATCACCGGAGTGTATGGCATCAGTTTTCTGCTGGTCATGGTAAACGGTGCGGTGTTTTCGCTTCTGGTATCGCTGATTTACAAAAGGGCAATTTCTTATCGGAAGATGGTTGTTGCTGCCATGCTGCTCTTGATAGCACTGGGCTATGGTTGGCTGCGTCTTGGCCTGTTGCAACAGCATCATGGTGCAGCAGTAACGGTGGCGTTAATTCAGGGAAACATTCCGCAGGATGTTAAATGGGATCCGGCATTCCTTGACGAAACAATGGACAGATACCGGCGATTGACCATGGAAACGGCGCCGCAAAATCCGGAGCTCATTATCTGGCCAGAAGCAGCAACCCCGTTTTATTTTCAGTCTGAAAAACCATATCAAGAACAGGTTGCATCGCTTATGGGCAAGACAGGGGCCCATTTGCTTTTGGGCAGCCCTGCCTGGGAGCGCACCGCGGAAGGCATCCAGTATTTTAACAGTGCGTTTTTAGTTTCGCCCGACGGTCGGATACAGGGTCGTTACGACAAAATACATCTCGTGCCGTATGGCGAGTATGTTCCGCTGAAACGGTTTTTCCCCTTTATCGAAAAAATGGTCGTCGGAATTGGCGATTTTTCCCCAGGCAAGGAAACTGCCGTATTACGTTTCCCCGGCGGGGCATTCGGTACGCTGATCTGTTATGAAATTATTTTCCCCGACCTGGTGCGCAGATTTGTCAAGAACGGCGCTACGTTTTTAGTAAATATTACCAATGATGCCTGGTTTGGCCGCACTGCCGCGCCCTATCAGCATTTATCTATGGCGGTGCTGCGCGCGGTGGAGAACCGACGTGCAGTTGCCAGATCTGCAAACACAGGAATCAGCGCGCTTATTGATGCTGACGGCAGCATTCTCCAGCGCACCAGCCTCTTTACTCCCGCGGCCATAACTGGTATTATCTATAAAAGAACAAATCTAACATTTTATGCCAGGTATGGAGATATATTTGCCTTGCTATGCCTGGGAATTAGCGTGTTGCTGCTAATGAAACCCATGGCCGGGATACTCAACAGAAGCTACCAAAAGAAATGGTCAGAGGTTCGCTGAAGGACGGGCAACACAATAATAAATAACAGGAGATAATATGACTGCAAGCCAATGGGAAGAAAAGGTGAACGTCTTAGAGCACCGCATGGAAACCCTGCGAGGTTATCTTTGAAGTTGACCAGAAAAAGGCACGTATTGCCGAGTTAGAAAAGGAGATTGCCCGCTCTGATTTCTGGTCTGATCAAAAGAATGCAAAAAAAATTACGAAAGAGCGAAAAACGATAGAAAATATGCTGGCTCTCTGGAATCAACTTGAGCAGGAGATGGAAGACTGTCAGGTCCTGCTTGAACTGGCGCGGGATGGAGCGGATGAAGCCGTCGAGGGCGAACTTGAACAGAGCACGAAGCGGATAGAACAGGAGGTTTCCGAGCTTGAATTTAAACGCATGCTCAGCGGCGAGAACGATTTTAATAACGCGATTGTCAGCATTCACGCCGGTGCCGGAGGCACCGAAGCCCAAGATTGGGCAAACATGCTTTTGCGGATGTATCTGCGCTGGGCAGAACGGCGGGGTTTCAAAGTAGATATTTTTGATATGCTCCAAGGAGAAGAAGCAGGCATTAAAAGCGCAACGTTTACGGTTAACGGGGAATATGCGTTTGGCTACTTAAAAGCCGAGATTGGCATTCACCGGTTGGTTCGGATTTCGCCATTTGATGCCAATGCGCGGCGACATACCTCGTTTGCTTCCGTGTATGTATATCCTGACATAGAGGACGATGTGGTCATTGAGATTGAGGACAAGGATCTGCGCATTGACACGTTTCGCTCCAGCGGCGCTGGCGGCCAGCATGTCAACAAGACGGAATCGGCCGTGCGTATTACACACCTGCCGAGCGGCATTGTCGTGCAATGTCAAAATGAGCGTTCGCAGCATATGAACCGGGCTATGGCGATGAAACTGCTGAAAGCGCGCCTTTATGAAAAAGAAATGGAAGAACGCGAAAAAGAACTGGATAAAATTCATGCATCCAAAAAGAAGATCGCCTGGGGAAGCCAGATTCGTTCCTACATTTTGCAGCCGTACCAGATGGTCAAGGACCATCGCACCGGAAAAGAAGTCGGCAATGTTGAGGCAGTTCTGAACGGGGACATTGACGGGTTTATCGAAGCATACCTGTTGAGCTAAAAAACCTCTTTCTGCACAAAACCATTGACGGCTGGTTGTCGTTTTACGATAAAGCAGGGCAGTGAGAACGCACATGGAACATATTGCAAATTTTTTGTTTGAAGTGGGCATGCTCAAAAAGACGCCGCGCACAGGCCTGCAGTTTTTAGGGTCGGGGGAAGAGTCGGTTGCCGAGCATATATTTCGGGTGGCAATTATTGGCTATGCGCTGGCGCGGTTGCACCGTGACGTGGATGAATTGAAAGTTCTGAAGATGTGTTTCCTGCATGATCTTCCGGAGGCTCGAACCGGGGACCTGAATTATGTGAATAAAAAGTATGTGACTGCAGACGAGACAAAAGCGGTGCAGGATCTTGCGGAAACGATTCCCTTTGGTCAGGATATTCAGCAAATGATTGAGGAATTCAATCAGGCAGAGACCACCGAAGCGCGGCTTGCCAATGATGCCGATCAGCTTGAGCTAATCCTCATGTTGAAAGAACATCAGGACTTGGGCAACCGCTATGCCGAAGAATGGATCAATTTTGCGCTCAAACGTCTGCGTACTGACGCAGCGCAGTCCCTTGCAGGGGCAATTCTAAAAACGGATTCAACGTCCTGGTGGTTTAAAGACAAGGGCGACTGGTGGATCAACGGCGGAAACCCGCGCCGCAAATAACCGCGCAGCGTTTTCTGCAACGGAACCTTACTCTTTTAATTTTTCCATCTGTTCCAAGATCTCAGGCGGCAGTTTGTCCCGCATATCCGGAGGGACCATGTCATTAAAAAGCTGCAGGATGGTGGCGGGATCCGGCTCTTCTCCCTGTTCAAATTTCTGTTCAAGAATTTGATCCATCATGTTAAGGAAATTCTCCTGAAATTTTTCAGCATCCTCTTTGCTAATTTGCGGCGGCACAATTTGCTGCGGCGCCTCGGCAATCGGGTTCTTAATTTCTTCTGCCGGGGCTGGTTTGGGTGTTGGGGCTGTGCCGCTGGTGAGTTCCCGTTGCCCCCCTTTTTTGCCGATTAAATCAAGCTGCACTAACCGGGGTTGCTGCTCCCCTTCTGCAAAATGCATAAGAAAGTTTTTTATATTAGCCAAACGCAGAATACGCTGGATACCAAGACGCACCGGCACCTGTTGAAATTGCACACTGACTGGCGTGTCGGTAAAAACTTCGCCATACACAATAATTTTTATAGCGCATTTTTCGCCAAGCTCTTTCATTAAGTCTTCAGACCGCATGTCCCGCGCCTGCACGCTGATGAATCCGTTGGCATATTTTACCGCCCCCTCTATCACCTCTTCAGGGGAATGTGCTTCGGCACTATCCTTTGCCCTCACGCTGGGCGGGCAAAAACTCAAGAACACGACGATTATGAACAGAACTCGAATGACTCCCATAACGGTTTCTTTCATAGAGATGAAGATGCCTCTTGTTGCGTTTCGTATTGAACACTCCGATATTTTGACAAAAATCATCGTCTGTCAATAAGAATTACATCAGGACAGTGGCAAAAAATTTCTTCGACGGCAGAAAAGAAACAACGAGTTATCTCAGCCACTATATCTGCAATTCAGAAATATTTTTTGAATGAATGTTCTGGAATTATATTTCTATTAATATTTTTATATTTTGTTTTTGTTTTGCAGCCTCAATGGCTTCAATTGCTCGGTCAAGTGGAAATATTCCTGAAATCAGCGGTGTAACCACTACCTTCTTGTTCTCCAACGCCTCTATTGCTGGTGCGAATGGGCCGCAGCGGGACCCCCGCACCTGTATCTCATTGATGACCACCGCATTAAAATCAATGGCGCGCTGCCCGGCGACTGTTGATTTTATAATCAGTATCCCCTGCGGTTTCGTGAAATGCAAGGCTGCAGAAAGTCCAGCAGCGGATCCGGTGCAGTCTATCACAATATCGAATGGCTCATGTAATTCACCGCTGTTCAATCTTGTATTTATTCCCAGATTCTCAAGTATTGATAATTTTTCCTGATGTTTTCCCATAACGGTTACTGCAGCCCGGGTGTTGTGTAAGACCTGCGAGCACAGAAGCCCCAGTTTTCCGTCGCCGAGCACCAGTACGCGAGTATGTTCTGCAATCGGCACCTGCTCGAGAATTCGATAGCAGGCTGCGAGTGGCTCAACAAAAACCGCCTCTTCATTGGTAATAGAATCAGGTAGTAGGTGTAAATTGCGTTCGGGAAGGGTAAGATACTCGGCAAATGCCCCGTTTCTTTTGCTGATCCCCAGAACAGAACGGTTCGTGCAGTGATGATACATCCGGGCATTGCAATGTTCACAGCTCAAACACGCACAATTGATTTCACCCACAACTCTTTTGCCGATTAAAAACCCGCTGTCAGCTTCTTCTACCACGCCCACAAATTCATGACCCAAGATTCCCTGAAACGCCATATAGCCCCTGGCAATTTCAATGTCGGTCTGGCATATGCCAGCCATAAGAACTCTCATACGCGCTTCGCCCGCTGATCTCAGCGGGAGCTGCAGATTATTGCAAAGCTGCAATGTGCCGTTATAGTACAGGCCTCTCATAACGTTTATTTATATCATGTTCTGCATACCGTGGCAAAAAACGCTAATAAATACCTGCCAGAAAGTGAAAAACATGAGGAATATTAAAAACATTGGCCAATATTCAGTTAAGAGATTATCCCTATATTCCGAACATAGCTATACATAAGAAAGTTTTATTAACTACCTGCATCACCGACATTACATTCAGAGGATAAAACAACAAGAAAGGTCAACAGACTATGATGAGATTACCTTCGACCCTCCCCATGAATGAGTCAGAAACTGCGGTGCCAGAGAGGCAGGCAAACTCAATGCCTTCTGCATTTCGCGCAGGGGATATACATTTGATGAAGTCCTGGATGAGAACATATTATGAAATATTTCTTATTTTTTTCGTGCTGCTTACCATCGTTGTTTCTCATTATTGTATAGAGAACAAACTATATTTCCTTGATTTTTACTTCATTCCCGTTATTTTCAGCGGGTATTTTCTGCGGCGTCGCAGAGCAATGGTCGCGTCATTCATCATTGTTCTGGCGGTGATGAGTTACGCTTTGGCATTTTGGGGAATACCTCCGTTTACAACACCGTTGCCCGACTCCTATGTTCGTGTCTTCACCTGGGGCTGTTTTATAATTCTAACTGGTGCTATGGTAAGCGGGCTGTATGAAAAGCTGAAAATAGAAGTTGAATCTGGTCGGCAACACAATCGGGAGCTGCTGCGTTCCCAGCATGAACTTAATCAAGCCCATGCTGCGTTGAAAAATTATACTGAAAAACTTGAAATGCAGGTTAAACATCATAATGTTGAACTGAACGAGGCACAGACGGCGCTTCGGGAATATAGCGAAAAACTGGAACTCATGGTGAGACAAAGAACCGAAGAGCTTGAAAAGTCAAAGGAAACCCTTGAAATATTAAAATCAAAGGTTGAGACCGCGCTTTATTCCACGATGGACTCTTCGGTAATAAAATTGTTGCTTGAAGGCCGATTGCGCAATGAGAAACGCACCGTCAGCATTCTTTTTTCGGACTTGGTAAATTTTAGCGCGTATTCTGAAGATACCCCTCCCGAAGTTGTTATCAGGGACGTCAATAATTATCTGGCCGAAATGGAGCCGATTTTATTTTCGTATAATGGGCACATCGATCGGTATATGGGAGACGGCATCATGTGCGAATTTGGCGCACCCGTTGATTACTCAATGTATCGTTTAATGAGCGTCCTGGCGGCAATCAAGATGCAGGATAAGATGGCCGCCATAAACAGCCCCTGGCAGATGCGCATCGGCATTGCCTCGGGAACCACCATTATAGGGTTGGTGGGTAACAAACGGCAATCTTATACGGCGATGGGGGATGTGGTCAACATAAGCGCGCGATTGCAGAAATTCTGCACGCCGGGAAACGTGCTCATTGATCGTTTTACGTACGAAACAGTTTGTCGGTTTATTGATGCTAACAAAAAACGCGAAGTTCCCGCCAAAGATGATATTAATATGGAGTTGGAATTAACGCTCAAAGATTTACATGCACGCGCCGAAGCTGATCCAAATAACCCGGAAACCTACTATAATATTGGAAAAATTCACATGGAAATGAACGAATTGCATGAGGCGCTCCGATATTTCGAGCGTGCCGTGCACCTCGATGCCCGTTATGATAGAGCGAAAGTCGCCTATGCAGAGGCGAGTCTCAAAATGCGGGAACATGAGAAAATCAATGTTCGCGGCAGAAGGCAGAGGATCGAGGCCTATGAAGTTGTCGGCATTAAGGATCCTCTCGACGACCGCACCCGGATTTCAGAAGCTTTCGCGCGCCGATACCGGCACGTCGCGGATCTGATTCAAATACCCGAGGATGTGGTGTTGCCGGTTGAGGCCCTTGACGGGAGCATCGGTCACAGCAGGCTGGTGGCCGTTTTCTCCTATGCAATTGCAAGCAGCTTAGGTCTTTCAGAACGTGAAAAAACAGACATACTCACCGCCGGATATGCGGCTGACATCGGCAAGGAAATTATACCCCATCATCTTTTGACCCGAACGGGAACCCTCACCGCGCGAGAAATTGAGACGTTGCGCACACATGCGGCGGAAGGGGCAAGTGCGCTGCGAAAAATGGGCTATGACAATGAGAATATCCTGACCATAGTGCGACACAGCCATGAAAATTATAACGGCTCCGGCTATCCGGACGGGCTCAAAGGCAACGAGATTCCTCTTGGCTCTCGTATTATTGCAGTCGCTGATACCTATGCCGCCATGATTTCATGGCGTCCCTATCGCGATTCATGGGATTGTTCAGTTGCACTGGATGAAATCGTCAGGGGTGCGGAGTCGGGAATTTACGATCGCAACATAGTTGCCGCGCTCATAAACGTTTTGAGTTGATACCCTCATAAACAAACGTTCTCAATACCTCCCTTACACGACGAATTTGTAAAGCAATAATAGCACAAGGCGTGGTTGTGGTATGCCACGCCTTTTTCCCTGTTGAGCTTTGACCTTATGCGGATTGACAGTCGACGTTTCTACCTGACGCCTGGTCTGTTAGAGGTTGCGTTTCACCGGTGCCGCATGGTAATACTAACAACGATCAGGGAACTTTGGGGATCGTTCTGCTTTCAATGGGTTGCAGTTGGTGCAGGCAAGGATTGCATGCGTTTTGGATTTCACATTTCGATTGCTGGCGGCTTTTCTAAAATTGCCGCCCGTGCTGCGGCCGTGGGGTGCGAAACGATACAGTTTTTTGCGCACAATCCGCGCGGCTGGGGATCTTCTCCATTACAGATGGAAGAGGTTAATGCTTTTATTGCTTCAATTTTACGGGCCGATATTTATCCGGTTTTTATCCATATGCCCTATTTGCCTAATCTTGCTGCCCCCCATGCAACGCTCTGGAAACGTTCAGTGCAGGCCTTGTGCGCAGATCTCAAGCGCGCCGAGCAGCTGCAGGTACCGTATGTAATCGCCCATATCGGCCACCGAGGTGATCAGAGCGAAGAATGGGCGTGCGACAGGGTTAGCTCTGCCATTGATTGTGCTCTATCGGCAGTGCCCAACAGCGTGCGGCTGCTTTTAGAAAACACCGCCGGACAGGGGACGGAAATCGGATATAGCATTAACCATTTGCAGCGCATTATGCGCGGCATCACCCATAAGGACCGTTTAGGCATCTGCCTTGATGTTGCCCATGCTTTTGCTGCGGGATATGATGTGTCCACCCAAGCTGGGCTTGATATGCTGCTTCAAGAAATTGAACAGCGGATCGACCTTCACCGGCTGCAGGTTCTGCATCTTAACGATTCAAGGACAGGTCTGGGCTCGCGGGTTGACCGTCACTGGCACATTGGCAAAGGGCGTATCGGGAAGGACGGATTTCGGCGCATCGTCAACCATCCGCAGTTGCACATGCTTCCCGGCATTATGGAAACACCCAAAAAGACTGATGAAGATGACCGGATAAACATGAAGATGATCAAGGGCCTGGTGCGGAAACCAGGAGTAATTCGCAAGCATCGAGAGCGGTAAGTTATTTTAGCTTCTCTTTGTCCAAGAAAAATATTATAACTGCATGGAGTATAAAGAATAGCGTAGGGAAGCACAAGAGACCAGTAATTCTATTGATGCAGCACATGAAACTACTGAAGAATGTTTTGCTTTTTATCTCCGGTGGAATAGTTGTTTTTGCCTTAGCAGTTCTGCTGTATGCACGATTTACCCTGACGCCGCAAAACATCCGCGAAACTCTTGCCGCGGAAGTATCGTATTACCTGCGGCGAAATATTTCCTGCAAGGATATTACGGTCGGCTGGCTGGGCAGCATTGTTCTAAAAGACGTTATTCTCCACAAATCGTTTCCCTGGGAAGAACATGATATCCTTACTTGTTCAGAGATTTATTTGCAGGCTCGCCTTATCCCGCTATTGCTGGGAAAGCTGTTCATCAAGGAGGTGTTGATTCAAGAGCCGCGGATTGCCCTGTTTCAACGGGAACTGGGGCAATACCTAACCCTGTACGGGGATATTGCACAGCGCAGAACAACCGCCGCCGCCAGTCAGCAGCCGTCACTGCGGATGATTTTTCTGCCAACAAACCTTGAAATTCGCAACGGTTCGTTCGTTCTTACAAGCACCATACGAGAATTGCCGCAACCGATACGCATTTCGCTGGCCGATCTGAACATGCTGGTCTCCAATGTCTCCCCCTTATTTTCTTTTCCCTTTACACTGTCAGCGCGGGTCGTCGGACCTCAGTTGTCTCTGTTGAGCTGTTCCGGAGAGCTATCAGTGCCGCGCCAGAAGATGACAGCAACCCTTTCGCTGGAGCCAACCGATCTCTCTTTATTTAAAGAATATTTTGCCTTTTACCGCGTGCCCGTAAAAAGCGGCACTGTCAAGCTTGGCGCCCAGATCGATGTTGCGGCACTGAAAGATTTTTCAGTCAACGGATCGCTTGATTTGCAGGATGTCGAAATCGGCGTTGCTTCCTTTATGCATAATGGCGTTACGCACGAGGTTGCATTACAGGGCGCTAACGCAACGCTGCATTTTGCTGCAGTTTGGAACATACCCGGTCAGCTTATTACCTTTCAGAAGCTTGAAGGCTCTGTTCTGTCCGCATCCTATAGTGGTGAAGGGACGGTAAAAAATGTCGGCACTGCGCCATACCTACAGTTGACATTCAAGGCGGACGATTTCCCCTTGGAAAATTTTTTCAATCGTCTCTCCGCCAAGTTGCCCTGGATGCTCGACGAGGCAAGCCTTTCGGGTAAAGCTGATTTACGGCTCAATCTGGAGGGCGCACTGCCCCATAAAGTTTTCACCAAGTTCACGGTTAATTTCAAGGGCAACCGGCTGCATTACAAACCGTTGGGTGGATTTCAGCCGGATATCGAAGGCGCCGGCATGATTGACAACAATAAAATCGGGCTGCGCGATTTAAAAATCGGGATAAAAAATTCAACGATAACGCTCGCGGGCGATATTGTAAATTACTTGGGGGAAAATCCGCAGCCGGAGATCAAGATTGTGGCATCGCATGTCAATATGGCGGATTTCATGGTGTCAGGAACGAACCCGGAAGATGCTGAAAAAGAAGAAGTCGGGCCGTTTGACTTTAAGGGATTGACGCTGGGCGGACCTATAGACCTGGGGAGTGTAGCGTTTTTGGGGATGTTTATCAATAATCTGCGCGGCAGTTATTTGCTTGCCGACAATCTCTTGTCGATTAAGGAACTTACCGGCACGATTGGACAAGGACAGTTTAAACTTGAGGGAGCAGTCAACCTTGGCGTTAAGGGGCTGGATTATTCCGTGAACCTCAACCTTGACCGTGCATCCTGCAAGGAAATATCAAAGATCATAAATCCGCTTTATGAAAACTTTGTGGACGGTATGATATCCGGCACTGGCACCATGAAAGGGAACGGCGTCACGCCGCTGCGGCTTGTAAAAAACCTTGAGGGAAGAGGCTTTTTTACTGTCCAGGATGCGCTGTTCAAGGGGGTATCTCTGGGCACTATTGGATCTCTGTTGCGCATGGACGGCAGAGACGGCCTGCGCTTTGACCAGGGGCAACTGCAGCTTAAACTTGCGCATAGCATCGTGGATATAAGCGGCGGATTTATTAATCCTGACCTGGCCATATATCCAAACGGCACGATCAGTTTTGACAGCTCGCTGAGCCTTGATACCATACTAAAACTTTCTCCCGCCTTTTCGCGCAGAATGATGAGTGAAAAGGTACTTCAGTATTTTCCGCAGGAAGACGGTTGGATCGTACTCCCCATAGAAGTGAGAGGGACGATCTATGAACCGCGGATTTCCCTGTCAAAAGAGGTGTTGAATATCTTTATTGAAAAGGTCATGCCGGCGGTTTTAAACGAGATGCTCAAGGAACGCCAAGGGCAGGGTGGGGCTGCGGAATAACGGCGAGAGACTGCATGGAACCGGATTCTTCGCATTATAAAATTAACCACGGCCGAGGAAGGAATATTTTTTCGTAGGTGCTGAAAGCATATCGGTCAGTCATCCCGGCGATGAAATCACAAACCAGGGTTTGCAGCTTCTCGGTGCAGGGTATTTTGCCTGCCTCTTGGAAGAAATGTTCCGGGTGCTCAAGAAAATAATAGTACAGTTCCTCGATGATTTTCGAAGCTTTATGAAAATCTTCCAGCAACGCGGGGAGATAATAGACCCGATCATTGAGGAATTGCCGCAAACGTCGCGCTGCAGCAATCACCGTGTCGCTGGCTGCGATTTTCTCAAGGCCGCAGTTGGTGGTTGTTTTGATAATGTCCCGCACCATGGTATCGATACGTTGAGAACTTGTGGTGCCAAGGATTTCTATTACCTTGCCGGCTCCCCGTGTTACGTCCTCATGGGTAAGCAGACCGGCGCGCAGCGCATCGTCAAGGTCGTGATTGATATAGGCGACCGTATCGGCAATGCGCACGATTTGTCCCTCCAGCGTCATGGGCAGCTGTTCGGGATCATCAGGTAGAATTTCTCCCTCCCGCTTAGAGTGCTTTATAATGCCGTCACGAACCTCAACCGTAAGATTAAGTCGTTCTATTTCATCAACCACTCTGAGGCTTTGTTCCGGATGGCGAAACCCGCCTGGCAATATTTTGTTCAACACTGTTTCGCCGGCATGGCCGAACGGCGTGTGACCCAAATCATGCCCTAGGCTGATAGCTTCGGTCAGATCTTCATTCAGGCGCAGTGATTTGGCAATTGTTCGGGCAATCTGCGAGACTTCGAGGGTGTGGGTAAGTCGTGTGCGGTAGTGGTCGCCGGTGGGCGTAAGAAACACCTGGGTTTTATGTTTTAACCGGCGAAATGCTTTTGAATGAATAATGCGGTCGCGATCATGTTGGAAGGCAGGCCGTAGATCACACTCTTCTTCTGCTACCAGTCTGCCCTTGCTGTTACTGCTTAATGCGGCCTGTGGTGCAAGATTCCTTTTCTCAATATCTTCCAATTGTTCCCTGATAAGCATGGTCTTACCAATGCGCTTCCCGCACAGCACCGGGCATCCCGGCACTCTGGTGCGTAATCCGTCCCGTACCGATGCATTTCCGCCGGTCCCAACTGTGTTCAGGAGGGTAGATTTTTGGCACACACCGGTAGCGGTACGCTCAATCGTATATGTGTTGGTAGCAAAATATAGAATAAAAATCAATCCACAATAGAAACATTCCTTCCGGCGGTTGAGCCGGAGGTAATTGCCAAGTTGTCATGCAGGACCGGCGGCAGGCGCGAACTGAATGGCGCAGGATTGAACCGTGGCACAACCGGAGATGAGCGCAGCGGGTGTTTTCTTGCTCCTCACCAACACCCTTGCCCTCTCTCACATGCAAGCAGCCGGTAGATTCGCTTATTGTCTCTTGGATTAATTGACAGTTGAAAATTTATTTGATAAACAATTGTTAATTTGCCTAACACATTATCAAAGAAATACGAGAAAGGAGGATTACTATGGCAGCTACAAAAACAAAGAAACCAGCGGCAAAAAAACCGGCGAAGTCAGCTAAAAAGGGATGCGGATGTAAGAAGTAACATTCATTGCCCCCACCTGCATTCAATGGTGGGGGTTTCTTATTGGAACTATTTTTTGTTCTCATGAATAGCAATTGTTTCAACTGCCTGATAGAACCATGGCAACGGTCATTGCGCAACGCGAGTAGTGCTGCGATCTCGGCTCCGTTGGGTTAACGATTCAGGTATCCTGCACTTTGAATAAGACTGTGCTATAATATAAACAATTGCCCTTTTTGAAAATTACGATTTATGAAAATAGCCATTACCAGTTTATTATTATTATGTCTCGCGGGTTGCATGGTTAATCCCGTAACATTGAAGAGTGAATTCAATGTGGTGAGCGAAGAACGGGAATTAAATATTGGCCGACAGGCACATCCGCAGATTATCAAGCAGTTTGGCTACTATCAGAACGAAAAGCTGCAGCGCTACATCAATGAAGTAGGGCAGAAGCTTGCGGCTGTTTCGCGGCGCCGGGATTTGACCTACCATTTTACGGTACTCGATACCCCCATAGAAAATGCATTCGCGGTGCCCGGTGGCTATATATACATTACCCGTGGCCTGCTGGCATACCTGAACAGCGAGGCGGAGCTTGCCGGGGTTCTGGGACACGAGATTGGTCATATTGTTGGCCGCGACAGTGCTAATCAAATGTCACAAGCGATGCTTGCACAGATCGCTGCCTTGGCAGGAGCAGCAGCAACGCCCTCAAGCGGTGACGCTGCGGCGGCAACCGGCATGTTGCTTAATTCAATTATGCTGGGTTACGGACGGGAGAAGGAGTATCTTGCTGATATTCAAGGCATCGAATATATGTATAAAGCCGGGTATGACCCCAGACAGATGGCATCGTTCCAAAAAAACCTTGCGCAAATTACCGAGGGTCCCGTTGGTTATCAGGTTTACAACAGCACCCATCCGAATATGCTTGACCGCATGGAACGTGCGACTGCCAAGGCTAAGGTGATGATGGTTATGAATGACGCTATGGCGCAGATTAATACCGAAGCCCCGAACCAGAACACGAGTGCGCACAATGCGATGCAGGTATTGTCAGATACATATAAAGAGTATCTGGATGGGCTTGCCTATGGTCCTAAAGAAAATCTGCGGCATATTAAAATCTATACGGTGCAGGAGGGCGATACTCTCCCGTTGATAGCCAAAAAGACCATGGGCAGCGAACATTATGCCAAAGAACTTGCTGAACTGAACGGCATTCCGCTTTCGATGCAACTCTTACCCGGTACCAAAATCAAAACCATCCTCTAAGCAAAGTCTGCTGCCCTCCGCCAACCGCGTCCTGCGGCCTTGGCAAATTGTTCCAGGCGTCGCATCATCTCGGAAAATTTATCCGGCTTTAATGATTGTATGCCATCGCTCTGTGCATGGTCTGGATGGGGATGCACCTCTATCATCAGCCCATCGGCTCCTGCAGCCACCGCCGCAAATGACATGGGTGCAACCAGCTTCCAATGGCCGGTCCCGTGACTCGGGTCTACGATAACCGGCAAATGGGTGCGCTCTTTCAAAAGGGGCACAGCGCTCAGGTCAAGGGTATTGCGGGTTGCTGTTTCAAAGGTGCGTATTCCGCGTTCGCATAATATAACCTGCATGTTCCCCTCGGAGAGAATGTATTCGGCGGACATTAAAAACTCTTCTATGGTCGTCATCATGCCGCGTTTTAACAGCACCGGTTTCTTGCACTTCCCAAGCGCTTTGAGCAGGGCAAAGTTCTGAACGTTGCGGGCACCGACCTGAAGCATGTCTGCATATTGCGAGATGAGATCAATGTCTCCTGGATTCATGATTTCGGTCACGACCGGCAGACCGGTTACTTGGCGCGCCTTGTCTAACAATATCAGGCCTTCCTCCTCCAACCCCTGGAAGCTATAAGGCGAGGTGCGCGGCTTAAACGCCCCTCCCCGCAACACCGTTGCCCCGGCTTTCTTGACCGCAGCGGCAGTTTCAATGATTTGCTGTTCGCTTTCAATCGAACACGGTCCGGCAATGACCACAATTTCATCGCCGCCAATCAGCACCTCATCAGTAATGCTGATGATAGACTGACTCTGTTTTACTTCGCGGCTGGCAAGTTTATATGGCTGCAGGATGGGAACAACTTTTTCAACGCCAGGGAGAGTTTCCAGCGCCAGTAATTTATCTTTGCCCCGCTCGCTGCCGACCGCGCCGATGACGGTTCTTTCCGTGCCGTAAATGACGTGCGGCTGGTAGCCCAATTCTTTAATAGTATCAAGAACTTCCTGAAGTTCCTCAGGAGTGGTTTTTGCCTTCATAACGATTATCATTGACATCTCCTCCGAAAGAAAAGAGCCATGCAGCGGTTGCTACCTTGGCTCTTAAATAAATAATAACAAAGGCCATGGGTAGCTTCCTGCTCTGCCCATGGCCTGATCGGTTGCGCAGTATGATTCAGGAACCACCGGCAGAGCATCGAAAAGTAACGTAATAAAATGAGCAGTTAAAACAATTCATTAGCCACCCGTCCTTAGCAGGCTGTTGAAACCGTGTCACGGTAACACCGGCGATAACCGCTGTATTCCTGCCGAACTAAATTCCCGCACTGTTCCGAACGTTGAAGTCCTGCACATCGTTCAGAAGGACAATTCTCTCGTCTCTTCGCGAAACTTATAAAACTTTTATAATAAAAGGAAAAAAATGTCAAGAAAACCCCCAGGCGCTCTCTGCACTAAACGATAAATAAATTTTGGGGAAAGTCCTGTGAAACAGATGTCTTGACAAATATAATATATTATTTTATTAAAATATCAAATTTAGGACGTTACTGAGAATTAATAAATGAAACATAGATTTCACTCTTTTATATTTCCGGTATGGACTATTGAAAATACCCGATTGGTATTTGTCTGCGCTTTCATAAGTTTTCTTGGCGGCGTGGGCGGCGCGCTATTGCTCCATTTTAAAATGAAAACTATCGGCACCGCGGCATGGCATGTGGGCCTTATTGCACTCCTGGTATATTTTTCCTATTATCTCAAGGGGGTATATCAGAAATATTTGGACTGTGCCTGGGATGTCTATTATTAATCTTAATCCGGCACAACCGGTAGAACGTTAAGCATTCTGACGCGATACCAGCAGGGCAGGCATCATATACGATCCTGCCTTTTTTTATGCGTGTGCGACTAAATGCCCACAGAGAAAAAGCGCGAAATTTTCTGCGGGCGCTGTGGGCATCAGTTGCCTTAGCCAAGGCGTTTCCTAGTGCCCTCGGTTTTTTTAGAACTTTGGACAAGCTGTTTTTCAATACTGCAGATGCGGAGTGCAGCCATACGGTAGAGAATTTTTACCGGCCACCGCTCTGGCTGAGGAATAATGTAACAACGAGCAACAGGTTATAAATGTAACCTATCCTTTTGTTTTATTTTTCCGTAAGCCATGATGAACAAAAAAAGCGTTACACGACTGCTGGCCTTGGTTCTCGGTATTTTTTGTCTGTCACTTGTTTTTTCACAGTTTGTCCCTGCCTTCATAAATCAAACAATCATTACAAAAAAAATTGTTCGGGAACTATCCCAAAAACTCAATGCCGAGGTTAAGATAGAACACGCTGCCCTGTCATTACTGCCGAGCCCGCGTGTCTCACTGCATGAAATGACCTTGGCTTTTGGGGACCGAGCGGTGGTGAACATTGCTGAAGTTCAGCTCTTACCGGCGCTTTTACCGCTTCTTGCGGGAACATTGCAGCCCGCATCTATTCGTATTACCGCGCCGCATCTGAGCCTCTCTGTGCCGTCGGTGCAAACTGCAGCGTCTGGGCGGTGGAAAGATGTTACGGTAGCACATATCCAAAAACGCGCGGCAGAAAGCATCAGAGAGCTGGTGAAAAAAGCCCCGCTGCGTCTTGTTGCGGTGAGCGGAGGAGAGATACGAATCAATGCTGGGGATACGCCAAAATTCAGCTTCAGTAATGTCAGCGCACACCTCAATTACACCGCTGGCCGAACATCAATCGCGGTCAGCAGCAGTTCGAATATATGGAAAAAAGTTGCGCTTCAGGCTGAAGCAGACATCAATGAAATGCGGTTCGAGGGGACGGTTTCTTTTTCCGGACTTGATCTAAGCCCGATACGTGACACCTTTTTCCCTGCTGACTTCGCCATCGGCAATTCGTCTTTGGATGGCGAAGGCAGCTTTTCAGCGGATACATCCGGTTTGGCGAAGGCATGTTTTAACGTCTCGATACCCTATCTAACCATCAAAGGGCAGGAAGAGACACGGCTATTGAGAGGTGAATTGCATAAAGTGGAGATTCTATCTGATCCCCGAACGACTTCTATCGCTATTGACGGGGCATTTGCTTCTCCCCGGCTGAACGTTTCGGGAACCTGTACCATAGATGCGGCACATCGTTGTATTACTCTTGAGGGACGCGGTATCAACATGGAACTTGACTCATGCGCAGAGTTTGCAGGAGCTTTGTTTAAACATCAGCCACTGATTCAAGAGATCAGCAACCGGGTAAAAGGCGGTGTCGTCTCCGACGCTTCATTCACGGTGCAGGGGCCGCTTGGTTCGGACATTGTTGGTATGAAAACCATTGTGCTGCAGGGCAGGGTATCAAGCGGTCGCATTGCTGTACCGGAAGCAGAGGCCAACGTTGAAAACGTGAGTGCAGAATTTACTGCGCAGGATGGCGTTTTGGCGGTTAAAAATATTCAGGCGCAGTGCGATCAGTCGCGAATTCAGGATGGTGTGGTGCAGATTGATCTTGCCCGCTTGAATAGACCGATCTTCATTGACACGCAGTTTACTGGCGATGTGTCACAGCTACCCCGCATACTGAAATTTTTGCCGGCAACTGACGTGAGCCGGGAACTTTCGCTGGTACAGAACCCCCAGGGGACGTGCAACGGACAATTGACGATACGCGATATCGACGGCAGCTACGAAATCCGCGTTGTCATCACTGAACTGACCCTGCTGTCGCGGTATCGCTCTTTTCCCATGCCGTTAAAACTGAGCAAAGGCATATGCGTCTATCATAAGGGCATACTGTCATTTCCCAATATCTCGGGGAGGCTGGGCAGGTCAACAGTTCATGGTGTAACAGCATTGTTCAATCTGGATCACGATCTGGCGTTTCGAATCGCAGCGCGCGATGCAACAGTTTTTCTTGACGAGCTGCATATGGCGCTCAGTTCATTCCCTGCTACCAAGCAACGTATTCATGATATAACCCGCTCAACCGGGATGCTATCCATCCAATCCCTTGACATTACGGGGCCGTTACGCAGCCCGCGCCAATGGAAGTTCACCCTACAGGGAGAAGCCAGAGAGGTAACACTTGACTCACCACAACTGGAAGGCGCGGCAACTGTTAAAAAAGCCGCGCTGAAGATGAATCAGGACGTCTTCTCCATGAGCAGCGTGCAAGCTCATTATCTCGACAGTACCATAGAAGGATCATGCAGCATCAACGGCTATCTGCAGGGCCTTAACAATCTGAAACTCTCAGCACGGGGAACCCTGGGACAAAAATCTGTACTCAGAATAATGGACGTTATTAACGCGCCATCAGAGATTGTGCCACAAGGGCCGCTGCGACTTGGGCAAACGCAGCTTGTCTGGGCGAAAGACAGTTCAACGTCATTCAGCAGCGATTTTTCCTGTGCCAGCGGTGGAAAAATATCGGTGTCTCTGCAGGCCATGCCACACACGTTGGATATCACAAAACTCCAGATTCGCGATCAGGATTCCGAAGCTGTTATCAGTATTGGCATACAAAAAAATCTCTTTAATGTAACGTTTCTGGGGAATATTGAGAAAACAACTGCTGACCGAGTGCTGGCCAATAATCAACTGATTCGGGGCAGAATCAGAGGAGATATGACGGCACGCATTGATCAGAATAATCCTCAGCGGTCATTTGCCTCCGGAACGCTGGCATGGAACGATGTCGCATTGCCGATTATTGATTCTTTGCCACTATTGATTGCCCGGGCATCGGTTACCGGCATGCGCAATAAACTTCTCATTCATGACGCGGAAATGATCATGGGACCAAGCAGGGGCATTGCACAAGGCAGCATCGAATTTGGTGACGCATATATTCTGGATCTGCAGCTTGATTCTGAACGCGTTGATCTTCATGAACTCCGGGCAATGTTGGCGCCTGATGACGGGAAAGGCGGTGCAGACACGGTTTGGGAAATGCCGCTCCGCGGCACGGTGGTTCTCGCGGCAAAATCTCTCAGCGCGGGACCGCTGGAATGGAACCCATTTCAGGCCAGGATTACCTTTGGAGACAAAAACATCACCATTACGGTTGCTGATTCAAGGGTATGCAGCATTGAAACGCCGGGAACGATAGTTATGACCCCTGCGGAAGTGCATCTCTCAGCTCAACCCGCCATTCAGAATGCCTCGGCGAAAAAGGTTATTCAATGCTTAAGTGGAGAGCGCGCCCTTGTCAGCGGCAGAATTACTTTGCACAGCGACCTTTCGGCACGTGGCACCGCAGATAATGTCCTGAATAATCTTAACGGAAACCTGTCAATTGTGGCGCGCAAGGGCCATATCTATCGTTCAAACCTGCTCACTAACATCCTGTCATTTTTGAGTATCAGGAATCTTCTTCTGGGGAAAAAAGCTGATATTACTCAAAAAGGATTTGCCTATCGCACCCTGTCCATTAACGGTGAATTTCACGGGGATACGTTCAGAATACGCGAGGGTATTCTGGACAGTAATACCCTCAGCCTCGCCTGTGAAGGCACCTATAAGATCGCAAGCAAGCGGCTTGACTTAACGGTGCTGGCAACACCATTCCAAATTTACGACCTTTTGTTAATGAGTATTCCAGTGGTGGGTATGGTTTTTGGCAGAACGCTCGTTGGCGTGCCAATACGGGTGACTGGCACTCTGGACGAACCAAAACTTGGGCCCGGCAACCCTGCTGCCATACCGCGTAATATGGTGGGTATTTTTAAGAATATGGTCAAACTGCCCATACGAATCATTGAACCGATGATGCCGCAGAAGGATGCTGAACACAGCAAATAGGCTGCAGATTGGCCTGCGTGACGTATCAGAGCAAACAATCGGGCGTGGCATTACAATCCTCTCAGGTTGTTGCAGGAGGCGATCTCACCAATATATTTTTCTAACGAGTGAATTCTCCAACTGGTGTCATCATTGCGATTCCTCACCCCAGTCTGAACGGCGGTTTTTCATAGCCTGATAAACGGTACGATATAAAAAAAGGCAGCGGCACAATTTTTTTGTGCTGTTGCCTTTTTCTTAACATGCCCGCGAACAAGAATCGCCGGCCCGGTTTATACGCCCCAAAAGGAGTCAATCTCTTCAGAGGTAAAATCCCATACCACATTATGTGGCGGACAGGGTTCCTCAAAAAATTCCGGCAGACGGTCATGTCTGTTACTAAAACCTGCGGCAATATTGAAGTCATGTTCAGTCCGCAGGATTTTTCTGCCCAGCATACGGCCGTCGTCCGCCGTCATTTCAAGGTCGTACTTGGCATTGATCATATCAAAGACCAAAGAAAACACTTCCGGTTTATCCAACAGGGGGAACATAACGAAAATACAAAGGCCAGTGCTGTCGATCAACGCCGTGCCGATCTGCAACTTTCGGGAAAGTTCAACCTCGCCTTCTTTCCGTAACGGATCGACAAACCCGCCGATTCGCAATATGTTAACCGGTATACAGTATCCGGCAGTATGGTCAGCCCCCATGGTTGAGGTCGCATACGTTATGCCCATACCCTTTACCGGTCGCGGATCGTATGCCGGAAGGCCCTGATTTTTTACCACCGGGACTCTGGTAACACCGTAGGCTCTGCCGACCGCTGCGGCACCCGACCCAATAATTCTCCCCAGAGGAGTCCCGGCGCGCATTTCTTCGAGCAGGCGGAGCGCACCGGCACCGTCGCCAAAGGGTATGAGGCCGGCCTCCATAACAACCCCCATCGCAACAGCGGTTTCTATTGTGTCCATGCCGATATCGTCAAGAAGGTGGTCGATTTGAGCAATAATGTCCAGATCTGCGATGCAGCAGTTTGCGCCAAATCCCCAAATTGTTTCATATTCAAAGCCTGAAGTAAGGTAATTGCCATTCTTATCATTATACACCTGTGAACATTGTATAACACACCCCGCATGGCAGGCGTGATGCGGTTTGCCGTTTCGTTGTATAATAGTCTCACGCATGGTCTCGCCGCTTATTTTTTCAGCACCGTCAAATCGGCCGTAACGAAAATTCCTGGTCGGCAGTCCCCCTGACTCGTTCAAAATGTTCACCAGGACATCGGTGCCATACATCTTCAGGGCCTGGCCGCTTACCGGATGATCTACCAGCGCCTTGGCAAACGCACGAGCAGCGGTCTTGAACTTTTCCTGATCGCGGATGGTTACACCAGGCCCATCAGTCGGATCTATGGTGATATATTTTATTTTTTTGGAGCCCATGACGGCGCCCAATCCGCCGCGACCATGGCTGCGGATATTGCCGTCTGGATCCTTTACCGAAATATTGGCGGCTGCTAAGCACTTTTCGCCCGCAGGACCTATGGACAAAATACCGGTTTTATCTCCATGTTTATGAATGAGCGTTTTCATGACGTCATAATTTCCCCTGCCGACTAACGTTGTTTCTTCCTGAATCGAAACGCCATCCTTGCTAACATGAAGATTGTACCACGCATCTTTTTCAGGCAATCCCTCTATAATAAACGCTTTAATGCCTAACCGGGCAAGACACTGGGCAGCCGTTCCCCCGGCATTACTCTCTTTGATCGTGCCGGTCAACGGACTTTTCGCACCCGCAGAGAGCCGCCCAGAATTAGGACACGTGGTTCCCCCAAGCATGCCGGGAGCAAAGATCAGCTTATTCTTTGCGCCCAGCGGATTGCAGGTCGGGACCACTTCATGGGCAACAATGTAAGACGTTAACCCTCTGCCCCCCAGCATGCTCCATTTCTCAGGCACATCTTCAACTGTTACCGTAAGCGTGGTCATATTAACGCGATACAATTTCTCTGCCATAGTTCCTCCGTTAGAAATTTAGAGTATTGTCAATCGGCAACCAATATACAAAACGTTGTATTCAGTGTAACATAGAAACAGCCCTGGTTACCAGTATTTTATCAGGCCTTGTCTGCGGGCTTTGACTCCTCAAGAAAATGCTATGAACATCATAGCCAGAGAGCTGCAGGCATTGCCTTCGCGCAAATGCCAGAGTAACCGTAAATTTCTTTGAGCATACTGATAGTTCTTGAAATAATATGAAATTTGTATAATCGTTCAATGACAAACGAATTATACGCTTTGTTGGATGAAAATTTTTACCGAAGCAGTGCAGAACAGAAATGCAACACGAAACCACGCACAGCTTTATTGAGAAAGGTGAATAACCAGGGTAAAACTGATGGGCATTTCTCCACTCGCCGGTAAACCGGCACCACGCGACATGCTGGTGGATCCGGCAGCGCTGGAACAGCAGTATTATGTCTGTGAGCCGCAGGTTGATGATCCAAACCAGTTTGTCATTTTTGGCACCAGCGGACACCGGGGAACGCCGTTTTACGGCACCTTTACCGAATCGCACATCCTGGCGATAACTCAGGCGATCTGCGATTACCGGAAAAGTCAGGGTATTGATGGTCCGCTTTTTATGGGAAAAGACACGCATGCTCTTTCAGGGCCTGCTCAGCGCACTGCGCTTGAAGTGCTTGCAGCCAACAATGTTACCGTGGTCATTCAGCCCGATGACGGTTTCACACCGACCCCGGTCATCTCGCGTTCCATTCTGGTCTATAACCGCGACCATCCGGATAAACGGGCTGACGGCATCGTTATAACACCTTCCCATAACCCCCCGCAGGATGGCGGTTTTAAATACAATCCGCCCCATGGCGGTCCCGCTGACACCGATGTAACCGGCTGGGTTCAGAACCGGGCAAACGAGCTGCTGCGCAATGGTAATGCCGAGGTACGGCGGGTGCCATACAACCGCGCGATGACAGCGGTGAACACCGTTCAGCAAGACTTCGTACTGCCCTATGTTACCGATCTGCGCTCCATCATTGACATGGATATTATTTCTGCGGCCGGTCTGAAACTGGCGGTTGATCCGCTGGGCGGCGCAGGACAGCCATACTGGGAGCCGATTAACCATATCTATAAACTGGACATTGTCGTAGTTAACCCCACCGTTGATCCGACTTTTGGGTTTATGACCGTAGATCACGACGGGGTGATTCGCATGGATTGTTCCAGTCCCTACGCCATGGCCCGACTGGTCGGTTTAAAAGACGGATATCGTGTTGCATTTGCCAATGACCCCGATGTTGATCGCCACGGCATTGTCACGCCGACCGCAGGGTTAATGAACCCAAACTATTATCTGGCGGTGGCTATTCAGTACCTGCTCACCCATCGCCCCTTGTGGCCGGCACGGTCTGTTGTAGGCAAAACGCTGGTCAGCAGCACGATTATTGATCGGGTCGCAACCGCTCTTGGCCGCACGGTTTATGAGGTGCCGGTTGGTTTTAAATGGTTTGTTGACGGGCTTTTAACGGGCAGATGCTGTTTTGGCGGTGAGGAGAGCGCCGGCGCGAGCTTTCTGCGGCGCGACGGCACGGTGTGGACAACCGACAAAGACGGGCTAATTATGAATTTGCTTGCGGCTGAAATAACAGCGCAAACCGGAAAAGATCCGGGCGAGCACTTTCAGGAACTTTCAGCAACATTTGGCACGCCTTACTATACACGCATCGATACGCCCGCTACACCGCATCAGAGGAAATACTTGCAAACCCTATCGCCTGAAGCAGTGAGCGTTTCCCAGCTTGCCGGCGAGCCGATTATCGGCGTGATTACCCGGGCACCCGGAAACAACATTTCCTTTGGTGGGTTAAAAGTCACTGCCGCAAACGGCTGGTTTGCTGCCCGGCCATCCGGCACGGAGAATATATATAAGATTTATGCAGAGAGCTTGCAAAACCAGGAGCATCTTCACGCAATTGTTGATGAGGCTCAGCAGATTGTCGCCGTAGCGCTTGCCGGGATAGAATAAAAAACCTGGAATATTCCAGCCCCAACTCAGGAGTGCACAATGAAGGCATCCATCACCCCACTTACAAAACGGCCGGCGTGGAAGGCGCTTGCCGCGCATTACAAGAAAATCCGCACGACGCATCTGCGGGAACTGTTTTTGCAAGATCCAGGACGCGGCGAGCGAATGACCGCCGAGGGCGCAGGTCTGCTTTTAGATTACTCAAAAAATCGCATAACCGACGAAACCCTCAGGCTGCTTATTCAGTTGGCAGAGGAGTCCCGCCTGCGAGCACAGATTGAAGCTCTGTTTCACGGAGAGAAGATTAACGTCACGGAAAATCGCGCCGTCTTGCATGTTGCGCTACGGGCGCCCCGGGGCGCATCGTTTATCATTGATGGTGAAAACGTCGTTTCGCAGGTTCACGCAGTTCTTGACAAGATGACGGCATTCAGCAATCGGGTGCGGCAGGGGGACTGGAAGGGTTACACTGGTAAATCCATACGCAACATTGTCAACATCGGCATCGGCGGTTCGGACCTCGGGCCGGTCATGGCGTATGAGGCGCTCAAGCACTATTGTGACCGCAACCTGACGTTTCGTTTTATTTCTAACATTGATGGCACCGACTTTTCAGAGGCAACCCGCGATCTTGACCCGGCGGAAACCCTGTTCATCATTTCTTCAAAAACATTCACCACGCTGGAAACGATGACCAATGCCCATACCGCTCGCCAGTGGCTGCTCAAGGAGTTTGGCGGCGATGTGCGGGCTATAGCGCGACACTTTGTCGCAGTTTCCACAAATGCCGAGAAGGTGGCTGCATTTGGCATTGACACCGCGCATCTGTTTGAATTCTGGGACTGGGTCGGTGGACGTTATTCCATGTGCTCGGCGATCGGTCTTTCCACCATGTTGGCCATCGGACCGGATAATTTTCGCAACCTGCTTGATGGCTGCCACCAGATGGATGAGCACTTCCGCACGGCTCCGTTTGCGCAAAACCTGCCAGTGCTGATGGGCCTCTTATCAATCTGGTATAATAATTTTTTTGGCGCCGAGACGGTTGCTGTGCTGCCCTATGATCAATACCTGAAGCGTTTTCCTGCATATTTGCAACAGTTGGGCATGGAGAGTAACGGCAAACGCGTTACCCGCGGGGGTGTCCCAGTCAATTGGCAGACCAGCCCGGTTTACTGGGGAGAACCGGGAACCAACGGCCAGCACTCGTTTTACCAGTTATTGCATCAGGGAACAAGGCTTGTCCCCTGTGATTTTATTGCTTTCTTTGAATCGCTCAATCCCATTGGCTGCCATCACCCGACGCTGCTGGCAAATGTCTTTGCTCAGGCGGAAGCGTTGGCGTTTGGCAAAACTGCCGAGCAATGCCGGGCGGAGGCAGTGCCGGAGTGGCTGGTTCCGCATCGGGTGTGCGACGGTAATCGGCCGTCCAATATCATCCTTGGCCAGCGGTTGACCCCGCACGCCCTGGGAAGTTTGATCGCCCTCTATGAGCATTGCGTGTTCACCCAGGGTGCCATCTGGGACATTAATTCATTTGACCAGTGGGGCGTCGAGCTGGGCAAAGTTCTGGCCGAGCGGATTATGCGCGAACTGACAAGCGACGAACAACCACGCCTTGCCCATGACAGCTCGACCAACAGGTTGATCAGGCTCTATCGTAACAGAAAGGAGAAGTAATTATGCAATGTGCGATGATTGGTCTGGGAAGAATGGGGGGCAATATGGTGCGCCGTTTGCTGAAGGCCGGACACGACGTCATCGTTTATTCTGCAACCGCGCAAACACGGGAGACGTTTGCCAGAGAGACCGGTGTTTACGCTGCGTCCTGCCTCGAGGAATTGGTTGGGAAACTGATAGCTCCGCGGGTGATTTGGCTCATGATTCCTGCCGCGCATGTTGATCCCCTCATACATGTTCTTGCCCCAAAATTAAATGCGGGAGATATTATAGTTGATGGCGGCAATTCTTATTACCATGATGATATCCGGCGGGCGAACGAACTGGCATCCCGGGGGATTCATTATGTTGACTGCGGAACCAGCGGTGGCGTTTGGGGATTGGAACGGGGGTATTGTCTCATGATTGGCGGCGAGGCTGCGGCGGTCAAACTCCTTGATCCGCTTTTTGCCGCGCTGGCGCCTGGAACCGGCAATATACCGCCAACCCCGGGTCGGGATAACGCAGAAGGGACCGCCGCAAAAGGGTATCTGCATTGCGGGCCCCCCGGCGCCGGCCACTTTGTTAAAATGGTGCACAACGGCATTGAATATGGAATAATGGCCGCCTATGCGGAAGGGTTTAATATTCTTCGCCATGCAAACGTCGGCGCAAGGCCGCAGCGCGTTGATGCTGAAACCACTCCGCTGTCTCATCCAGAAGCCTACCGGTATGATTTCAACCTTGCCGACATAGCAGAACTCTGGCGACGCGGCAGCGTGATCTCCTCGTGGCTGCTGGATTTGACGGCAACTGCTTTGAATCACGACCCTGAACTTGACGGATTTACCGGACAGGTTGCGGATTCCGGGGAAGGGCGCTGGACTGTCAAGGCTGCCGTTGATGAAGCGGTGCCGGCCCCGGTGCTCACGGCTGCACTATATGCGCGTTTTAGCTCGCGTGGTGAGGCAGAGTATGCCGACCGACTGCTCTCCGCCATGCGCTATCAGTTTGGCGGGCACCGCGAAAAATAAGCCAGCAGATGGGCGCGGCGATGGAAATTAGAACACTGGCTGATGCAGACGCTGCCGGCCGGGAGGCTGCGCGGATTATCGCCGCAGAGTCCCGGGCAGCGGTGGCAGCGCGTGGCGGCTTCACTATGGCTTTGAGCGGCGGCAACACACCGGTGATTATGCTGCGTCATCTGGCACTCCAGGATGTTCCCTGGCAGTGTGTGCAGGTAGTGCAGGTGGATGAGCGTATTGCCCCTGCTGGATCCCCGGATCGAAATTTTTCTCAACTGCGCAAACATCTTCTCGAGCATACCGCTTTGCCCCCAGGCCATCTGCATCCAATGCCGGTTGATTCTCCTGATCTGAGGGCAGCGGCTGCCCAATACGCTGCGACACTGAGAAAACTTGCAGGTACGCCGCCGGTTCTTGACTTGGTGCACCTGGGGCTGGGGGTTGACGGGCATACCGCATCACTGGTGATTGGTGATCCGGTGCTTGATATCAGTGACGCTGATGTGGCGCTGACCGAAATTTATCAGGGGTGGCAGCGTATGACGCTGACCTATCCGCTCATCAATCGTGCCCGGCTCATATTATGGCTGGTAGTCGGAACTGAGAAGGCGCAAATGCTTACGCGCCTGCGAACCGGCGATGAAACAATCCCTGCCGGGAGGGTGCGGCGCGAACGGACCCTGGTGCTTACTGACCAGGCAGCGGCCTCACACCCGGAACAACAGGTGACATGAAAAATGTCCGGTTCGAAACCACATACATATAAAAAACCATGCATAACTATGGCAGTTATTTTCAAGGATTAAAACAATGAGATACGGGTAAAAAAATGAATGCTAAAAATCTGCTGAAGGCGACGCTTATAGGGGTTACCGTGCGGCAGTTACTGTTCTCCACCTACCTGGTTCCGACCACAATTTTTGCGGGTAAAACGTTAGCGCGTGTGCGCACCAGCAAAAAAGTTCGCTGCGGGGTAACGGAGCCGCTGCTTGGTTTCTCGTATCAGGATAAAACAGGCAACTGGCTCGGTTTCAATGTAGATTTATGCCGGGCAGTAGCTGCTGCCGCGCTGGGTGACGCTGGAAATTATGCACAGAAATGATACCTGAGCGGCTCTGTACTGCCGTCGTTCATGGTCGTATCAGCATACAAAAATGTAATAGAGTGAACAGCAATGCATATGAAAGAGATCATCAAAAAGGCACGGGCGATAGCCCAGCCTTACTGTGTTACAAACGGTAAGGGGTTTCACTTACAAGACATAGACCCCGGCGATACACTGTGGCTGAAAGCAGAAGACAAGCCCCGGGCGAAGGAAGCGCTGGCTATGGGGGTGGAAGCGCTTGCCAAACTGCAGGAACTGCTCTACGCCCAGGATCAATGGGCAATGTTGCTTATCTTTCAGGCCATGGATGCTGCGGGAAAGGATAGTGCCATCAAACATGTCATGTCCGGCGTCAATCCGCAGGGGTGCCAGGTCTATGCTTTTAAAACGCCAAACAGCGAAGAGCTTGACCACGACTTTTTGTGGCGCTGCATGAAGCGTTTGCCGGAGCGCGGCCGCATTGGCATTTTTAATCGCAGCTATTATGAAGAGGTGCTTGTAGTGCGCGTACATCCGGAGTTCCTTGCTCAGCAAAAACTCCCGCGCGAACTCGTCACCAAAAACATTTGGAAACAACGCTATGAGGATATACGCACTATCGAGCGCTACCTAACGAGAAATGGTATTGTGATCCGCAAATTTTTTTTGCACGTGTCAAAGAAGGAGCAGAAAAAACGCTTTCTCGAACGCCTGGAGAAACCGGAGAAGCACTGGAAATTCTCCGAGGCTGACGTGCAGGAACGGCAATACTGGGATCAGTATATGGAAGCCTATGAGGACATGATACGCCACACAGCCACCAAACATGCGCCGTGGTATGTGGTGCCGGCGGACAACAAGTGGTTTACCCGTTGTGTCGTGGCTGCCGCCGTCATCGAGACGCTGGCAGGTCTTCATTTACGGTTTCCCGAACTGGATCAGGCAAAGCGGAAAGAACTTGCGGCAGCAAAAGAGGTGTTACTCAGGGAACAGGAACCGGCCCAAGAGCGGTAGGCAACATAATTATAGTGATTTGTTTGGGTATGATAAAAAAGCGCCTGACACTTTTGGTCAAGCGCTTTTATAATTTAAAATTCTCTTACAGTTTACCTGCTATGAGATTTGCCAGGTCAGCGGTGCGGACGCTGTAGCCCCATTCATTGTCATACCAGGTGACCACTTTAATAAAATCACCCTCGCCGCCCAGTACCGAGGTAAATGGCAAATCCACACACGAAGAGTGAGCATCGCCGGTGAAATCCACCGAAACCAGCGGCTCATCTATTGCGGCCAGGATGCCTTTTAAAGGGCCGGCAGCAGCGTCACGGAATGCCTGGCGCAATGTTTCAGTCGTGGTTGGTTTTTCAATCTGCGCGGTAAAATCAACAACCGACACCGTTGGGGTCGGAACCCGCAGTGCATATCCATCGAACTTGCCCTTGAGGTCAGGGATGACCAGAGACACCGCCTTGGCTGCGCCGGTCGTTGTGGGGATGATACTTAAGGCGGCTGCGCGCGCTCGGCGCAGGTCGCTGTGCGGCAAGTCAAGGATTCTCTGATCATTGGTATAGGCATGAATTGTGGTCATCAAACCGCGCACAATACGAAATTGATCGTGCACAACCTTCGCCGCCGGTGCGAGGCAGTTAGTAGTGCAGGAAGCATTTGAAATGACCGAATGCGCTTGCGGATCATACCGCTCTTCATTAACCCCCATGACAATGGTAATATCCTCCCCTTGGGCCGGAGCCGATATAATCACTTTCTTGGCTCCGCCGCGGGTGATGTGATTCTCGGCGCCGAGGGACTGGCGGCCTTTTTTGTCAATACCGTCCTTTTTGTTGGTGAACAGGCCGGTGGACTCAATCACAATGGAGACGCCAATATCTCCCCACGGAATTTTGCCGGGGTCTGTCTCTCTGAATGCTTTAATCTTTTTTCCATCAATGATCAGCTCGCCATCGCCTGCCGCCACGGTGCCCTTGTATTTTCCATAGGTAGAATCATATTTAAACAAGTGAGCCATGGTTTTTAAATCGCCGATATCATTAAACGCAACAACTTCCAACGAGGTAGAATATTTTTCCTGGATTGCCTTGAGCACTTGACGGCCAATCCGACCAAATCCATTGATGCCAACACGAACCATTGCCTGACCCTCCGTTACGTTAAGCGTTGAAATATTTGTATAAGCACGTCACCATCGTAACGTGCAACCCGCCTGCGCTTGCGTCGTCATTATATTCTGCATCCGGGAACATGATTAAGGCAACTGGATGTTACCATAGTGAACAGAATGGCTCAAGTTTTTTATTTGTAGAACGTTCCCCACAACATCCCATGCACTAAAGAACACCATAATTGTAGGGGAACATTTTTTTTACTTACCGGTTGGAAAGGGGCAGAAGATTTTCAAGGGAAAATGAACGGCAGCTGATTATTACGGACAGTATTATTAAGTGATACTGCGAAAGGCTGCGTCATCAAGAAGTTTATGAAACTTTAGGCCGGCAATGAACCCGTCTTCTAACTGCTTAAACCAGATGATTTCTCCTTTCATATTTAACGTTTTAAGGTCCTTCGTTAAAATTTCGAGCAATATCGTCGCGCCAACCGAGAGATTGGGCTCCTTCTGAAGTTTTATGCATGCACCTCTTCTGCTCACGTCAACCAGCAGCCCTTCTTTTGGATAGGGCGCGTTATATAAATAATACGTGATTTTTAAGAGGACTTCAAACCGCTTAAAAGCGCGCCGGTCTTCCGTTGCCATTGGGATCTCAAGCCAGTTATGGGGGTTAGAACGTTACGATCAAAAATTCATTAAAATTGTGGTGTTGTCAAGGAGAAAATATCCGCTATCCGCAGATTTATGGTATTCAAAATACCTATTGAATATCATAGGCCATATTGATAATTGCCGCAGTGTCATTTGCATCAAAAAGTAAAAATCGTAGTGCGCCTGGCCGTTTTTTATGCGGCCAAGGAGTCCATTCGGGCAGACCGTCTCGATTGGGATTGCCGGTGCGGGCAAATTGGGCGGTATAATCAATCATGGCATGAGAGAGCAATTCCTGCCCCAACCGATTGTCTTCCCGGAAAATAGTATCATTAAGAGCGGCGAATAATGGAAATGATCCGATCAGGCCAAAATGAAACGGAATGTCCAGCGCGTGGCATGCACCAAGAGCAATTGCCCAGCTCATGTTGTCTGTTGGACCAGTGTCGGTTGGCCAGGCATTGTAGCCGTTCTTTCGGTATTGTCCATATTGAAAAATATAACTATATATCGGCGGCTGGCTTTTGTGAGCGCTCATCTTTTGGGCAAGGGTGTCTAATCCATACCGCCGGCCTATCTGTGAGCCTTTTTTCCCGATCCACTGGTAGACCCGGTTGCCTAAAAATTGGTATGCGCCGCCTAAATACAGGAACAGCTTGCCCTCTTCAGATGTGCTGCCGATTATGAGGGGAACCTGATGGTATTTATCGGGATCCTCAAAGGCATCTACCCCCTCGCTGCGTATGACCGCGCCGTCACTGAATACCGCAGGGTTGTTCCTCATGCCGTATATTGCGGTGAAAAACTCTTCCATCGTTTTTGATCGCAGGTAGGTTTTAATTTCGTTGTTGTCCATGTCCTGCAGCATGCGGTGTGCGCTTTTTTCAGGAACCCCATCCTGCACCAGCAGCGCCTCTATCACCTTGTTGGCATAGCGGTCCCCTTCTTGTTGCGACGCAACATTCAGGCCGCCACTTTGTGATATTACCCGGTGAAAAAGATTTTTTGCTGGAGGAGAAATCATCAGCGATAAGACATTAATACCGCCCGCTGACTGCCCGGCAATGGTCACGTTATGCGGGTTGCCGCCGAACGCGTCAATATTGTCACGAACCCATTCAAGCGCCTTTATCATATCGAGGGTCGCATAGTTGCCGGACCGGTTAACCTCGTTCTCGCCATCCCGCAAAGCAGGATGGGTAAACCATCCAAATGGTCCCAGCCGATAATTGATGGTTACAAGCACCAGGTTGGCACGGTCTGCCAGAACTGCGCCACGATACGGATTGGCCGATCCCTGGACGTTACTGCCGCCGTGTATCCAGAAATAGACCGGCAAACCGGTCTCTGCGGTTTGCGGTCGCCAGATATTTAAGTATAAACAATCTTCATTGCCCTCAATAACCGGACTTGATCCGTTTTGATTAAACGCAAATTGCGGGCACTGGTTGCAAAAATCATCTTCCTGCCTGGTCTCTGGCCAGGGTTCTGGATTTTGCGGTGCCTGCCATCGCAAATCGCCAACCGGCGGCTTTGCATAGGGAATTGCCTTCCACACCCAAGTGTTATTAACATCTTCCAGTCCTTTAACCGTTCCATATGTTGTGGTTACCAGAGCGGAACCATCCCACGTTGTTGCGGCGCATACCAGACTTGCCGGGAAATTTGTGACCGCTGTTCCCCCATATAAAGTTACGGCAAATACCCCTGCCGAAAAACGCCAACCAAACTGTTTTAGCTTTTGTTTCATGACTTGCTCCGTTAATAATCTTTTCATGAAGTGTGTTAAATTATCTTTTTTATATCATGGTGGGCAAAAAAATGCCGCGAAAATTATTACAATGACCGGCTGAAGGAACTATGCATATGTTCTGGACGTTCCCAAAACACGCCACGCACGAACGGCTATTATAAAAGTTGGGGAACGTCCTGGCGTCATTTTTCCCTTGACTCCCTTTTATGAAGAGCAGTAAAGAATATATTGTGAATTATGGTCAGGCTTAAGGAAACCCCATACAAGGACATTCCTTAATGCACCAGAAAGAAAAAATTATGATATCGCCTTTAGGTTTTGCAATACCTGCAGGCGATTTTTTGTTCTTTTATGCTGCGTTTCAAACAACCATAAAAAAGGAGGGGTTTTGTTATGAAACAGAGTGCTCACACTGTAACTATTCGCTGGTTTATCATTATTGGAATTTTCGTTGGTGCATTGGCTATGGCGCCGCTGGCATACTGTCAGGATACCTATAACATTGTCATTCTGCGCGTGATTTATTCTGACGATGCGTCGTATCCTCACGAGTATACCAAAGCTGAAGTCGAGCTTGCCGCAAAGGAGATGGAAAATTATTTTCCCATGCTTTCCAATGGGAACCTTATGGTCAAAATTTCCGTTGCTGATGCAGACGTGGGACATCCGTTGACCTATTACTGGTTTGATAAGGATCCGGCTCCGGGCCGCACCGAGTGGGTGCTGCGGGAAACGGTTTCCGGGAGAAGCGGGGCTCAGGCCCTGATTATTGATGCGGTAAGAGCTGCTGCTGCGCCTTCTGCACCAGGCACCCCCGGTTTTGACTTTTCTCATATTGACGGCATTGTCGTGCTGAATGCAATTTGTTTCACCGACTGGGCCGAGCCAGGGCTTGAGATTGAGTGGCGCGACGGGGCACGGCGAACATTTCAACGTTCCTATGACTGCGAATGTGGATATGATCCTTACGGTCAAATAGCGCCGGGTAGTTCAAATGTATGGTGGGGCTCATGGGCTCATGAAATCGGACATCAACTGCAATGGCATTATGGGCACTGGGTGGGGCATCCTGCCGGCTACGCGAGCGGCTATGATCTGATGGATAGCTGCTACCCGTGCGGCGACAGCGTGTTTGCCCGGTCGGAACCGCCGGTTATGTCTGATTCATCCCAGGTGTTCCCTGGCTGGGTGCCTCACGACAAAGTAGTTACGGTAGAAGCACCCGTATCCGGCAGCAGTGGCGAAACGGTGGTGCTTGCACCCCTGTCGGAGTATCCCGCGAATACAACAGCAGCTCAGGCAATTAAAATTCCGCTCTCGCCGGGCAATTATTATCTGGTCGAGGCGCGCACGCGCATGCATGCAGATGCTGTGCTTTTCATGCAGGGCATCTGGGATGAGGGAGTGCATATTATGAAAGTGGAAGAAAGTCGCACGGTCTTAAATGAAAATGGCGACCCGGTTCCCATACCCGTTGTTGGCATAGACTGGTGCGATACGTATCTACCGGACAAGTGCATTCGCAGCAAAACAGACCCACGCTACGGTAACTGCTGGATTGCAGGCCGCAGACAGCGGGGCGATGTGCCGGATTATTGCTGGCCGTATCCCCTGTGGCACCCGGGAGACCGCTTTGTTGATACAGCCAACAATATTGAAATACGCGTTGACGATATTCAACTGCAAAACGGATATTCTGTCACGGTGACCCGAGGCGTTACCACTGGGCATCCAGACATTTTAATTGTTCCCTGGCTGACCCCGCCCATGAACACCTGGGAGACGGTTGATATCTGGGTTGACAGTTCATGCAACGGCTATGAGGATACGGTAGGCGTATCAGGCCTTCGCTATGGGCGCCGTGGGGACGGAACCGTTATTGGCAATGGCGACGATCCCTGTGCAAATCATGAAAACAGGATTTACGCGACAATTCGCAATGCGGGCGACGCGCCAGCACGGGACATAAAAGTTACCGTGAAGGTGACAGAACCATTGGGCGTTGGGATTCGAACCCCCGAGGGGTGGACGACGATTGGAACACTTACCAGCACAGAATTTCCCGACCTTGCCTATCTCGAAGCTGGCGAACGCACCGATGTCTATATTCCCTGGACGCCTACAGTAGCACTGACCGAAGAGCAAATTATACAGGGACGTTTTAACTTTCATACCTGTATTCAGGTGATGGTAGATCCGGTATCAGATGAAATTGTGGTAAGCAATCAGGATGGTATTGATGAACAGGAAAACATCAACAATTTTGAAGTGCGCCTTGATCCGGTGACCGACCGTTACGATCCCCTCGCAGACGAATTTTATATTCTGAATCGGTTGAATATCCCCCGCGATTATTATCTGTTCGTGGAATCCGATATGCCTGCGGAATGGAGTTACCAGGTTGCGGATGACAATAGGGCGTTTAGGTTTGATTACGGTGTCCATAAAATACCTGTGGGCATTAACGTGCCACCCGGCTATCCGGTCGGGGAAGCATATCGTCTCAAGGTAAACGCCTATGCCGTGACGGATACACATAACGAAATTCTTCCCGATGATTCTCCCATCTCTTGGCGGAAAGATTCGCTGTTGGTGGGAGGGGTGGTTTTAGAAGCACGCACTGTGGTCAAGACCAGTCTCGCCATCGAAGCACACCAAGATAGAGAGGGAACGGTCGTGGTAACAGGGACATTGACCCCGGGCATTGAGAAACCCTTCATAACCATTGACTACGACATTCCTGACAGTCCCAAAATCGTTTCACGTTTGGTGCAGCAGGACACAAACGGTTATTTTAAAGACACCATAAAGCCCCAGAATCTCGGCGAGTGGAAGATACGCGCACTATGGCAGGGAGATCGTGAATATGCCAGCGCGGTGAGCAATTTGGTGAAACTGAATGTGAAGCGCAGCGGCACGGGCTGTTTTATAGCGACCGCGGCCTACGGCAGTCCCATGGCGGAAGAGGTCGTTCTGCTGCGAACGTTCAGAGACCGGTATCTGATGACCCATGCGCTGGGACGCCAGCTTATTGAATATTATTATGCATATTCACCTTTTCTTGCCGGGATTATAGAACATCATGATGGCGTAAAAGCGATGACCAGGGCCGCGATGTATCCCGTGATATGGGCGGTAAAATATCTCCTGTGATTTTTTTTGTTTCCATGATATGCCTAATTCTGGTTGTTGCGGTAAAAATGATATATCTGTTATTATCCAAACCGTGAGATGAACTGTCCTGCGCAAATTTCTCAGGCAGTAGCGATCAACGGTGTTGAAGCTTCTTGATAAGGGCTGCTAACCGCAGGTGACCGACACAACACATGACCGAAAGGGTGAATATGGCAAAAAAACTATGCATACTTTTTTTGTTGGGTTGCTTCATGGCAGGCGCGGCTTTCGCGCCGGCATGGGCTTCACCACCACAGTCGCAAAAAGCGGAGCTCAGAAAGCTCATCATGATACTTGAGCACAGTGCGGGGGCCGGCGTTGCGGAAGCGGGTTATTACGCATCGGCGTCGCTACGAACACAGATGCTGCTTGATGATCTTCTCCGCATGGTCAACAACACTCATCGTAAGAACCTGAAACGCCTCATACAAAATTATGTTGCAGACATGGAAACGCTGCAGGACGATGCGCTTATCAATCCTCAGTGTCTGTTGTATCTGGGGAGTGCGTTAGGCGGGGTATCATCATTGATAAATACATTTTCCACATCAGATGGGGAACCAGCCTGTGTGATAGCCGATCTTGTCGCCGACGTGGGAGGTATTGTATCTGCGCTGCAGTCCTACAGGATATGCGAGATTGTATATTCTGAAACGCCGGACCAAATCTTGTGTCAGCAGATCGTTAGACGACAGGCACTGGTCAAGACCTGTGGGTATCTCGCAAAGGTCATTACAGTGTTCTATTGCACCGCGACGCCGTCAGTCTCTGACTATCTCAGCCTGGCGTTGGGATTGTTGGGTATTTTCCCCAAAACTGATGTATGTGTGCCGCCAGTCGTGGCAATCAAAAACGATTGATAACTGTTTCACAATAGGCGCAGGGGTGGTAAGCCCGGGTTATCTTGAGTGAAATGCTGGGTCCTCTTTGGTTATGGCGGAAGGGTGTCTCGCGGCACAATATGCTTCGTCCCGAAAATAGTCGGCACTCTTTGAAGTGTCCGAGAAGACCGTTGGTCGCTGGCAAGAAACATAGCAGCGGTCGTTGATTTATTGTGATGCTTGTCTGTTGATAGCCGTTCGGTAATGGGCAGCGCCTTGTGCGACAGTTACGACTTTAATATGCTGATCATTGAGCCAGTCGGATAGTTGCTGCAGTTTTTCAGCAGACCATGGTTGCCACCCCGTATCATCGCCAATGCCGTGAAAACATAAGATTACCCACCCGTCATTTTCACGCACCTCTTTTTTTATGAGCTTTCGCACAAACGACACGGTAGTTTCTGTGTAGACCACAAACCGACGCAGGTGATAGGAATCAAACCCATCTTTATAATTAGCCTGCTTGCCGCCGCTGGCAACCTGCGCATAATAGTTTTTGCTTAACTCCTTTAGCTTGACCGAAAAACTGTTATAAGGGGTGATATAGGTTTCAACGGTACAGCCCCTCTTTTCAAGTTCTTGTTTTGACTGTTCCAACTCGCGTTGGCAGGAGATAGCACGAATATTTAGGGTTTTTCCCTGAGTCGGCACAAATGGAATGACATACAGATATTTATTTTGACGGTCTAAATAATATTGTCCCGGCTTATACGCTGTGCCATTTAATGCAGTAACAGCCTTCATTAAAATACCATTATCAAACAGCCCGGCAATATCGGGATATTTGTACCGGGTGCGATAAATATGCATCGTTTTATCATAAACCTCCCAACCCGATATTTCTTCGTCGCTATATAGCAGGGGAATTTTGGGAGAAGGGCTGTGGGTAAAGCCGTGCGATGCCACTTCCCATCCCGCCCTTTGCAACGACAAAATCTGATTCATGTCCATGTAACTACGGTCACCTGAGACCAGAAAAGCATAGGTGATGCCGATGGTCGCCACCTGACGGTTGTTTCTGAGGATCGGATAGGCATACTTATAAACGCTGGCAAGACCATCATCAAACGTCAGGCTCACCATTCCCGCCTGACACTGGTTGGCAACAGGGGCGCACGCGATTAACAGCGCTAAGAACATAAATTTACCGTTGTTCCTGATCATGCCCTGACTCTGTTTCATGAAAATCTGCGCAATTAAGCTGGTGATAAATAGGTTTTATGTATGTAATATGGGAGCGAATTAAAAACAACCACAAAATGCAGGGTATGAGTTGAAAGGGCAGACCGACAAAAAAAACAGCATGACAAAACAAAAACGGCAGAATACAGAAGGAATGTATCGCGAACGTCTTGAGAAAGGCAAGGTATGAATGAAACCGCAGAGCCAAACGGTATGAAGTTTTGTTCCCTGCTAATCAATTCCGTATGTCTGTTTCATGCCGGTCTTCCAGCCATCCAGAAGATAGTCGTCAACACAGCCCGAAGCAATGACCCTGAACGCAAAGCGAACCTGTTCCACATAAAATTCGCAGTAGGGCGGGGCAGCATGGAGGGTGTTGCTACACATATAAACTTCTGCAGGACAGGGCGCACCACAGAAATGACGAATTGCGCACCGGCTGCACGGCATAAAATCTTCCACTTTTCTTCCCGTTATCTGTTTCATGGCAGAGGAATTGAGCGCCTCTTCAATATTGTGAAGAAACAGATTGCCACTCTTAAATTCAGGTATGCCGATAAATTCGCTGCACGGGAAAATATCACCAGTCGCTGCGACGGCAAAGAAACAGCGTCCGCCGCCACAGGGTGATATGTCGCACATCAGTCGCCGCGCCGTCGGGGCAACCATTCCGGTGAGCACATTGGCAAAGTTGGCGATAACCAGCTTGTGTCCCGTGCGGCGGTACAGTTCATGGGCACGTTCTAACGCCCGTATGAACTGGTTGGCAAACAGAAAATTATCCGGCTTGAGCGCTCGGCCGCCTTCCTGGGTGCAGCGCACGGGATTTAACATTGCAACCGCGACGCCATGATGGTGAAAGAAATCAACAATATCTGGCAGATAGTTAACATTAGTTTTGGTAACCGTTGCGATGACGCTGTAATGGGGATAACCGGCAAGCTTTTTAAGAACGGCCGCCAGCTTATTAAAAGCACCCATTCCCTGCCAGTTTCTGCGGTTTTTATCGGCTATGGCAGCCCGGTGGGCGTCCAGCGAGATTCCGAGGCTGATTTCATGGCGCATAATAAATTTCAGCGCCTCGTCATCGAGGAGAGTGGCATTGGTCTGGATGCCGAAACTAAATCGGTCGGCAAACCGTTCGATGCCCGTGAACACCGCTTTTTTGGCCAACAGCGGTTCGCTGCCGTGGAATACCACTTGAGGTCGAGCTGACCCTGTGGGTAGTGTGCGGGAAAAGAAATCAGCCAGTATGTCCAGCGCGGTCAGAACTTTTTGTAACGGCATATCCTGCCCGGATCGCCGTGTTGACTCAGGAATATAGCAATACCGGCAGTTCAAGTTACAGCGCTCGGTTGGATTAAAATATACTGCCGACGGCACCAGGCCAAAACGAAGTCCGCGCATTTCCCGTTGAAACTGGCTTTCTTTTCTCTTGAAGCGGGACATAATGGCTTGACTAAAAACATGATCGAGAGCGTCGGTGCGTGGCACGAGCGTCCAGAAGGCTGTATCTCCTTCTACCACAGCAACATAATCCCGATGTTCAATGTCAATGAAGTCAAAATGGGGGCTATCGCCTGTGTTGGCGATAGCCCGATTCTTTGTCTGAGCATTACAATAGCGACGATTCATATTGAATGTCTTACTGTTTTTTTTGTCTGCTTGCTGCGCGTTTGCCGGACTTTTTATCCATCAGTATGTAGTGGGATAATCCGGTGCTGCTTCCATCGGGATTACAGCTATAGCGGTAGGCTATCGGAGAAACTTTTTTGACGGGTTTTTTTTGTTGTTTGTGCATATGCGTGTCCTCCTGTGCTGCGGGTTATTGGAGTTAATAAAAAGGGAGTTCCACAGTATCTGCGGAACTCCCTTTACCATCAGCGAGTTCGCCCTATCGTTCAGACGCGCAGGTCTTCTGGCTTGCGGATCACCCTACTTTCCACACCTTCCCACTCCGTTAACACGAAGCAGTGGTATTCGTGGATTTCGTCCCCGATTACAGCGGCGGGACCGCCACGGAATTACACCGTGTTCCCTTATACGCGGTGAACAGGCTTATTTTTCGAATATATTTTTTTAACCTAACTCAATGATTCGTGTCAAGCAAAATGTAATAAAAAGGGTATAGTTGATCATGCAAGACCCCAAAGCATTCCCGGTAACGAAAGCGCTGCACGCAGCCGCTGGACCGAAATAGCTCTGTTGTGTTGCGCACGCTTTAATCTGGGGGTGCTTGCTTTTTTAAACCAAGCTGTGGTAGATGATAATGACGCTGTTGTCATTTTATATTTGATGGTAACTCATCGAAGGCCTGTTAATGCATTAAGGGCATAATAAAAGGGGAGAAGTTATCTATGCTGAAGTTACGATTTTTCCGGGTGTTGTCTCTGATGATGTTGCTGGCGGTGACATTTTCCGGCTGCCAATCAAAGTCATCAGCCAAGCAGAACAAAAACCAGCTTGGCGACATAAAGGTAACGCGGGTTGCGCTGATGCCGTTTATCAGGGGACTGCCAGACACCAGACTGGATGAGCCCATGAAGCGTCTGCTGTATTGCAGAATGGCAAACCTTTGTTTTGATGTCAAAGAAATAAAGGCTAATGCTGATGAACTCATGACCGAGCATGTGCAGGAAGCGCTCCAGCAGCGTTACGGCGGGGCGTTGATTCCCCTCCAGTCAGTGCGACAAACATATTCAGCCATGCCTAAAGATTATGTTACTGATACACCCCAATCGCTTGCTGTAACACTGGGCAGGAAGCTGAACGCAGATCATGTCATGATCGGCACAGTCTGGCGCTACCAGCAGCTCGTGGGAAGTGGCAAGTCTGCTTCCAGTCCTGCTTCTGTGGCATTTGCGCTGTATCTGATAAACGTGGATACAGGAAACGCTGTCTGGGAAGCTGCGTATGAAAAGACCCAACAGCCGCTTTCAGAGAATCTTCTTAATATCAAGGAGTTCTTTCGTATGGGGGCGCGCTGGCTTACAGCAGATGAACTTGCCCGGCATGGTATTAAGGAGGTTCTGGGGCCTGCACCATAGGACAAAAGAGGACCCACTATATTGCCAGCACAACCGGGTTTTCTCCCGCCAAACCACTACGGTTTGTTACTCCGTTGACGATCCCTGCACCCACCATATCCTGCCACAGACCGACCGCGTGCAGTGCCATCGCTTCTGGGCATGCTTTGGGGTCTGTCATGAGCGAATATACCGGTTGCTGCCGTGTCAGGCGTAAACCGCGATTTTAATGTGGCGCGAGAAAACCTTATAGCGCTCATATCTGTTTGTGCCATAGTTCAATCCTGCGCGTTTCAGTGCGAGCCTGCCGTAAGCCAGGTTCTTCACGCTTGTTTTGGGGAAATCTCCTGATGACTTGACAAATGGGAGAAAATATACGAAACGCTATACAGTTTCTTAACTTGAAACAACCGCTACCTGAGTATGCATGAGCGCTATAAGTCGTATTCAGAAATGTGGTGAAGGTTAAAACAGAAATTTTTTTGCCGGGTTTTTAATTGTCGGCACAGCGACAACTCTACAGCCAAGCAAGAATTATCTTTACATGGAGGAAATGATGCCCAGTAATCACAAAAAATTGTTTGAGTTGTTTACAGTAGTGATAGCGATGGTGCTTTGCGTTGCGGTTTCAGCTTTTGCCCAGCCCACCGGTCAGCCAAGAACTGCTGAACAGAACTATGGGAATGTGAAATTACGATTGAGCTTCAGCAGTCATTATCAATTTGAGAGCGATATTGACGACGGTGGAAGGTTTTCGCTGTATCGAATCGCAGGCGGGTTAAATGTACTATACCCCATTAATCCGTGCACAACTGTTGATACCTCTTTCGGTTACGATTACCTCAATTATGATTTTTCTGATGGCGGCTACCGCCGCTTCCCCTGGGATAAAATTCACACCGGCACGATTAGAAGTGTATTGAGATGGAGAGAAAGCGAGAAATGGGAATATTTCGCCGGCCCTATTTTTACCCTTGGCATGGAAGAGGGCGCTGACTGGAAGGATTCGCTCGGCGGCGGGTTGACAGCGGGTTTTAAATATTTTTCCAGCGATATCTTGACCATCGGATTCGGGTTGGGCGGTTTGAGCCGGCTCGAAAAATCTGACCCCCTTATTATTCCATACATCATACTGGATTGGAAGTTTGCGCCTCGCTGGCAGTTGCGCAACGCCATTCTCAACCTGGGTGCTGGCGGCGGCGCCGGACTTGAACTTGCATGGCGCTGTTTGGGCCCCCTCGAATTGGGATTGGGTGGCCAGGTTATGCGCCGTGATTTCCGGCTATCGGAAAGCGGCCGTGTTGCAGACGGCATCGGACAGGAGCGGGGCTACCACGTGTATGTTATGGCTAACATGGATGTAACGCGTAATATGCGGATCAGCGCTTTTGGCGGCGGCATCGTAAACGGCAAAGTTCGCCTTGAGGATAAAAACGGCGATGCTATCCGATCAGAAGATTATGATGCAACACCGATTGCCGGCGCACGGATTGGATTTCTCTTCTAACTTGACACTTTCCATGTGACGGTGCGATAAGAATAAAAAATACGACGCTGCAAAGCCCCTTATGCCCGCTTGGGCATGAGGGGCTTTGTATGTTTCTGACGGCAACCAAGCATAAAAAAGTAATATATTAATCGGTAAAAATAGTATAGATTTATCCTGTGTGATTGCCAAAAGGGAAAACCAGCGGCACCACAGAACTCACCATGCTATTAGTTGGGACAGGGGAGTTTCAGTTGATACGGCATAAATATTTCAAAGGAGGCAAACCATGAATAAAGAGGTGCGAAGCCCAGCATGCATAGGGCTATCAGCAGTGATCTGCCTTATGATGATGACCATGCTTTGTATGAGTGCCCGGGTAGTCTATGCCGCAGATGAAACCGAGGCGCAGGGAATTGTAGATAAGGCTCGGGTAACGTTTACCGGATTTATGAGAGATAAAAATTACACCTGGTTGCAGGACAATCTAAAAAAGGCCAAGGGCGTATTGATTTTTCCCCAGGTACTCAAAGCGGGGTTTTTTTTCGGGGGTTCCGGGGGCACCGGCGTGCTGTTGGTGAAAGACAGTTCTACCGGAAGCTGGAGCCAGCCGGTGTTCTATACCATCGGGTCGGTGACCTTTGGCCTGCAAATCGGCGGGGAAGCAGCAGAAGTCGTGATGCTGGTAATGAGCCAACGGGCAATTGATTCGCTTTATGCATCGTCAGTTAAGCTGGGCGGAGATACATCCATTGCCCTGGGTCCGGTCGGCGCCGGCGCCACGGGAAATGTTACCGCAGACTTTATTTCTTTCGCAAAATCAAAAGGGCTTTATGCCGGGCTTAACCTGCAGGGATCGGTGTTAGCAGTCCGCGACAAACTTAATCACGCCTATTATCATAAACAAGTAAGCCCAGTGCAAATTATTGTTGAGAAGAAAGCGAGCAATAACGGTTCGTCAAGACTGCGATCAGTGGTGGCAAAATCAGTGCGATAGATAACGACACAGGTTTGGAGAAATTGAGTTGTTTCGCCGTTATTTTTCCGGCACCACCACGCTGATGCGGGCGCCTTTTCCGGGCGAGGAGGTGAAGGCAAAGACACCGCCCAGGGATTCCACCCGCTCCCG
>FWPV01001860.1_pt1 | contig 54664 bp, 55 predicted proteins | sample 2228371 | NCBI WGS metagenome assembly FWPV01 (sample SAMEA103939776, study PRJEB20133) | metagenome
GGTAGTGTCAAGATTTTTGTGTAAATTCTTTTAAGGGCTTCTTTCCCCATTGTTCGTTCAGGTGATTTAGCACTGCATATACTATTCTCTCAATACTCTGGTCATTATTGAAACAACTCATGGGCCTCGTTCTTCTTCTCAGTTCCCTGAATGCCCTCTCTATAACATTTGTCGTTCTCAGTTTAATCCGTATCTCCTTAGGACAACTGTAAAAATTTAGCAGTTCCTCAAGATCCCTCTCTATGCATTTGACTGCCTTAGGAGCAATAGGTTTCCACTTCTTAGCCCATTTGCTATATGCCTGCTCAGCCTCTTCTTTGTTCTCAGCTTTGTATATTGTCCTTGCTTGTTTTATGCATTTGTCTATGTCTTTTTTCTTAAGATAGTTCGCTACATTCCTCAGTTTGTGCGCCCAGCACCTCTGCCGCTTCACAAACGGATAGATTATATCTACAGCGTTTTCAACTCCTTTGTTCCCATCCGTAACTATAAGTCCTAACGCTTCCCCAGTAAGTCCCCTCCGGTAAAGGTCGTTCAGAAATCTCCACCATCTGTTTTCGCTCTCTGCTTTCGTTACTACAAAGTCTATAAGTTCTCTTTTGCCGTCTACCCTTATGCCATAAGCTACCAAAACTACTCTCTTGTTCGAGCCCGATCCTGTCTTCTTTTTAAGAACTATACCGTCAAAAAATAAATACAGATACTTGTCTTCAATCTTACGGCTATGATATCTCTTTATGGCTGCGTCAAGGCTCCTGGCTATGTTGGAGATTGTCTGGGCGCTTACACTCTCTCCTAATAGCGGCTTGAGAGCTTCCCCCGTAAGCCTCGTTGATGCCCCATAAAGAAATATCTTCAACAATGTAACATCTACTTCTTCTACTCTCTGCTTATATCTAGGTATTATACTGCTTTCATACCCCTTGCCCCTTATCCTCGGCATCCTTATCTCAAGACGTCCGCCCTTAAGCGTTATCCATCTCTTCCAGTAGCCATTGCGATAGTCCTTCCGTCCATCTTGACGCTCATATGCCTTGCAGCCTATCAGCATATCCCGTTCCGCCTCAAGCGCTCCTTCTATGAATGTCTTCCTAAACTCCTTGACCACCTCCTCTTGCTTTTCCCAAAAATCTCCTAGGCTGTTGTATTCTTTCCATAAATCTGTTAATGTTAGTTTGGTCAGTTCCTTTACTGACATGGGTGTATCCTCCTTTCTTTTTTGTTTATCGTTAAAACAATGGAGAATACACCCTTTATTTTTAATACTTCAAGATTTTACACAGAAAATTTTACACTACCTGCATAGCATGAAAAATAGAGATTCAGTGATTTAATAGGTATAATTTACAAGCGTTGCTCTAACAGAGCCTACCGCAACCTTTGTCTTGAGCAATACAGGAAGCCTTCTATCATCATCAGTGAGCCAGATGAGTATATCTCCCTTTCTCGAAAATATCCCTTCGGATTTCATAATGGGTTTTATAAGGATGGTATTAAATGTTCCCAATGGAGTCTCTATGGTCTCTTTTTTCAAAACCTGAACCTCTGTCTTGTAAACCCTTTTGCTATCAAAAATATCCACATATACGGATTTACCAACCTCTAACGGAATTTTTCTAATATAATAAAAGCTCGATAGTGGGTCAAAAACGGCATCTTCCATAACAAAATCTTTCTTCTCATGGTCGAGATAGTTTATATATAAAGCCCTTTTAGATGAGTGGTCAAAGATCACCTCCTTGTTTCTTCGGTGTCTCCCTTCTTTCAGGATAACCCTGTATTTATATGGGGTGAGCGGAAATTCCCTGTAATAACTGTTTGGCTCTTTTTTTAGGGTACTTATAACTACATCTTCAACATGATAAAATACCGACACCCACTTTGCAGAATTTGCTTTGGAAATGAGCTGGACATAATTACCCTCATCCCTTGTCTCGAGCGAAGCCTCTCCTGCTTTTATGCCTGACCATGTAAGGTCGTAAACGAGCCTCTCAGGAATATCAACACAATTTGCAAATTTGGCGAACAGTAAAGAAAAAGAGACAAAGACTAAAAAAGATGCAAACAATATTTTTTTATTAGTCTTCACTGTTAAGGTATGTTATATTATCCCATGCTAATAATTCCAGCCATAGATTTAAAAGATGGTCTATGTGTAAGGCTCCTTCAGGGAAGAAAGGAAGATGCTACAATCTACTCTGATGATCCAGCATCAACTGCTATAAGATGGGAATCCTGCGGTGCAAGGCTATTGCATGTTGTTGACCTCGATGGTGCATTCACAGGCAATCAGAAGAACCTTGAGAGCATTCGTAAAATCAGGGAATCTGTAAAGATGGAGATAGAGGTTGGTGGTGGAATAAGGGACATGGAGAGGATTGAATTACTCATATCTCTTGGGATTAACAGGGTTATACTTGGCACCATTGCAATAGAAAGGCCAGAGCTTGTAAAAGAGGCTTGTAAAAGATACCCGGACAGGGTGCTCGTCGGGATAGATGCAAAGAACGGTCTTGTTGCTGTAAAGGGATGGGTAGAGGTTACTGATGTAAGGGCAAAAGACCTTGCCCTTAAGATGCAGGATTATGGAGCTGCTGGAATTATATATACGGATATCACAAGAGACGGAATGATGACAGGTCCAAATATCGAGGCAACTCGTGAAATGGTTGAGGCTCTAAATATTCCTGTTATAGCATCAGGTGGCGTGTCTTCTATAGAGGATATAAAAAAATTGATGAAGATAGATGGACTCTGGGGAGTGATTACAGGAAAGGCATTATATTCAGGTGCCATAGATTTAGGAGAGGCAATAAGGCTCAGTGAATCGGGCTAATACTCACTCAGTAATAAAAAATCGTATCAGAAAATTAAATAATATACCTGCATTAAAAGGTAATGTATGTTATCTTTTAAGTAGAGACCAGAGAGTCTCATACAATCACGCTCTGCTTTATGCTCAAAAATTAGCAATTAATTATAAATCCAAACTCTTTGTGCTTTTTAATCTTGTACCAACTTTTTTAGGCGCTACAATAAGACAGTATAATTTTATGTTAAGAGGTCTTTTAGAACTGTCAGAAAACTTAAGAAAATTCAATATACCGTTATATATAACCATCGGTGATCCAGAAGTTAATATCCCTAAATTTATTAAAGCAAACTCTATAACACATCTAATAACCGATTTCGATCCATTAAGAATCAAAAAGAACTGGAAAAATAACATCTCAAAGGCAATAAATATTACCTTTGAAGAGATAGATACTCACAACACTGTACCAGCCTTTTATATTTCTGACAAAAAAGAATATGGTGCATATACAATAAGAAAAAAGATAAACAGGCTGATACCTGAGTTTCTAATTAAACCAGAACCATTGATACCTCACCCTTTCAATAAAGACATTACCTTTCCTGTGCACGAGCTATCCGATCTCGAAAAAGCCCTTTCTGTTGATATATCTGTCCAGCCTGTATCTAAGTTTATCCCTGGAGAAAATGCAGCCAGAAGAGTCTTAGAAGATTTTGTCAAACATAAGTTATATGGCTATGCAGAAAAAAGAAATAACCCTCTCGAAGATTTTCAGTCAAATCTCTCTCCATATCTTCACTTTGGACAGATATCATCAATTGAGGTAGCACTTGAGGTACTGAAAGCCTCTGCACCTGAAAAGTCTAAAAGAGCATTTTTAGAAGAGCTTATTATAAGAAAGGAACTTTCTGACAATTACTGTTTTTATGAAGAAAATTATGATAACTTTGAAGGCTTGCCAGAGTGGGCTAAAGAAACACTAAACCAACATCGTAGAGACAATAGACCGTTTCTTTACACAAGAGAAAAGTTAGAATCTGCAGAGACCCATGATAACCTCTGGAATGCTGCTCAAAAACAGATGTGTATAGAAGGCAAAATGCACGGTTACATGCGCATGTACTGGGCAAAAAAAATTCTCGAGTGGACAGAGACACCAGAGGAGGCAATAGATATAGCCATATACCTGAATGATAAATATGAATTGGACGGCAGAGATCCGAATGGTTATACAGGAATTATGTGGAGTATTGGTGGCTTACACGATAGACCATGGAAGGAAAGATCTATCTATGGCAAAATAAGATATTTGAGTTATGAGGGTTGCAAAAGAAAATTTGATGTAGAAAAATTCATAGAGATTTATGGAAAAGATTAAGGTTGGCATCAGCTCATGTCTCCTTGGTAATCCTGTAAGGTATGATGGTAGCCACAAATTAGACACATTTTTAAAAGATATTGTAGGTAAATACTTTGATTTTATACCAATATGCCCTGAGGTCGAAATGGGACTTCCTGTACCAAGAGAGCCCATGCACCTTGTTGGAGACAGAGACAACCTTAGATTAATTACCACCAGATCAAAAATTGACTACACAGATAGAATGTTAAAATTTGCGAGGAAAAGGGTCAAAGAGCTTAAAAAAGAAGACCTCTGCGGTTTTATATTCAAAAGCAGATCCCCCAGCTCAGGGTATAGAAATGTGAAAGTTTATAATGACAATGGTATTCCCACCTCCACATCATCCGGGCTATTTGCGAAGGTCTTTATGGAGGAAAATCCTCTAATCCCTGTAGAAGATGAGGGCAGGCTGAAAGACGATGAAATAAGGGATAACTTTTTCACAAGGGTATTTATTTTATACAACTGGAAAAGACTCATTAAAACTGGATTCACCAGGAAAGGGATCATAGATTTCCATACACACAATAAACTCCTTATCATGGCGCACAGTCCAAAAGCATATCTGGAACTGGGAAGGAGTCTTACTAATCTAAAAGGTGTAAACTTAAGAGAGTTTGCAGATGTTTATATAAATAATGTCATGGATGCCTTAAGACATAAAGCCACGCGTGGTAAAAATGTGAATGTGATGTATCACACTATGGGATATTTCAAAAAATACTTAGACAGAAAAGATAAAGAAGAGTTAATCTCATTAATACAGGAATACAAAGAAGGCAACCTGCCCTTAATAGTGCCCATCACAATGATAAATCACTATGTAAACAAATTTGATATATCCTACCTTAAGAGCCAGTCTTTCTTAAACCCGACGCCGCTGGAATTAAGAGTAAAAAAATACTTATAGAGGAGTATCAAGTGCCAATTCATTATTATTTAAGATTCTGTTATAATTTAACACCAGAAGATAATTATACCATTTTTCTATGGGCTTAAAGGCTCTAAAAGGATTTAGATGAAATCTAAAGAGGCAATAATCAAAGATAAAATAGCAGGTCTTTCTGATATCGAGATCGGAAAGAAATACAAGATCACTTACCGTGAATTAGAGAAGATCATAAGAGAATTTACAGGTGTGAGTGTAAGTGCAATTTGTTGAGAAGTCATGTTATTAATATGCTAACATAGTTTAAAATTAAAGGAATTTTGTATTAAAGAGTGTTTTAATGAGGCAATATGAGGCAGTAATAAAAGTAATGGAAGAAGCAGGCGGATATGCTACCCTGAGCTGGTTATACGAAAAAGTCTTAAAAGTGCCAGATGTTATTTGGAAAACCAAGACACCCTTTGCAACTATTCGCAGAATTGTTCAGGATAAACGATTCTTTTTCAAAATAAAGCCCGGTTTGTGGGCATTAAAAACTCATAAAGATAAACTGCCTGATGATATACTTTCGTTGATTGAGAAAGACAAGGAAATAGAAAAGGAAAAGGAATTTACACATTCTTATTACCAAGGGATGCTTATCGATATTGGTAATATAAAAGGGTTCAAAACATATGTTCCTCCACAGGACAAAAATAAAAAATTTTTGAACAAGACCCTAAAAGAATTAGTCAATCTGGATAATATTTTCAAATTCACTTATGAAGATGTTATACAAAAAGTTCAGTCCATAGATGTGTTCTGGTTTAATGAGAGAAGATTTCCTGCTCATATTTTCGAAATAGAACACTCAACTGATTTCAAAAATGCTTTATTAAAGTACATGGAACTTCAGGATTTCAATGTACAAATGTATATTGTTTCACACCAAGAGAGAAAAAGAGAATTTCTCTCTAAGATTGAATTTTTGGGTTTTGCACCCATAAAAGGGAAAACCCACTTCGTAACTTATGAAGAGGTGTCACAATGGCATGCAAAATCTTATGAGCTGATGCTAACTGAGAAGAAAATATTTAAAAAAACTAGGGATTTTCAATATTAACCTATGCTTGCTAAGAGAATTATACCGTGTCTTGATGTAAAGGATGGAAGGGTCGTAAAAGGTGTGAGTTTTGTAAATCTTAGAGATGCAGGAGACCCTGTTGAGAATGCCATATTTTATGATGAGCAGGGAGCAGACGAACTTGTTTTCCTTGATATAACTGCATCTCATGAGAAAAGAAAGATCATCCTTGATGTCGTAGAAAGGACAGCAACAGATGTATTCATGCCGCTTACCGTAGGAGGTGGCATAAGGACACTCGATGATATAAGGGACCTTTTGAATGCAGGATGTGATAAGGTTTCGATTAATACAACCGCAGTAAATAATCCTGAATTCATACAGGCTGCAGCAGAGCGTTTCGGAAGCCAGTGCATAGTCGTAGCCATAGATGCAAAGAGGGTGCATGACTCAAGGTTTGATATAAGAGATTCCGAAGAAATCCCTCAATGGCTCAGAAATTCAAAAGAACTTGCTGATAGACTTCTTCTTCGGCCTTCGACCTTCAGCCTTCCTCTCTGGGAGGTCTATACCCATGGAGGGAGAAGACCCAAGGGTATAAATGCAGTTGAATGGGCAAGGTATATGGAGGAGCTTGGAGCTGGAGAGATACTCCTTACAAGCATGGACAGGGATGGCACAAAGGAAGGTTTTGACCTTGAACTTACAAGGGCTGTTTCAGAGGCAGTATCAATACCTGTAATTGCATCAGGTGGGGTTGGAAATCTTGAGCATCTTTATGAGGGCATTGTCAAGGGTAAGGCAGATGCTGTGCTTGCGGCATCGATATTTCATTACAGGGAATACACCATAAAAGAGGCCAAGGAATATCTAAAAACAAAGGGAGTGACAGTAAGGCTGTAATTTCATGGATGTAAAAGATATCCAGAATAGGCTTGCAAAATTTGCTGAGGAACGAAACTGGGATCAATTCCATTCACCCAAAAATCTCTCGATGGCACTGGCTGCAGAGGCTGCAGAACTCCTCGAGATATTCCAGTGGCTTACTGATGAGCAGTCAAAAGATATAGTCACCAATGAAAAAGAAATGGCTTTAGTCAGGCAGGAAATAGCTGATATCTTCATCTATCTCGTCAGGATTGCTGATAAACTCGGGGTGAATATAGAAGAGGCAGTCTATGAAAAAATCGTGATGAATGAACAAAAATATCCGATAGAACTATCAAGGGATAATGCAATAAAATATAACAGACGGGATTAATTCTTAATATTCTCTAAGATTAAATAATTACTTAACATGACAGCCAATGCATCGCTCGTCTCTAAACATCATAGCCTTTTGTTCTTCAAAAGATATTCTTGTCATCTTCGAATGACATTTAGAACAATCTTTAAAACCCAGCGCTGCGTGCATTTTTACCATTTTAGGATTTTTGCTGTGGCAGACGGTACATTCCCTTGCAGATAGGTTAACAGGAATTATGCTCAAAATAATAAGTGAAGCAATGATTACTCCTTTTTTCATGTTCATATGATAACAAATGTCAAGAAATTAAGAGAATGATTTAAATCATATGTCGTAAGTTGACAATCTTTTGTTTATTTATGTAATCTAAAATCAGCGGGGTGGAGCAGCCTGGTAGCTCGTCGGGCTCATAACCCGAAGGTCAGTGGTTCAAATCCACTCCCCGCCACCAAAAATAAGATTTCATTTCTTAATTCCTTATATTTTTCATAAACTCAATCCAGATTGGAAGGGCTGCTTGGGCTCCTGTCTCTTTGTTACCTATTGGATTGTGATCATCCCTCCCCACCCACACACCTACTATTAATTCATCGTCGAATCCAATAAACCATGCATCAGAGTAATCATTAGTCGTACCTGTCTTTCCGTAGACAGCCCTGTTTAATTCTTTAGCCTTTTGAGCTGTCCCGTATTCTACAACTGCGGTCAGGAGGTCCTTCATTTCTTGTACCTTCTGTTCATCCAATATATCGCTGTATGAACTATAAACATGATCTATCGTGATTCCATTTTTATCAACTATTTTTTCATATGCCACAGGTTCAATTTTTCTACCATTGGCAAAGACAGCATAAGCGGTTGTAAGTTCAATCAAAGTGACGTCTGATGCGCCCAGTGCAGTAGATAAATATGGTTCGAGCCTGCTTCTGATGCCAGATCTTTTTGCAACATCAATAATATTATCAACTCCGATTTCGTCAGCAAGCCTTACCGTCGCAGTATTGAGGGAATATGCAAGTCCGTCTCTAAGAGTAACATAGCCCCTGTATTTATTGTCATAGTTTTTAGGAGACCAAATGGTGTTTGGATTTGCACCACGAAATGAAATAGGTCCATCAAATATCATATCGTCTGGTGTCATTCCATTTTCTATGGCAGTTAGATAAACAAACGGTTTAAAGGCAGAGCCCGGCTGTCTCAAGGCCATAACTGCCCTATTGAATTGAGTCTGCCAGAAGTCATTGCCACCGACCATTGCCTTTATATGCCCATTTTGTAAATCAATAGCAATTAAGGCAGCCTGAACACCTTTTTTTACACGCCTTTCTAAGTTTTTTATTCCATTATTTATTGCCTCTTCTGCTATCTTTTGCATCCTATAATCAATCGTTGAGTATATAACATATCCAGAAGTATATAGAGCACTCCCGAACTTTGGTTCTATCTTCTGCCTTAAAAACTCTATAAAATAGGGTGCCTCATATCTTCTATGAAAAGGTTTTAAGGGCAATGGTTCTGAGTTTGCCCCCTCGTATTCATCCCTGGATATATAACCATTTTCGAGCATTTTTGTGAGCACAATCTTTCTTCTCTTAAATGCCCTTTCTGGATGTTTAAAAGGTGAATAGATACTCGGAGACCTTGGCAGACCAGCAAGAAGGGCTGCCTCTGATAGAGTCAACTCTGCAGTAGATTTTCCAAAGTATGTCTGAGAAGCAGCCTCTATGCCATATGCCCTTGCTCCAAAGTAAGCCTGATTTAAATACATGCCAAGTATCTCATCCTTTGTATATGCCTTTTCTATCCTGATTGATATAATCGCCTCTTTTATCTTCCTCGAAATGCTTTTTTCTGGCTTTAAAAAGAGCATCTTTGTCAGCTGCTGTGTAATGGTGCTGCCACCCTCCACTATTTCCTGAGCCCTTATATTTTTATAAAATGCCCTGATGATTCCCAATATGTCCACACCATGATGGGAATAAAATCTTTGATCCTCTATTGCAACAAAAGCCTTTTTCACTATATCAGGTATCTTATAATAAGGTATGTAATTACGCCTTTCTAAATATAATTCTGCCAGTACTTTACCATCAGAGGAGTAAACAAAAGATGATTCTATTGGTTGATAACTTTCGAGGACTTTTATCTCAGGCAGGTCAGAAAAGCTCCAGTATAAAAATCCACTAAATGAACCGATAATTATAGAAAAAATGATCAAAAGGAGCCATTTTCGAAAGGGCATATTAATATTATATACTATCGATATGATAAAAAATTTATCTAATATACCTGCAAGACCAGGTGTCTACATGTTTAAGGGTGCAGGAGAAAGAATAATTTATGTTGGAAAGGCAAAAAACCTCCGAAATCGCATTAGAAGCTACTTTCAGGCATCCACAAAATTAGACCATCGCAAGGCTGCGATGGTCAAAATGACAAGGGATTTTTCTTACATAGTTACCGAAAATGAACTCGAGGCATTAATATTAGAAGCGAATCTCATAAAACAGTACAAACCAAAATTTAACATTATCTTAAGAGACGATAAGAATTATCCTTATATAAAAATCACGACTACCGAAAAATGGCCAAGAATAGAGGTCGTCAGAAAAATAGAAAGAGATAATAATCTATATTTTGGTCCTTATATACCATCAGAGGCAATGTGGGAGGCATTAGCCTTTATCAGGCGTAACTTCTTGATAAGGTCATGTGGATATTCACTCGAAAAACCTATAAGGCCATGTATTCAGCATCAGATGAGGAGATGTCTTGCACCCTGTGCAGGGCTTGTAAGCCATGAAGAATATAGAAAGATAGTTGAAGAGGTGATTTTATTTTTAAAGGGACAAAAAGAAGAATTGCTCCATAAGTTAGAAGATACGATGCATAAACTATCTGAAGATTTGAGATTTGAAGAGGCTGCTAAAATCAGGGATAAGATAACAAGGATTAGAAAGGCATTTGAACACCAAAAAATCACCGCTCCGGAACTCGAAGACATGGATATTATGGGTTACTATAAGTATGGTAATGATATAGCTATAAACATACTCTTTTTGAGGAATGGGTCATTAACAGGTTCAAAGGACTTTTTTTTAGAAAATGTTATTGCGATTGATGATGCAGATATAATGCATAGCATCATAGAATTTTTTTATTCAAAGGAGATTATTATTCCAGATACAATTGCTGTCAATAAAATGCCTTCTGACATAAAACCATTAAAGAAATGGTTAAAAGAAAAAAGGGGGAAGGATATAAATATAGAGGTCCCATCAGAAGATAAGAAAAGAGAACTTCTTAATATGGCAAACGACAACGCAAGGCTTCATCTGTTCTCTAAAATAAAAAAACAGGACCACGATAATATCCTGCTCGAGCTAAAGGAAAGGTTTTACCTCGAAAAGATTCCTCTTTCAATAGGTGCCTTTGATATATCCACTATTTACGGAAGCGAATCTGTAGGGGCATTCATATTTTGGGAGAATGGGGATTTCAAAAAGGAATATTACAGGCACTTAAAGATAAAGACGGTTAAGGGAATTAATGATTATGCAATGATGCACGAAATTATCAGCAGGGTGCTGAAGAAGGGTCATCTTACCCCTGACCTTATTATCATTGACGGAGGCAGGGGACAGCTCGAGATTGCAAAAAAGGTTTTAGAGGATCTCCAGATAAAGACAGATATCATCAGTATAGCAAAAAAACCTGATAGGGCATTTTTACCAAACAATGAAATTATAAACCTTGAGGACAGAAGCATGCCTGCATTGCTTTTGAAAAAAATTAGAGACGAGGTGCACAGGTTTGCCATTTCATTTCACAGAAGGCTAAGAGATAAGAGATTAAAAGAATCCCTGCTACAAAGGATACCCGGGATAGGAAAGAAGAGAAGGCTTGAGCTATTGAGGCATTTTGGAAGCATTGATGATATAAGAAAGGCTTCTGTTGATGAGATCGCTGCAATCAAGGGGTTTAACAGAAAGATTGCCGAAAGGGTATTAAGTTCTCTGTCCTGATACCCCAAGATGTCTTACAGGACAACCCTCGCATCTTGGCTTTGGTCTGCAGAAATCCTTACCGACCCTGACAAAAAGGGCGTGAAATTCGTTAAAGACATTAATATCTTCGTCTAATTCCTTATGAAAAAGCTCCTGGTACTCTTCGTAAGAGGCTTTATAATCAATGATTGAATGTCTGGATAATACCCTTTTTGTGTAGGCATCAATGACAAATACGGGGATATCAAGCGCATAAAGGAGAATGGAGTCTGCTGTCTCAGGACCGATGCCGTGAACACAAAGGAGTTTTTTCCTGAGAATCCCTACATCCTCTCCTTTCATTCTGTTGATGCTACCTCCATAATTATAAATAAGAAAATCTACGAATGCCTTTAACCTCTTTGCCTTGACATTAAAATATCCGGCAGGCCTTATAAGCATGGCAATTTTTTCGGTCTCCATGCCATAAAGGGCCTTTGCTGACAATGCATTAGCATTTTTTAGATTTTTTATTGCCTTTTCGACATTAGCCCAATTTGTATTTTGGGTTAATATTGCACCTACCGCAATCTCAAAAGGGGTGTCACCTGGCCACCAGTATTGATGACCGTAAAAGGAAAAGAGGGCATCGAATATGTCTTTAATAATAGACCTTTTTTGCATTTTTAATTTTAATTAATTGGCAAAATCGAATTTTTATATGATACTATAAAAATCAATTTTTCTAACACAGGAAGGAGATAATGGGATTCTTTGAAAAACTAAAGGCTGGTCTTGAAAAGACGAGAAAGAATATCATCGAAAGGGTTGAGGCAGTTCTCCAGACCCAGAAGATCGATGACTCAACGATAGAGGAGATAGAGGAAATTCTCATCACATCAGACCTCGGCTCAGATGCAACAAGCCACATAATCGAACTTCTCAGAGATAAGATTAAAAGGGGTAACATAAAGACACCAGAAGATGTAAAGACATATATCAGACAGGAGATGACAGCCATGCTCGGAAAGTCCCAGCCACTTGTAGTGTTCGGAGAAAAACCATTTGTTATACTCACGGTAGGTGTTAACGGAGTTGGAAAGACAACCACCATAGGCAAACTTGCCTTCAGGTTTATATCTGAAGGCAATTCAGTCATTCTTGCTGCTGCTGACACATTCAGGGCTGCAGCCATAGAACAGCTCGAGATTTGGGCAAAGAGAGCAGGTGCAGAGATAATAAAACACCAGAGCGGTTCTGATCCTGCTGCTGTTGCATTCGATGCGGTTGAAGCAGCAAAGCACAGAGGCATTGATGTTGTTATAATAGATACCGCTGGAAGGTTGCACACAAAGAGCAATCTGATGGAAGAATTAAAAAAAATAAATCGTGTAATAAAAAAATCTATCCCTGATGCACCACAGGAAATATTACTTATAGTAGATGCAACAACAGGGCAGAATGCATTGAGACAGGCTCAAATGTTCAAAGAGGCGATCGGTATCACAGGAATTGCACTTACCAAACTTGACGGAACCGCTAAGGGTGGAATTATCTTTGCAATAAAAAAGGAGTTAGGGGTGCCAGTGAGGTTAATAGGCATAGGTGAAGGAATCGACGACTTAAAGGATTTTGATCCAATGGACTTCGTCACTGCGCTGTTTGAATAAGACTGCCGATTTTTCTTAATTTTTTATATCTGTCTTCTATAAGCCTCTCTGGGCTCTTGCCTTGCAGAGATTCCAATGTATTCAAAATATATTCAGCTATCTTTTTTGCTGTTGAAGCAGGATCTCTATGAGCACCACCCAATGGTTCTGGTATTATATCATCAATAACCTTTAAGGACTTCAGGTCTTCAGAAGTGAGTTTGAGGGCAGAGGCTGCCTTCGAAAAATCCTCGGCTGTTAGTCCGTTATTTTTCTTCCATAAGATTGCGGCACAGCCTTCAGGGGATATTACGGAATAAATGGAATGCTCAAGCATATATAGCCTGTCTGCAACACTTAACGCAAGTGCCCCTCCGCTACCACCTTCGCCTATTACTATCGAGATGATCGGTGTCTTAAGCATTGACATTTCCATGAGATTTGTTGCAATGGCTTCAGCCTGTCCCCTCTCCTCTGCACCTATTCCAGGGTATGCACCGGGTGTGTCAATAAAAGTTACTACAGGTATACCAAATCTCTCAGCCAGCTTCATAATTCTCAAAGCCTTTCTGTATCCCTCAGGGTTTGGCTGACCGAAATTTCTTAATATCCTTTCCTTTGTATCCCTGCCTTTCTGGTGCCCAATTACAACCATCGAAATTCCGTTTAAACTTCCCACGCCTCCGACTATGGCCGGGTCATCTCCAAACTTTTTATCTCCGTGGAGCTCAATAAAATCCTCGAAAATCATACTAACATAATCGAGCGTGTATGGTCTTTCTGGATGTCGGGCAAGAAGGGTCTTCTGCCAGGGGGTGAGATTAGAAAATATATCGTTTCTTAGTTCCTTTGCCTTTTTTTCGAGTTTTTTTATTTCAGAACTTAAATCTATTTCCTTGCCATCAGAAAGCCTTTTTAGTTCCTCTATCTTTGTCTCGAGCTCCTCTAACTGCTTTTCGAATTCAAGATAATAAGTCATAAGTTTACCTCAATCAGGAAATTAAAATTCAGTACATTTTTACTGGTTCACCTGTAATCCTATGCACCTCAGACAAAAAGTTTGAAGTCGGTTTAAGCCTTGTCGCCATAACAACGCAGAAGTCCTGTAAATAAATTCTCAGTAAAACATTATCCCTGCCATTTGAAGAATTGCTCAGTAACCTTCTTATTTCATTGATTTTATTAATTGTATCAGATGGATCCATACATCTTAAAGAAATCTCGTATTTAAGATTGATCTCCATCCCCGAAAGATTCTGAATTTCCTTAGCCATAATCCTTGAGCCTTTCTCTGATTTTAAGACCTGCCCTTTTACTAAAACGAGATTTCCCTTTTTTAAGTCTTCTTTTGCCTTTTGATATGTTTCAGAAAATGCTATAACTTCGCAGTTGCCTGTCTCGTCTTCCAATGTTATATATGATGTAATACCCCTTTCTTTAGCACGGTTTTTTATATCGCTTATTAGTCCTGCAGCAGATATTTCTTCCCTGTCATCAAACTCATCAACATCAGATATTCTGACAGCATTGGTGTTAGATAGAGATTTTCTATATCTTGACATTGGGTGTCCTGATATATAAAAACCGAGTGCCTCTTTTTCATAGTTTAGCAATGTGATTTCGTCAATTACAGCACCGGAACTATTTTCATTTGTATTACTAATGTCTCTAAAAAGCCCTGCAACAGTGGCACATGGCTTTGCTCGATATGACAGTGCCTCCATAGCCAATGACCTTGCATTATTTGGTGGCATGTCTTTATATAAAGAGTCAAATGCCCCTGCCTTTATCAGGCTTTCAACAACCTTTTTGTTCACTTTTTTGTTATCAACTCTCGACATAAAGTCTTCGAATGTTGTAAAAGGGGATTTCTGCCTCTCATTTAAAATAACTTCGATCGCTGAAGACCCCACCCCCTTTACTGCCTCAAGACCAAATCTTATAGAGTTGCCAACTATCTTGAATTCCCTTTCGCTCTCATTTATATCTGGAGGGAGTACATTTAGTGACATACTCCTGCACTCATTTATAAGCTTCACAATCTTATCTGTATCAGACATATCGGCAATAAGGTTTGATGCCATAAACTCAACTGGATAATGTGCCTTTAAATAAGCAGTCTGATACGCCAGATATGCATATGCTGCTGAGTGAGACTTATTAAATCCATACCTTGCAAATGGCTCCATTATTTCGAAAAGCCTGCGTGCCTTTTCTTCTGAAAATCCATTTAACACAGCACCCCTTACAAAGACCTCTTTCTGTTTTTCCATCTCTTCAGGGTCCTTTTTACCCATTGCCCTTCTAAGGATATCTGCCTGCCCCATACTAAAATTGGCTATTCTATTTGCAATGAGCATAACCTGTTCCTGATAAAGGATTATCCCATAAGTCTCATCAAGGATTTCCTTTAATTGTGGGAATTCATATTCAACCCTTGTCTCGCCCTTTTTCCTTTTAATAAAGTCATCTATCCATGCCATTGGACCGGGGCGATAAAGGGCAACGAGGGCAATAAGGTCTTCAAATCTGTTTGGCTGTAATCTTATCAATATATCCCTCATGCCTCTGCTTTCGAGCTGGAATATGCCTGTTGTTTCTCCTGAGCACAATAACCTGTATGTCTCTTCATCATCAAGTGGTATCTCTGAGAGATTCAGGACTTTTCCCTGCTGTTTTATTAACTGAACTGTCTTTTCTAAGACAGTTAATGTTTTCAGACCCAGGAAGTCGAACTTTAATAATCCGACCTTTTCGGTAGAAAGCATATCAAATTGTGTCGTGATTGTCTCTTCAGATGGATTCTTATAAAGTGGCATGAAATTATTCAGTGGCTCAGGTGCTATAACAACACCTGCTGCATGTGTTGAGGCATGTCTTGATAGACCTTCAAGCCGTTTTGCTATGTCTATAAGCTCTTTTACATTCGGGTTGTTATCATATAATTCCATTAATTGTGGCTCTTTTTTTAAGGCATCTTCTATATTTATATCATTTGCAGGGATGAGCTTTGCGATTTTGTCCACTTCAGAATATGGCATCCCGAGAACCCTTCCAACATCCCTGATAGCAGCCTTTGCAGCCATAGTCCCAAATGTTATTATCTGAGCAACATGTTCACTGCCATATTTTTGAGCAACATAGTTGATCACCTCGCCTCTCCTGTCTTTGCAGAAGTCAACATCAATATCAGGCATGCTGATCCTTTCTGGATTGAGAAATCTCTCAAAAAGCAATTTATATTTAATGGGGTCTATTTCTGTTATTCCAATGCAGTATGCAACGAGACTGCCTGCAGCAGAGCCCCTTCCTGGTCCAACTGGTATATTATGCTGTTTTGCATATCTTATGAAATCCCATACTATAAGGAAATAAGATGAATATCCCATCTTTTTTATTATCTGGAGTTCCATGTTAAGCCTATCGAGATATTGTTTTGGTGGAGAACCCTTAAATTTAGAATTGAGTCCATTTAAGGCGATTTCTGAAAGATATGAATCTGGAGAAACATTGTCAGGAAGGTCGTATTTTGGAAGCAGACTCCTGCCGAGTTTAAAATCTAAGTTGCATCTTTCTGCAATAAGGATCGTATTTTTTACAGCATCTGGCACTTCCTTAAATGCCTCTTTCATTTCATAAGGTGATTTGAAGTACAGCTCATTTGTCCCAAACTTCATCCTCTTTTCATCCTTAACTGTCTTTCCAGTTTGTATGCAAAGCAGGATGTCATGTGCCTTAGCATCTTCTTTCCTCAAATAGTGGCAGTCATTCGTAGCTACTAATGGAATGTGAAGTTCTTCAGATAGTTCTACAAGCATCTTGTTTACATCATGTTGTTCAGGAAGACCATTGCTCTGTATCTCCAGAAAGAAGTTTTCAGGTCCCAGGATATGCTTATAATGCAATGCAGCCTCTCTTGCCTTTTCTATCTGTCCGTGCTGGAGTAAATATGGGATCTCTCCCTTCAGGCAGGCAGAAAGACCTATAAGCCCTCCACTGTATTGCTCTAAAAGGTCTTTGTCTATCCTTGGTTTATAATAAAAGCCCTCAAGGTAAGCCTTTGTAATAAGGGTAGAGAGATTTCTGTAACCCTCAGTATCTCTCGCTAAAAGTATGAGATGAAATGCTGCCTCTTCTGATAATCCATTTTCTATGCTTGCCTTTGATTTTTCAAAACGGCTGTTAGGGGCAACATAGACCTCACAGCCTATTATTGGCTTTATACCTGCCTTCATAGCCTTTCTATAAAACTCGATGGCGCCAAACAGATTGCCATGATCAGTAATGGCAACTGCAGGCATTTTATAATTTGATGCCTGCTCAATGAGCTCCTCTATCTTTATTGCACCATCAAGGAGGCTGTATTCAGTGTGTACATGCAGGGAGACAAAATCAGAATGCTTCATAAAAAATATTAACTTCTGAAAATTGTTTTAGTCAAACAGGAGACAATGTTATCAAAAGATGCTGTCTTAGATTTGCTTTTTATATCAATAATCTTTTATTCTAAGGTATCAAACTTTTGGAGGAAAAGATGTTTACAATCACTGACAGGGCTGCCGAAAAGGCAAAGGCAATACTTTCTATGGAAGGAAAGGATAGCTGGGGTTTAAGGGTTTATAGTGCGGGTGGTGGATGCTGTGGACCATCATATGGACTTGATATAGAAGAGAGTCCTATGCCTGATGATGAAATCTTAGAAAAAAATGGGTTAAGGGTTTTTATTGATAAAACAACACTATCAACTCTGACGGGCATGAATCTCGATTATTATGATGATGGAGAAAGGGAAGGCTTTATCCTTAGCGGTGGAGAAGCCCCTTCCTGTGGTTCAGGATGTAGTAGTTGCGGATAATTCCTTAAATGTTTCCACGGCACAGATATAGAAGACTTAGAAGGAACGAGGTCATCAGGAGGATGGTGAGGGAGAACACCGTCTCTCCTGATGACTTCATATATCCTCTATTTGTGACAGAGGGCAGGGGAATAAAAAAAGAGATCAGCTCTATGCCCGGCTGTTATCAAGAATCAATAGATGAACTTGTCAAAAATGCGAAAGAGGCTTACTCCTTAGGCATTCCATCTGTAATCCTATTTGGCATCCCGGAGCATAAGGATGAAATAGGTAGTAGCGCCTATGACGAAAATGGAGTTGTCCAGAATGCAATAAAGGCTATTAAGGATTCGGTTCCAGAATTATATGTTATCACTGATGTATGCTTGTGCGAATATACAAGTCATGGACATTGCGGAGTTATTGTTAATGGAGATGTTGATAATGATAGAACCTTAGAGCTATTAGCTAAAGAGGCTGTTTCTCACGCTAAAGCCGGAGCAGATATGGTTGCCCCTTCTGACATGATGGATGGAAGGGTCTCTGCAATAAGACATGCCCTTGATGAAAATGGATTCTCAAATATTCCTATAATGTCATATGCTGCAAAATACGCCTCTGCATTCTATGGACCTTTCAGGGAGGCTGCAGAATCAACCCCACAATTTGGAGACAGGAGATCATACCAGATGGATCCTGCAAACAGGAGAGAGGCATTAAAAGAGGTTTTACTCGATATAGAAGAGGGTGCTGACATAGTCATGGTGAAGCCTGCACTCTCTTATCTCGATATTATATCTGATATTAGAAATAAAATTAATCTTCCTGTAGCTGCTTACAATGTCAGCGGTGAATATTCCCTCGTGAAGGCTGCATCAAGACTGGGGTGGATTGATGAGGGTAGGGTTATGATGGAGATTCTCGTCTCAATAAAGAGGGCAGGTGCTGACTTAATATTGACATATTTCGCGAAGGATGCAGCAAGGATATTGAATCCTTAAACAAATATCTTTCCTGGATTCATAATGCCTCTCGGATCAAATACCCCTTTTACAGCCTTCATAAGCTGCATTTCCCTGTCTTTTATCTCCATTGACAGATAATTTGACTTTGTTGTTCCTATGCCGTGCTCTCCTGATATCGAGCCACCAAGTTTCAGAGTAATCTCGAATATCTTTTTTACTATCTCTTTGCCCTTTTCGAATTCTTCCCTGTCATTTATGTCAACCATTATATTTGCATGAATATTTCCGTCTCCAGCATGCCCAAAGCTAATTATCTTTATTCCGCTTTCTTCGGATAGTTCCTTCAATTCTTTGAGTATTTGCGAGACCCTGTCTCTCGGGACCACTATATCCTCATTTATCTTTGTAGGCTTTATGTGGTAAAGAGCAGGAGAGATTGAGCGCCTTGCCTCCCATAACCTTTCTCTTGAGATGCTGTCTTCTGCCATAACTGCCTCTCCCCCAAAAACACGACATATATCTAATACCTTCTCTGCCTCTCTTTTTATAGTCAAAGGATGTCCGTCAAGCTCTATGATAAGAAGGGCTTCAATATCTGAGGGTAATCCCGTTGGCTTATAATTTTCTACTGCATTAACGCAGTCTCTGTCCATTAGCTCGATTGTCCTCGGTATTATTTTTGAAGATATTATCTTCGAAACAACAATGCCTGCATATTCAAGGTTGTTAAAGAGAACAAGCAGGGTTAACACTTCCTCTGGAAGTGGCAGTATTTTTAGTCTGATCTTTGAAATAATAGCCAATGTACCCTCAGAACCTATAATCAAATTTTTCAGGTCATAACCCACAACGCGTTTATGTGTCTTTCCACCAAGGTTAATCTGACTTCCATCAGGCAGAACTGCCTCAACAGCCATTACATAATCCCTTGTAACACCGTATTTTATAGCCCTTGGTCCTCCTGCATTTGTTGCCAGATTACCACCTATTGTGCATACATTGAGGCTTGCAGGGTCTGGTGGATAAAAATAACCAAGGAGTTCGAGTTCCTTTTGAAGCCTGCCATTTACCATTCCAGGCTCTACTGTGACAGTTAGATTTCTCGTATCAACATCGAGCATCTTCCTCATCTTCTCAAGGCTTATCACAATGCAATCTCCAGAAGGTATAGAGGCACCAGCCATACCTGTACCTGCCCCCCTCGGCACTATCGAGAGGTCATTTTTATTGGCGTATTTAATAAGACGGACTATTTCTTCGGTATTTCTTGGCCATGCTACCGCAATCGGCAGTTGTGTTTTAGCAAAAGAGGCATCAAAGCTGTAGCATATAAGGTCTTCTTTTTCTGTAGATATTTCTATGCCTGATATATCTTCTGTTTTTATTATCATTTAAGAAATTCTTCTGCAAAGATATTCTCTTTCTTCTCTATACCTATCGTGCTTGTCTCTCCATGTCCGGGCAGGATTTTTGTATCATCAGGGAGGCTCATTAATCTCCTGAAAGATTGTCTCAATTTAATGCTATCGCCACCATAAAAATCTGTCCTTCCTACAGACCCAGCAAAGATTGTATCTCCTGTAACAACGATTCCTTCTCCATAAATACATATACAGCCAGGACTATGACCTGGTGTATGTAAGATTTTAAAAGAAAGACTTCCTAACTTTATCTCCTCGCCATCATTAATAAACCTGTCAGGTTCAGGGGTTGGATCAATATCATATCCCCAGAATGCAGCCATATCCAATGCTGCCCTGTATATCTCCAATTCTTCAGGATGTAATAACACGTCTGCATTGGTCTCTTTTTTTATATCACCTACAGCCCCAACATGATCAAAGTGTCCATGCGTACATATTATATACCTCACATCAAAGCCATTTTCTTTGATAACATCCATTATCCTATCAGGCTCATCTCCCGGGTCTATGACAATCGCCTTTTTAGTCTTTTCGTCTCCAATAATAAAGCAATTTGCCTGAAGAGGACCTACTGCGAGACTCTTGATAAGCATATCTCTCCTTTCAAGCCTTTAAATAAAGGCATAAATTGCCTTCAGAGTCATAGTCAAACTCCACATAATCTCTAATTAGTAATGATGCAGTATATGAAAGCTCATCGAGCTTTTCCTTAAGTGCCTCTGCTGTCCTGTGTTCAATATCGTAAAGCTCAAGTATATCTATAATTTCATCAATATCTCCTGTGTTATAACACTCAAGTACAACCCTTCCAGGGGAAGTCCTTTTTTTACGTGCAATATTAATCTGGTGTTTTAGCCTTTCCAGGCATAATCCGTATATCTTTACGCTCTCTAATGTCATTTCTTCTTCCCTGAAATTTTATTAATAATATAACCTATTTCCTCGCTTTTCATCAAAAAGGATAGTGCAAAGTATATTCCAGAACATACTATTATCAGAGCCAAAAGATAAGCCGCCTTTTGAAAACCATATCCTGTCAATTTCCATATTTCACCTCTCGAAATAAACCAACCAGCAATACCCATGATTGATGCCGCTATGGTTGTCTTTACGAAAGACCTTGCTATCCTTTTAGCCCCAACCCCGCCGAGTCTTTTTCTGAGGTAGTAAAAAAGGAGGACAAAATTAAGGCTTGAGGCCATTGCATTTGCAAATGCAAGTCCATTATGCCTCATTGGTCCCATCAACATGATGCTTAAAATGATATTTAGCGTCACTGCTAAGGCAGCGATCTTTACAGGTGTTTTTGTGTCCTGCATTGAGTAAAAGGCTGAGGTAACAACCCTTACTCCAACAATCGCCCAGATGCCGAGTGAATAAAATATAAGGGCATCTGAAGTTGCAATTGTTGCAATGTAATCAAATTTACCCCTTTGAAAGAGGGTGCTTACGATAGGAACATTCAGTGATATCAAGCCAAACATTGCTGGTAATGTAATAAAAAAAAGGAGCCTTAAGGCAAAGGAAAAATCCTCCTTTATCTTTTCTATTTCACCCTTTGCAGAATGCTCAGAGAGGGTTGGAAGGACAGCCATCCCGACTGCAACCCCGAATACACCAACAGGAAACTGGATCAATCTCATGGAGTAGTAAAGATATGTTATACTTCCATCTGGCAGATAGGAAGCAAGTATTGTGCTAACGAATATGTTTATCTGGGCAACCGCCATTCCAGCAGTGGATGGTATAATTAGAAGACCTATCCTTTTCAGTCCCGGATGCAAGAGGTCTTGAACTGATAAATATGATCCCTGAATCCTGAACAGCCTAAACCCTTTACTTAAAAATGAAGGGAGCTGGAAAAGGAATTGAAAAAGACCGCCAGCAGTTACTCCAACGGCAACAGCAATAATAGGATTCGTAAACTTCATTGAAAGGGTAATGATTGAGATAATAACTACTATGTTAAACACTGCAGGTGCAAATGCTGGAATAAAAAAAACTCCCCTTGTATTTAATGCGCCCATTGCTAAAGAGGCAAGGCTTATGAATAAAAGAAATGGAAACATGATTCTCGTTAAAAGGACTGTGTTCGCAAATTTTTCCGGGTCTTTTAAAAAACCCGGGGCTATTAATGTGACAATGGTAGGTGAGAAGATTATCCCGATAATACATATTAATCCAACAACGATCAGGATAAATATAAAGACAGACCTTACAAGCATGTCTGCCTCCTGTCTGCCATGTCTTGTCTGATATTCAGTAACGACCGGCACAAAGGCGGATGACATTGACCCTTCTGCAAAGAGCTCCCTTAATAGATTCGGAATCCTGAAGGCAACAAAAAAGACATCAGCAATTCCGCTTGCACCAAAGTAGCGAGCAAGTATCATATCCTTTATGTATCCGAGGATTCGGCTGATGAAAGTTGCGATGGACATTAATCCAGCAGCCTTTGCGATCCTGCCCTTGGTTTCCATAGGGTTTATTATAGCAGAGAAAAGGCCTTGCCTGATTTGCGTATTCAGGTTAGAAATTTTTATATGCCTTTTTATGCCTTATAAATTCAACAACACCGGGCATTATTGATAAAACTATTATAGCCACTATAACGAGTCCAAAATTCTTCTTTACCACCGGTATATTTCCAAAGAAATATCCTGCAAATATACATATAGAAATCCATAAAATACCGCCTACTATGTTGTAGGTTATAAATCTGGTATATGTCATGCTTCCAATGCCTGCAACAAATGGTGCAAATGTGCGTATAACAGGGACAAACCGGGCTATAATGATTGTCTTCCCACCATATTTTTCGTAAAACCTGTGTGTGCGCTCAAGGTGCTTTTTGTTCAGAAACCTTACATCTTCTTTATAAAATATCTTTGGACCAACAAAATTACCTATCCAGTAATTGACTGTATCCCCAGCTATTGCCGCTAAGCTAAGCAAAATAAATGCTGTAGTAACATCAATTGCCCCAATTGCTCCAAATGTACCCACAGCAAAAAGGAGAGAATCTCCTGGAAGGAATGGTGTAATAACAAGGCCAGTCTCACAAAAAATAATCAGAAAAAGTATCAAATATACCCATTTATCATATGACTGAATAATAGAACCGAGGTGCTTGTCAAGATGAAGAAATATGTCTATGAAATAAGCTATTAATTCCATTAATTTCTAATTATAGCAATCCTTTCTATGCCAGAATAGTCTCTTATTACGGTAACATTTTTAAAGCCCTCTTTAAAAGCCAATTTTTTTACATCATCAGCAAGGCTATAACCCAATTCAAGGACGATTAAGCCATTTTCTTCGATAAATAAGGGAGAGTATTTTAGAATCTTTCTGTAAAAATAGAGTCCATCTTCTCCCCCATCAAGCGCATCTATAGGCTCATATTCCCTTATCTCCCTCTGGAGCTTCGAAATCTCTGCAGTCTTTATATACGGCGGATTCGAGACTATCAGGTCAAATTTCATTCCCCTGATTGGTTCGAAGAGGTCTCCTTTCAAGAATTGGACATTTTTTACATTGTTTTGTAATGCATTTTTAATTGCATAAGATATTGCAATTTCTGATCTTTCAACTCCAAACACCTGTGCATCAGGATATTGCTTTGCTATTGCTATTGCAATGCAGCCACTTCCTGTGCATAGGTCTAAAACAGTGAATCGTGAATCGTTAATCTTAAATTGATTTAGTTGCTTAATCGCCTGTTGCACAAGCAACTCTGTCTCTGGTCTTGGAATTAAAACCCCCTTGCCAACAAATATCTTTAATCCATAAAAGACCACATGTCCGATAATGTATTGAAGGGGCTCTCCTTTAGCTCGTCTAAGTGCATAGGAATCTATCTTTTTTGATATTTCAGCCGGTATTTCTAAATCTCCTGCGTATAGTTTAGACCTGTTTATACAGAGTATCTCTGTAATGATAATCTCTGCCTCTTTTGCAGAATCTTCGATTCCTTCTGATTCGAGTAATGCAGAAACCTCTTTGAGTTTTTCGATAGCGGTCATTATTTATATATTATCCAAAATACAAAAATTGCCAATGCAGCATCATTAACTCATATGAAAAAAGATGACTTTTGATGGCAATGTGTGTATAATTTTAAAAGTATTATACAAAATGGAGGGAGCATTGTATAAAAGAATACTTAATTTCTTTTTCATCATGCCTGTTTTTTTGACCCTCTTTTTAGTCTCTGCCTCTCCATTATTAGCCCAATCGCCTCAACCTCAAGCACCACCGCCTCCTGTAGCAGCTACTCCACTATCTGCACCTCTCGAGAAAAAAGGAGATGTGAGCTTTAACTTTGATGACGCAGACCTCCTATCCGTAATACAAACAGTCTTTGGTGATATACTGAAGGTTAATTACATTATAGACCCTCGAGTTGCAGGAAAGGTTACATTCAGGACTGTTGCTCCTATACCAAGAGATGCTGTCCTGCCTTTTGTACAGGTCATATTAAGGCTTAATGGAATCGGAATAGTCGAAGACACCGGCTTATACAGGATTGTCCCTATAGCAGATATGCCAAAAGAGCCCGCACCTGTGATTATAGGGAGGGACCCCGAGAAGATTAGGATAGTCGGAAAGTCGATACTCCAGATAGTCCCCATTAGATATCTTCCCACAGCTGAAATGATAAGGATACTGACTCCCTTTCTTACCCCCAATGCATTAATAGTGGATGTGCCAAAGGGAAGCTATATAATAATCTCTGACACAGATGCAAATATAAAAAGACTCCTTAAGATTGTAGAGACATTTGACAGCGAGAGGGTAATGGCAGCTATTCCAAAGGTATTTGTATACCCTGTCCAGAACGGCAAGGCAAAGGATGTTGCTTCTCTTTTACAGCAGATATTTCTTGATACAAAGCCTACAGCAACAACTGCTGCCCCTGCAAGGGCTGCATCACCTACACCCACTCCAGCGGCTGTACCCACTCCAGTTCCTGCTGCAGCCACACCAAAAATTGGTATGGAGGCAATGGTTTCTGAGGGCACAAGGATAATACCTGATGAAGTCACTAATTCCATCATTATACTGGCAACACCTGAGGATTACAGAATCATAGAAGAGACAATAAAAAAGATAGACATAGTTCCCAGACAGGTTGTTATAGAAACGCTCATAGCAGAGATTACACTAAAAGACAGCCTCAGTTTTGGACTTGCATGGTTTTTGCAAAATATCAGAATGAAGGTCTTTGGAGAGTCATTAACTGGTCAGACAGGATTTGATCCAGGAAAGGTCTTTAAGACAGATCAGGATGGAAACATAATAGATCTAACAACTATACCTATGCCTCCCTCTTCAGGCTTCTCTTTTTTAGCTGTTGGAGATGATCTGAGGGTATTTCTTAATGCACTCGCCACTGATGACAAGCTTAAGGTCCTTGCATCACCTCATCTATTGGCACTCGATAATCGAGAGGCAAGGATACAGATAGGAGATCAGGTGCCCATAGTAACTGCTGTTACATCCCCAGGTGCTGGACAGACAGCAACTACCATCTCAAGCACTGTCCAGTATAAGGACACAGGGATTATACTCACAATAAAACCACAAATCAATGAAGGTGGGCTTGTCTCTCTGGATATTTTACAGGAGGTTTCTGATGTAGGAAAGATAACACTCGGAGGAGGGCTCGGGGATCAGGTAAAGATAACAAAACGAGAAGTAAAAACAAACCTCGTTGTTCAGGATGGACATACAATCGTGATAGGAGGTCTCATAAGAGATAGGACAACCCTTAATAAGTCTGGCATACCCCTTTTAAGCAAGATACCCATTCTTGGTTATCTATTTGGCTCAACAACAAAGGAGGATGATAGGACAGAGTTGATTGTTCTCCTTACCCCGAGGGTTATAAGAAATCAACAGGAGGCAAAGACAACAACTTCTGATTACATAGAAAGACTTAAAGGCATAGGCAAAGAGATGGAGGTTCTGAAAAAAGAGGAAGCTGTCAAAGAACAGGAGCAACCATTACAAGGAAACACATCAGAACAATAATAAAGACAGGAGATGAAGACAATGAAACTTTTAAAAGATAAAAGGGGGTTCACTCTCGTTGAACTTCTTGTGGTAATGGTAATAATAGGGCTCCTTGCTGCCCTTGTTGGTCCAAGGCTGTTCCCAAAACTCGGCAAAGGGAAACAGGCTGCTGCAAAGGCTCAGATAGAGTTGCTTGGACAGGCCCTTGATCAGTTCAGACTGGATATTGGTAGATATCCAACAACACAGGAGGGCCTGAATGCACTTGTAGTGAATCCTGGCATTGACAAATGGGAAGGACCTTACCTGAAAAAGGCCTTACCTCTTGACCCATGGGATAGACCTTATATTTATCAGTCTCCAGGAATGCATGGGGAATATGACCTTTTTTCGTATGGAAGGGATGGTTCCCCGGGAGGAGATGGGGAAGATAGAGATGTTACGAGTTGGGAGTGATTTTTCCTTTAATCTTCTCGACAATAGCTGTTGTTGATACCCCGGAGATATAGGGCAGGCTATAGACCTCAGACACCAAGTCAGCACCTACTATATCTTCTTTTTTCCAGTCTCCACCTTTTACAAGGATATCGGGTTTCAGAAACTTTATCAATTCGTATGGAGTGTCTTCATTAAATATCGTGACATAATCAACCATCCAGAGAGATGTTAGGACTTCAGCCCTGTGAGTCTCAGGATTTATCGGTCTTCCTTTCTTTAGTCTTCCAACAGATGAGTCCGAGTTTATGCCTACAATTAATACATCACCTAATTTCTTCGCCTCCTTTAGATACCTCACATGGCCGATATGGATTATATCAAAACAGCCGTTTGTAAAAACAACCTTCTTTCCTTCAGCCCTGAGCCTTTCTAACTCTTTTTTAAGCGAGCTCCAATCTAATACAATTCCCATTTTGTTACCTATCTTATCTCCTTCAGTCTTTTTATCGCCTTTTCCAATATCTCTTTATCTGTTTTATATTTAACAATCTTAATGGCTTCATCTATAGGGAACCATCTTGCATCATCAACCTCCCATCCAAAATCCTCAATTTTGCCAGATATGTACTCTAATAGGAAGTATTTCACAGTTTTTTTACATTTTGCATTCTCTTGTTTAAGAAAAAACCAGAAGGACTTTTCGTCAATCAGACAATTCACCTTAGTTAAAAGACCTGTCTCTTCCTTTATCTCTCTAACTGCGGTATCCTCGGGTCTTTCGTCTTTCTCTACCAGCCCTTTTGGAAGTGTCCACACGGTTTTGTTTTTTGTGGCAATGAGTGCTACCTCGAAATAATCATCTACAGTCCTGAATACAACCCCACCTGCTGATTTTAGGTATCTTATTGTAGAAGGACGCATGGTGGTTTAGTCTTTATGGAATGGGCTTGCCATTGAAAAGCCTGAATACATCATTATACATTGCGAAGGCCATAAGAGATACTATAAATGCTATCCCTATTTTATGTGCAATTGCCAGGGTCTTTTCGCTTAAGGGCTTCTTTCTTATCCCCTCTATTGCCAGAAACAATAAATGCCCTCCATCAAGGACAGGGATTGGCAAAAGATTCAATATTGCCAAATTTATACTTATTAAGGCAGCAAATGCAAAGAAGTTCAATGCCCCTGCCTGCGCCTGCTTTTCTGCAACCTGAAATATCAATATCGGACCCCCGATTGTATCAACAGGTATTATCCTCTGTATAAGTTTTATTATGCCAATTACTGTGAGGGCGGATATTTCCCATGTCTTTACAAATGCATTTTTAATTGCCCCTGAGAGATCCTGCCTTACTTTTGTTGTTTCATCAGATGATTTTATCCCGATAAGTCCTATTTCTTCATCTTCTCCAAAGATATTTTTAATCTTCTTTTTTTCTGGAACAATAGATATCTGAACTAAATCGGAACCCCTCTGAATGAGTATTTTCAGTGTCTTGCCGGGGCTTTTGTGAATAATCTCGCTCATTTCTGGCCAGTATTTAATAGGCTTACCGTCTATCTCTATAATCCTGTCACCTTGCTTCAGTATTCCTTCTGCAGGGGTACCTTCCATTATCTCACCAATGATTGGCAAAGGAGTTGGTATGCCTACCAAGGATATAAAAAAGAAGATGACTATGGCGGTTAAAAAATTAAATGCAGGACCTGCGAAAACTATCGATGCCCGCCTGTAAACAGACTGATTTTTATAAGAACGCTCCTTTTCAGAACTTTCTACCTCCTCTTCTGAATCCTCACCAAGCATCTTTACATAGCCGCCGAGAGGAACAGCAGATAGGAGATATTCTGTTTCTCCAATTTTTTTGCCTATAACTTTTGGACCAAAACCAAGAGAGAATTTCAGTACTTTAACATTGCTAAGCTTTGCAAATATGAAGTGGCCTAACTCATGTATGAATATCAAAAAACCGAACAAGATAATTGCATATATTATCGTCATTTACTCTTTAATCCCCCGTATATCAGTTTCTTTGTCTCTTCTCTTGCCCATCTGTCAGCCTCAAGTATGACATCAATATCTTTTGCTAACTGAAGATTATACGAATTCATTACTTTTTTTATTATAACAGGAATGCTGGTAAAACCAATAATGCCTTCTAAAAATGCCTCAACCGCTACCTCATTGGATGCATTTAGGACAGCCGGCATTGTCCCGCCGGTCTTTAATGCAGCATAAGATAACGTAAGACACGGAAAGGTATTAATGTCAGGTTCATGGAATGTAAGCCCTGAAAGCATCTTCCAGTCAACAGGCTTCATCACATTATTGAGCCTTTCAGGATATGAAAGTGCATAGGCGATAGGTCCCTTCATGTCAGGCATTGACATCTGAGCCAAACAACTTCCATCAACAAACTCTACTATAGAATGTATTATGCTTTGGGGATGAATGATTACATCAATCATGTCAGGGTTTAGACCAAAAAGGTGGTATGCCTCTATTACCTCAAGCCCTTTATTCATCAAGGTCGCTGAATCTATTGTAATCTTTCTACCCATTTTCCAGTTTGGATGCCTCAAGGCATCCTCAGCAGTAACATGCTCCAGCTCTGATATTTTCTTACCCAAAAATGGACCACCCGATGCAGTAAGGATCAATCTCTTTATAGCATCCTTTTTATGTCCAGCAATGCACTGAAATATTGCACTGTGTTCGCTATCCACTGGAAGCAATGTAGCACGATATTTCTTGACCAATGACATCACGAGGTCACCTGCCATTACGAGTGTCTCTTTATTTGCGAGTGCTATGGTCTTACCTGCCTTAATTGCCTCGATTGTAGGAATTAAGCCTGCAGAACCAACTATGGCAGAAATCACTATATCAGCCTCTGGCATTGATGCAACAGCAGATATCCCTTGTATGCCGTAAAATATTTCTATTTTTCTTGAGTTCGGGACTTGAGATTTAAGATTTTTATATGCCTTTTCCTCAGAAACAGCAACAAATTTAGGCATGAATTGTTCTATCTGCTTTATTAGCATCGGTATGTTTCTTCCTGCCACAAGTCCGACTATCCTGAACCTGTCAGGAAACTTAGAAACAACATCCAATGCGCTCCTGCCAATAGAACCGGTTGAGCCGAGTATAACGACATTTTTCATTTAAAAGATATTGTATCAAATCAGGTCTATTTTTTTCAGAAAATTTCAGAAGATTAGATGCGAGGAAATTATATCTATTTTCGATTTTTTAAAGCATCAGCGTTATCCAGTATAATACAGGTCCTGCAAACAGTACTCCATCTATCTTGTCCAGGACACCGCCGTGACCGGGTATCAGAGAGCCTGAGTCCTTTACCCCTGCATCTCTTTTAAACATAGACTCTACAAGGTCACCCACAATAGTCACAACTCCAATTGCTATGCCAATCATTAATAACACAGGGGTTTTAATATTATATCCATTCATGAGAAGCCAGTTCCCGATTAAATATGCAGAAATAGCTCCACCTATTACAGAGCCAAATGCCCCTGCCACTGTTTTATTAGGGCTTACCTCTCTATATAATTTCCTTTTGCCAAAGCCCTTGCCAATAAAGTACGCCACACTATCAGATGCCCATACGCACCCATATAAGAGTATTATCCATTCGTATCCCCGAAGCCTGAGAAACCATTGTGTCAGTAATAAGCTGGGTATGTATAGAAAGCCAACGATAACAGGAGATATGTCCTTAAGAGAAGGTATGGGGTCTTTTATAATAAATAGACGAGTAGATGATATGAGCATAAAGGAGAGCACTGTTATGATGCCTGAAGCAAGGAAGGGGTTGCCCTTGACGAGCATTGGGGAAAGAATGAGTAATGCACCACAGAAAGAACCGAGAAGTGATAAAGACCTCTTTGTTTTATACATTGAATACAACTCAACTTGAGCCAATACAGATGCTATACATAGCAGAATCAGAAAATATGCAGGAGGTAATAATTTTATGTATAAATAAAAAATAGGCAATAAGATTGCAGCTGTTATGATCCGCTTAAGTTTCTCTGAAGGCATCACTAAACCCTCTCAGAGTGTAAGGAAGATGTAACCCCTATGCTTCCAAATCTTCTATCCCTTGTCTGGTATTCATCTATTGCCTTCAATAGCTCTTCCTTTGAGAAGTCAGGCCATAGGGTCTTAGTAAAGTAAAGCTCGGCATAAGCAGACTGCCACAACATAAAGTTGCTTAGCCTTTGTTCCCCGCTTGTTCTTATTATTAAGTCCGGGTCTGGCACACCAGCAGTATCAAGAAGGTCATTCAAGCCCTGCTCGGTGACCTCTTCTGCTTTTATTCCTGAGGCTAAGGCCTTTTTTAATGCCCTTATTATTTCATCTCTGCCGCTATAACTGAGGGCACACTGAAGGACCAACCCCTGATTATTTTTAGTTGCATCTTCGACCATCTCTATAATAGCTCTAATATTTTCTGGTAATTTTTCCCTGTTGCCAATAGCCTTAAATCTTATTTCCTCCCGCATAAAATTCAAAAACTCCCCTTTTAGGGCTGACTCTAATAGCCCCATTATTACCGAGACCTCGTCTTCAGGCCTCGTCCAGTTTTCCATCGAAAATGCATATAGTGATAAAAACTCTACTCCTAATGCCTTAGCAGCCTCAACTACTTCTCTAACCCTTTCAACACCCCTTTTATGACCTTCAGATCTCGGCAGACCCCTCATCTCAGCCCATCTTCCATTGCCATCCATTATTATGCCAATATGTCTCGGTATTGACCTTTTCAATTAATCCTCCATTTAAATTAGAGCAAATGGGTTAGATAAAGAGATATATCTAAAAGATTGTGTCAAAATCATTTCCCAGACACTTCTTACCTTTTTATATTCCCTTCAATGAAAAGATATAGAGCATGATGCCAAAGGGATTTTCACCCTTAAGGATATTCTTGGGTCTGATTCCAAATAGAGGTTTTGAAAGAACCAAAATCCTATCTCCAACAATCGCATAATCGAGGATCTCTCCGCCAATTTCCTGAAGCAATCCCTTCTCTTCAACAGAAATACCATTCCACCAGAAGCTCCTTATTTCAGAGCTTTTATACCCCAATCCCTTTGCCATGCCAACCAGTGGTTTGCGTTTAGGGGCGAAGACCTCATTATTCTTTATTATGAGCCTGTCTTTTACAGACCATTTTCCTTTTTCTACAATTGGTGATAGTGACTCTTTTTTAAACTCTGTTAGAAAACCTCCCATGCTCTCATTGCTTATCCATGTCCTTAATCCTTTATCATTATATAGGCTTAAATAACCATTGTCGTCCCATGATAGGATTGCCTGCTTGCCGTCCATGGATCTTACAATCTGAAAATCATATATGTTTATGCCATCCAATAGCTTAAGCCTGTCTCCATCTCTATATGTCCCTTCAGTGTATACAATATAAAAAACTCCTCCTTCATAACCCTCTCTCTTGCTATATCCCTGTCCAATGATATTATTTTCTAATCTCCTTATGAATGTATCTTTTGCCTTATATAGCTGGACAAAGAGCGAGCCATCACCTTTATTTGAAGATGGTGAAAGCTCATATATGTAAGATATAATCTCGCCGTCACTGAGTGCTGTAACCAATATCTCATCCTTTTTATTCCTGTTGGCATCAATAGCATCGATCCATAAAATATCATTTGTTGTTGGGAGCCTGAATTCCCACAATAATCTTAGATCTATTCCAGGAGTATAAATCTTTACTCTATCCCCTGATGCGAAAATTATCTCTGGTTCTCCGTTTCCATCAATGTCACCTACTGTTAGTCTGGTTGTCCCAAACGGCAGACGGAAAGACAAAAGCACATCACCCTCTTTTGGACCAAAGAGACCAGCCTTAAACCTGAGTTCTTTTACAAAGGAGATATTTATAGGAACCGTCTTCTGGGAGAATTCCTTTGAATCAGTAACCCAGATGAGCCTCTGTGTGAGAATGACATTATCATCAACATTTTCGGCATGAAGAATCATCGCAACCTCAGCGCCCCTCACAGTTGCGTCAGAGATAATGTCTGATATTTTATCTGACTCAATATCTGTATCTATCAAATCGAATCTTTCACTCTCTTTGAGAATCTGGTAATATGAGTCAGCTAAATACCAATCAACATTACCCTGATAAAATAAGACCTTAACCTTTGTGTTTTGAATCTTTATCTTTGCACCAGCAAAGTCTTCTGATTTGCCTTTCAATATAATGCCCGAAGAGTCATTTTCATCTGCTGAGACTATCTCGACATGTCCGACAGGCATTTCCACTTTTCCGAGGGGCTCCTTTGTAACTGGATGAATAAAATCAACGCCCTCCTTAAAGGCATAAAGCCTCATTCCGGGTCTTACCAGATTCTTTAATCCGATATCTGTTTTTACGGATCCTCCCTGAACAGAGACAATCTTGCCCGTTAAGGGGCGGAAGTAAGACAGTGCTTCAGTCCTTAATTCATTGAGAGATTCCTCATTTTTGGTGATCTCTTTACCGTAGGATAGAGGTTGAAGCAAAAATAGATGTATGCAAAAATAAAAAAGAGTTAATACTAAAAATGATTTTGGTCTTAGAAATTTTTTGACGCTCATTACCTTATCTCCTAAAGTGATAGTCTAAACCATAAAATGCCTATAAGTCAAAAAATTAATGAAACTTATTGCCACAATAAGTAAAGATAAGTTGATAATTCTATTTTGGCTTGCAAAAAACTTAATACTTTGTTGACAACTCAGTCTAAATCAAATATTATTAACATATCAATAACAGCAGAGGTGGGGTTATGAAAAAAATACTCTTTATGATCTTCTTAGTTTTTATCTTCACAGGCATCACTTTAGCACAAACCGGTGTTAAAAAAAAGAGGCCTTTGCCTCATGAATACGGAAAGATAATACTGAATAATTATTCTACAAAAATAGGTCTTGCACCTGTTGAATTTGATCACTGGCTGCATAGGGCAAAATTCACCTGCAGACTATGCCATGTGGATATCGGTTTTGCGATGAAGGCCGGTGCGACAGGCATAAGGGCGGCTGATAATGCAAAAGGATATTATTGCGGGGCATGTCATAATGGTAAGACCGAAATTGACAAAAAACAGGTATTTACCTCATGTTCAGATGAGTTCAAAAGAAGGTTTCCCAAAACCTGTGACAGGTGTCATTCTGTAGGTAAGCTCGTAGAAAAAGAATATGATTTTGATAAATTTGCCCAAAACTTACCTAAGGAGCGTTTTGGAAACGGTATTGACTGGGAAAAGGCAGAAGCCGAGGGCCTCATAAAACCGATAGATTTTTTAGAAGGCATATCAATTAAGAAACCGTTCCTCAAGAGTCAGGAGGATTTCCCCATCGAAACAAAGATAGAAGGAATGCCTGAAATTATATTTTCTCATAAAAAACATACAGTTTGGAATGGATGTGAGGTTTGTCATCCAGAGATATTTGTAGGTGTCAAAAAGGGAGCAACAAAATATTCAATGATAGATATATTCGAGGGCAGATATTGCGGTGTATGTCATGGTACAGTTGCATTCCCTTTGATGGATTGCCAGAGATGTCATATAAAGCCTGTCCAATAAAAAATGTTAAAGAGAACAGTTTTTATTATCTTGATGATGACCATGGTTTTGTTCACCATGATAGCATTCGGTTATCAGGAATCTGAAATTCCAGCCTATAAATATGGTAATATCTTAATAAGCAGGACTTCTATCAGAGCTGGAATCAAACCGGCTACCTTCTCTCACTGGCTTCACAGACGTTATTATACATGCAGGGTATGCCATTTTGAACTTGAGTTTGAGATGAGGCTAAACACCACACGGATTACAGAGGCTGAAAACAAACAGGGTAAATATTGCGGTGCATCAGGTTGTCATGATGGGAAAAGGGCATTTGGTCACGATGAAGGTAATTGCGAGAAATGCCATAATGGCAGGCTTTCATATGGGAAGGAGAAGTTCTCTGAATTATCAGAACTCCCTGAGGCAATGTATGGTGATAAAATAAACTGGGTGGCAGCCTTAAAAAAGGGCATGATTAGTCCAAAAAACTATATTTTTGATAAACCCAATGAAATGGAATTCGACAAGCTGATAGTCTTTTCACCACAAAGGTCATCTGTATCTCCTTCTGTTTTTCCTCATAAAGAACACATAGATTGGCTGGATTGTGCAAATTGTCATCCTGATATATTTAATATCAAAAGAAAAGGAACAAGGCATTTCTCAAAGGCACAGCTTATGCAAGGGAAATTCTGCGGGGTATGCCATGGAACCGTTGCCTTTCCTTTGATGGATTGCCAGAGGTGCCATAAGGAGATAAGATAATGGTTAAAAAACATTTGATTTTATTAGCCTTAATATTTTTTGTCTTTGGTATTTTCACAAATTCACGACACACCTGTGCAGAGGATTCATGGAAGGCTGAATTCGAGGATATCTGCTCAAAAACCGATATTGCAATGACATTTACAAGAGAGGAACTTAATACACTTATTAATAGGTGTGACAAATTAAAACCTATTATAGAGAGACTTGATGAATCACAAAGAAAGGTTTATTTGAAGAGACTGAAGATGTGCAGAGACCTCTTTAAATTTGCCCTCGAGTCGAAAAGGGATAATTGAAGATTGAGTCATAAAAACTACTGTCAACATAAAACTCTATCTCGATATAAAGGAATTTATCAGTTATGTTGAGCTCTTTTAGCTTTACCATGTCCTTTTCAGTTGTAACAAAAAAGTCACAATTTAGATGTTTATTTTGTCTCATCAGATAATCGATATCAGATCTCGCATATTTGTGGTGATCCTTATATGCCTTAAATTCAATCTGTCTCCCTGATAGAGAAAGTACCGTCTGTCTGAACGAATCTGGATTTGCGATGCCGCAGAATGCGTAAATCTTTCTATCCCTTAATATATCAATCGGATATTTGTTACCAGCAAAATCCCTGAGACTGCTCACCCTGTATCTTGAAAAATAAACTGGTGCGTGCGGATTGATATCTTTTAACTCATCAAGCAGGGTCTCGTTATTCGTCTTTGTTATAACATATATATCTGCACGTCTTAATTCATTTAAGGGCTCTCTCAAAGGACCAACTGGCAACATCTTTCTATTACCAAAAGGATTTGTGCCGTCAATTAAGACAATGTCAATATTTCTATAAAGCCTCCAGTGCTGAAATCCGTCATCAAGGATAAAAATGGGCTGATGGCTCATGGCTGACTCATGAGCTTTCAAAAAAAATACCCCGCCCTTATATCTGTCAGAACACTTTACAATAGGCACATCCCTTAACCTCTCTGCCATTAATAAAGGCTCATCTCCATAAAGGAGAGAAGACCCCTTTGCTGTCTCTACAAGGCATGGTCCTTTTGCCTTTCCTTTGTATCCCCTTGTCAATATTATCGGGAAAAAACCCCTCTTTTTAGCCTCTTGTGCAATGGCGATTGTTGTAGGGGTCTTTCCTGTACCACCAACTGTTATATTGCCAATACTTATTACAGGATAGGGAAGGCGTTTTTGTCTTTGGAGCTTTAATCTTTTGTCAAGGGAGTATCCAATATAGTATAGATATTCAAAAAGGTTCATAAGTATCTCTCTATTATCTCTAATGCCCTGTCTGTTGCACCAGAATTTTTTTCATAAAGATTCTTTGCGATTTCTCCCATAGATGAAATCTTTTCTGGAGAATCAAGGAGACCTTTCAATACCCGATAAAGATTATCAGAATCCGCTCTTATTGCTCCTCCAGTCCTGTAAAAATCCTCTATAAAAGGAAAGTTCTCCATGTGAGGTCCGCAAATAATCGCCTTTCCCCAGCATGCTGGTTCAATGGGGTTCTGCCCACCATGTCTAATAAAACTCCCTCCCATTATTGCAACATCACACGCACCGTAAACAGATGAAAGCTCTCCAATAACATCGAGCAGGACGACAACACCCATGACCTGTGAACCTTGAACCGTGATATCCGACCTTCTTATATATTTTAGGCCCTTTTTCCTCAGCAATTCTTCCACCTCTCTGAATCTCTCCGGATGCCTCGGTGCAATAATGAGATTGAGTCGTGGATAATCTGATTTCAATTTGATATATGCATCTATTATCAAATCCTCCTCTTTTCTATGCGTGCTGCCTGCAATTAATACAAACTCCCTCTCCCCTGTCTGCCTTATGTCCTCTGTCCTCTGTCTTCTGAATATCTCCGTCCATTCAGGAATAATGGATTGGGGTTTGGTATCGAATTTAAAATTACCGATTATATTGATTTTATCAGGCTCTGCACCTAACTTCTTGATCCTTTCTGCGTATATTTCATTCTGCATGCAAAAGATACTCACATTTCTCAAGACATCCTTTATAAAAAACCCGATTCTCTTGTACCCTCCAAAAGACCTTTCTGATATCCTCCCATTCATCAATAACACAGGGATACCTCTTCTGCTCAATATTCTAACGGTATTAGGCCACAACTCTGTTTCCATGATAATGAAAAGAGAAGGCTCGATTCTTCTGACTGCACCGCTTATAGCAAAAGGCAGATCAAAAGGAATATAGATAATCCTTGCAATATCACCAATCCTTTCTTTGGCAACCTTCTGACCTGTATCTGTAACAGTAGAAACTACGACCTCCGCAGCGGGATATTTTTCATTTATTTTTTTTATTAACGGCACCGCTGCTATTACCTCACCAACAGAGACTGCATGGAACCAGATCGTTTTCAGTTCAGAAGTCTTTACTTCTTCGCTTCCGAGCTTCTGCGCTTCCGTGCTATATCTGCCGAACCTCTCCCTCAGCCATCTGTTGCGAAGTCCTTTCGGGCGTTTTATATATTCAAATGGCAGTAAAAAGATCAGTGCTGAAAAGTAGAGAATGCTATAAAGGAGATACATTTGTTATGAAGCCATCTCATTTATTATCTCTGCTACGCGCAAAGACGCGCTTTTGTTCATAAAAAGACCTTTTATCTTCTGAAACTGTGACAAGATATTATTTCTATATTCATTGTTGCTTGAGAGCCTTCTTATTTCATCAGTAATATTCTTTGCATTTGCCTCTCTCTGCAAAAACTCTCTTACCCTTACCCCTGTTTCATTCACAAATGAATTATCGAGTATTACATTTACAAGGGATATATGCTGAATGTTTAACAATAGTTTCCCAATAAAAAAGGTTATAGGAGACAGTTTATAAACAACCACCATCGGCACATCCAGTAATGCTGACTGCAAGGTAGACGTTCCGGATGCTATAACAGCGAGATCCGATGCAAGGAGCGCCTTAATTGCAAAATTTGTGACCTTTAATTCTGGATGTCTACCAATCTCACTATTTAATAATTTTAATGTTTTAATATTTAAATTTGGGGCAATGGGCATAACAAACTGATAGTCAGGGTAACCTTCTTTCACATGTCTTATTACATCAGACATCACAGGCATAAGTTTTTCTATCTCGTGACTCCTGCTACCAGGCATCAGTGCTATAACAGGCATATCCGGTGTGAGTCCGAGTTCTTTCCTTACATTAGCCTTTAAATCAGGATTTCCAATATCATTTAAATTATATCCGATTGACATGATATATTCTCTGATTTCGTCAAGTATGGGATGACCAACAAATTCGCATGGAATATTGGCATTTTTGTATATTTCTTCTTCAAATGGCAGTATCACAGCAATTTTATTAATTAATTTGCCTATTTTATTTACTCTCCTTTTTCTCCATGCCCAAACCTGCGGGCTTACATAATAAAGCACCTTCACTCCCAATCTCTTTGCCTCTTTCGCAACTCTCATGTTGAAATCAGGATAATCTATCAGGACGATAACCTGAGGATTAAATGCTCTAATCTCTGATAAGACGATATCAAATGTCTTTTTAATTTCTCCGATGCTTCTTAATGCCTCTGTCAATCCAAATGCACTCGATATTGTAGAAATGAGCTTTACTCCGGCAGACTCCATCTTTTGTCCACCGACACCCCGAATCTCTATGAGATGATTTTGTTTTATGAGGGTCTTTGCAAGCAAGGAACCATAGAGTTCTCCAGAGCTCTCGCCTGCTATTATCATTACCCTTTTTAGCATTTGCTCTTTATAATCTTAGCTGTGAGCTCAATATCACCTTCATCAAGCTCAGGATAAATCGGCAAAGAAAGCACCTCTTTTGAAATCTGCTCTGAGATCGGGAAATCTCCCTCTTTGTAACCAAGAAAGCCCAATGCCTCTTGAAGATGCAAAGGGATTGGATAATATACAACCGAAGATATATTATTTTCCCTAAGCATTTGTTGAATCTTATCCCTGTTGGTACTCCTTATTGTATATTGATGATAAACATGATAGTAATCCCTTTTTTCTACAGGACATATGACAGCATCAGAAAGCAGGCTTGAATAAATAGAAGCCTTCTGTCTCCTTTTTTTATTATACTCCTCAATCCTCTTAAACTTTACCAAGAGGATCCCTGCCTGAATCTCATCAAGCCTGCTGTTGTATCCAATACATTCGTGTCTATATCCTCCCTTTGAGCCGTGATTCCTTAATTTTCTTATTTCATCAGCAAACCTGACATCATTCAGTGTAATCATACCTCCATCACCATATGCACCTAAATTCTTACTCGGATAGAAACTGAAACAACCTGCATCTCCAAAACTGCCTGTCTTTTTGCCATTTATTGATGCCCCAAATGATTGTGCACAGTCTTCAATAACCCTTAGATTATATTTTTTTGCAATATCGATAATAGAAATCATGTCTGCAGGGTGCCCGAATATATGTACAGGAAGAATAGCCTTTGTCCTTTCTGTTATCTTACCCTCAATTAGTTTTGTATCTATATTAAATGTATCTGGCTCTATGTCAACAAATACCGGCTTTGCCCCAACATATAAAATTGCCTCTGCTGTGGCAAAAAATGTAAAAGGTGTTGTTATCACCTCATCTCCCTCTTTAATGCCTAACGCCCTTAAAGATAGATGTAGCGCATCTGTACCTGATGCAACACCTATAGCATCCTTAACACCGTGATAGTTTCTGATCAGTGTTTCGAGTTCTGCAACATTCTTTCCAAGTATATAATGAGAACTTTCGAGTATCTCATTTAGCTTAGACAAAATCTCGTCCTTTATTTCCAGATACTGTTTTTTCAAGTCAATCATCGGTCTCATCTAAACTCCCCAATCAAAATTTTTTAAATCCTAAATCTCGACACCCCATCCCTGCCTTATCTTTTCTCCCACCTCTAATGCCAACTTCAGGGCATTGCGTCCTTTTAACCCGCACACCAGTGGAGTAGTTTTATTATTTATACATTTAACAAAGTCTTCTATTTCTTCTTTTAGTGGCTCTTTTGGCTCGACCTTAATATTCTCCTGAGCAATGCCTCCCTCTTTTCCATAAAATCTCTTTATCTCGAGGTTCTGAAAATCCACAATTATATAAGATTCATCCTGAAAGATCTTCATCTTCCTTGATTTTTCAGAAGAAATCCTGCTTGCAGTAAAAAGACCGCAAGAGCCATTTTCGAATTCTATCCATGCATTTGCATAATCAATATTTTCTGTAACAAGCTTAAAACCTGATGCCTTTATGTGGCTGACCGAATTGGTATTAATGATGGACATTACAATATCAATATCATGGATCATCAGATCAAGTGTTATATCCACATCTGCCCCCCTTCCAAGAAATGGAGAGAGCCTTTCTGACTCAAAAAATAATGGAGTTTTTATTATTTGATTCATTTTAGTGACAACCGGATTAAATCTTTCTAAATGTCCTACCTGTAGAATAACTCCTTGATCTTCTGATGCCTTCAGCAATTCATCAGCCTCTTCGATTGTCCTTGTAATAGGCTTTTCAATAAGCAGATGCTTACCAGCCTTTATGCATTCCATCGCTATTTGATAATGAGATATTGTAGGGGTAACTATACTGACAGCATCAACATGTTCGAGTATGTCCTCGTAATTAGTAAATGCCATACATCCGTACCTATCAGCTATCTCCTGCGCTCGAGTTCTATTAGAATCAACAACTGCAAAGAGCCTCACTCCGTCAATAGAAGAAAATATCCTGGCGTGATGCTGTCCGAGATAGCCTACACCTATTACACCCACATTAAGCATACTTACCCCAATGACTCTAATATCTTATTCTTTGCTGCATTAAGCCCTTCTGTCCTCAAGATGTCTAAGACATCCTTTGAACCGAATATCTTTAATAACTTTTCTCTTTCCTTTTTGTCTTTAATATCCTTCATTATTTTAGATCTCACCTGCTTCAAAAAGACGAGAAAATCTCCAAAGTCTTTATTATAAAAAATTTCCAATTCCTTTCTAATAGTTTTTGAGACTGCAGGACTCGAGCCAGAGGTCGTTATTGCTATCGTTAAAGGACCCCTCCTCACAATGGATGGGACAATAAAGTTTCCCATTTCTGGCTTATCAACGACATTGACGAGAAAAGGGGCATCTCTTGAAACAATGTGGTTTGTTTTTTCGTCTGATGTTGCAGCTATAACAAGAAACGCATCCCTCAAGTCACCATTTCTATATTTTCGTCCTATGTGCTCAATTCTGCCCTTATCCTTATATTTTCTTAAATTATCTGTAATTTCAGGACTTATTACAGTCACATCAGCACCTGACCTCAAAAGGCTATATACCTTTCTTTCAGCTACCTTTCCACCTCCGACAACTACGCACCTTTTTTTATTTAGATTTATAAATACGGGATAGTATATATATTGGATAGATGGATCATGAAATTCGGAGACATCTCCAGAGCCTTCCACTTTATAGGCATTACCCATTTTTTCATTCACTTTATCTCCCTGCTTGCCTCTGAAACAAACCTGCTTGACGGATACCTTTCTATTAACATCCCGAAGGCTTCCTTAGCCTTTTCCTGCATCTTGAGTGCCTTATAAGACCTGCCTATAAGAATTAAGACCTCGTCCGCCCTTTTATAGTCAGGAAATTCTTCAAGAAGTCTCTCCAATCTGTTTAAAGCTGCATTGTAAGAACCCTTTTTAAAATAAAATTCCCCGACCATAAATTCTCCATCAGCTATCACATTTCTTGCCTTTTGTATCCTCAACTCCACGATCTCTTTATAAGGATTTCTCGGATATAATTTCTTTAATTTGAAAAACTCCTCAAGTGCCCTCTGTGCTGCTCCAGCCCCTCGATCTGGAGATTCTATCTGGGAGAAATATGCCATTGCGATCTGATATTGTGCATAAGATGCATACTGATTATCTGGATAAAGTTCAAGGAACCTCCTGTATTCCTCTATGCCGATTTCCACTTCACCCTCTTTTATATAAGAGTCAGCGATTTTCAAATGTGCAAGTGTTGCATACCTCTTTGTTGTGTCTCTGTTTTTTACCTCTATCAGGATCTTTCTTGCCCCATCATAATCCTTCTCATCAATGAGCCTATCTGCGTCCGCAATATACCTTTCTGGGTCAAATCCAGCATTTTGCTGAATCTGCGTCCTGGCACATCCTCCCAGAATAAACAAAAGGCAAAAAATAATCGAAAAACAACAGGCCAATCTCCTGAAAATATCCCTTTTGTCAATACTCATAGTCATTTATTTAACCCTTTAACAATAACTTTAGTCAACCCCACGAAGAAATCAGAAATTAGCCATTGAGTCCTTTACTTTTTAATGTTTTTTTCTGTATCTTAAAATCCATATGATAGATTTACATACCCATACTGTCTTTAGCGATGGAGAGCTTATACCTGTAGAACTTATAAGGAGGGCCGTTGCTGCAGGCTATGAAGCCATTGCAATTACTGACCACATGGACCATTCAAATATAGACTTTATTATACCAAGGATTGTTAAGGCAATTGAGGCAGTAAAAGATCATGTACCCATTAAAGTAATACCCGGGGCTGAGATTACACATGTACCACCTTCGCTTATCCCTGACCTTGTAAAAGAAGCCAGAAACCTTGGGGCAAGATTGGTAGTTGTCCATGGAGAGACGATTGTAGAGCCCGTTGAGGAAGGGACAAACATAGCAGCAATTGATGCTGGGGCCGATATTATATCGCATCCTGGATTGATTACAAGAGAGGCACTCCTGTATGCAAGAGAGAAAAATGTATTTCTGGAGATAACATCAAGAAAGGGACATAGCCTCTCAAATGGCTATGTTGCAAAACATGCAATGGATTTAGGGGTATCTTTAGTAATTAATACAGATGCCCACTCGCCTTCTGACCTTATTACAAAGGAATTTGCAAGACAGATACTCTTATCTTCAGGCATACAAGAAGGTCATATTGATTTAATATTTGGAAACTCAAGGCTTCTTGTTCAAAGGGCTCTGAAATAATGAAAATCGGGGGTACATTTATATGCCAAAGGCCATAAAGAAAAGGGCTGAAAAAAAGGTTCATCAAGGGGATGAAGTAAGAGAGGCTATTATAGATATAAAGGAAAGGCTTAGGCAGAGACAGCGTACGCTTGTATATGCCATTGTAGGGTTACTTATTGCAACAGCAGTAACAGTTGTTATTACGGTCTATCTTACAACATCAAAAACAAAATCTGCTGATTTTGCATTTGAAGGCTATAAGCTATACTACAGCAATGAACAGATATTAGGAATGACCTCTTTTGAAAAATATCAGAAGGCACTGGATATGTTCAAAAAGTCATACGAATCAAAAAAGACCCCTCATGCACTTCTTTATATTGCAAACTGCTACTACGAATTGGCAAACTATGATGATGCTATAAAGACCTTGAATGATTTAAATAATCAATTCTCGGACCCAAAAATAAATTCTATTGCCTACTATAAATTGGCAATGTCTTACTTAAAAAAAGGAGATTCAGATAATGCTATTAATGCATTAAAAAGCCTTTACAGCATAAAAGGATCTGCCTTCAGTGATATGGCACTTCTTGAATGGGGAAAAATATTAGATTCTCAGGGCAAAAAGGAAGAGGCAAAGGAAAAATATAAGGAGTTGATTGATAAATTCCCTAAATCTGCATTTGTTGAAGAGGCTAAGGGCAGGCTTGGAGGTAATTAAGCCTTTTTTGCACGAACTGTTGCCTTCTTTTTATATCTGCCACTTGCCTTGTATGTCTTTTTATTCTTATAAGATCTCTTGACAGATATTATATCATCTTTATCAGGATAGTATTTACCTTTAGGAGGGATCTTTATCTTCTCACCCGCTTTAAGCCTTTCTATTCCAGACAGAGAATTCATTGCAATAATAACATTTACAGGGAATCCTGTCTTTTTTGCTATCTTTTTAATTGTATCTCCCTTTTTTACAGTGTAAATATCAACGCTGAATCTTTTTTCTAAGGGTATGTCTTTGAGATTTTTGATAAAGACATCTTTTTTCCCAAAGGGTATTTTTACAATATATTCCCTGACATTTGGAGGTGTGCTCCACCTCCTTAGCTCAGGATTCAACTCCCTTATCTCGCTTACAGTCGTTTCTGCGCACATGGCTAATATGTCTATGTCTACAGGAGAATCTATTACAACTTCTTCATACAAAATAGGACTGTGATAGTCGAGGTCGTAAAAACCGTACTCCTCCGGATTTGAAGCAATTAGTGTTGCTGCAATATAACGTGGCACATATTCCTGAGTCTCTTTTGGTATCTTTTGAGCTGCCTTGAGGTGCCAGAAGTCGGTTGTATTAGCACTTTTTATCGCCCTACCAATCCTGCCCTCTCCTGCATTATAGGCGGCAAGTGCGAGCTTCCATGAGCCAAACATTCCATAAAGGTCAGCAAGATAATCTGCTGCAGCCCTCGTGGCCTTTACAGGATCTTTTCTCTCATCCCTCCACCAGTCAATAACAAGACCATAACGCCTTGCAGTGCTTGATATAAATTGCCAAGGACCAACTGCCCTTGCAGGGGAATAGGCATTTGGATTAAATCCGCTCTCAATAATTGGTAGAAAAACGAGGTCTTCAGGTAACCCTTTTTCTATAAGAATATCCTTCATGATGTCAATATATTTCGCTGACCTTTCCAGCCATACAGAAAATCTTTCCCTGAGCCTGTCTGTAAAGAGGTTGATGTTTTTCTGGATTGCATTAAGTGCATTTTCATTTGATTTGTAAGACATTCCAAGGGGTGTATCTATTTTTTCATCCTTTATGTCCGTCGAGGCAGGGTTGTCTTGCGTTAGGTTGACCTCACTTCCCTGTTTCTGGTCTATTGTATTTGTTTGAAATATTTTGTCTGTTTCTTCATTTTGCAGGGCAGCATTTAAGCTTAAAGATACTTCATTAATTGCCTGTTTATTTTCCGTATGAGTAACCGCCGGAGAGGAGTCTGTATTAAAGAATATTAAATAAAACAGAAAAATAAAAGAGCAGATGAATTTCACCCTATTTTTATTCATACAGAATTATTTGTAACCTAAATCAGATTAAAAGTCAAGAAAAATAATTTCAGGCTGCTTCGGCCTTTTTCTTTTTTGCTAAAGCTGCTGCAAACACTTCTGATGCATTAAAGGTACCATCTATAGCCTGAACAGGGCATCTCGCAGTGCATATCCCGCATCCTATACACCTATCTCTATCTATTGAATGCATCTTTTTAGGCTCTCCTGTTGCTGCATTTACAGGACAAACCTTCGAGCATATCTGACAGCCTATACACTTATCTGTAATAAATGCCTTTGGCCTCTGTGGTATAAAATCTACAATTGCATTTGTAGGACATGCCTTAACGCATAAACCACAGACCCTGCATTTGTTTAAATCAATCCTTGAGAGGTTATTAGAGATCGATGGTGCATCAAATGGACATGTCTTGACGCACTTACCGCATGCTATACAGCCAACCTGACAGTACTTTCTTACATCAACTCCCTTGTCTCTTGAGTGACAGGCAACAATTACTGCCTTTGATGCAGGCAGGACCTCTATAACCCTTTTTGGACATGCTGCCTCACACTTTCTACAGCCAGTGCACTTTTTTATATCAACTACAGGAAGGTGATCTTCACTCATCGTAATGGCACCAAACGGACAGACCCTCGAACATGTGCCGTAACCAATACAACCATATATGCATGACTTATCACCACCGCCAGCCAGAACCGCTGCCCTGCAGTCCTGAACACCTTCATATTTGAATCTCTTTGTCGACCTGCTCCAACCACCCTGACACATTATCCTCGCAAATATAGGCTCTCTCAACTCTGCCTTTTTCCCTGTAATCAGGGCTACTGCCTCAGCACCCCTTGCACCTGCTGGTGTGCAGAGATTGGGTGGAACCTCTGGGTTTTTTACTACAGCCTCCGCGTATTGCTCGCAACCTGCATATCCGCATGCCCCACAGTGCGCATGTGCAAGCACATCCTTCACCTGCTCAACCCTTGGGTCTATCTGAACAGCAAATCTCTTTGCTGCAAAGGCAAGTCCGATACCAAAAACAGCTCCCAATCCTGCAAGGAATATGAGAGTGAATTTAAGTACAGATACCAAATCTACAGATTCCTTTGCCTCTATTCCACCCCCAACACCTGCATAGCAAACAGATGTACTTAAAGACAAAAGAAATAAGAATATTAATATCCTTTTTATTGACTTTATATTGATCATCTTGATCCTCTCCCTGAAATCTTAAGTCTAAATTTATTATATCAAATCGTTATAAGCCCAGAAAAACCTGTAAATGCAAGAGCTATTAATCCAGCAGTCACAAATGCCATAGGCAGACCCTTGAAGGGAGCCGGAACCTCTGCCAGCTCGAGCCTTTCCCTTATGCTTGCCATTATTATCAGTGCTAACGCAAATCCTATCCCTGAGCCAAAACCGAACGCAAGACTCTCCAGGAGATTATATTTTTCACCTGCGTTCACAAGGGGAACGGCAAGTATGATGCAATTTGTTGATATAAGGGCAAGGTAGATGCCTAATTTGTAATAAAGACCAGGAGATACCTTCCTCATAATTGTATCAGATGCCTGAACCAATCCTGCGATTATTCCGATGAAAACAATTATTTTTAAAAAGGTAATATCAAGCGGTACCATTATATAATTGAATATGAACCAGCTCACTGCAGCACTGATCATCATTACGGATGTGAATGTGATGCTCATACCAACTGCTGTCTCCATCTTTTTTGATACGCCAAAGAATATGCAAAGCCCGAGGAACCTCGTAAAGACAAAATTATTTATCAGAGAGGCTGATATTACCAGTTCAAATAGTTTAATAAACTCATTGTTCATAAGACCCCCTGTATCAGTGTCCACTCCTTGATTTCTTTAAATACCTCATGTCAATCCAGTTAAATAAGGCCATCAATATACCGACTGCAAGGAATCCACCTGCAGGTAGTATAGCTATTAATAAAGGTTTTGCATTAATAATAGGATAACCCCACAAAGAACCCTTTCCTATAAGCTCCCTGAAAAAGCTTATGACGGTCAGGGCAAATAAAAAACCTATTCCCATGCCAATTCCGTCTGCCATTGACGGGGCTATCTTGTTTTTTGAGGCAAACATCTCTGCCCTTGCAAGTATCGAGGCAAATGCAACTATCAACTGTATATAAAGACCCATCTGTTTATAAACATCAGGAACTGCTGCAGCCATTGTCATATCTGTAACCGTCACCCATCCTGAGATTACAAGCATAAATATTGGGAGTCTTATCTTTGGATGAATTACCTTTCTCATTAGAGAGATTGTTAAATTAACCATTACCTGAACAAACAATACAGCTATGCCCATTAAGACACCATTTTTTAATCCGCTTGTCACTGCTATAGCAGGACAAAGGCTCAATGCAAGCTTAAATATAGTATTCTCTTTTATTATTCCATTAAGTATGAGTTCTTTGTAACTAATTGTGCTGGGTTGAGCCATTGCCCCCTCCCTTTACGACTGATATTAGATGATTGAGTCCATTTTTTACAGCATCTTCTGTAACAGCACGGCTCGAGATTGTTACCCCTGTTATTGCCTGTATGTACTCTGTTGTTTCTGTCTTTAATAGCTTTATATTCTCAATCCCTTTTCCATTAAACTGACTTTTAAATTCGTCTTTTTCTATTTCATCCCCCAGTCCTGGTGTTTCTGCATGGGATAGTATCTCGATCTTCTGGATCTTTAAATCCTTATCAGTAGCTATCAATACATTTATATAACTCGAATAGCCCTTTCCAAAAGACTGTATAATGTATCCAGATACCTCATCACCAATCTTAGCAGCATAATATTCGGCATTTTTCCCATGAGTTGTCCAATCTCCAATTTTCTCTATCTTTTCTGCATCTGGCATCATCTTCTTTAATGCCCTTTCCTTTTCTATTATTGCATTTTTGTAAATAACAGGGGATGTCTTTGCATATACTCCAGCGAGTATTGCACCACCAATAAGATAGATAATAACAAGGGTTAGTACTATCTTTAAAATATCTCTACCTGTCATTTCTTTGTCTCCTTTTTGGCTCCGAATACCTTTGTTTTAAAGCCCCTATCTATTAATGGAGAAAAACAATTCATAATCAATATCGCAAACATTACACCCTCTGGATATCCACCCTTTAATCTTATAAGCATGGTGAGAAATCCACAGCCAATTCCAAATATAATCTGACCCTTTTTCACAGAAGGGCATGTCACATAGTCTGTTGCCATGAAAAATGCCCCTAAGAGCATTCCACCGCTTAAAAGGTGTACTATTGGGTCACCAGCAAACAATGCCCCTTTTGCCCCAAATATCCATGCGATTAAGGCTGCTGTACCTAAAAAAGAAACAGGAATATGCCAAGAGATATATCCTCTATACAAAAGAAAGGCTGCTCCTAATAATAGTGCGATTGAGGAAGTTTCACCGATTGAGCCAGCCCTGTGTCCTATAAGGAGTTGTGTATAGAGGTTAATTTTATCTCCGAAGATTTCCATCAGTTTTGTGATCCCCTCTTCTTTAAGAATTCCGAGCGGTGTTGCCGTTGTCTTTGCATCCATAGTCAAAAATGCTGCTACCGGCTCTTTCCATGTTGTCATTATTCTTGGAAAAGATATTAGCAAAAATGCCCTTCCTATCAATGCCGGATTAAATATATTAAAGCCAAGTCCACCAAATAATTGCTTTGTTATAACTATAGCAACAAAAGAACCAATTATAGGGATATAAAATGGGACTGCTGGAGGTAGATTCATTCCAAGCAAGAGACCTGTTAGAAATGCACTTCCGTCTGAGATAGTAATCTTTCTTTTTAGTGACTTTTGCAACAGGTATTCAGAAAGCACTGCTGCTAATATCGAAATAAATATCGTGATTACAGCCCTCGGTCCAAAAAAGTATGCACCCATCACAACCGCAGGAAGCAAGGAGGCGTTGACACTCCACATAATACGGCTTGTAGTTTCTTCGCTCTTTATATGAGGGCTTGTTGAGACTATCAACTCGTGTTCTTTTTTTATATCAGCCAATTTAACCTCCAGAGTTCAAGCGAATAGTCATAATCTTAAAATTAAGACTTAAAAAATATCTCTGATTCTCTTTTCACTTTATTTATGGTTTCACAAGGGACTTAGCGAGTCTTATTAATTGCACTATTGGTCTTTTTGAAGGACATACATAAGTGCATGACCCGCATTCAAAACAGTCAAATAAATTGTAATCCCTCGTATCCTCATAAAAGCCTCTTTCAGAAAGCACACTTAGCATGGATGGCATTAATCCCATAGGGCAAATATCAATGCACCTTCCACACCTTATGCATGGTCCAAAATCCTCTGCATGCAATACACCCTCTTCAGGGATAGCAAGGATTCCAGATGTACCTTTTGTTACAGGGGTATCAAGTGAGTAAATAGCAAAGCCCATCATTGGTCCACCTGATATCACTTTTGCTACCTCTGATTTAAAGCCGCCACAATCCTCTATCAAATCAGAAACCAATGTGCCTATCCTGACCATTAGATTTTTAGGCTCTCTGATAGCCTCTCCTGTGACAGTAACAACCCTCTCGATAAGGGGTTTGCCAAATCGAACTGCCTCATAAATTGCTAAAGCAGTGCCAATATTCTGAACAACCACACCAACATCCATTGGCAGTCCCCTTGCAGGCACTTCCCTGTCAACCACTGCCTTTATAAGCATCTTTTCAGCTCCCTGCGGATATTTGACTTCCAGAGGGCAAACCTTTATTGTTGGCTCTTTTGATGCTGCCTTTTCCATTTTCTCTATTGCATCAGGTTTATTATTTTCAATTCCTATAAAGCCCTTTGTAACTCCGAGGATCTTCATCAATATCTTTAAGCCTTCTATAACTTCATCGGGTCTCTCTATCATTAACCTGTAATCAGCAGTCAGATAAGGCTCACACTCCGCACCATTTAGAATAACAATATCGACAGGCTTTTCTTTTGGAGGCGAGAGTTTTACATGAGTTGGGAATGCTGCCCCTCCCATCCCAACAATCCCTGCATCCTTGACCTTTGTCTTTAATTCGTCAGGAGAAAGTTGCATATAATCCGGATTGTCTTTTAAGGTTGTCCATTCTTCTTTAAAGTCATTTTCAATTACAACAGACTGAACCATTCTGCCAGTCGGTAAAGGAAATTCGCCTATTGCAATCACCTTTCCTGATACTGACGAATGAACTGGAGCAGAAACAAAACCCTCAGGGCTTCCAATTAATTCGCCTTTTTTGATTTCCTGCCCGATACTAACGAGTGGTTTACATGGCGCGCCGATATGCTGTGCCAAAGGTATAACAACTTTTTTAGGAGGTCTTGAAGGAACGATTGATTTGTCCTTAGAGAGCTCTTTTTTGTCAGGCGGATGTATGCCGCCTCTGAATGTTGCAATGCCCATTTAGGGTTCTCCGTTTTATGTCAAAATTTAATAAATCAAAAAACCCATAAGTAATAACATGGATTTATAGAAGATGTCAAGATTTTTCGGAATAATTGTTACGGAAAAATCATTTGTGTACTATTTGTAAAAATCATTTGTGGACATTAAAAGGGATTAAAAAAAACTCTCCTTAGTGTTTCCTTCCTGTTAAAGTTAAACCAACCTTAAAAGAATCCTTAAAATCTTAAAAAAGGGGTGGTTTATGCAAAAGAGGAGGTGTCATTACTGTGGTAAGTTGTTTGTTCCTGATGCGAGGGTAGGCAATCGTCAGAAGGCATGTTCAAAGGGGTGTCAGAGGTTGAGAAAGAAAGACAATAACAGGGCATTCAGCAAGAATAACCCAGAATACTGGCATGGTAGGTATAAATATGTGAAGGGATGGAGGCAAGGGAATCCTGATTATCAAAGGCAATGGAGGCAGAAGAAAAAAGAGGTCTTAAATTCCACTGAAGCGGTTGAGATACAAGCCGAGATGGGTATAAAAATACTTATAAATCAGATTGTTACAGGGAGTCTATGAGGTGAGATACAAGTTTAAATTGATTACTGGTGTTTTCCTCGTAGATAATCTCCTCAGGATGAAGGAGAGGATACATAAGAGGCTTCCTCAGGAATTTGTGATTGAAGTGCTTAAGGCATTTAACGTTCACAGGATAACCGAAGGGGAGGCAATGGGGCTTTTAGGAATAAAGAGGAGCCGACCTTACCAGTTAAGGAAGAGATGGTTAAGAAGCAATAAGAAGAATGCTTTCAGGCGTTTCAGATTTGATGATATAGAGTATTATCAACCTGTGATATTTAAGCCACCCAAATGGCTGATTGTTTTAACATGGTTTGCGGCTTTTTCAGGCAGAGGCGGGGCTGGAAGGGCGATTCTACTGAGTTCATCTCAGACTGGGGCAATAGCAGTAAGACTTAGAGATGGCAAGGAGTTTTACATCACCGTCACAGACCAGATGGGAAGGACTGCACTTAAGGGGTTTGAGCAGATATTGGAGATGTTTGAGAAAAACGAGGTGCCGATTAGGGAAGAAGTCAAAGAGATAAGAAGTATGGGAATGGAGATTATGAGGTGATAAAAAATAAAAAAGGAGATTGACAATGGTTAAAGTAATTTCTGTTTTTCTGTTTTTATTTACAACTTATTCATATGCCTCAATGCCTGTAGCGGTAACAATGACAGGATGTGTAATGGATGGGAGATTTACTACAGAGGGTACAGATTATGGCACCCATAAGATTGAGCATCCTTATGTCATAAAGGTGATTGACAAGAACAGTAATAAACCTATAGAGCTGAAGGATTACAACGGCAAGAGAATCAGTATAAAGGGGTATCTCCTCCCTGGTGATTTACTATTTACAGACAAAAACTCAATAAAGCTCATTGGTGATTGTGAACAGGGGCAAAAAAAGAAACTCACTATTGAAGAGCAAGAAAAACTTGCAAGAGAGATATTTCAACAATTAGCAAAGACTGATTCAGACAGAACCGATGTGTTTATCAAACTCTATCAAAGGGTTATAGATGAATGTCCTGACACCGAGAGGGCGCAGGAGGCATACTGGAGATTGTCAAATCTCTATCTTCAAGCCTATGAACAACCTCAATATGATAAGATTGTAACACTCCTTGAAGAGGCAATAAAGAGATACCCAAATACTCAAGCAACCCCACATTACAAGCAAAGACTGCTTCGTGCCTATGAGGAGACAAAGCAGTGGCAGAAGGCTGTAGACCTTTATGAAGAGGCTTTAAAGACAAACCCTGAGATACTCTCTGACCCTCAAAATACTGCAACAATGCTCAGTTATGCGGATGCCCTCATCGGAGCAGGACAAAAGGCAAAGGCAAGGGAGATACTACAAAGGGTAATCAGTTTTGGAGACAGGATTGATAATTGGCTCTTTGAGATAGCAAGGGAAAAGTTAGAAGGGATAAAGGAATAGAAAGGAAATTATATTGTGAAAGCATGAGAATAATCTATGTTTCAAGAATTGATAAATAAAAGGATAAAAATTGTTAAAGAAAAATTCAGAGAGGTGCAACAATGTTTAAAAGTTTTAAGCATAAGATAATTGTTTTATTCTTGTTTTTATCTTTTTTAAATTTATCATCTTCCTTTGCTGAGAGTATTCCAGTTGATGAACTTGTAAGTAAAGCCATGGATCAAACACTTTTGGATATGAACCGTCCTTCCATCAAGATTATTAAACAAGGTTCATGGATATCAAAAGAGAATTTTCGTCCCTATAATCCCAATGTTCCTTTAGAAAAACTCTCAGATTATGATGCAAGGCTTTTCATTTCAGAGGATGTAGACCCAAATAAGGCATTAGGGATTTGGAAACAGTTCAGATTGAAACTGCAAGAAAATTTAATGAAAATGGCTAAGAAAGCAGGATACAGCTCAGATGATATTGGCAAGATAAGAAGTCTTGTAAATTTTTATCCCCCTGAACAGTTTCTGAAGAAAATAAATAGTAAAGAGGAGGCATTGGAATTATTTAATAGATTAGGTATCTATCCTAATTTAGGAGAGGTTGGTGATGAAGCTGCAGAAGGTCTTTATGGAAGATTTACGAAGTTTTTAAGACAGGCTTTTGAAAAAGGTTCAAGAGTTCAAGTATCAGAGCTCATAATAGAGGATGGTGAATATAAAGTTATTCATAAAGCTACAGCAGGGATGGAACATGCTATTGAAGTGATTGCACCAAAGAATGTCACTGGCTTCATACAGGCATCTGAACATGCTTTAGGTGAAAGCAAAAAGGCACTGAGGGCTGGAAATTATGTATTAGCTGAAAAACAATTACAGAGGATGAGAGAATATTTAAAAGAAGCTAGAAAGCTTGTTAATACATCCGCCGAAGGAGAACTTTTAGAAAAAATTGACTCCCTTGAAAAAGTGTTAACCAATTTACAAAACAAGGTCTTGAATGAAGGTATAGAGGCATCTGAGCTAATTAAAAATCTTGATAATGTTGCTCAAAAACTAAAACCTTTAGAAGCAGAGTTATTATTAGAGACAAATGCTATAAAGGGACTTAAAGAGGCAAAAAATCCAAAAACCCGTTATCTTCTAAAGGGATTAATTGAAAATGACAAAGCCTTTTCTACCTTGAAAACAAACTTAGTTTCTTTATCAGATGATGCCATAAGTAAGGGATTAAACAAAGAATTTGCTTTGTGGTTTGGAACTACACTACTTGATTTCTGGAACTTAAAACAACTTGATGAGGCAATTAAAAAAGGCGAAGTCGGTATTTCAAACATTGTTATTCCGAGCCTTCTTAATTATCTCTTTCCACCAACAACACCTTTTGGTTGGGCAACATTATTTACTGAAGTTTATTTAGCAACGGTATCTATTGCAATTCAGTATATTGAGTCAACAGGATATTCTGCTTTAATCAAAAACCAAGACTGCATGGATTTAATTGCAGGAATATACACTATGAAAGGCAGGGAGCACAGAACAGAGTTTAAAAAATGCGAAGAGATAACAGATTCTCATACATTAGCTTGTAGAATCTATGATCATCATGGCTTAAGAAGATATGTTTTAGATAAACAAAGTATTAATTTTGAGCTAATCCCACCATTATTGAAACAAATTCTATCATGTCATGCCTATAATGCTTCAATACACTATGATGAACTCAATCAGTCAAAGCATGACGAAAGGATAGCAAAAGCTCTCATTGACAAATGTACCCCAATTATAGTTAAGGAATGGATAGAATCAAGGCAGTTAATAGTTAATGACTTAGACCTTGCCATACAGACTTTACAACAGGCAGATATAAAACTATCACATAAACCTGATAAGATTTTTGCAGATAAATCTTTTATTCTCACATTGGATGAGAAAGAGATTGACAAGATTTCAAATGATGTTCTTGGTTATTTGAGATGTCTTGGAGGCATTCATGCCAAACCATCCTTTTACAAAAAATATAGATGGTTTATAAATGATA
>FWPV01001861.1_pt1 | contig 54649 bp, 49 predicted proteins | sample 2228371 | NCBI WGS metagenome assembly FWPV01 (sample SAMEA103939776, study PRJEB20133) | metagenome
GCTTCGTTTTCGGCTCCTCATTTCTGTTTGCCGTGCTTTTTATCATATTCCCCGCCTACTCCCAGCCTGTGATTGAAAGCCGAAAAATTGATACTGCTATTCGGTTAGACGGCATACTCGATGAACCTTGCTGGCAGGACCCTCCCGATGCCGAAAGCAGCGGCTTTTTCCGCCCTTCGACAAACGCTCCGGCGCGCGAAGAAACGAAAGCCTGGATACGTTACGATAGCAAGCATATTTATGTCGCTTTTGAATGCGCGGATTCCAACCCAAAAGGTATAAAAACCGAACAACGCAAGCGCGGGGCAAACTTGAACACCGACGACTATGTGGCGGTTGAGTTCGATGCCGACTGCTCGCTAAATATCGACAGGGTAGCTAATTTTCAGGTTTCTGCCAGAGGAACCAGAAACGAGACTTTGCCAGGCGGAAGTGGTTCAAAAGCCGAATGGATTGGCGATTGGGATGCAGCCGCTAAAATCGGGCCTCACGGGTGGACCGCCGAAATCGCCATCCCTTTTTCACTCCTGAAATACCACCCGAAGCGAAGAGAAATGCGGCTGATATTCATAAGATACCATCCCCGAAGCGCCGAGACTTGGGTCTATCCAAATGTAGGGCCGACGTGGGATATCCGCGAATATGCCAGATGGGTCAATCTGGATTTGCCAAAACCCGCCGCCAGCCCCGTAGCTCTATTCTACGTTTCCACAGAAGCCGGCCCGGATTCTCGTGACAACTTCAAGGCAGGGTTCGACTACAAACGCCGCTTGGGGCTCGCCGGAACTGGGCTGATAACCATCAACCCTGATTTCAGGAGTGTCGAACAGGATGTCGAGACCATCGATTTTAGCTACACAGCGAGGATATTGCCCGATCGGCGGCCTTTCTTCCAAGAAGGGCTCTCTTTGCTGCCTAACCCGGAATCTGTTTTTTACAGCAGGAATATTGTGGACGTCGATATCGGCGCTAAAGCATCGGGTGAATCCGGCAGGCACGCCTATTCAGTTTTGGGCTGCAAAGGCGGCGGAGAACATCACGTTTTCGGCCAATACCGATGGAGTTTCGGCGCAACTTCCCACGTCGGGGCGGCTTTTGCCTACGGCAGTTCCCTTCAAAATCAAAGCGGAAGCGTTGGCGCCGTTTTCGGCAAGATATCGAAGTTGAACCAAAAAACCGAAGATTTTGCCAGATTTCACGCCTATAGAAGTTTTAGCTCGAGGAGCGATGCTGGCGATGGATGGATCCGAAACCTGGAGTTTCGAAGAGAATCGAGCGCCGGAATATTAGGTTTCGGAATCGCCTTCGATGAGGTGCAGCCTGAATATTCATCCCCGGCAGGAAGGCTGTCCGAACCCGACCTCCGCAAATATAGCGGCGACCTCAGTTACTACAGACTTTGGAATGAAGGGTTCTGGCGGGGATGGAAAGCATTCCTCTATGGTGAAGACTCTAAAAGAACAGCCGCTTTGCCCGAGTTATTGAACAAAGGGCTCACATTTAGTTTCGACGTTTGGGGAGTTGGCAAGTATCTCGCATTTTCATACGACAGATACAGAAGGGGAGAATTGGTCCAAGAAGGCGAAATCTTGAAACCGGTCATTTATGACGATAGGTTTTTCAGCATTTCATATAGCTGGAATACCACCAATTTATATGAAGCCGCAACAGCAAAACTCTCTGTTGGAAGGCGTTCCGGAGGCGACTACAATTTCTTGTCGTTGTCGAAAGGTTTTCGTCTGGCTGAACCATTAAGCGCTTCAGTGAAAATAGAAAGGCTTCATCTCTCCGGACCCAATGCCGAGAAATCTTGGCAGGCGGTAATTTCGGCTAACTACGATATATCCGACGAGCGGTCGATTTCCTGCCGAATAGTCAGCGGCAATAACGGAACAAACGTTAGCGCCGGTTTCAGGCAATCTGTTCGCAAAGGAGTGGACGCATTCCTGCTTATCGGCGATCCTAACGCACAAGAAACGATCGACAGGGTGGTTTTAAAGCTGATTTTCCCGTATACTTTTTAAATAATTGATGGCGCATTCTATGAAACTCGTTCGCTATGAAAAAAACCCAATATTGAAACCTACCGATAACTGGTGGGAAAATAGGTTCGTCCTGAATCCAGGCGCCGTATACCACGGCGGCCGTGTGCACCTACTTTACAGGGCTGTCGGAGACGATAACATATCTAGATTTGGATATGCTTCCAGCGCCGATGGATTCGATTTCGATACCCGTTGGGAGATTCCGGCATATGAACCAGCCCTAGATAACCTTTGGGAACGGCTGGGATGTGAAGATCCACGCATAACTTATATAGATGGGCGCTTTTTCATAGTCTATACTGCCGCATCGCTTTACGCGGCAGACCACGGACCTACTTTCGGTGTCGGCCCTCCTTGGAGATGCCGGGTTTCAATGATCTCAACTTTAGACTTTCGTTCTTACGAATATCATGGTGTCATATTGCCCGACCAGGATGATAAAGATGCCGCCCTCTTTCCAGAAAAAATCGACGGCAAATATGTGCTTTTGCACCGGATCCTGCCTAATATTTGCGTTTCCTACTCGGACGATCTTTTGCATTGGACAGGCGCGACACCCATAATGGGCCTAAGGCAAGGCTATTGGGACAGTTTCAGAATTGGCGGCGGAAATCCCCCCATCAAAACTGAAAAAGGATGGCTCAGTTTTTACCACGGAGTGGATTCGGAAAGAGTCTATCGTTTAGGCATAATGCTGCAAGACCTCGACGATCCGTCAAAGGTTATTTACCGTTCCGAAGAGCCCGTTCTGGAGCCCGAAAAAAGCCACGAACGGGAAGGATGGGTTTCAAATGTCGTCTTTTCTTGCGGCGCTGTGGAAAAAGACGGCCAGTTTATTGTTTACTACGGCGGTGCTGACAGCATCATTGGCGCAGCCAGCATATCAAAGGAGCGAATCCTGAGTTCTTTGAAATGATTTTTCCTGAAAAATGATTTTGGCTTATGGAAAAAGATTTTGCTGATCTCGAACTCGCCCGTTTATACCACGGGCATCTTGGGCCGAACCTCGTTATCGGCCTCAAACTAGGCAATTTTGCCCTTAAACATTTGAACGCCCGCAAATATTTTGGCATCTCCGCGGAAGTCAGATGCCCGGCGCAGCCGCCAATATCTTGCCTGATAGACGGCATTCAGCTTTCTGCAGGCTGTACTATGGGCAAGGCGAATATCCGGCACATAATTCAAGAAAATGGCGTAAGTGTATCGTTTACTAACACAGACACGAACGAATCTGTCGTTTTAAAGGTGCGTCCTGATGTTATCGAAAGGTCCCTCGCCTGGTATCGTGAAGCCGGCGAAGACGAAGCTTCGAATAAAACTTGGGCTCTGGCGGACAGTGAAATATTTGAGGTGGTGAGTGGTTGATGCAGATTCGCTCTGTATCGGGTTTATTTTTTGCAAAAACCCACCCATATGCTCGTGTCTATGCGTTATTCACTTTGGCATTCGCCTGCGCTTTTGTTAAAACGCAATTCGGTTTATTTCTTCTTGCTTTAACCGCGGCGGCGGTCGCAATCGCCTCGAAAATATCACCAAAAGCCTGGCTTTTTGGCTTGTTGGCCGCTTTCGGCCTTGCCGCAAATATTTTTGTTCTTTCTGTTCTTTCCGGAATGAAAATACGAGAAGCTGGCTTTTCGGAATCATTCTTTTTCGTTGAGAGATGTTTTTGCGCATATTTGTATTTAGCCGCCCTTGCCTCTTGCGCAAATCCCGACGACATTGTGGGGGCTTTGAGCTATATAAGGATGCCTGTTTTGGTAACGGCTCTGGCAGGATTTTCAATCAGGTGGCAGAACGAACTCGCTAAACAAATACAAAGCGTTAATACTGCACGCATACTCAGGGGAGGTGGCAATAAGCTCAGAATCTCGCGATTGCGTGATGCCGCAGCGATCTCAGTCGCAATGCTCGTGAGGGCTTTTTTTAGGTCTGAACGCATAGCGGCGGCGATGGAATGCCGAGGATTTCAAGGCAGGCTCCCTAGGCCGCTATTGAGGCGGTTCGCCCTTTTTGACGCGTTGCCAGTATTAGCAGCCGCCTCCTTGCTCACCGTTGCATTGTTTGCCAAATGAAAACCCCAGCCATAGAGGTGCTGGGCTTCAGCCTATCATATCCTGATGGCAGGAAAGCGCTCCGGAATATAAGCTTGAGTGTCTTTAAAGGCGAATCGACCGCGCTTTTGGGCCCAAATGGAGCCGGGAAAAGCACTCTTTTGCTGGCGCTGGTGGGAGTTTTGAAAGGCTCCGGAATCATACGCGTAGCAGGAATGACCCTGGAACAATCCAATCTCACAGAAATCCGCCGCAAAGCGCAGCTTGTTTTCCAGGATCCAAACGACCAGCTTTTTGAGCCGGTCGTGCGAAACGATGTGGCTTTCGGACCTCTGAATTTTGGCTTCCCCAGGGACGAAGTGCCGGCTTTGGTCGCGGAAACTCTACGTTCTGTAGGGTTGGAAGGCTTCGAAGACCGCGACACATTTAAAATGAGTTTTGGCGAGCGAAAAAGGGCCCAATTGGCTGCAGCCATTGCTTGCAAGCCTGAAATTCTTCTTTTAGACGAAGTCAATGCCGGCCTCGACCCTCGCGGGAAACGCCTCTTCGCAGACCTTCTGAACAAACTACAATGCACAAAGCTGCTTGCCACCCACGACCTCGCTTTCGCAGCCGATGTTTGCCAAAATGCTGTTGTCATGGATAATGGAGCGATTATCGCAACAGGCCCAATGAACGAAGTATTGGATGATTTCGATCTCTTGGTCCGTTCGGGTCTTGCTTACGATGCCAAGTATCGTTAACATGTATTCCGATGTTGCATTTGGCTGGGACAAATTGAAAAGAAGCAGGGTCAGGTGGTTTCTTGTCGCTGTTTATATGGCAGTCATTTGGGGGCTGTCGGCGCAATCCCGTCTCCCGAGTTTGCTGCCATATGGAATCCGCGACTGGATGGAGCATTTCTTTGAATTTGCTGTCCTTGGAGCATTGGTATCGTCAGCATTCCGCTCGTCATTCTCCAGCTGGAGTTTCGGGCGCACGTTTGCTTTTACTTTTCTGTTCGGAATGGCATACGCCTTTATTGATGAAATACACCAAAAGTTCGTTCCCGGCAGATGCTGCGACATTCGCGATTGGCTGGCCGATACTACTGGCGCATCTTTCGGCGCGGCCGCATATTTGCTTTGGATAAAGAAAAAATGCGGGAGGTCAATCAATGTCTGACGACGATAAAAAATTGAACGAAGAAACATCTTCGGAACAGGAACGACAATCTGGCCAAACCGGCGAAACCGTTGAGGTCCCTCCGCTCGATGTATATGGAATGATTAAATGGGTGCTCGGCCTTATGGCGAGCAGCGCTTGGCAGTACATGGGGCTAATGCCTAACCCGGCAAGCGGTAAAATAGAAAAAGATATGCTTCAAGCAAAAGTGGCTATTGACGTCGCCGTATTCTTGGGAGACAAGATAGCCAACCACTTGCCGGAAGACGAACGGAAAAATATCAGAAACCTAATTAACGACTTGCAAGTAAACTTCGTAAGGCACAGCGATTAGTTTTCTTGATTCGGTCAATCGCTTGACGGGGCGGCCGTGCAAACCGCCCCTCATTTCAAGAACATTTATTCCAACACTACAGCTGTGTCGCTCACGTTCACCGTGAGCGTACTGTCGCTTGAGCCGATGACTTCATAGTCAATGTCGACGCCCACAATCGCGTTTGCCCCGATGGCCGCGGCGTTTTCTTACATTTCGGAAAGGACAATCCACCGCGCGTTTCGCTATTCGAGTTCATATGCCGCAGAGCGCCCTAAAACTACATCGTGCATGACGGCAAGAAAGACCTTGAAGATATTTGCCCCAACAATAGCTTAGCCTGTCACTATGTCCAAATACCCACCGATTTACGGCTCTCGACACATATAAAGTCGTCGCAATTAGCGTTCAGCTTTTCAATAATAGTTTATATAATACTTCCCTGCCTTTACTGGCCGGCAAAAACTCACTGCTAGAAACCTCCATCAAGCAAATTGCCCCAAAACCCAACACAAATGCCGCTACTCGTCAACTTGTCGGGATAGGCGTGCAGGCAGCTTTAGGAGCGTCAAAAAATCAAACGGCAATGAACTAAAACGGAGTTTTAAAACTTCTTGTTTGCGAGCCTCATCAATTGTCGGAAAACCCGTTTTTGGCAAGCGGTATTTTCTCATCGTAAAAATTCAATGTGCTTAAACACCACAACCGATAAATGGGCCGCCAAAAGCAAAACAGCTCCCAAAAACCGAACTCGAAATTCAGCGTTTTGACAGGCGTGGTTTTGGGGCGCTCGCATAAAGCGGGTTGCTTTACTGCAACACGGTAGATTGTTGAAAGTGGAATATGGGTTCCTTATTCGCCTTGGGTCTGGCTTCGAACTTCCACTTCCTGCATTCCTTCGCTTGCCATCCAGTTGTCGCAGTCAAGCCTGGAGCAATAAAACATCTTCTTTTTGCTTCCGTTGGCAAGCATAACATCGGCTACATATGCGTAGTCGCAACGCACGCAGAGGACCGGATCGATGATCTTGATTACTTTTAGTTTGCTTCCCATTTCTGTCATATCCTCTCCACCATTCGGGCAGTCGTAACTTCCCGGCAAGCATATGCAGTATCGGGAAGCTCTGGCAGCCTTTTTATTCTTTGGAGCGCCTGCCCCTCTGAAGCGCAGAATCGGATAAGCCCGGAGAAACCGTTTCGGCTGAGTGTTTCAATAACCTGCGCGCTGCGAGTTACGATATCAATTGAACCGTAGTGGCTCCTTATCGCCTTTGCCGCGCGGTTCAGAAGAGAAATCGCATTTGTGTTCAACTCGGCTGCTTTTTCAATATTCACTACCAAATGATAGTGGCCGGCATCAGCCAGTGATGATATGGCGCGGCCGAGCGCGGCAATCCCCGCTTTGTTCATTTCCCCTATGAACTCGAGCACAGGGACACCGCTGCAGTTTCGCAGATTTATCGAAAATCCTTCCGTGGTTTCACCCAACTCGCCTCGCTCCTTCATTAAAAATTGTCGGGAATATCCCGCCGATCTTTTAGGGAATTGATGAGTTTTTTATGCTCGAAAACTAAAACCGGTATTTTTCTTGTTTTCCTCATTGACAGAAAAAACCGAATCCATCATCATATTCGAACCAATAAGGAGACGTCTAACCGATGACACCTCGCGAGCGAATGCTTACCGCAATGAAGAATGGCGTGCCAGATCACGTCCCGGCAGCTCCGGATATGTCCAATATGATACCTTGCCGGCTTACGGGAAAGCCGTTTTGGGATATTTATTTATTCCAAGATCCGCCACTCTGGATGGCATACATAAACGCAGTGAAACATTTCGGTTTCGATGGCTGGTTGCCTGGCGTTCCCGTCGAATATGAATGCTGCCAACCTCAAGAAGGCGCCCCGCAATGGAAAGAAGCTATCGTCTTAAGGGCGCCCGACCGCATTTATACAAGGCGTCACGCAAAAATTGATGGAAAACAACAGTGGTCCAACGACTGCACTGTTTACTATATAGACAACCCCCCAACTCGCAATGTATCGCTCTCGAGTGTGGGGCTGCCGGAAGGTCCTCCCGAAACTTGGGAAGATGTACAGCCCCGCAATTCATATCCCGGTCGGCAAGCTTTCATAAAAGCGAAAGAGTTAATGGGAGAGCACGGTGTAGTCGGAATAGGGTTCGGGCTTCCCGGATTGAGCATCCAGCCCGAGTCTATTTATGAATACTTCGATAACCCGGATCAGGTAAGAAAACGATGCGAACGCGAACACGAACACCTTCTTCGCGTCACCGAGGAGATAATTCAAATCGCGCCAGACTTCCTGCTTATCGGCATTTCCGGCTTTATGATAAGCAATCCCGAACCAATTTTTCGTGAATTGGCACTTCCAGCGCTCAAAGACATAACGACAATGTGTAAGAAAGCCGGGTTGCTCACCCAAATCCATTGCTGCGGCCCCGAGTTCGACCTGGTAAGGATCGCGGCGGAAGAAACAGATTTAGACAGCATTAACCCGCTCGAAGCCCCGCCCATGGGCGATTGCAATCTTGCCGAAGTGAAAAGGCTTTTCGGTAGTAAATTGAGCCTTATGGGCAATCTGCATACAACCGACATTATGCTTCATGGCACCGTGAATGATGTAATCCGAGCGTCACAAGAAGCTATAGATGCCGCCGCTGAAGGAGGCGGTTTCATACTTTCGACAGGCGACCAGTGCGGCCGCGATACCCCAGACGAAAACATTTATGCTATGATTGAAACAGCAGCTACCTATGGCAAATACCGCGTTTGAAAACTAGCCCTTGCAAGCAAATTCGCGCAATTTTTTGGCTAAAAGGCGCTTGCCGAACGCTGCTAAAATCCGTATCATTTATAACCTGACATCAGCCTTGCTTAATTTCAGGTTTCGAAATGTCCGATAAAACGAACCGCCCATCTTGGGACGAATACTTTATGCTTTTAGCGAAGCTCGCCGCGACTCGCAGCACTTGCCTGTCGCGCCCTGTGGGAGCGGTCATAGTACTGAACCGCCAGGTGTTGGTCACAGGATATAACGGCGCTGTTCCAGGTGCTCCCCACTGCACAGATGCCGGAGTCTGCTACCGGCGAAGCCTCCCTTTTGCCAATGACTCCAACAAACAAAGTTACTGCGTTTCAAGCCACGCGGAAGCCAACGCTCTAGCTCAAGCGGCAAGAAGGGGCATATCGGTTGAAGGCGCAACCATATACCAGACACTCGCCCCTTGCTACACTTGCACAAAACTTATGACTGTTGCAGGAATAAAACGCGTGGTGTTTGAACACGAATACGAATCCCAGGATCGCGAACGGGATAATATGTGGAGAAACGCCATCGAAGAAGCAGGCATAGAGCTGGTCCAGTTAAAACTTAGCGACTCGGCAAAAATTCAGGCAATGGATTTCATAGAAAACGAAACATCTAGGCGGAGGCTATAAGACTTCCGACGCATTTTAGAAGGAGATAGAATGGCTGATTCTGAGTTCAAACCCGGTTACGGAGTGATTTGTCCAGGCGGAGACGGCTCGCTACCCGTCCTCTGGGCTTGCGGAGTTACAATTCCCGAGGCTTGGCAAAACTCGATGTTTGCGCTGGCTGATTATGGTTCGCGAATCAAAACATCATTCGACCGCGAAGGCGATCCCGACAGCCGCGATGCAACGGTTATAACTACAGTCCTTGAGCCATTCAAAGAGCCTCGCCTACATAAACTGGGTTGGCCAGGCGAGTTTTTTGACTTGGAAGTTTACCGCCTCGAAGTTTGCTTCGGCATACACAATCATTGGGTGGAGCGCCACAGCGATATGTGGAACTACACTTATCACGAAAGAATAACCCAATACGAGTGGCGGGGCAACGCCTACAATCAGCTCGAAGGCCTTGTTCGTAACTTGGTTGACGAAGCCAAAAAAGGCAAGCTCTACCGCCGCCGTTTTCAGGTCACCACTTGGATCCCGGAAGTCGATCAACAAATACTTGACCCGCCTTGCCTTCAGCGTATCTGGTTCCGTTTCTTGCCTTCAAGCGATGGTAGCTGGATTATGAACGTAAACACGGACTGGCGTTCGCGCGATGGCTATAAAGCATCGTTTATGAATATGTACGCCATAACGGACCTTTGCCGTTTGCTTGCAAAAAAAGTCGCAAACGAAGCGGGCATTGAAATAAAAATGGGACGATACACCGATAAGTCAGATTCCCTCCACGTTTACGGCAAAGATTTAGAAGGCCACGGCGGCTTCGATCAAGTAATTGGCAACCGGGCGCGAAATACTCCTTTAGAAGAACTCACGCTGAATGTAAGCGATTTTCAAGACGCCATCATAGAGGAGCGGCGGCGAATAGCGGCCATGCTTTACACTGAAAAGGTGTTGCTCGGAGGCAAGAATGTCATCAGCCCCCGAATTAGCCCGGAAATTGTCCGTAATTTCCCTTATCCGGCTGAATGGGACGAGTGAAACTTACCACAAACGTTCGGCATCCCAGGAATTGCGAAGCCCCATAGCAACCATAATATCGCAGCATGCATTTATGGCCGATTGCGCAAGGTCAATATGAGCCCAAACCACTTCTTGCGGCGCTCCCGCGATAGAGGTCACTTGATCGATTCGCCTTATGATCGCCGCGGCTTGCGACGGTTCGGCTTCCTTCAGCGCATCGGCGAACAAAAGCACTCCCTGAACTGATGCGCGTGCCAAAAGCGATGCCGTTTCATATCGCTCACGAAGCGCGGATTTTACCGCAAAAGGAAAATATGCGCTGATATATCTCTCGTATGCAAACACCAGCCGTTCCTTGATATCTGCCGGAATGGCCTCTACCGAAAACTCCATTCGCTCAGCCGCATAATCTTCGCATTCACCTTGTTTGGCAACTTTATGAATCAAGTCGGCGCATTTTTTCATTAAATCTTGAATGTTGGCCGCCTCTAAAAGCCTGGGGATCGATGGAATGCCGTTTTTGCGTTTTCTCGCTGCGGCGAAAATATAAACATACTGGGCCGGTGGCACAAGAATATTTTTGCATACAGCTAGCGCTTGTAGGCTATTCAAAACCAAAAGGCCGCTTAAAGACCAAGCCAGTGAAATTTTGCCAGCATCTACCGAAGCCTTCATTTGCGCCAAACGCCCATTCGCTATTCCTAGATAATAACGCAGCCAATATTCGTTCCATTCCTTTGTCGGGGAACTTAGCCTCTCTTTTAAATCTGCGAAGAATCCCGACGGGTCATAAACGATACGGCAGTTTCTTAACCACCATAAATTTACCGGATCAACTTTTAGCTGCAAGTCAAAAGGGCTTCTTTCATCGGATAACCCAATTTCTTCGAACGTCAAACCACGGAACTGCGCCCACGGCGAACGCGCCTCGCGGCGGTCCAACCACGAAATCCGGGTAAATGTCGGTGTCCGCCATCTTCGTCCGGGAATTGGCTCGGATTTGAATTCAAACTTTCGCAAGCCAGTTACAAACTCTGCCGCTTTATGCGACTCCGGTCCCGGTCCGAAAATATACCAACCATTGAAATCAGACCAATGGTCGGCCCATCCTAAAGCGGCGGAACCTACCACTAGCCCCCCTTCGATTTTCGGGCGCTTAATGCCGGAGGCTTCGAGCTGCGGAATTATCTGTTCATTCAGATACTCTTCAGCTATTGTAATCTGTCGGCGGCTATAATAATGCCTGCGTTTTCTCATTGTCCGAGCCATAGTCCGAGACCCCTTGAAGTAGCTTAATCTAATTATTATACACCTTCAAGCAATTTTTTGTTGCCGAAACTAGATGTTGAAATGCAGGTGGGGCGCAATAAAAATTACCGAAAGCGGTATTATTATATATTGGAACAACTTCGCCTTTGTGCTGGTCATTAAACGGGTGCGTGAGGTGTTTGTCTTCATGCATTTTTTAATGCGTTGTAAATGTTGACATTCGGCTAACCCGAGTGATAGGATTACGCTCTGTGGGCGATTCTCAAAGTCCAAAGCAGGTCACACATATATGGCAGCCGTTCGAATAGCAAAAACTGGAAGTATGGTCGGGCTAGACATAGGCGCCGATTTAATAAAAGTCGTGGAAGCAAAAGCGGGCCGCGATGGAATCACGGTCACAGGTCTTGGCTTGGCCCCAACTCCTCAGGGTGCATTCGAAAACGGGGCAGTGGCGGATGCCCAAGCTATAGGCAAGGCGGTTAAAGCTTTACTTTCCGAATCCGGAATCAAGGGCAAAAAAGTAGTCGTTTCCGTCTCGGGCCAATCCTCCACAATGCCTTCCCTTGTGATACGCGTCATAAAAGTTCCCAATATGTCCGAAGAAGAACTGAAAGAGACCATGAAATGGGAAGTCGAAAAGCAAGTCCCGTTCGCTCCCACGGAAATAGTCATGGACTTCCAAAAACTCGAAAAAATAGGGCAAGATCCTAACGCCCAGGAAATGGAAGTGCTTTTGGCTGTCGCCCAACAGGACCTCATAAACAATCAGATAGGCGCTGTCTATAGCTCAGGACTGAAACCCGCCGCAATTGATATTCATCCACTCGCAGCCTCACGGACGCTCATAGACTTGAGTTCAAATGGCAATGAGGCGCTTACTGTAGCAATTTTGGATATCGGAGCGACTGTTTCCGAATTGAGCGTTTTCGAAAACGGTTTGCTCGTATTCCCCAGCCCGCCGATTCAAATAGCCGGCAAAACGTTCACACAAGCTATAGCCGCAGCTCTTGGCATTTCAGAAAACGATGCTGAATCGCTAAAAAAAGAAAGAGCCCGCATCGACCCGGACCTAATTTCCGAAATATTGGCGAGCCCAATCTCACAGGACGCGATGTTTGGCCAGCCTTCAGCGCCATATCCGCCTCAGTCAATGGACTATGGGGACATTTACTATGGCGATACCGGCCAAGTCGACCTCTCAGGCGGTTTTGAATCAACCATAGACGGTCCCGTTTTCGACTTGAGCGACGACGGCCTGCCAATCTCTCCGGCTCCAAGAATAGACCTGAGCGGCGAGATTGACGACATCGACCAGAGGCAGTCATACGATATCGGCGGCAGCCAATTTGAAGCCAGAAAACCCGTATTCGATCTTTCCGAAGAGGAAGCGCCGCTTGAAATATCTTCAAAGTCTGAAACGGAAGGCCAAGCGCTCGATTTGCCTGCTCCTAAACAGCAGGACGAAGCCGTGCTAATAGCCCAGGCGTTGGCTCCCGTTTTGCAGGATATGGTCGGACAGATTAGGCTAAATCTGGACTACTACCGCTCGCTTTACAACAATCAAGTTGAAAAAATTTATTTATGCGGCGGGAGTGCGACAATGCGTGGGCTGGATGAATACCTCACACGTGAATTGGGAATCCCGGTCCAAGTAGCCAACCCCTTCGCTGGAGTTAAAGTGACATCCAAGAAGTTTTCGGAGCAATACTTGCAGGGAATCGCGCCGGTCTTTGCTGTGAGCTTGGGCTTGGCTGTTAGGGATTTGCTTTTAGAAGGATAAACTAAGTGCTGAAGATCAACCTCTTACCGGCATATATAATAGAACAGGAAAAGATAAGGAAGTTTGCCACTATTTTCGGCGTGCTTGTTCTCGCAGTCATAGTCGGCATGCTCTTTTATTATAAGACCCTTCGCGACCATCACAACAATCTAAAAAATGAACTCGCAGCTGTTCAGGTGATTGAACAACGCGTAAAGCAGCTCCAAGCCGAAACACAAAAAATAAAAAGCGACAACCAGACAATTTTGAACAAAGTCAAGTTCATAAACGACGTTCTGGAATATAACCTGAAAGTTCCGCGGCTTTACAGGGAACTTGCCAAATATACCTACAAAAATATTGTTTATTCGCAAATTACCGTTACCAGCAACCAAATAACAATCGAAGCGTACGCCAGAAACATCAGCGATGCAGGCCAATACCTGCTTAATTTGTATAAAGCGACACATCTGTTCAGCTCGGTTTCAATAAACGCCGTCCCGGGTTATCCTGCCGCAGTAGCAACGGTTTCGAAAACGGAAGGCCAACAGCCTTTGCCGCAAATGGTGCCGGGTGCAGTGCCGATGACCGGAATGCCGGCAGGCCCCGAAATGCGGGCTTCTGTCCAGCCAACAAGCGTATTCCCTTACGCGCCGATAACATCTCCGCTAAGCCGCGCGTTATCGGCCTCGGCCCAGCAGCAACAAGAAGCCCTTGCAGGTCACGGTTTCCATCTGCCGCCGTTGAAACCGCCTAAAAAGCCGCCACGCCCGGTCGGTTTTACTTTCACAGTTACTTGCATATTGAAAGAACCGATTACTCCTCCTGTCTATGGGCAGACAGCTGGCGCCGCAGGCCCTGACCAAGGAATACCCGGCGCGGCTCCTCCTATGGGCGGAGTGCCGCCGGCTCCCGGTCCTTTGCCTCCAGAACCACCGGCAGGAGGCATGGGCGGACGGACTGGCGCATCTGGAGAAATGTAAGGAATGAACCTAAGCAAACTCCGTAGCATTCACGTTATAATAATAGGCGCTGTGGTGTGCGTTATCGTTGGCGTGGGGCTTTTTTACCTTCTCATTAAGCCCACATTGGCTGAGATCGCCCAAACCAAACAGCAATACGACGCCTCTAAGCAAATCGCCGACCAGGAACCTCAGGCGCTGCGCGAAAGAGATAAAGCAATCGAAGAGTCCCAAAAAGCTCAACAGGAATACGCCAAATACCAAAAGACCAAAATGCCTAACATAGACTTCACAGATAGAGGCAAGGGAATGCTCGCCCTTTGGAAGGAACAGTCGGTCATACTCGGACCTCTTATCCAAAAATGGCCAGCCCAAAGCGGTGTCCGGCTCGTCTCGGCAATTCAAGTCCCGGCGCCTCCTGTGAATCCAAATATGATTCAAACAGAAATCATAGAAATTCCGCTCGGAGCCGTTCAAGTAACCGGCTCTTTTGATAAAATACTTAAAAGCATTGAAGCTTGGAACAACTTCAACCGGCTGGTGCGGGTTGATTTCCCTAATTTGGCGGGATCGAGCCCTAATTTGGTTAGCCAATTCAATCTTACAGTGTATATCTTCCCTCGCGGCAAAGCCGGTCCGCAAATACCAATTGCCGGACAAGGAACTCCGGCCGGCGGAGTCCCCGGAATGCCGGGCGCAATGCCTATGGGCGGAATGCCACCAATGGGCGCACCCCCCGGGCCAGGAGCTCCGCCTCCGCCGCCGTCCACGCCGCCAATGGGAGGCCCGACTCCGCCGATGTAGTAAATGCAATGGCCGCGGCCTTGAGACCACGGCTTTATTTCTTTGAAATGTGTGAAATGGAGCTATGAAGGACTGGCTCAACGATAAAAAAAATCTGCCTATAATAATAGGAATCACCGCCGTAGTGGTTGTGGCTGCCTTTGCGATCGTATACTTGACGATGTTCAGAGATTCCGGTGGCGGAGAACCAGCGCCACCTACCGCGGGCACCGGCTATCCGACTGCGCCCGATATGGGTGGGGCTCCCTCGCCCGGAGTCCCTGCACCCAGCGATGGTACTGTGCCTCCACAACCCGGACAACCAGAACAACCAACGGCTGCATCGCCTACCCAAGAACCTGAAAGCGGAGCGGCTGCCGATAAGAAAGTTGCATTGTTGCCGTCAAGGCCCGATCCATTCTTGCCTTTGGACTATAAACCGCCTAAACGCGCCCAAAAACCGCCCTTGGTTCTGCCGCCGATAGGCATATTGGTCCCTCCAAAATCGGTTGACCAACGCGCGCGAAAGAGTGTAACGGAAGAAGTTTTACCGCCACAACCTCCAAGGAGAATGGCAGGCATACTTTATAACAGCAAAATACACGCAATACTTGAAACAAGCGGCGAAGCTATTGTCGTAAAGCCGGGCGACATAGTCGAAAACGGCAACGTCAGAGTAGACTCTATAGAGCCTAACCGAATAATTCTGAGTTGGCTCCGAACGAAAAAACCTATTCCTATAGAAGTAAGAATGTCAGACAGTTTCACGGGAGAAAGCCCTATTTCAACGTTTGGCTCCGGCGAGTTCCCGGGTCCCGCAACTCCGCCTATGACTCCGGAGTTCGGCACGCCTAGAAGAAGACCTTCAGCGTCGCCTTATTCGGGTTATCAAAGAAGTGAATAGTCATTATGGAACCATCCACTCCTGTGGAATGTCAAAAATAAGTGGTAAAATATGCGAAAACTATAATAGTCGATTTATATTCGCTCTTTAGGCGGAATAGGAGTAGTCAAATGATTAAGATCTCAAAACTGAGCTTGAAAAACGGTTCGCGTGTATTATCGGCTTTATTGCTGGCAGTACTTTGCGTGAGTGTCGCGATGGCGCAGGCTCGCACTGACAGCACTAAAAAAATCAATTTGGAGTTTAGGAATACGCCGATCAGAAGCGCCATAGACGCTCTATTCCGCTCGGCGGGGCTAAACTATGCCTTGGATCCGTCAGTAACCGGCACAATCACGGTTTCCCTGAAGGACGTAAACTTCGAAGATGCGTTGAATGTCGTCCTGAGGCAGGCTAATCTTACAAGGCGCAAAGAAGGCGAAGTTTACTATATAAAGCCAAGAGCGGAGGAAACGCCAGCCGCGACGATGCCTGGTCCGGAAACACCGCCGCAATTTACCGTACCCTCCGTCACAGATACCGTCAAAAGCGATGTCAAAATTGAAAAACTGACTTTGCAATACGCAGATGCGGTAGATATGTCACAACTATTTGGCGGACAGGTTTTCCAAAGCCGTAGCGGCGGAATGTCCGGTGGGGGTGGTTATGGCGGAGGCGGCTATGGTGGCTACGGCATGGGCGGCTACGGCATGGGCGGCTATGGCGGCATGAGCGGCTTTGGTATGGGCGGCTATGGCGGCATGAGCGGCTTTGGCATGGGCGGCTATGGCGGCATGAGCGGCTTTGGCATGGGCGGCTATGGCGGTATGAGCAGCTTTGGCATGGGCGGCTATGGCGGTTACGGTGGTAGCTATGGTAGCAGCTATGGCGGTAGCTACAGCGGGCGCCGCATAGGTTTTTAACTAACTATTTTATAAGTCGTTTTAGGAGGAATCACAAATGGGCTTGACGCAGACTTACCCTTCATCCGGCTACCAAACCGGAAAGGGAAGGCGCAGCCCGCGGGTCAGAACTTTAGCTGGACTGATCTTCGGCCTGATACTGTGTTTATCGTTCACCACTATCGGTTGGGGGAATAAAAACCAACTCCAATCTACATCGGTAATGCTAGACGTTGTAGATGCCCCTTTGTCGCAAGTGGTCCGTATGCTTACCCAACAGAGCGGGGTGAATATCATAATCTCCGGCAGCGCAGATCTTTCTAGCAAGAAAGTCACTGCCCGCTTGGACGGCCTTCCGCTTGATAAAGTTTTGGACTATATCGTAACTTCGGCAGATGTAAGCCTTCGCAGAATGGAAGACGGCACTTACCTTATCGGATCATCGTTGCCGGCGCTTCCAGAAGCCGCGCCAAAGTTCGAAGACACAAAACCAGCAGAAGTTCAGCCTGCTCCAGAATCGCATCAGGCGCCGAAACGTAAAGTCGTAACCGAAGTTATCAAACTCGTCCACAGCGCCCCCGGCGACATCCTCCGCGCTCTGGGAGTCAAACAGGGATACAACCACGCCGTGACTACAAGTGGCAATATGGACGACCAATATCCTTGGAAGCCCACCACTCCCGGAAAGCCGATTTCTTACCCAAACGGTAGGTCAACCGATTTCTCGATGTTGAACGTGCCCCCAGCCGCTCCAACATCGGACCTGGGGCCCGTGCCGCACGGCGAAGCTTATCGTTCGTCGGGGTTTAATGACCAGGCTTATCAATACACGCCCACCCCTAGGCCCGGATTCCCCGGTGGAACGGCCGCACCCGAACGCCCTGCCACTACACCCCAGCCAGTCCCTGGCGCGGTTGGTCAGTCCCAACAGGGTTTGCTGCCTCCGGGAATCGAGTTCGTAATGGCATACGATATTGACAACTCCCTTATTGTAAGGGGAACGCCAGAAGCTTTGGGCGAACTAAAAGACCTTATTTCCCGATATCTGGATATCCCCCCAATGCAGGTTTCCATCAAAGCCGAGTTCATTGAAGTCAGTGCAAGCGATGTAGATAAACTTGGCATTGACTGGCAGATAGATACTCTTAACAGATCTTTCTCGACGAACTTTAACCCTCAGGGTAACGTTCTCCTCGGCGTTGCGGTTGGAAATGTCACCGCCGAACTAAGGGCTGAACTTACTCAAGGTAAAGGCCGCGTCGTCAACTCGCCTATAGTTTCAACACTGAACAATACGCCCGCCAGTATTGCAATAGGCCAATACATCCCTTACTTCCAAGGAACAACTGTCACGCCCGGACAAGGACAGACGGTTACCTCATATCAGGTGATTCAGCTTCCGGTGCAGACTTACCTGTTCGTTCTGCCGAGAGTTAATGGCGATAAATCCATAACCCTTTATCTCGAGCCTAACGTTCAAGACACCGGTCGCATCTTTAAATCGCCTGATGGCCAAGAATTGCCCGAAACAAGAAACCAAACACTGAGGACAAACCGACGCGTGATGAACGGTGAAACAATAGTGGTCGGTGGGTTCATACGAAGAATAGACTCGGTCAGCACCAGCAAAGTCCCGCTTCTCGGCGACTTGCCTCTGATAGGCGGGCTTTTCAGAAGCACGTCGCGCAGTCAGGAAGACCGCGAACTTTTGATTTTCCTGACTCCAACTATAATTCCGGAAAAAGGCGGCACCACACTTGGAGTTGCATCTTAACTTCAGGCGTGTGCCTAATAAAATATAAATCTCGAGAACGGCGCCCGCTAGGCGCCGTTCATCTTTTACTTAAACCCTCCATTCACAAATTATGAGCACTGTTCGAGTTGACCTTGATAACAGATCTTACGACATACGCATCGAAGCGCAAGCGCTCAAGAATGTCGGCCCCGAACTGCTTTCAATTCACAAAGGCGGAAAAGCCATAATCGTCAGCAACACAAAAGTTGCCGCCCTGTACGCGAAAACAGTATCCCAAAGCTTGGATAAAGCGGGCATAAAAAACTCGCTAGTAACGGTGCCCGATGGGGAGCGCTTTAAAACCCTCCGCACAGTCCGGAAACTTTACGATTCGTTTATCCAGGCCCAGCTAGACCGGGCGGGAACTGTCATCGCCCTTGGTGGAGGCGTCATCGGCGATATGGCGGGTTTTGCGGCAGGAACATTCCTTCGCGGTGTCAATCTCGTTCAAATCCCAACAACTCTATTGGCGCAAGTGGATGCCAGCGTCGGCGGGAAAACCGGCGTTAACCTTCCTCAGGGAAAAAACCTCGTTGGCGTATTCCATCAACCCAAAAAAGTCATAATTGACCTCGAAACTTTGAAAACCTTGCCAAAACGGGAACTGCGGGCCGGCTTGGCTGAGGTTATTAAACATGGTATAATCCAAGATCTATATTTATTAAATTTCGTTCAAGATAATGCCCAAGCTTTCAAGCAAGCCAATCTTACTGCTTTGGAAGTCGCTGTAAGGCGATCTTGCGAGCTCAAAGCCTCGATCGTTAAACAAGACGAACGAGAACAGGGCTTAAGGGCTGTCCTGAACTTTGGGCACACATTTGCCCACGTCATCGAATCGGCAACTTCATATAAAAAATATCGGCACGGTGAAGCCGTATCTATTGGAATGGTGGCAGCAGCAGAGCTCTCGGAAACTATTGGCTTGGCCGAAAAAGGTGTGAGGCGGGAAATAGAAAGAACATTGCGGGCAGTCGGCCTTCCTATACGTCTGCCGTCCAGTTTGGACCCTGGCGTCCTTGTAACCGCAATGGGATTGGACAAAAAAGTCTTGGCAGGCAAAAAGCGATTCGTCTTGCTTAAAGCGCTCGGCAAAACGGAAATAGTGGAAAATGTAGATCCTGAAGCCATTAAAACAGCGATCATCTCTGTTCAGGAGCCGCAAAATGGATAAAAGCCGCGAACTAGCCCTAAATCAATTTAGTCGGGCATCCATACTGGATATCGCGACTGTCGGTGTGGGAATATTATGGGCGGTATTGTCAGTGATCAAATATGTTTCTGAATCGCTTTTCGGGCAGATATCTGATTTTAATATCCTGCGCACATTTTACGTTTGCCTTATAATATCGCTTGCAAATTTGGTTGACGGGTTGCTGGCTCGATATGCGGCACGCAAATCCCGAACCAAAGAAAAATAGCACGACTCCACCAATGCACAAACCCATAGTAGCGGTCTTGAAAACAAAGCCTCAGACTGTTGTTGAGGACTACGGCAGGTTGATGCAGTTAGCCGGCTTCGAATCTGCCTTGCCAAAAGACGCCGATACTATCCTAAAGATAAATATTTCCTGGCACCACTGGTTCCCCGGCTGCTCGACAACCCCCTGGCAGTTTGATGGAGTCATAACAACCCTCAAAGCTGCATCTTACCGCAATCTAATTCCCGCGCAAAACCGCACGGTGGTCGTAGACCCAAAAATAGGCGCAGTCCGCAATCACTTAGATACTGTTGCCCGAAAACACGGCTTGGATTTCAAATATCTTTACGAACCGGGGACGAACTGGATTAAATATGAACCAAAAAGCGCAATGCTCGTCCTCGATAAGGTTTTTCCGGAAGGCATACTCATTCCAGAATGCTTCATAGGCAAGAACGCTGTGCATTTGCCTACAATAAAGACCCACGTTTTCACGGGAATGACCGGCGCAATGAAAAATGCTTTCGGCGGCCTTCTGCGGGATAACCGCCATTGGACTCACTCGGTGATAAACGAAACCCTCGTTGATCTTTTGGCAATCCAAAAAGAAATCCATCCCGGCATATTCGCGGTAACAGACGGCACATTCGCTGGGGACGGTCCGGGCCCTAGAGCAATGCGCCCCCATATAAAAGGGTATATTTTGGCAAGCGCCGACCAAGTTGCCATTGACGCCATTGCCGCAAAAATGATGGGAATAGATCCAATGAGCCTCAAGTTTATACGGCTTGCGCACGAAGCCGGCTTGGGCTGCGGAAACCCATCGGAAATTGAAGTGGTTGGTGAAGATATCTCAGGCGTGAACTTCGGTTTCGAACACAAACACGATACTCTTGCAAGCCGCGGGCAGAAGTTGATTTACCACGGTCCTCTAAAACCGTTGGAACATTTGCTCCTGCGAACTTGGATTGTTCCTTGGTCTTACTTGGCTTCACGCTTGTACCACGACGTTTTCTGGTATCCGTTCATAGGAAAGCCACGCGCAAAAAGGATGTTGAAAACGGAGTGGGGAGAGCTCTTCAAAAGTTACGGGGGAGAAAATTGATCGGATCAGTTGTCAACTACCGTTACGAAATATTGGAAAAAATCGGCGATGGCAACTTCTTCGTCGTTTACAAAGCTAGGGATAAAGTACTTAACCGGCTAGTGGCATTAAAAATCCTTCAAGGCAAATATGCCGAAAACGAGGACTTCGCCCGCAGGATATGTTCGGAAATGCAGGCAACCGCCGAACTCGCGCACGGAAACATAACAAGGGTTATCGAATGTGACCGCCAAGGCGATATTTGGTTTGTCGCTACAGAGTTTGTCAGGGGAATAAACCTTAAAGAACGTATCAAACGTATTGCTCCAATGACGGTCAGCGCAACTGTGGATATTGCCATTGCTGTTGCCGAAGCATTGGACTACGCCCATTCCCGCGGTTTTGTCCACGGAGACATTAGGCCGCAAAATATTCTCGTGAGCCCAGAAGGCATAACCAAATTGACCGATTTCGGGATAGCTCCTGCTCTTGCTGTCTTTCCGGCAATGCAAGCTGCCGCAATGTTTAGATCAGTCCATTATACAGCTCCCGAAGCCGCGGAAGGCAAAACACCCCAACCGGCGTCGGATATGTATTCCCTTGGCGTCGTCATGTATGAAATGCTTACTGGCACAGTGCCTTTTGATGCGGAAACCCCTATTGCAATAGCTTTGAAACACGCCAAAGAAAACCCACGCCCGCCGCGTGAACTCAATGCCGGAATACCTCGCTCGTTGGAAGATGTCATTCTAAAAGCTATTGCCAAACAGCCAAACGAACGTTACCCAAGCCTCAGAGCGATGCTCGACGAATTATACGCTATCCGCGACTCGCTCCGACTCGGACCGTCCGCGCCCTGCCGGTCGGTTTCTGAAACCAAAGATTCCCAAGCTGAATCACGCGTTGAAAAAGATATAGGTTCGGGAGTTCTTGCGAACGTGCTGAAGTCCTTGCTTTTGCTTTTCGCGGTCGCGATTTTGGTCGGAGGCGGTTTTTGGGCTTACCTTTCATTCAGTAACCCTCCGGAAATTGTAGTTCCGCAACTTGTCGGCAAAACATTGGAAGAAGCGACCAAAATCGCGGACGAGGTGGGAATGACTCTGGTTGAAGTTGACGAAAGATACAATGACAACTATGAAGAAGGTCAAATTATGCTCACTTCTCCCGAAGCAGGAATGAGGATTAAAAAAGGGGGCCAGGTCAGGATTTGGCTTAGCAAAGGCCCGCGTTACGTTGAAGCACCGGATGTTATAGGCATGACAGAAGAACGCGCTCGTCAAACCATCCTCAAAGCCGGGCTTAGCATTGGCGATATCACAACGGCAAACCACGAAAAAATCCCTGAAGGTCGAGTCATTCGCCAATCGCCCGGAGCGGGTACTAGGCACGACCGGGGCACGCCGATTAATTTGACCGTTAGTTTAGGCCCGAAACCAGTTGATGAATTTGCAAATGAAACGTATTCCAAACCTGAAGGCGATAGGCGAGAGTTTGACGTGGCTTTCGACGTTCCCGAAAACAGTCCAGACCCTTCAAGGGTTAAAATTGTCGTCATTGACAGCGCCGGCCGAAGCACGGTTTACGATGAAGAACATAAACCCGGAGAACAAGTCAAAACAACTGTAATCGGCTATGGAAACCGCGTAGAAATACGTGTTTATCTCAATAACGAGGAAGTGAGTAGAAAGGTTCAATGACCGTAAAAATAGCGCCATCGTTGCTTTCCGCAAACTTTACTTGCCTGGGAGACGAGGTCGCCCGCGCCACCAGCGCAGGTGCAGACGCCATCCATCTGGATATTATGGATGGCCATTTTGTGCCTAATATAACATTTGGTCCACTTGTAGTGAAAGCTTTGCGCCCATTGACGGAACTGCCGTTTATGGTCCATCTGATGATCGAGGACCCAGATCGCTATATCGGGGATTTTGCTGCCGCGGGAGCGGATTATATAACCGTGCATCAGGAAACTTGCCCCCATTTGCATCGCACACTGCGGCACATTAAGTCTTTTGGAGTCAAAGCGGGAGTGACTTTGAATCCCTCTACTTCGATAACCACAATAGAAGACGTCGTCACCGAATTGGATACTGTTTTAATTATGACTGTGAACCCGGGATTCGGCGCGCAGGAGTTCATATCAGCAATGCTTCCAAAAATCAGGCGCGCCCGCGAGATGCTCGATTCCGCAGGCATGTATTGCACAGAAATAGAAGTCGACGGAGGCATCGACCAAAATACCTGCCGCAGTGTTGTGGAAGCCGGAGCGACCGTCCTCATTGCCGGAAATGCTATATTTGCGCACCCTGAGGGTATAGAAGCTGGTATTTCCAAAATCCGGGCTGCACTAGCCGAATAGGAACCTGCAGATGGCAAAAACGATTTTAGCCTTTGCTATCTTAATGGTAATCGCGGCGGTTGTTTTTGAAATACGCGCATTCAATGCAGGCCGCCGCCGAATAACCCGCGGCCAGTTGCGGCTTCGAATCCTTGCCGCTTCGCTGCTGTTATTGGTCCTTATAATGGCTTTAGTCGCCGACTACATTCTTCCAGGCAGAGGCACAAGTTTTGAACAACTAAATAGGCGTGATAAAGCAGTGGTGATTTGCTACTGGCTTTTTTGCTTGGCCATCGCTTTTTTCCTGATAGTTCTTGCTTTGGCAGATGTTCGCCAGTGCATTATATACTACGCAATCCATCGAAAAGAAATTACATTGGATTCGAAATCCAATCTGGAGCATAGAAACTGAACGATATTTATTATATGAAGCGCGCCTTGCGCCTTGCGAAAAAAGGCTGGACAAGCCCAAACCCAAAAGTAGGGGCTGTAATAGTCAGAAACGGCCAAATAGTAGGAGAAGGGTTTCATCCCAAAGCAGGCGAACCACATGCCGAAATTTTCGCCCTGAACAAGGCTGGCGGTGCCGCTAAAGGTGCTGTTTTATACGTGAATCTGGAACCCTGCTGCCATTTTGGCAAAACGCCGCCTTGCACTGATGCGATCATTAATGCCGGAATATTCAAAGTGGTGGCGGCTATACAAGACCCAAATCCGGAAGTATCCGGAAAAGGACTTCAAATCCTTCGCAATGCAGGAGTGGAAACGGTTGTTGGCGTTTTGGAATCCGAAGCTCGACAGCTCAATGCGCCATTTTTTAAATATATCACTTCAGGGCTCCCGTATTTCAGATTGAAAATGGCGATGACTCTTGACGGCAAAATCGCTTCACGCGAGGGCGATTCCCGTTGGGTCACAGGTCTAGCCGCCCGGCGGCGAGTTCACCGAATGCGCCGAGATTCGGATGCTATCCTAATTGGTGTCGGGACTTTGTTGAAAGATGATCCAGAACTCACCGTTCGGCTAGTGAAAACGGCCTTCCATCCAGCTAGGGTGGTCTTGGACCCTTCGGCAAAAACACCCACTGATGCAAAATTATTCCGAACTCCGGGCGAAATAATTATAGCTGTCACCAAATCCGCTGAACCTCACCGAATTAGGAAACTTGAGGAAAAAGGCGCCCGTATACTATCATTGGAAAGTGTCGATGCGGCTGGCAAGTTGGCAGATTTGTCCGATTTGGCAAAGCAACTCGCCGCTCTGGGAATAATAAACATACTCGTCGAAGGCGGCGGCGTAACAGCGGCTCATTTCATTCAAACCGGGCTTATTGATTCTGTTTCTTTCTTCATTGCGCCTAAAATTATCGGCGGTCGCGGTGCCCCAACACCGGTAGAAGGCGTTGGGCTTGATTTTATGGAAAACGCAATTAAATTGAGCAATATTCGCGTCCGCAAGTATGGCGAAGATATTTGCATCGAAGGCGATCTGAAAACAAATACGGTCTGAGCTCGGGGCGGATTCATTGTTCACAGGACTGGTTGAATCTATTGGAACGGTCAAAAGCGTAACTCACCGCGGAAATGGCATCCGCTTGTCGATTGATTGCCACCGCATATCGGAAGACGTTTCGCTTGGCGACAGCATTTCGGTGAACGGAGTATGCCTAACCGCCTCGGGAATTTCTGGCACGACAATAAGCTTCGACGCTGTCCCGGAAACCGTCAAACGCACTAACTTAAGGCAGCTCAAACCAGGCAATAAGGTTAATCTCGAAAGAGCATTAAAGCTTGGAGCCCGGCTCGGCGGGCATATAGTGCAAGGGCACATAGATGGCATAGGGTCTATTTCACGCATCATAGGGCAGGGCGATTGTATCGAAATGGAGATTAGCACCCAGCCCAATATTTTAAAATATATAGTGCAAAAGGGCTCCGTCGCGGTCGACGGCGTGAGCTTAACGGTTGCCGGAGTGTTGCAGAACGGTTTCCGCGTAGCAATCATTCCAACAACACTTCGTGAAACTACTTTAGGGTTCAGAAGACCTCCAGACGAGGTTAATATCGAAACGGATATACTGGCAAAATACATCGAGAAGCTTTTGCAGCCTCGCGCTCCGGAAGGAGTCACACTCGATTTGCTCAGCGAAAGCGGTTTCATTTAAGAGGTTCTAATGCAAGAACATCCGGTTTTTACTTCCATCCCTGAGGCGCTGGAAGAGCTCCGCCAAGGGAAAATTTTAATAGTTGTTGACGACGAAGACCGCGAAAACGAGGGCGACTTCGTCATGGCCGCCGAATTGGTGACTCCTGAGGCTATAAACTTTATGGCGAAACACGGCCGAGGATTAATTTGCCTTCCAACCACCAGCCAAAGGCTCGAGGAACTTGGGTTGCCGATGATGGTTGATAGGAACACAGCGAAGCTCGGCACGGGATTCACTATAAGCATAGACGCGCTCCACGGTACCACTACGGGCATTTCCGCCCACGACCGCGCCGTCACCATTAAATTGTTTGCAGATCCGAACGCAAAGCCGGAAGATTTCGGCCGCCCGGGTCATATATTTCCTCTCAGGGCCGAAGAAGGTGGGGTCCTCGTGCGCGCAGGCCATACAGAAGCGGTAGTGGATTTGGCGCGCTTGGCGGGACTTCAGCCCCACGGCGTTCTTTGTGAAATCCTCAGCGAAGACGGGTCTATGGCCCGTTTGCCGGAATTATGGCAGATAGCCCAAAAGTTCGGCCTAAAAATAGTCACAATAGCCGACCTCATCAAACATCGCAGGCAGACAGAAAAGCTGGTTAAACGTGTCGCCTCAGCCAGGTTGCCAACCATTTTCGGCGAGTTTATGGCTCACGCCTACGAGACCACCGTGGATGCAAACCCATACGTCGCTTTGGTTATGGGCGAAATCTCAGGCGAAGAGCCTGTTCTAGTAAGGATACACTCTGGCTGCCTTACCGGCGACGTGCTTGGTTCGCTTCGATGTGAATGCGGCGCCCAACTTCACCAAGCTATGGAAATGGTCTCGAAAGAAGGCAAAGGCGTAATATTATATATTTATCATCACGAGGGACGCGGCATTGGCTTGGTGAATAAACTAAAGGCTTACGTCCTCCAAGACCACGGCGCGGATACTGTCGAAGCAAACCGCATGCTCGGCTTTCCCGAGGATATGCGCGACTACAGCATAGGCGCTCAGGTATTGGTTGACCTCGGAGTGAGGAAAATGCGCCTTATGACCAATAATCCGGCAAAGTTCGCCGCTATCGAAGGCTACGACTTGGAAATAACGGAACGCGTGCCGCTGGTTGTTAGCCCAAACGACGAAAATTGCCGATATTTATATACCAAATGTCGAAAAATGGGGCATTTGATAGACGAATCGGTTTTCGAAAAAAGCAATATTAACTTGGCGGACTAATGTCCGCCCCAAAATAGGGAGATAAAAATGCCAAAAATACACGAAGGCTGTTTGACCGCCGAAAGCCTAAAGTTCGGATTGGTGGTCAGCCGTTTTAACGAGTTCATCACAGGAAAACTATTGGAAGGAGCCCTCGATGCCCTTAAACGCCACGGAGCCGCCGATTCCAATATTGAAATTGCCTGGGTTCCCGGAGCATTCGAAATCCCTTTGGTCGCAAAAAAAATGGCGGAATCAGGAAAGTTCCATGCTGTGATATGCCTAGGCTGCCTGATTCGCGGAAGCACCCCACATTTTGATTATATTGCCGCCGAAAACTCCAAAGGAATTGCTCAAGTGGGCCTAACTACTGGAGTTCCGACAATTTATGGAGTCATCACCACCGACAATATCGAGCAGGCGGTTGAACGCGCAGGAACAAAAGCTGGAAACAAAGGTGCGGACGCAGCCGTATCCGCTATTGAGATGGCCAATCTATTGAAATCCCTTGGAGAATAGTTAATTATGAACCGTTTAATCTCATATGTGCTTGTTTTCGTTTTGGGCTTTGCGCTTTGCGCCTTCACTTTATATGAACTATACGGCGTTCCGGTCGGTAAATCTCCATCATCTCTTTCGCCTATAACCCGTGCCCAAGGACGGCCAACTCCTCGCTTGGGCTTAGACCCAATCCCTGCAGCGGTTGAGCGCGTGAAAAAATCCGTCGTAAATATAGATACTGTCGGCCGCCCGACTTACACTGGCGTTCCAATCCCGGATTTTTTCGGATTCGGCTTTGGCACTCCCCAGCCTGCTATACCTAGAGGACAGGCTTCGGGCGTAATTATTAGCCGCGATGGCTATATTCTCACCAATAACCACGTCGTGGCCGACGCGCGCGTAATAAACGTTACGCTGTTCGACGGTAAACGCTTTTCAGCTAAAGTTGTCGGCACAGACCCGAAAACGGACTTGGCTGTTATCAAGATTAACGCGCGCGACCTCACTCCTGCAACATTTGGCGATTCCTCACAGCTGAAAGTCGGAGATTGGGTAATCGCTATCGGCAACGCTCTAGGCTTGGGAGCGACGGTGACTGTCGGTGTCATAAGCGCTACCGAACGAGGCCCGCTTGAAATCGAACCCGGAAAAGTGCTGGAAAACGTCATTCAAACCGACGCGGCAATCAATCGCGGCAACAGCGGAGGCGCACTAGCCGATATAAACGGCAATATCATAGGCATCAACACTGCCATAGCGTCCACTTCACCAGGAGGAGGCAGCATCGGAATCGGCTTTGCGATTCCCAGCAATACCGCCTCTAAAATAGCTGAAGAACTGATCAAAAAAGGAAAGGTAGTCCGGCCTCCGAAACCTTGGATAGGCATCGGATACGAGCCCATAAGCGAAGATATTAGGGCAGGCCTTTCCCAAATGGGTTTGAACATTCCCAAGAACGCTCAGGTCATCATCGTCCAAATATATCCTGACAGCCCCGCCGCAAAAGCCGGCATACTCCGTTACGACATAATTTTGGAAATAAACGGCAAAAAGATCACAAGCCCTGAAATGGTTCGCAATGAAGTCTTAAAACTCAAAGCCGGCCAAACTGTTAACCTTCTTATTTGGCGCCAAGGAAAGGAAATCCTTATCCCAGTCAAAATAGGAGCCGCGCCGGAAGAATTGCTACAGCAAAGGTAACTGGCGGTACTTTAGCCATTTCAAATTCAAAAATGGCACGGCATTGACGCCGTGCCATTTATATTTCCTTAAAAACTTCGGCTTCAGCTATTCCCATTGCGCCAAGAACTCGCCAACTTCATCCAAATTGACCGTCTTTCGGCTTTTTGGCAAATATTGCAGAAACTCTTTTCCATAGTATTTCTTTACTAGCCGCGAATCCATAATGCACACAACGCCGCGATCGCTCTTAGTCCGTATCAGCCTGCCGAAACCTTGCTTCAGGCGTATCTGCGCCTGCGGTACCGAATATTCTTTAAACCAGTCCCTCCCGGCTGCTATTAGCGCGTCTACTCTAGCTTTGTTTATCGGGCTGTCGGGAACGGAAAAAGGCAGCTTGTCGATTATCACGCAGGTAAGCGAATCTCCTTTTACGTCTACGCCTTCCCAAAAACTGTGAGTGCCAAAAAGGCACGACGAATCGTTATGCCTGAACTCGCTCAAAAGGCGCGCGTTCGACTTCTCTCCCTGTTTTAATATTTTGAAAGGCAACCTTCCTTGCAAGCGATCGAAAACTGCATTGAGCATTCTATAAGAGGTAAAAAGCACAAATGCCCGACCCTTGCTCATCTCTAAAATATTGCGTATACGTTCCGCAACCGCGTCTGCATATTCTTTCTTTTCAGAAGGAAACTCCAAATCTGCGGGAACGTATAGCAAACATTGTCTCTGGTAGTCAAATGGCGAATCGAGCACCTCCTCCAGCGTATCGTCGATGCCTAGGCGCGATTTGGCATACTCGAAACCCCCAGAGTTCGACAACGTCGCAGAAGTGAGTATGGCACTGTCCACCGCATCCCAAAGCGTATTCCTCAATATTCCTGAAACATCGACCGGCGTCGTGTGAAGGCAGCAATTCACCATTTTTCTGCCTTGCGGCTTGTCGCACCATTTTATATAGTTCGGGTCGCTTTCATAAAAAAACAAGTGCAAATCATTCTTCATTCGAGAGCACATTCGCCTGTATCCGCTTATTCTCTCTTTCAGGTCTTCGTCCGCCCCTTCTTCAATCGCCGCAAGCTCCCTATTCAGGTTATCTAAAAGGACTATTAAATTGCTTGCGTTTGATGTAACCTTCGCATTCCCGCTTGCACTTAGAAATTCTTCAAAGAAAAACTCCTGTTTCGGGAATCTTGAAAACTCGTTAAATATGTCGTCGCTAGCTCGCTTGATGCTCTCCAAGCTCCCTGCCGCAGGCTGAAGATCTCGCAGTTTCGCTACCCTTTTCAAAAGCCATTCGAGTCGGACATTCGAAAACTCTATGCCAAATGTTTTTGCCGCCGAATCCTCCAAGTGGTGGGCCTCATCGAATACTACTGCATTGTAAGATGGAAGAACTCCCGAATCCGCGCTTTCTTGTTTTAATGCCAGATCCGAAAAAAACAACGCGTGGTTCGCAATGACTAAATGGGCAGATGCCGCCCTGGCGCGCATGGCGTAGTAAAAGCACTCGCCTTTATAACGGCAGTCTTTATGCCGGCAAGTGTCGTGGTTCGAACAGACTTCGCTCCAAAACTTGAAATTGAAATCGAGTTCGCTCACGTCTCCCGTTTCGGTGTTTTTCACCCATTCAACAAGCCGTTCGAAATCAGGGTCGCCCTGATGTGAAATATCTTGCAGCGCATAATCCAATTCTACACGGCAAAGGTAGTTCGCTCGCCCTTTCATCAACACAGCCTTGAAAGGATGGTCAGGCAAAATACTTTGGACCAGCGGTATGTCCTTTTCCACAAGCTGGTTTTGCAACGCTATGGTATGTGTGGAAATGACTACCTGTTTGCCTGTCCTTGCGTAAAGAACAGATGGAATAAGGTATGCCATCGATTTCCCGACGCCAGTGCCAGCTTCAACTAAACAATGGCGCCGCCCCAAGCATCGAAGAAAAGCGTGTGCAACGGCAGAAGCCATTTCCAGCTGCTGCGGACGAAACTCATAGTCGCTCAAACGGTTCGATAAAGGTCCCCCGGGACGGAATATGCTTTCGATTTCGTGGATTATGTGTAGTGACATAATATCTAAACAGCATTTTAAGCCCTTGCGGATAACGTGTCAAACTTATCGTCCTCAAATTAAAAAGCCCGGCCTTTATGCCGGGCGTGATTTATCGCATTTATATCGTTCCCTTAATTCGAGAACCTTCCCCATCCAAACTTTGGTTGCCACTGGTTTGATGCATTCAGGAACCAAACCTTCCCGCTGTTGGAAAACAAAACTGGCATAATTTCGTATTGCGTATCCTCTATGACAGCATTGGTAAGAGACCCTTCTGCCAATACGCAGTTTCCTTCCTCTATTTGGTTTGTGGAACTGAAGTCATTGTAAACCCTTATGCCGATTAGGTTGCCGTCGTTTACATATACCCATTTCGGCGGGCTGTTGGCGTCTATGTCGGCTACAACCCCCCAAACCTGGGCGAAAGCGCCGTCATTCCGCAAGCATATATCCGTCGTTGTAGGAATTTGCGGAGGATTGAAATCAAGAAGTGTTTTGTTAAACGAACTTATGACGTTCTTATTGGTCATCCCTTTCGCCGGAGGTATGGGCGTGGGCGGGTTGGTTTGCGGAAGCTTCTCTATCTTTGTGGCGGAAACGGTAATCTCACAATTGCGATGGTAAACGCCTCCTGTCACCTTTACTAGGTTCCCCGTAGCTACAGGCCCGTTTATCGGCTGTAGGCCGTTTTCTTGGATAACCCTCACCGTTCCGGTGCCATCTGAAACATAATACATTCTATCCGTATGCAATGCGTTGCCCGCGTCATAAGTGTTCTCGGCAATATTGCTGACTACACCGGTGAACTCGACCGGCGTTCCCGGAGTTTGGTTCCTTACTTGTATGACGCTCGATGCCGATACTGTCGATTTGTCCGGTGGAATCGCAATTCCGCCGTAATCCACGCCTTCCAATGCAATGCCGTACCAATCGACTTCATAAGTTATCGCAGGGTGATTGCTGTCTCGCCATCCCCAAGCGGCGTAGGCTTCTCCACCCCTTGTGCCGACGAACTCATAAGGCGATGATTGCGTGCTGTAGCCATCCAGCCATACTTTATATTTCGTTTCGTTGTCTGAGCCGTTTCCGGCGTCTGCTCTAATCCAAAACGTGTGGAAATTGCCGTCGTCGACTCTTGTATTGGGCAATTTATCGAAAGGAACATTTCCTAATATGTTTTGGTAACCCCTGATGTAATGGTAACCGTCGAAGTCTTTGAAAATCTCATACGCTACCCGCCATTGGTATCTGTTTCCGTCAAACCGCGTGCGATCGAAAACCCCCTGTCCCCGCAGGAATCTAACGCCGGGCCCTCCCGGAACCAAATTGCTGCTGATTACCCTGAAACGAATGGCTTTAGTAATGGAATTGACGCCGGGAACTTTGCTGAGAATGCCGGGAGATGTGCATCCGCATCCCAGTTGGAGAACCTCCTGCCCTTCGCCGGCTTTGGTTACGACATTGAACTCCAATCCGTTGCCCCTTGTACCATCTACCGAAAACCGAACAGCTTTGCCGCCTGATCCGTTTGGCACAATATCGAAATAGTTCCCATAATTCCAGTTGGCAAACTTCGGGTCGCTACCGCCGCCTTGAGTGGCAAGCATAGCATTCCATCCGGCTAGGCTTCCGGTTGTCGCCGGGTTTGTGCATCCATCCATAAAAAGGAACCAATCCGCGCAAAATCCCTCGGCGCATAATGCCATAAATAAAACCGCAATCAGGCAAGCCTTTTTCATTTGTTCCTCCTTGTCAAATTTTGCAATACTCCCCGTCAAGCCTTGCAGCGCGAAAAAATTGCCCAAGTCCTTTCAGCGTTTTGCCATTTGCCGGTAATTTTACCGGTGCCAATCTCCAGTTTGCTCAACTTTTGATGAAAAGTCAACTGTTTTTTAATTCTCCGCGCGAAATGGGTGGAGTAGGGAGAGCCAGAAAGCGCTTGAACAGGCGTGGTTTAAAACGTTCGAGGCTCGAATCTTATTCCACGCTTTCTAGCAAGAGTAGTTAATTTGGATATTCTTTAAATGCTTTGCCGTGCTTGCGAATCCACTTTGCGAATGCTTCTTCCGGGCTTGGAATTGTTTTCTCCAGGGCTTTGAAACGCGAGTTCAAATCTTGGCCTCGGGCTTTATTCCATTCAGCGAGTGAAAGATAATTTGGGGGACCCCAGCGGTCAAATGCCCTAAAATTCCCGTCTTGGTTCCAAAACACGTTGCGGTCAGACGCATTATTTTCCGCGCCAACGGCAAAAATGATTCCCAAGCTCGCTTCGTGGCTGTTTAAAACTATGTTATTTTGGATTTTATTATTTTTAGCGGTATATTTTTCACCCTCTAGCCCTATATTGGGACCGGACACCACTATTCCTTGACGGCAACCTATAATAGTGTTTTTCTCGACCAGCGTGTCATTTGAACCGGAAATCCAAACCCCTCTATTCGCGTTGTAGACGCTATTGTTGCGAATAATCCCTTTGTTTGATATCTCATAAAAAAGCCCGCAGAAATAGCCATAAGCGTCCGCTACGATATTATTTTCAATCAAAATATTATCGCATTCTATATCAAACCAAATAGCGTGGCCGAAATTATTGGCTACATAGTTGTTCCTGAAAATAACATCCTTGCAACTCGTAGCTTTTAGACCGCCGGCATGCCAATCATGGAAAAACTTCCGGTAGTTGTTGTATCGAAGGATATTCCTCTCGGCAACGTGTCCTTCTCCGATGATTTGCATTCCGTTATTCCCACACCATTCTATTATGTTGTCAGTAATTCGATTGTTCTTTCCAATGCATCCAACCCCGCCGAAGTCGCAAAACTTTACAGTATTTTTGCGGAAAACTAAGTTCTCTCCCTGTATAAACAACGCCGGCCAGCCGTGTTGCGCCGAAATATTGCTGTGCATCCAAATAAAGCCTTCTATAATCCACCATTGAAGCTTGTTTTCAGGAGTGTGAGGCTCGAATAACAACGGCCTAACCGACGCCTCTATCTCATACCACGAAGGATTTTGCGCCGTTTCGTAAGGCAAGTTCACATAAAGAGCTTTTTCTTCAGGGTCGTAGTAAAAACTGCCCTCTCTCGTTATATCCCCAACTCCATCCCCAATAAGATATAAACATTCCGTATAGCTTCTGCCGCCAGCTTTTTTCGAAATGAAATCCAAGTTTCTAACCGGCCCAACTTGCCTCAGAGGAAAACCGTTTACAAAAACCTGCTGGCTGTCAAAATGCCAATCTTTTCTTTTCCACAAAATGTCCGAAACCTTTTCCCAGCCTGTTACAATTTCCGAACCCTTTATTATGACCTTATGCCCCTTCATAGCGCGAAAAGTAATTGGGGCCTCTTTTGTGCCATTCACTACGGGGGCTACCGTCTCTCTGTAAATCCCAGCCTTCACGATAATCTCGTCGCCCGGTCTAACCACGTTAATCGCGGCGCCGATAGTTTTTAATGGAAATGTTTCAGTTCCAATGTTTGAATCCGACGATTGCGCGTTATTTTGGTCAACGAAAATTTGCTTGCACTCCGCAGCCGTGGAACCAAAAAATATAGCAGCCCACGCCATAATGCACAATTCAGCAGTGAAAATAAAACTCTTGATACTCATTATAGAAGTTCCTTTCCGGAAATTACCTGGCATATTAAGCTTGCGCAGCTGTGATTGTCAACCGAAAAATATAATGTTAAAATATAAATCGGATAATGAAGTAAAGGATCGTCGATTTGGTCGTAAACACTTCCCAAACAGCGCCAATAGTTCGAAAAGTACTCGAATACATAAAAGAAAACAACCTGAAGGTCGGAGAACGCCTGCCGTCTATCCGCGATCTTTCGAAAGAATGGGGTTACGGCCGCAACGCCATTAGGGACGGCCTAGTCCAGGCGCAATCGCTAGGCATTCTGACTATCCATCCCAGAGCGGGAGCCTTTATCCGTTCGCTCGATTTTTCGCCATTGGTAGACGCCCTCGCAAACGGCATCGAAATAGCCCTTATGCAGGAAGATATAAATATTCTGCATCTCAGCCAGGCTAGGTTCATAATAGAACCAGAGCTTGCAGCGCTCGCCGCAAAATATAGAAGGATAGAGGATATCTTCCAACTTCAGGAGATTGTAGCTAAACTGCGCTCACTCGACACGGCAGACCGCGCTGAATACGTTTTGGTTGATGAAGCGCTCCACCTTGCCATAGCCAAAATTGCCGGTAATCCAGCCCTCACTACCATATTGAAGGCCTTGCTTGTCCTCTTGCGGCCCTATCGCATAGCCAATATACCGACTCAGGAAATCCGAAAAAACACCGACGAGTTCCATACACAAATAATAAATGCCATTCAATCTGGCGACCCGAATAAAGCTAGGGAATGCATGATTGGGCACATCCTAGCCCATAGGATAGATCTCTTGGCAGGCATAGAAGAGAACAAAGAAGGGATGAACGGGATTTTCGCACACTTCTCACAACCCGAATCAGGTGAAAATAATCCTGTGGAAAGGTAACCTAGACTCGCTTTTCCGATAATCTTATTGACAAATAATAAGCGGCATGGCATATTAGATTTAACGAAATCCAAAATATGTATTGCCAAAAAAAGAATAACGGTTATATAAATCTGGCAATCAGTGATATACAGATTGGCTTTCAAAACCAAGTTGAAAAAGTAAATGATAATAGCTGAAAGGCTGCATTTGAATGAAAAATTCTGAAAATCGATTGACCAGGCGCAGCTTTCTAAAAACCGCTGCAGCAGCTGCGGGCGCTGCTCTTGTTCATTCATCCATAAACGATGAACAAGCTCAGGCTGCCAACGAACCAAGGAGAGAAAACTTGCACCACTACCAAAGGCCTGTAGGCGATCCTTACGAACTTCTTGGGAAACGCCTAGTCTTCACCAATTGGCTGTTCGTCAGGCAAGGCGTGTTCAACTGGTCTAAAGACGGCCAAAGCCTATTCGTAGTTGGTTCAGCCGGACCGTGGGATGCCGAGTTTTCAAGGACTTCGGATTTTCCTTACGGAATAAAAATCACCTCTCGCAAAGCAAAAAAAGTCGGCCCGGTAATAAAGCCGGAGCACGAGAAAGAAGAACCAAAAGGCTATTTGCTTTCAACAATCCTTCAAGACAACGGAAAATACCGCGCTTGGATGGGCTCCAGCTACCTAGAGTCCAAAGACGGAATGGACTGGAAACGCCCCAATTTGGGCATCGGAGAAAGAAATAGCTTGGGAATATCTTTTCTAAGCGGCACAGTATTCAAAGACCTAGCCGCCCCAAGCGATGAACGATACAAATGGGCCGGCGACATATCGGTCTCCGAGGAAACCTTACAAAAGTTTATGCAAAAATACCCCGATAACTGGGAATCCCGGGCGGTCGGGCATAACAGGGTAATCGGCGGTTATGTCTCCCCGGATGGTTTGCACTGGAAAATGCTCGAAGAACCACTCGTGGCGGAACACAGCGACACTCACATAGTCGGTTATTACGATGTCCAGCGGCGCAAATACGTCCTTTACACCCGCAAGCATATGCTCGGCTATCGTTCTAACATTGGTTCAGAAAGGCATAGCGCCTATTGGGAAATAGGCAGAAGGTGCATTGGCAGGTCTGAAAGCGATACTTTTGGCAACTTCCAAGTTTCAGAATACATTTTAGTCCCAAGCCCGCAAATGCAGCCATACGACCTTTTATACACTAACTGCCGGACCTCCATTCCCGGAGCGCCAGATTTGCACCTTATGTTTCCGGCTGTCTGGCATCTGATTGACGACACAACTTCTATATTGATGGCGTCGAGTTTCGACGGAGTGGTCTGGGATTACATTCCAGGCGGTTATGTTTTCGAAACGAGTAGTTTTGGTGAGTGGGACGGTGGCTGTATCTTCGCCTGCCCGAACTTGATTGAACTCCCGAATGGCGATTTTGCCCTCCCTTATAACGGCTACATCTTCCCACATAAATACTCCAGAGGGCAATGGAAAGTCGCCGTCGGTTACGCCGTTTGGCCAAAAGGCAGAATCGTTGCCCTGGAAGCCCCGGAAAGAGGCCAGTTCTCCACGGTGCCTTTTATTCCGCCAGGCCGTAAAATCCACATAAACGCGGATACAAAAAGAGCGGGCAGCATACTTGTTGAGGTCCACGACTACAACGGCGTCATTAAAGGCAGGTCTTTTGGTGACTGCGACCCGATCATAGGCGACCAGTTTAAAAAAACAATTACTTGGAAGGGGGAATCTGATCTAGGCGTTAGCGAAAACTCGCCTGTAATTTTGCATTTTAAATTGGACCGCGCGTCCATATATTCACTCGATTTTGTTTAGGTTAGAGAAAGGAGAATCAAAATCAATGAAAACACGAGCAAAGGTTTTTATCTTGGCTCTATGCGCTGTGCTTATCTTCGGGCTAACCGTTCTCGAAAGCGCTGCTATCACAATAAACTGCTCCGGCGGCTCTTCTTTCAACCCGGGCGTTAGAGGCGTAAACGTGCCTCGGGGTGACGGCAGCCGCGCCAAGTCGCTTGCCGTTGGCTACGACACCTCTCTCAGGTCACTGCCAGCTGGCGGTTTGGATGCCGATACTTACGATTGGCGAAACAATAAAAGCGGCTCGGACGTCGGCGATGGCATAACAACACTTCAATCACTTCAAGAACTCCGCGACAGAAGCTCTTGGGGAGTTTTCACCGCCAATGTATGGGGGGGCGGCTATAAAGACACATCGACCGGCGAGTTCGTATGCCAATATATTGGTGACGCCGCTGTTGCTCAGCTGGCTGCAGACTGGGTCCGATACATTAACCGCATAGTTCAAATCTATAGGCAGGGCGACACCATAACGAATTCGCAAGATTTGCAAATTTTGAACTCGATAAACTGGACAGACAAGTTCAACAACCCACTCCCGAAGCTTCTCGCTCCGGGCGAAACTGCGGTTCCAAAGTCCGTTTACTGGGAAATCGGCAATGAACCGGAAGGCGACTACTTTCCTGGCTACTTGCGCAACCATGGGATGACAAAACAGGAATACTCCCGCCGCTATCGGCTTATCGCCGCGGCAATGAAGGCCGAAGACCCCACAATAAAGGTTGGACCTTGCGTGCTCGACCCTCAATATGTCAGCCAAATTATCGCTGACGGCGGCACTGTGGATTTCATAGCTATACATCCTTACTATACAAGCATCGGGAACGCTTGGCCGGGCACAACGCCAAATATCGCTCAGCTAGAAACGGCGCTGAGCGGGCTCAAAGGTTGGCTTAATAACTATCGCGCCAACTGGATATCTTTCAATAAACCGCTCATTTATTCGGAACATAATCCGCTCAATTGGCCATTTATGTTTATGCCGGTCGCCCAATCGATGACTCACGCTTTGGCAATTGCGGAATCCGTATTCACCTTCGCCGAGCAAAACGTTCTTGCCGCCCACAACTGGCATGCGCCCGCGTTTTTCCCAGTTCCAAGAAAAATGTGTGAAAAATTGCAAGAGCGTATGGGAGATATCCTCATCAACTCCTATTCGGACGGCAACAATTTCAGGCTCTATACTACCCGAAAATCAGGCAAAGACAGCGTCACCCTTTGGGGATTGAACTTTTCGGATACCCAGGATGTTACAGTTAACATTTCACTGACCGGTTTGAATCCCAATAAAAAGTTCCGCGCCATCGTAAAACGCTTGAAGTCTTTTTCTCCAGACACAAGCTTGGCTAGCGTGGATGCCTTCGATTGGGTGGAAGACCCGAATCACATATCTAACGTTTCTAATTTCACTGTCACTTTCGAAGATGCCACCGTAACCGTTATAGAGGTGAATACTTTGCCCGAAGGCCCAGAACCTGTGGGAATGAAAAACAAGGACCTTGGCGGCGGTGATTTCGGTAAACAACAAGGCGTCTGGGATGCAAATACCGGAGACGCGTCAGGCACCAATACAATCGGACTGCTTGTCAAGATCTGGGGCAAAGTGACATACATTGGAAGCAATTTCTTCTATGTTGACGACGGTTCCGGACTCAGCGACGGTAGCGGCTACCCCGGCGTAAGGGTTGAACACCCATACTCCGGCACCCTCGGAAGATACGTCACCGTAACAGGCATATCCACCTGCAAGAAGAGCGGCTCTAAGCTGATACGCGTTATCCGTCCGCGGGATGGAAACGACATCGAAGATGGGATAATTCCTGATTAGGCAGAACATATTATTCGATTTTTGCCCGCCTAATACCAATTTTCAAGGCGGGCAATTTTTCTTTCTTCGGCGAAGACAGTTTTTAAAAAAATTGAAAAACAAGTATTGACAAAAGTTAATTAATGGGATAAAGTCAACATGTCATACACTGATTGTCAGCTTTTCCCTAATAATGGGGGGTTTAAGCCTTTTGGACTCTGGCGCAACGTTCGCCGCTCCGAAAGACGTCAGCCATACCCGCTAAGCCAACGAGATCAGTAAGTATGGAAGAACAAACACTTTAGAGGCAAAAGGAGGAAAAGAAATGAAGAAACTCGTTCTCGCCTGTTTGATTGCTGCCTCACTGGCACTCTCTATTGTGCCGGCCCTAGCGCAACTCACACTCGTCTACTCGGAAAACTTCGACAACCCTGGTTGGCCCTGGACGCCATACGTCTATCCAGGAGTTACCTGGTCTTGGAGAGCTGTTGACGGCGACCCTGACCCGTTCGATCCAGGAAGGGTTTTCGGCTCTTGGAACATATCTCAATGGTTGGTCCTTAACAATCTGCCTGCCCATGACTATCTAGTCTACAAGTTTGACTTGATTATTATGGGCGTTTGGGGCGATGGTTGGGACGGATACTACGTTGATGAAGGTGGCAAACCTGATATTATGGCCTTCGCATATTCGGATAGTCCATTTATTGGATATTATTCGTTCTCTCAGTATCCCGACGATCCGAACAAGCCACAATCATACCCATCTTGGCACGACGGAACAATGTACGCCGGCGATACGGGCGCTGTTAAAGTTTCAAAAGGTACCCATTGGTTTTCCGAATACCCGATGCAATTTACGGTTTATGACACCAGGGCTGATCTTGCATTCTATCTCTGGCACGATTCATCAAACGGCAACGAGCGTTTTATGCTTGACAACTTCGAGGTTTATGTCGGAGTCATCCCCGAACCTAGCTCTTTTGCAGCTCTAGGGGCAGGGCTGCTCGGCATTTTGGGCCTCGCGCGACGGAAAAGGTAAAAACGCCCCAAACTTGAAGCTCAATAGGGGGAGTTTTGTGGCTGAGCTCCCCCTAAAATAAAGTTGAAAAGTGGAATTAAATAAATTGGGAAAAACCTCGCTTCCTTTTCAGCTTCGCGTTATTGCTGGCCTTTACCTAAAACCACAATGTAAAGATGTTATATGATATGAGCCTCAAATCTGAAGAATAGGGTATGGGTTTTCAGTTTAAATATTTCAATCGGCCATTGACTTTTTACATTTTTTGGGATATAAAGGGTATAGTAACCTTGTATAATTCCGAATATTATAATGATTTTAACAGAACAAACAATCTGACAATCACTGATAGGCATTTCTGGCGGAAGCTAAACAGTGGTCAGTTGCGGCTTAGGAGGCGGTCTCGATGTCTAAATCAAAAATAAAGGTTTGCCAGGAAAAAGGGTTCACTTTAATCGAGCTCTTGGTCGTAATAGCTATAATTGCGATCTTGGCGGCAATCCTTTTTCCAGTCTTCGCGAAAGTTCGAGAGAACGCTAAAACTTCGCAATGCGCCGTTCATATTAAACAACTCTACTTAGCGCTGGAAAACTATGCCCAAGACAACAACGGCAAATATCCAGTCAACCTCAACCCTGTTTTCAAAAACAAGCAGTGGGTTTACAGGAACTGGGACTACGCCCTGATGCCCTATGTCAAAAACGTCAAAATTTATCGCTGTCCTGCTTACGGAAGAGACCGGCTCGAGCTCGCAAATCGCCAGAAATTATCTCAAAGCACTTACGGCCTAAACTCCAACCTAATTGGCAACTGCCAATCCAATATAGTGCGTCCCACTAGAACCGTTGTCCTTTACGACAGTGACGACGACGGCCAGTCCCGCCTTATCGGGCAAGGGCATACTTGTCCTTACTTCCATTGGGGAATATTCGACTACCGCCATAACGATGGCGATAACTTCTGTTTGGCGGATGGCCACGTCAAATGGCTGCCGACCAGGTCGCTGGAAAAGGATAAAACTACCGGCATATACACCTGGGAGGGGTACACTTTTGACCCGAGTTATAAGAGGAGGTGAAATATCCCATATCTTACCTTGACCCCTAAAAATAAACATTTTATTAATTAATTTTGTTTGCCAGCTGTGGAGAATAAGAAAGGAGATGCAAACTAAATGTTTAAAAATCTGGGCTTGACTTTTTGCCTGCTGATAATTATAGCCTCGATTTCCTGCGCCGAACTCGTCTGCACTAATCCAATAAGCGGAGGCTTGATCGTTTATAGCAATGCTGGGCCAAGTGTTTACTGGAAGTTTGGCATAGATTTCCCTTTGGATGTCCATTTCGACAACAACAAAGATATCTGGTATGCCGAATACGGTAACGATAGGGTTGTTAGGCTTGCTTACGACCCAGTGAATAACACTTGGGATCAAGCGCAAACCGTCAATGTAAGCGACCCCATAACCGTAATCACAGACGATAACGGAGCCCTTTATATTGCTTGCCAGGACCAAAAAATTTGGAAATATGAAGGCGGCAATTTGACACACTGGGCAACTACGGAACACATTGATCCTAAATGCATGGCTTGGGGCCCGAAAAAACAGCTTTGGGTAACTTGTAACGATGGCAACCATATCGAAGCATTTGGCCCCGCAGGCGGCTCTCCAGTGATGAGTACACCTCTTTGGAATGTCGCGGGCATTACAAACGGTCCCGACTATAACCTTGACGGCGTTCCCGATATGTATGTAAACGACCGCCGCAATTATGTGCACGTCATTAGCGGCAAAGATATGGACTGGCTTGGATTAGCCATCGACAACTCCCCGCTGATAGCTCAGGCTATAGGAATGACCTATGGTCCCGACGCTAACGCAGACGGCACTAGAGACCTATATATTTGTGACTTTACCAACGCAGTAAGCCACATCTTCTCAGGCAAGTCACCTTATAACTATATTCGAATGTTGAATAATGACCAAGTTTACTTTATCGCCGCTTACCCGCCTATGCCCAAAAACCTTATAAGCGACGGTTATGTGTTAGGGGCAAGGACTTTTCAGGACCAATACATTGTTTACAATCTCGGCGTCAACACTATCGGTGTAGGTTATATGCCTTTCGCTATGGGTTGCGTCACCGAGCCTGATGGCGGTTTTTGGATGGCAACCTACAATGGCGGCGCTGTCATTCATCACACGCGAACAAGCGAAACTGCTTGGAATCCGGACGACTCGTTCGAAATCGATGCGCCCACCGGCGTAACCCGAGATGCAGCGGGCAACATTTATGCCGTCTCTGATGCCGATAATATGATTTACAAATTCGACGGAACAAACGTTACGCAATGGGGCGGCCCAACCGCTGTAGCACCGAGGGATATCGCGTTTGGTCCAGGCGGCAAATTATGGGTTGCTTGCGACGACGGCCAGGCGCTCCAAATTTTCGCCAACGGCTCACTCGAACAAAGCATTTTGGCTCCCAATGTTTACGGAATAGCCTGCGGCCCAGACCAAACTGGAGATGGCATTCCGGATATGTATGTTGTGCAACAATACGACGAAATTCGCGTTCACGACGGTATTACCGGACGTTTATGGGACGTTTGGTCGAAAGACCCCGGCAGATTGGCTAACGGGCTCGGAATTGACTGCGGTCCCGACCAAGATTTCGATGGTGTCCCCGACCTATATGTGGGCCAACGCACCGGCCAGGTGGGTGTGCACGTTTATAGTGGCCGAACTGGCGCGTATATTAGATATCTCAACAACGATGACGTAGGGTTCATTGCCGTTTATCCCAATCCTTCGGAATACACCGGAAACATACCTGCTACCAATCCCAACATAAAGCTTATTTACAACTATAACTGTGATGAGCACCTCGGCTGGTATCTCGCTCCTGGCGTTACTTTCGAAGAAGGGTTCGGATGGGATGTCTACGACAGCGATCCCAAGCCTTGGGGTGGCAGGATGCTCGGTGCCTTCAATACCAACAATGCCCTCCGCCTGCGTAATCTTCCCGCACATAGCGAGATAACCGTGACATTCGACCTCATACTTCACGGCACCGGCGGAGGCAATAGATGGGATGGGCAAGGCATCACAGGCGATCCTAACCCGGATAGGTTCGCTGTCTATGTGGATAGCGAAGTAGGACTGCCGCTCGCATCCTTCTCTCAAGACGGTTCTTTGGTCCAGACCTATCCATTCGTTCACGAAACCGTAACTTACCCCGGATTGACCGGAGCAAGCAGGCATTATGTGAACCCCGACAACAATAGCGCTTATACCGAGTATAGGAATCTTACTTTCACTATCCCTCATACGAGCTCCAGCGCCAATATCGTTTTCGCATATAATGCGTCAGACACGTTGACGGAACTATACTTCTTGGACAATATTCGCGTTTCGGTCAAACCCACTCCTGAAGTGCCGCCAATCGTCGTCAATACCGTCGGCGAAGCAAAGAACAAGAACCTAGGCGACAAACTAGCGCTTGGAAACAAAGCGGTTACCGCAGTGTTCTCGGATGATGGAGTGCAATCCATCTATATTGAGGAAGACGATCGCTCTTCCGGAATAAAAGTCTACCCGGTAAACAATCCATCCGTGCTCGTAGGTTACAGGGTTGACGTCACCGGAACACTCCAAATTGACGATAATGGTGAACTTGCTTTGGTCAATGCCACCGTCACTGTGGTCAATTCCGGCCCATATATGGTCCAGCCATTGGCAATGAACAATACATCCTTCCCGGGCAATGGTCTAAAGAGTACCGGCCTATTCGTCCAAGCCTGGGGATCTGTTACAGGCATTGACGGCCAATACTATTGGATAGATGACGGCGCCGGGTTAAAAGAGAGCGAAGTTTCTCCCACAGGACTTAGGGTTCTTGGCGATTGCCCCGGCAATCAAGGCGATTATGTCCAAGTTGCCGGAATAAGCTCTCTTTTGAAAGTTGGTGACAACTCTGTTCCTGTCCTAAGAATGAGATACCCTTCTGATGCCGTAGTGGCCGTCCCTTAAAATCTTCCCTTTTCTGGGACGCATTTCGAGGAGCAGGTTCAATACAAAGAGCCTGCTCCTTTTTTCAAAACTCCAAGCGCAGTTAGATGAAACTTTTTCTTTCCAAACTTTGCCTTTAAATAAATACAGGGCGACTTACAATCGCCTTGCCTATATTAACGAAATAATCTGGTATTTTTATTGTTTTTGTGTACTAAACAGTCTTGACATTACATGTCGTGGTTAGTAAAATATCTAATTAAAACGATTAGGCAGTCATTGGGGGTCCAACTCATTTATGAACACAACAATTCAAGCAGTAGCCGAAGCGGCTGGAGTATCCAAAACAACCGTTTCATTCGTCCTAAACAACAGGCACCCCCAGGTGCGCGCTATTCCTAAAGAAACTCGCGAACGCATTCGAAGATGTGCTGCTGAACTCGGTTATCGGAAAAACCCGATAGCTGCTTCTTTGCGCACCGGTAAGCCACTGTGGATAGGCGTTATGATGGAAATTAAAGAAGAAGAAAATCTAAACTGGATGTGGTCGCCATTCTTCGAAATGGCCCTTTTGGGAGGCGTCCAGAAAACCCTTAGCGAACAAGGATATTTTACGCTGCTCGGTGCTCAATCCAGCACGGATGACCACGAAAGCTTGGATTCGCTCGCATCTGCCGGCCTTGGAGGTCTAATCCTGAAATCGCCAAGAGGCGAAAGCCTGCGAAGGGCCCAGGAAATGATGGATTCTGGCCTGCCTCTCGTCGCCGTATTCCCTGTGCACAAAGAAGACTTGTATCCAAACACGGTAGACCTCGACAACAAAACAGCCGGCAACCGCGTTGCAGAGCTCTTAATGTTCGCTAAACGCCGCTCCCCTATGTATATACTCAACGAGGATGCTACACCAAGCGAACTGCTTAGATGTGAAGGTTTCAAAGAAATTTACGAACAACAATACGGCATCGAACCCGCTTGCTGCCTGTTGCCGAAAGACGCAAACGAAAACCAAAGAATACAAATGATTGCCGACGCAGTCATAAAACATAAGCCCGATGGCATTATGGCTACCGAAACGGCAAACTCGTTCCAAACCAGTTACGCCCTGGGAAAGACCAGCTACTCTGTTCCCAACGATGTGGCAATCATCGGTTTCGACTGCTTTTCTTTCCGAAGCGCCGACAATGTCCGCATGTCGGCAATGGGTGTTTCTTGGTGGCACGCCGGACGTTCGGCTGCGGAAATGCTGCTCGAAATCGTTCACAACGATAACAAACCGCTCGAACCCTGCAGCCTGGAGCCAAGGTTCATTCCCGGAGACACTACCCCTCCAATCCTAGAACAAATGGCCTCACCTAGATATATAGGCGAACCAATGTGGCTGTAGCTGATTTCGGCGTAATCTTCGATATGGACGGGGTCATAATCGATTCCGAGCCATTGACTATTGCATCTTATTTAGAGGCCTTCCGGGATTTCGGTGTCGAACTCACTCGCCAAGAATATATCTCCCGAGTGGTAGTCACGGGTACGCCTGTCCGTAGGCTTTTTGCCGAAAATGGGGGCGATTTGGCTAAATGGAAACAGCTTTTCGCCCGCAAAACTGAGATTTATTCTAAAATGGTCGAAAACCAGCTCCACCTCAGGCCAGGAGCTCGGGAACTACTGGAAGACCTAAAAATCCACAAAGTGCCTACCGCGCTCGCTACTTCCGCATCCAAGGCCACTGTGGAAATAGTTTTCAAACGTTTCGATATATCACCATATTTCGATGCTGTGGTTACACTAGACGACGTCGTAAACCAAAAACCAAGCCCGGAGGCATTCCTGAAAGCAGCCGCGGCTCTTAAACTCGATCCACAAAATTGCATTGTCATCGAAGACGCCCCTAAAGGAATAAATGCAGCCAAATCTGCCGGCATGAAATGCATAGCAGTGCCTACCGAATTGACTTGCGGCGAGGACCTCGCGCAAGCTGATTTTTGCGCCGAATCGCTTGCCCAGTTAAATACCTCCGTGATTTTTAGAATTATAAACAAGGATTAGCAGCTTATAGGGGACAAATGTTTCACGGGGCGATATCAGGAAAATAAATTTAGGCTAGGTTTTAGTATCTAAATCAATCATCGGTAATTCTTGCAACGATTGAAACTGGGAAGCGCTTGACAGCCAGTAGCTTTTTGGTTTTTAGTTTCTGCAATTTTTTGAATGCCTCGATAAAATATAAAATAAAAGGACTTGACCGCAACATGCCGCCAAATTGACAGATTTTTGGCGATATAAGTCTTAGAATCCTATTGGTAATAAAGCAACTGGCTTAATTCCTTGCGATAATCGGCATAAAAATACTGATTTCAAAAGGAAATTGCAAAAAAATTAGCGATTTTTATATTGACTAGAAGCGCCTATTGTCATAAAATGCTGGCTGTAGTTAGCGCTGACGGGGGCCATTGCATTGGCCGATAACGGCAACAACAAAATGATTACCGGAGCGGAAGCCGCTAGCCTCGGTTTTTTGATGGTAGCCTGCACCGTCATAGGATACTTTTTCGGTTCTTGGCTAGATAAAAAGTTCGGCACCGACCCTTGGCTTATGATGGTTTTTACCGTTATCGGCGTAGCCGCTGGATTCTATGAAACATTTCGGACGGTCGTCCGTCTGTCGAGGAAGCCCTGAATGGCATTCAATCGTCAGCTTTTGTTTTGGACAATCTGGACCGCTGCAGCGCTTGCCCTAATTGCCTCGGTTCTTTCTTTCTTTTTGGACCACAGGTCTTTTGCGTTTGGAATTATGATAGGATGCGCCGTTGGGCTTGTATCGTTAATCTTTTTGCACAAGGAAGTCGCAAAAATAGTCTCTTCAACAAAGGTAAAAACCAATCCACGACGAAACATACTAACGAAAACTAGTAAATATGCCATAATTGGTATGATAATATACATTTTTCTTTTCGTCGTAAAAGGAAATGCAGCCGGGTTTGCCGCAGGCGTTAGCTTGGTCTATTTGGCTTTATTTGCCGCGGGAATCCATCAGGCGAGAAAATTTAGCAGTACCAAGGAAAACTGATTTTGGAACACGGTCATCACGCATCTTTAGTCGAGGGCAATCCTTGGTCATACCCGACGATGTCGCTGATTATCATTGTCGGTCTGACCTTGGCAGCTATTATCGGCACGCGAAAGGTTGGGAAAATTCCAAACCGGTTCCAAGGCTTGCTGGAAACGATCGTAAGCGGGCTGATGAACTTCGTCGAAGGCATCACTGGCCCTGGTGGCGGAAAGAAATACACCCCGTTTATCGGTACGCTTTTCATTTATATCACTTTAATGGATATCTTTGGCATAATCCCCTTTATGAAATCCGGGACCGCAAACCTATCCACCACTGTGGGGCTTGCAATCACTGCGATAATCTATGTGCACGCAATGGCCATACGAGAGATTGGTTTCGTTGGTTGGATAAAGCATTTTCTGGGAGAGCCATTATGGCTGGCTCCGCTAATGTTTCCTCTTCACCTAATCGGGGAAATAGCGAAGCCAATTTCGCTCTCTCTTCGTCTATTCGGCAACATTTTCGGTGAAGATACAATCCTCGTCATCGTAGCGGGGCTGTCGCCTGTCATAATTTTGCCGTGGCTGCGGCTAATTCCGGTGCAGTTTCCCATAATGGCATTCGCGGTTTTCACCGGATTCGTGCAAGCGCTGATATTCTCGGTCCTTACCGCTGGCTATCTGGCGGTTTTCATAGGCGAACACGGACACGAAGGTCACTGAAATAAAAAGTATACGGAGGTACTAAATGGAATACTTCGTAGCGTTGGCATTGGCGGTAGGCCTTGGCCTGCCCATAGCGGTTCTGTCCGCAGCACTCGGGCAGGGCAAAGTTGGCAGTTCCGCAATGGAAAGTATTGCCCGCCAGCCCGAAGCGACAAGCAAAATACAGGTCAATATGCTGATCGCTCTCGCTTTTATAGAATCCTTGGTCATTTATTCGCTTCTTATGTTCTTTATGTTGCAGGGCAAACTGCCCGCGACAGAAAAGATTCTCGAGATTGCCGAAAAAGCAATTCTCAAATAATTCGGCAATTACCTAATTTCAAACGCGCCGAAGTTTGGCGTATCGGAGATGCACATTGGAATCGTTATTCGAATACCTGGGCATCCGGCCTGACCTTATAGCCGTAAATATCGTTTCGTTCCTACTGCTGTTGTGGATACTGAACAAATTCTTGTTCAAACCGATTATGGCGGTTATGGACCAGCGCGCTGAAGACATCCGCAACACATACCAGACGGCAGAAGATGAAAAAGCTCGCATGGAACAGCTTCGTGCTGAATACGAGTCTAAAATGGCGGAAATTGCTGAAGAGGCCAGAGAAAAAATAGCTGCCGCCATTAACGAAGGCCAGCATACCAAACAGCAAATACTCGAAGAAGCCCGTGAAAAGGCCGCACAAATCTTACAGAGAGGCCATGAAGAGCTACAGCGCGAGCGCGAAAAAATGCTAATAGAACTTCGCGAGCAACTCGTTGACCTGTCCACCGACGTAGCCGCTAAAGTCTTGGCTAGGTCCTTGAACCAAGATGACCACCGCAGGTTGGTCCGCGAGTTCATAGATACGATAGGAACCAGCAAGTGATTTCTGAAGTAATAGTCAAAAGATACGCGGCTGCTCTTTTGGACGCAGCTTGGGAATCAGACCAGGTCGAACAAGTGGAAAGCGACCTCGGATTGATATCCTATACACTCGAGTCTAATCCTGAGCTGAAATACGCTCTTTTCAATCCGACACTTCCAGAAAGCCGGAAACACGCCATAGTCCAAGAATTGTTTCAGGGTAAAATTAGCGACCTCTCTGCTGCTTACCTTAACTTGCTTATAGATAAACGGCGCATAGAGTCAATTCTTTTGACCGAAAAAGAGTTCGCCGCAATGGCAGATGAAAGGCGTGGCATCGTAGAAGCCATTGCGGAATCGGCCGTCGAATTGACCAACGACGAACTGTCAGCGCTCGTAGCAAAGCTCTCCGAACTTACCGGAAAAAAGATTGAAATCAATACTAAAGTCAACCCGGAACTAATAGGTGGAGTGAAAGTGAGGATAGGCGACCGAGTATTTGATTCGACGCTAAAAGGCCATTTGGACAAAGTTCGCGAGGAAATGATCGGTAGGATAGAGCCCGGTTCTTAGAAACATTCTAGGCGCCTTATGGAGAGTATAAATGTCAACTAGCATTCGACCTGAAGAAGTTACCGCTGTCCTGAAAGCACAGCTCGAATCTTACAAGCGTGAGATGCAGGAAGTTGGCGTCGGCACTGTTCTGCAGGTAGGCGACGGCATAGCCCGCATACACGGCCTCCAGGATGCTATGATGAGTGAACTCATTGAGTTCCCCACCGGCGTCCAAGGCGTCATCCTTAACCTAGAAGAAGACAATGTCGGCTGCATCCTTCTTGGTCCCGAAACAGATATCAAAGAAGGAGATACCGTCAAGCGCGTCGGCAGAATAATAGACGTCCCCGTCGGTGATGCTGTCATAGGCCGTGTTGTCAACGCTTTAGGCGAGCCTCTCGATGGCAAGGGGCCTATCGCCGAAAAAGAACGCCGATATATCGAAACCCGCGCTCCCGGAGTCGTGGACAGGCGCCCCGTTAACCAGGCATTGCAGACCGGATTGAAGGCGGTAGACAGTATGATTCCTATTGGCCGAGGGCAAAGAGAGCTTATAATCGGCGACCGCCAGACCGGCAAGACCGCCATTGCGGTAGATACGATTCTTAACCAGAAAGATTCCGATGTATACTGCATTTATGTGGCTATTGGCCAGAAACTTTCCACAGTGGCGGCTGTCGTCGATATATTCAGAAAGCACGGCGCCATGGAATACACAACCGTAGTAAGCGCGACTGCCAGCGACCCGGCGCCTCTGCAATACATTGCTCCATACGCGGGATGCACAATGGGAGAATACTTCCGCGATAACGGCAAGCACGCTCTGGTAGTATATGATGATCTGTCCAAACACGCCCAAGCATACCGCCAAGTAGCCCTTCTTCTCCGCCGGCCTCCGGGCCGCGAAGCTTACCCGGGCGATATCTTCTACCTTCACGCAAGGCTTCTGGAGCGCGCCGCGAAACTAAACGATGACCTCGGCGGCGGAAGCCTTACCGCCTTGCCGATTATCGAAACACAAGCGGGCGACGTCTCTGCGTATATCCCGACAAACGTTATTTCTATAACCGACGGCCAGATTTATCTCGAATCTGACCTATTCTACGCAGGTATACGCCCCGCTATCAATGTAGGCATTTCGGTTTCGCGCGTAGGAAGCAAAGCGCAAACACCCGCAATGAAGAAAGTCGCAGGCCGTCTCAAACTCGACCTAGCCCGTTATTGGGAACTTCAAGCCTTCGCCCAGTTCGCCAGCGACCTTGATAAAGTTACCCAGGCGCAGCTCGGGCGCGGAGCAAGGATCGTCGAAGTCCTTAAACAGCCGCAGTACGAGCCTATGCCAGTCGAACGGCAGGTTATGATTATTTGGGTCGCTACAAACGGCTATATGGACGACCTGCCTCTAGCGGAAATAAAGCGTTTTGAGGCTGAGTTCTACAAGTTTATAGATTCCAAATATCCGAAAATACCGCACAGCATAAAAACTTCCGGTCAGTTCACTGATGAAACGGAAGAGCAACTCAAAATAGCGGTGGAAGAATACAAGGCAAGCTTTCATGCCGCTCAATAGGCATATAATAGGCAAATGGCAACGCTGCGAGACGTAAGAAGGCGGATAAAATCCGTAAAAAATATCCAGCAGATAACCAACGCAATGCAAATGGTTGCAGCGGCAAGGCTCCGCCGCGCCCAAGAAGCCGCGGTATCGGCCCGACCTTACGCCGAACAAATCAAAAAGGTAATAGGCACGCTAGCTTCAACTGCCACCGACGTCCAGCATCCGCTTTTGGAAGTACGCCCCGAAAAAAATATAGCCGCCATTCTGATCGGAGGCGAGCGCGGGCTGTGTGGCAGTTATAATATCAACATATTCCGCGAGCTTCAAAACTTCCTTGAAGGACGAGACCCCAAAACAGTAAACCTAATCGTCTTCGGCAAAAAAATGGTCAGCCTTGCAAAGCGGACCGTTTATCCAATAGTTTTAGCTCAGTCGCTTCCAGACCGCCAAGCTAGTTTCGCCGATATCCGCAATGCAGCCCGTTTGGCAAAAAACTTGTTCGAATCCCGCGAAGTGGATGCGGTTTATCTGGTATACGCTCACTTTTATTCAGCCGTGCACCAACGGCCCAAAATAACAAGGCTTTTGCCCGTCGAGACGCCAGCACTCGCCGAAGTGGAGAACCTTAACTATATATTCGAGCCAGAACCAAAAAAACTGTTGGGGGACCTTCTGCCTCGCTACGTAGATACCTTGTTATATGGGTCTCTTGTGGAAGCAATTGCTAGCGAACACGGCGCAAGAATGACTGCTATGGCCGCCGCAACTAAAAATGCCGGCGAGATGATAGATGCTCTTACTTTGCAATACAACAAAGCGCGCCAAGCGTCAATCACAAAAGAATTGCTCGATATCGTGGGCGCAGCTGAGGCGTTGGCATAGTTCTTGTTGAGTTTTTGCCTTATAAATAGGCAGCCGGTTCGAAATTAATATTTTTTGCTTGTCCTTACTTTTGAAGCAAGGAAGCAATATAGTCGCCGTCACTACTGTCCAATACAGCGATTGAGGCGTAATTCAAAAACAAAGTTTCGAAACAAAAGTTGGGGGTAAGTATGCCATCCACCGGAAAAATAACACAGGTAATCGGTCCCGTCGTGGACATTCAGTTCCCGCCAGACGGGCTTCCCGATATTCTTAACGCCATACACATAAAAGATGAAGCGCGAGGCATTGATTTGGTCGTCGAAGCCGCCCAAATGCTTGGCAACGACGTTGTCCGCTGCGTAGCTATGGCTTCTACCGACGGACTTGTGCGGGGTATGGATGCTGTGGATACTGGCGGCCCCATTAAAGTGCCTGTCGGCGAAAATACGCTCGGGCGTGTGTTTAACCTTCTGGGACAGCCAATTGACCAAGCAGGCCCTGTTGAAGCAGACGAATATTTGCCGATTCATCGCCCAGCTCCTACCTTCGCCGAGCAAGTTCCCGCCACAGAAATGTTCGAAACAGGCATAAAAGTTATCGACCTTTTATGCCCATATGCAAAAGGCGGCAAGGTTGGGCTTTTCGGAGGAGCTGGCCTCGGCAAAACAGTCCTGATAATGGAACTTATCCGAAACGTGGCCACAGAACACGGCGGGCTTTCCGTTTTCGCCGGCGTAGGAGAACGAACCCGCGAAGGCAATGACCTCTGGCTCGATATGAAGGAAAGCGGCGTTATCTCCAAAACGACTATGGTTTTCGGCCAAATGAACGAACCTCCGGGCGCAAGGTTGAGGGTCGCTCTCAGCGCTCTAACAATGGCGGAAAACTTCCGCGACAAAGAAGGACAAGATGTACTCCTCTTCATAGACAACATTTTCCGATTCGTGCAAGCTGGCTCCGAAGTTTCTGCGCTTCTTGGACGAATGCCTTCCGCAGTAGGCTATCAGCCAACCCTCGCAACCGAAATGGGAGCCCTTCAAGAACGCATCACTTCAACCATAAAAGGCTCGGTGACATCAATTCAGGCAATCTATGTCCCCGCGGATGACCCGACCGACCCAGCGCCGGCTACGACGTTCTCGTTCTTGGATGCTACCACTTATCTGGAACGCCGGATTTTCGTGAAGGGTATATATCCGGCTGTGGACCCCCTTGTTTCGACATCTAGGATTTTAGATCCAAATATAGTGGGCCAAGAACACTACGACACTGCCCGCGGCGTCCAGCAGGTCCTGCAGCGCTATAAAGACCTGCAGGATATTATCGCCATCCTCGGCATAGATGAGCTTTCCGATGAAGATAAACTCACGGTAGCTCGCGCCAGAAAAATTGAAACCTTCCTATCTCAGCCGTTCTTTGTGGGCGAAACATTCACCGGATTACAGGGCAAATACGTCCCTCGCGAAGAAACTGTGCGCGGCCGGGCTGAAATACTTGAAGGAAAGCACGACGACCTTCCCGAGCAAGCTTTCTATATGGTCGGTTCAATAGACGATGCAGTGGCAAAAGCCAAAAGCATGAATTCTTAGATAGGTGGCCAACTTTGTCTGATTCACTTTTGCGCCTGAAAATAGTGGCTCCGGACCATAATGTGCTGGCCGATGACGACGTCAGTTCGCTTATAGTCCCTGCTTCGGAAGGCTACTTGGGAATACTCCCCCGGCACGCACCAATGATGGTCGAACTCGGAATAGGTGACATCGAAATAAAACATCCCGATGGCAGCATTCGCCACGTCGCAACATCGGGAGGATTCCTGATGGTCGAAAAAAACAAAGTTACTATCTTGGCTGATACAGCCGAGCTTGCCGAAGACATAGACGTTTCACGGGCGCTGGAGTCAAAACGCCGGGCAGAACAGCGGCTTGCCGAACACGCCGAAGGACTAGATGCGGCGCGCGCAGAAGCCTCCCTTCACCGTGCCGTTAACCGCCTCAAAGTTGCCGGAAGATTATAGCTTGAAATATGCTAGCAATTCCAAAGTCTTCCCAATTATCTTCATCCAAAACATCATTGCGAGAAGACTGTCGCGTGAAACTTGCTAGAAATTACGCTTCCAGTCGACTTCGTGAAGTTGATTAAATTAATGCTTGGTCGAGTGGGGAAATCTTGCTTTCCCAACGCGCATCTTCAGACGTCACCCCGAACTTGATTCAGGATCCATTTTCCATTCCATCAGCATATACACGTTTAGAGCCCTCGCTTAGACCTAGTACAAAAAAATACCCCGGTTTTCACCGAGGCTCCCTGAGGGACTCTCTAGGGACTAAATCACAACACTTTAGGAAGGAGAAAAAGATGTTCAATTAACTAGTTGCAATAATCGTGCCAATTGTGCACTCTTTGCTAAATAAAACGTGATTTTTTTCAACTTCGATCTTTCAAATTGTTCGTGCCAGCAAGGTTAAATCCCGATTTTAATTCCAGGCTTGACGCAATCGCCGCGCTTTGGTAGACTGTCACTAGTCGGGGCGTGGCGCAGTTTGGTAGCGCGCTTGGATGGGGGCCAAGAGGTCGGCAGTTCAAGTCTGCCCGCCCCGACCAAAAGCTATATTCTCCCCATTTTGCCATTATCCCCTGATTTTAGAAAAACAACCATCAAATAGGGATAGATTGATTCTCGCCACAAACAAATAGCTCAAACAATGATATCGATTATGGCATTTGTCAATCGTCTGAAATTGCGCTGCCAGTGAAGTTGCTAAAACCCCGTTTATTTGAATCTAAAAACCAACCAAAGTATATCAATAAAGGCAGATAAATATTCGATTTTATACGCCATAAAACGAAAACACTACACAAAATCCCTATTGACAAATAGATTTAAGAATGATATAGTTAAATTGCAAGCGTTTGCGGTTGTGCCTTTAGCTGAAAATATGCCCAATTTTTAGCTGATAGCACAAAAAACTCTTTGGAAAGGAGAAAAATATGAAAGAATTGCGAATCGCGCTGCTCGTTGTTACCATTATGACGCTGGCATTTTCAGCCATCTCACACGCAGCAATCGAGCGCCACTACTACGATTTTGGGCTCAATGCTTGGGTCAAGCAAACTATCACCGATAGCGACGACTATATTGCAGTAACCACAAACTGGGATACTGCCTATCAGGTGATCGCCGCCCGTAAAGACGCCGGAATCGACAGATTTATACTAATTGGCGGCACTTGGCAACTAGTGGATTCCATCAATCAGTCGACTAAATATGTCGCTCTTGCGTGGAACTATGGTAGGCAGAACCAGTTCTTTGCCGCAAGAGAGGATGGCGGAATCGACAGGTATTATTGGGCGGGAGTTTGGACGAACGACGTTGTCACATCAACCGGGAAGTACACTGCTTTGGCCGGTTCTTACGGATTTAACGAAGCCGGCTATGCTGCAAAAGCCGATGGCGGCATAGACAGGATTTACTACAGCGGCGGTTGG
>FWPV01001862.1_pt1 | contig 54612 bp, 40 predicted proteins | sample 2228371 | NCBI WGS metagenome assembly FWPV01 (sample SAMEA103939776, study PRJEB20133) | metagenome
TTTAGCCACGCTGCCGTCATCGGTGTGTTCGAGCAGTTGGCCCAGGAGGAAGAGAAGCACATCCAGTTCATCCAGACCCTGCTCAGCGCCTTGGACACGGCCGGCGACACCGGCCCCGAGACCGGCTTTGAGCTGGAGCGATCGGGCTTTTTCTCCGACCGGGCCGTGAGCGAGATGCTCGACCAGACGGTCATTGAAGCCATGGTACCCGACCTGGCGGTGCTGCGCATGGCTTATCTCATCGAACGCGACTTTGCCGAGTTCTACGAGATGGCTGCCGGCCGGGTTCAAGATGCAGCAGCCCAAAAATCGCTCCAGATGCTGGCCGGCTGGGAACGGCAGCACGAAAAGCTGTTCAAGACGCTGCACGACCGCGCCTTTGAAGAATACGCCCAGATGCCTTGGGGAGGGTAACCGACCAGAACCGCGAAGGAGGAGAGCAAGATGGCAACGGGCACACACGTGACCGATCCTGCCAGACGGGCACGCCTCCTCACTGCACTCTACATCGCCCAGGAGCAAGAGAGGTATCTCACCCCAGAAGCGTTGGATCGGGTGGCCGATCGGTTGGGCCTGCCCACGGCAAACGTGTACAGCACGGCCAGCTTCTATACCCTGTTCCGTACCAGGCCGGTGGGCCGTTACGTGCTTCAGGTCTGCCGGGGATTGAGCTGCTATCTGGCCGACGGGGCAGAGCGGCTGGTGGACTATTTGCAGCGCAAGCTAGGGATTCAGGTTGGAGAAACGACGGCCGATGGCCTGTTCACCCTGGAAACGGTCCAGTGCCTGGCCTCGTGTGGCACAGCACCGGCCATGCGGGTGAACGATGAGCTGTACGAAAACCTCACCACGACCAAAGTGGACCTGCTGATTGACGAGCTGATAGAAAGGGCCGAGCAATGGGCAGCTTTGAGCCGGTCCTGACGCGCAACGTGGGCATCCCCAACTCGGAGCGGATCGCGGTCTATATCGAACGCGGCGGGTACACCGCCCTGCGGAAAGCCCTGCAAATGTCGCCCGAGGAACTGATCGCCCTGGTCAAGGCCTCCGGCCTGCGGGGGCGGGGAGGGGCAGGCTTCCCGGCAGGTGTCAAATGGAGCTTTATGCCCAAAGGGCCGGTGACCAAATATGTCTGCGTCAACACCGACGAGGGGGAACCGGGCACTTTCAAAGACCGCCTGCTGGTAGAGCACGATCCCCACTCGATCATCGAAGGGACGATCATTGCCGCCTATGCGGTGGGCGCCCATCGCGCTTTTGTCTACATCCGCGGCGAGTTCTTTTTGGGGATCAAGCGGTGGATCAAGGCCATTGATGACGCCTACGCCTACGGTTTTCTGGGCCGAAATATCCTGGGCAGCGGCTTTGACCTGGACCTATCGGTGCATCGCGGCGCGGGCGCTTATATCTGTGGCGAAGAGACGGCGCTCATCAACTCGCTGGAAGGGAAACGGGGCGAGCCACGCATCAAGCCGCCTTACCCAACTCAGACCGGCTTCTGGAACCAACCAACGGTGGTGCACAACGTCGAAACGCTGGCCAACGTGCCCCATATCGTCAATCGCGGCGCAGAGTGGTACAAAACGATGGGCACAGACCGGAGCCCCGGTCCCAAGCTCTTTTGCATCAGCGGGCATGTGCGGCGGCCGGGAAACTATGAATTGCCGCTGGGCACACCCTTGCGCACCATCCTCGAACAGTATGCCGGCGGCATGCGCGGCGACCGCCCGCTCAAGGCGGTGATCCCCGGCGGGGCCTCCACGCCGATGTTGATACCCGACCAGATTGACATCCCGATGGACTTTGAATCGCTGGCCGAGGCCGGCACGATGCTGGGCACCGGAGCAATCGTGGTGATGGAAGAGGGAACCTGCATGGTCGAGGTTGCCCGCCGTCTGCTGGACTTTTTCGCCCACGAGTCGTGCGGCCAATGTACCCCCTGCCGGATGGGCTCCCGGCGATTGCTGGAAACGCTGACCCGCATCGTGCAGGGGCAAGGACAGGCCGACGATCTGGACCGCTTGGAATCGCTGTGCCAGGGAATCGCCGGGCATACCTTGTGCCCGATGGGCGATGCCGTCGTGAACCCGGTGCTTTCGTCGCTCCAACATTTCCGCCATGAATACCAAGACCACATCCGTTACAAGCAATGTAAGGAGAAAAAAGATGGCTAAAATCCTTGTGGTAGATGACGATCCTGACTTTGTTGCTGCGACCTCCCTCGCCCTTGAACAGGCAGGCTACGAGGTCGCCTGCGCCGCCAGTGGAGACGAGGCCCTGCGCAAGATCAACCAGGAGCCTCCAGACCTGATCATCCTGGACATCATCATGGCCACCGTGTTGGATGGGCTGTCGGTCTCTCAGGCCCTGGGCGAGCACCCCGACTACAAAGAGATCCCGATCATCATGGTAACTTCCATCGCCAATACCGACTATGCCGAGCTTTTCCCAACCGATGAGTATATCCACCTGGACACCTTCCTGACCAAGCCGGTTCCGCTGGAGCGGATGATCAAAGAGGTCAAGCGGCTGCTGAACCAATAGGGCGGAGGGCAACTTGTGCCCTGTGTCCTGTGTTACATGTCAAATATGAACCAAGGAGTGAATTATGTCTGAAATTGAGGAGATCCTGCAAGAAGCCATCCAGGGTGAGATTGAATCCTACGAGCTGTACACCAACGCCGTGGCCTTGGTCAAGGCTGAGCATGTCAAAAAGACGCTGCAACAGCTCGCCCAGGAGGAATTGGGGCACAAGGCCGCACTGGAACGGATGCTCGCCAGCCCTGGCAGCGTGCGCCGCGCCGTTCGGACCCTGCAACGAGAACCGATCCAGGACTACAAGATCGGCGATTACCTGGTCGTCAAGCCGTTGGGACCAGATGCGACCTTTCAGGATGTGTGTATCTTTGCCTCACGAAAAGAGCAACAGTCCTACGAGCTCTACCGCGACCTGGCCGAGCAGAATGAGGGCGAGATCCGCGACCTGTTCGAGGCCATGGCCAAAGATGAGCTCCGGCACAAAAATCTGGTGGAAGGCTGGTACGAGGAGGTCATCTACCGCGACTTTTAACCGGCTGCGAACAGGCCCCTGAACTCTATCACAGAGGCACAAGGGGCGCAGAGGTGCCACTTGTCCAGGAGGCCATTTGGAAAGAACCGCATCGTAGGCCTCCGAGGTTCGGGGAACCTCGGAGGTCTATGTTGCCGGGGGAAAAGTGGTATACTCGTTCCATTCCACCCCAGCCTGCCAGGGTAAGGAACCAAGAAAAGCAATCAGCAGTGATGAGGAACCAATGATTACGCAAGAAATACTGAGCCGATACCCGGTCTTTGAAAACCTGCCAAAAGAGATTGCCCAGGCCATCCTGACGCAAGCCCAGATTGCGCCCTATGCCCCAGGCGAGGTGATCGTTCCTTTTGGCCAACCGTTCACCTTTTTTGGGGTGATCCTGGAGGGAGAAGCCGGCTTTTTCACCGCCGAACAAGAGGGAGAACCACGTCAGTTGGACACGATCAAGCCTGGCGGCGAGTTGGGCACCCTGTCGCTGATGGCCGGCATCCCCTCCCCGGTGGACGTGATCGCCACCACCCCCTGCCAGGTGTTGTTGGTGCCAGGTCAGGTGTTCCACCGCTGGATCCAGGCCGATCCGGCAGCCTTGCAACGTTTTGCCAGGACCGTCGCCCGGCGCGGCACGCTGATCGAGCGTGACAGGGAGGAACACGCCCGCCACCTGGCCGAAAAGGAAACCGACCCCTACGGCCTGAACCTGACCCCCGGCCCCGAAGGCCCACAAAAGATATTGGTGATCAACCTGCGCACCGGGTCGCTCAAGTATCGCTTCTTCGACACCGGCGACCAAACCCATAACGTGGAAGGGCAGATCGAGTGGATTGACCAACCCGGCACCCTGCAAACCCATCAGACCATCGGCGGCGAACACCGCTTTGAGCTAGGACAGGCCGACCACCGCCAGGCACTTCAGGCCGTCCTGGACCGGCTGGCCGACCCCCAGATCGGCGTCATCAAGGACCTGAGCGAGATCACCGCCGTCGGCCACCGGGTGGTGCACGGCGGCGACAAGTATTCCAACCCGGTGATTATTGACGACCAGGTGCTGGCCGACATCCGCCGCCTGGCCCCCCTGGCCCCCCTCCACAATCCGATGGAGGCGCAGGGCATCGAATGGCTGCGCGAACTGTTGCCCGATGTGCCCCACATCGCCGTGTTCGACACCGCCTTCCACCAGACCATGCCTCCCTATGCCTATCGCTATGCCCTGCCAGAAGAGCTGTACGAAAAGGATGGCATCCGCCGCTACGGTTTTCACGGGCCATCGCACCAATATGTGGCGTTGATGGCCGCGACCTACCTGAAAAGGCCCTTTTCCCGCCTCAAGATCATCACCTGCCACCTGGGTGAAGGGGCCTCGGTGTGCGCCATTGACCACGGTCGCTCGGTAGATACCAGCATGGGCCTGACCCCGCTGGAAGGACTGGTCATGGTCACCCGCTCCGGCGACCTGGACCCGGCCATCATCACCTATCTGATGCGCCAGGGACTATCGGCTGACGAAATTGACAACCTGCTGAACCGGGAAAGCGGCTTAAAAGGCCTGTCTGGGCTGTCGGGCGACACCCGCGAGATCGCTGCCGCCGCCAACGCCGGCGATTCCAGGGCGTTGCTGGCCGCAGAGGTGTTCGCCTATCGGGTGCGCAAATATATCGGCGCCTACTATGCCGTTCTGGGCGGCCTGGATGCCCTGGTCTTTACCGGTGGCATCGGCGAGAATGCAGCCGGGGTGCGAGCACTGGCCTGTCAAGGGATGTGGGGATTGGGTATCCTGATAGATGCGGTCAGAAACCGGATGGTGCGCGATGGGGTAACAGATGTGGAGGACATCTCCCACCCCGATTCCAAAGTCAAAGTGCTGGTGGTCCACTCCGATGCCTCGCGCATGATCGCCCGCGAGACGATCCGCATCTTGAGCTACCAGGCCATCACCCGCCAGATGCAGGCTACCAAAATCCCGATCCCCATCGGCGTGTCGGCCCACCATGTCCATCTGAGCCAGGCCGACGTGGAGCGGCTGTTCGGCGCCGGCCATCAGCTCACACCCCGCTCCCCCCTATCTCAGCCGGGGCAGTATGCCGCCGAGGAGACGGTGCGGCTCATCGGCCCGCGCGGCAGCATAGACAACGTGCGCGTGCTCGGCCCGGCGCGCAACCTGACCCAGGTGGAGATCTCGCGGACAGAAGGCTATCGGCTGGGCATCAACGCTCCGGTACGCATGTCAGGCGACCTGGATGGCACGCCGGGGCTAATCCTGGAGGGTCCGGCAGGCCAGATCGAGATCCACAACGGCGTTATCTATGCCCAGCGGCACATCCACATGACGCCCGACGATGCCCGGCGCTTTGGTTTACAAGATGGCGACGTGGTCCGCGTCCGGGCCGGAGACGAGCGAGAGCTGATCTTTGGCGACGTGGCGGTGCGCGTTTCACCCAAGTTCAAGCTAGAGCTGCACCTGGACACCGACGAAGCCAACGCCGCCGAGCTGAACACCGGCGACATTGCCTACCTGGACGGCATCCAGAAGCGAGGTAGAGAGGAATAACGGGGGCAGACTGCTCAGCCGGACGATTAAAACCGCGTAGGAGGAGACCCGGCCAGGGGACCTTGAGGCGCGACCTCGGTCGCCACCGGTGAGCAGCTTCGACAAACCCGGCCCGGTTCAACGGAGGATTGAGCGATGAGCAACCGGTTATCGCCTGTCATCGGCATCGTCTGTGGCGAATTCCAGACGGACGAGGGTCAGTCGCCACCCCGCTTTGGGCAGAGTCAGACCTACATCCAGGCCATGCTCCACGCCGGCGCTGTGCCGCTCCTGATCCCCCATCTGACCGACCTGACCGGGCTACGGCGCCTGTATGAACGCCTGGACGGCCTGTTGCTGCCCGGCGGCGGGGATGTGGATCCGGTCCACTATGGCGAAACGCGCCACGAACGATGTGGCCGCGTGACCCCTATCCGCGATGAAACGGAACTGGCGCTGGTCCGTTGGGCAGCCGAGGAGGGCAAACCCCTGCTGGGCATCTGTCGGGGTATCCAGGTGTTGAATGTGGCTCTGGGCGGCAACCTGTACCAGGACATCGAAGCCCAGCTACCAGAGGCCGGAAAACATGACTGGTATCCCGGCTATCCCCGCGACTACCCGGCCCACCCCGTCACCGTGGCCCCTCGGTCGCGCCTGGCCCATATTTTGGGCACAACCTTCCTGCCGGTCAACAGCCTCCATCACCAGGCGATCAAAGAGGCCGCCCCCGGTTTGACCATCGTCGCCCGCGCTCCCGATGGCATTGTCGAAGGGGTGGAAGGGGAAGGGCATCCATTCCTCGTAGGCGTGCAGTGGCACCCGGAAGAGCTGGCCGGGAACGATGTCCGCGCCCAGCGCCTGTTCGCTGCCCTGGCCGAGGCGTGCCGGGCCTGATGTGAGGAATGGTCCACGGACAGCCACGGGAAAAACGGCAGGCGTCCGTATCCAAAACCTTATCAGGATTCCAGGCTCAAAACCATGTTTCCTGCAGCCGCTCCAGGGTGCCATCCCGGCGCATTTCCAGCAGCGCGCGGTTGACCTCTTCCAGCAGCCGGAAGCTATCGGGCCGCAGCGGAATGACGTAATTCACGTCGGTGATCGGCTGGCCGACGATGCGCAAGCCGTGGCAGTCGCGCAGATAGGCCAGGGCCGTGATGCGGTCTACCAGTGCCGCCTCTACCTCACCGGCCTGCAAGGCGCAGAGTGCATCCAGCGGGGTGGTGTAGCGCCGCAAGCCCAGGTTCTGGAGGAAAAGCCGCTGCCGGCTATCGCCTTCCGGCACAAAGCCCCACTCGACGCCCACTGCCCGGCCGGCCAGGTCGCCCGGCGTTGTGATCTCGTCGGTTCCTTCCCGCACCACCAACACCAGCCCGGCGTTAAAGTAGGCCACCGAGTAGGCCACATCCCGGGTGCGCAGCGGCTCGTAGGGCAGGGCCGAGAGCACCGCGTCGCAGCGGCCGGCCAGAAGCGCGTCGTACAACCCATCAAAGCCCACAGAGACGATCTGGACACGCCCGCCCGGTGCCAGGCGCGCCGCTAGCAACCTGGCCAGATCCACATCAAAGCCCCGGACCGCCCCCGTGCCCTCATCCACAAACTCAAAGGGCGGCCAACTGGGATCGGTGCATACCCGAAACACCCCTGTCTCCAGGATCCGCTCCCAGGTCGGGTCCTCGGCCGGCGGCAACACCCGCAGCAACAGCCACAAGCCGGCTGCCAGCAGCGCCACGGCGATGACCCCGACCAGGGCCGGCCATCCCCGCGGCAGGCCTGCGAATCTCCGCCAGAGCCTCGGAAGCCGTGGCCGCCTTTTCATGGCCCTTCTCCCCGAGCATAGCGCTGTACGGCAAAGTAGATCGGCTTGGGCGTGAAATCGGTGGTGACAAAGGTAAAGTAATCCTGATAGGTGTTGGCCGGGCGGGGAAAGCGAAAAGCCCACAGGACGACCGCCCGGCACCACGGCCACTCCTCCAGCGCCTGCTGATAGGCCTGTAGGGTGAATGCTGCCCGCCGGGCGGGCGGAACCGCCTTGGTCCAGCGGGGGTGGTCGTTCCAGCCCCCTTCCGTGATGTAAATCGGCATATCCGCATATCCGGCCTCGACCAACAGTTGGCGGAGCAGTTCCGTGCGGTTCCAATTCACCTCGGCAGGGTTGGCCGGCGCGTCAGGCGGCTTCTGCCAGCCATAGGCGTGGACGGCCAAGCCGTCCATCACCTCGCCAGCCCCGGCAGCCAGTATCCGCCGCAGGTAGTCCAGGTCGTTCATGCCCTCCGGGTCGCCCACAGGGGCCAGGGTGGGAGCCAGCGCCCCACCCAACACGACCACGTTGGGATTGGCAGCCTTGGCGCGGGGATAGACGGCCCGCAACAGCTCGACGTAGCCTTCTGGATCCACCGGGCGATACCCCCACTCCAGACTGATATTTGGCTCATTCCAGATGACGATATGGTCTACACGCCCGTAAAAATGCCCCACGAAAGCGGCAACATAGTTGGCAAAATCGCCATAGTGCTCCTCGTCCAGGTAGGTAAAGGTCGTCGGCTGCTCTTTGGGGTCGGGACGGGCCCACTCGGGCACAAAGCCCAGGCGGGCAATGACGGTCAGCCCCTGACGGCGGGCGTGGTCCACCACCAGGTCGGCGTGGTCCCAGTCAAAGCGGCCAGGCGACGGCTCAGAATAGGCCCAGGGGAAATACTCGACGATCCAGGTCGCCCCCATCTCGCGCACCATTGTCAAGGTGCGCTTGATCTTCCACGGCTCAACCTCATCGGTCAGGCGGGTGTGAATACCCAACTTGGGGTTGACGCTGTGCACCGCTTGCTGAGGCCCCAGGGTCACCAGGGGTGAGATCGGCACGCCGGCCAGCAAGGCCAGCACCACCCCCAAACTCCTCCGCCAGATTCCCCTTCTGTCCATAGCGAGCATTATACCAGGGAAACCGATCGCCGGCAACCAGGGTGCCTGCTCAGCGGGGCCAACACATTTGGAAATGCCCCCCCTTTCGTGGTATAATGGCCTGCGTTGCCTGGCTGGTGGATAGAAGGGCAAGGCCCGACCAATGGACCAAAGCACAATGATCTCCTTTGTCATTCCGGTGTTCAACGAGGAGGGCTCGCTAGAGCTCCTGCACCAGGCAGTGACCCAGGTTGCCGGGTCGCTGCCCCATGCCTACGAGATCCTCTTTGTAGATGATGGCAGCACCGACCGCTCGCCGGCCATCCTGCACGACCTGTATGAGCGGGATCGGGCACACGTGCGGGTTGTCCAGTTCCGACGCAACTTTGGCAAGACGGCGGCGCTGATGGCCGGCTTTGGCCTTGTCCGGGGCGAGGTTGTCGTCACCATGGACGCCGACCTCCAGGATGATCCTGCCGAACTGCCCAAACTGCTGGCCAAATTGGAAGAAGGATACGACCTGGTCGGCGCCTGGCGGGTGGAGCGGCACGACCCGATCACCAAGCGCGGGCCTTCCTGGTTTGCCAACGCCACCGTCTCGGCGATGACCGGCGTCAAGCTCCACGACGTCAACTGCGGCTTCAAGGTTTACCGCCGCGAGGTGGCGCGCGACCTAAAGCTGTATGGCGACCTACACCGTTTTATCCCCGTCCTGGCCCACTGGAAGGGCTATCGGATCACCGAGGTGCCGGTCAGGCACCATCCCCGCCGCTTCGGACGCTCCAAGTATGGCGGGCGACGCTTTGCCCGCAGTTATATAGACTTTCTCAGCGTCCTCTTTTTGACCACCTATCTCAAACGCCCCATGCATCTGTTCGGCATGGCGGGTAGCATCTTTGCAGCCGTGGGCACGGCCATCATGCTCTACCTGGCAGCGTTGTGGCTGATCGAGGGGGGGATCGGCTGGCGGCCCCTGCTTTTCTTTGGCATCACCGCGTTGGTGGTGGGCCTCCAGCTCATCAGCGTGGGCCTGCTGGGCGAAATGCTGCGCAATGTGACCTTTCGAGCCGAGGAGGAATATTCCATCCGCCACATCTGGGATGCAACTTTGGAGGAACAATGACAGAAAAGATTCTAGTCACAGGCGGAGCCGGATTCATCGGCTCCTTTCTAGTAGATGCGTTGATAGAACGAGGACACACGGTGCGCGTCTACGATGCACTGGTGCCCCAGGTACATGGCCCAGAACAGGCAGTACCCGACTATCTCAATCCGGCTGCGGAGTTTATCAAGGGCGATGTGCGCGATCGGGAGGCGCTACGCCAGGCGTTGGACGGCATAGATGTTGTCTTTCATCTGGCAGCGACCGTGGGGGTGGGCCAATCCATGTACCAGATCCGCTACTACACCGAGATGAACACCCTGGGCGGCGCCACCCTGCTCGACCTGCTGGCCAATACCAAGCACAGGGTGCGCAAGGTGATCGTCGCCTCGTCCATGTCAATCTATGGCGAGGGGAAATATGAATGCGCCGGCTGCGGCGTCGTCTACCCCCGCCTCCGACCCGAGGGCCAACTTCAGGCCCGCGCCTGGGAGGTCAAGTGCCCGCATTGTGGCCAGGATGTGCGCCCTATCCCCACCGACGAAGCCAAGCCACTGTTCCCGACCTCGATCTATGCTGTTACCAAACGGGACCACGAGGAGATGTTCCTGTGCACCGGTCTGGCTTACGGCCTGCCAACGGTGGCACTCCGTTTCTTCAACGTCTACGGCCCCCGGCAGGCGCTCTCCAACCCCTACACCGGCGTCATGGCCATCTTTTCCAGCCGGTTGCTCAACCGCCAGCCGCCGGTCATCTACGAGGATGGGTTGCAAAGCCGGGACTTTGTCCACATCAGCGACATCGTACGGGGGCTGTTGCTGGCCATGGACCGGCCCGAAGCCAACTATCAGGTCCTGAATTTGGGCACCGGCGTGCCGACCACTATCCTCCACGTTGCTGAGCTGCTGAGCCAGCACCTGACAGGCGGCGAGATCAAGCCTCTGATCCGGCATCAATACCGCGCCGGCGACATCCGCCACTGCTACGCCGATCTGAGCAGGACCCGCCAGATGCTTGGCTTTGAGCCGCGCGTCCCGTTGCAAGAAGGGATAGGAGACCTGCTGGCCTGGGTTCAGGGGCAGACGGCCGAGGACCGCTTTGCCCAGGTTGAGAAGGAGCTAAGCGAAAAGGCCCTGGTCGGCTAAGGCTGCGCTCCAGGCAGACCTTGGCAAGGAAGCATTTCTGTCACGATGCGCAAGATTTTGCTCCTTTCACCCTGTGACATTTTTCCACCGATGCATGGCAGCAGCACGGCCATCTACCACACCGTGCAATTCCTATCGGAAACAAATCGGGTCTATGCCCTGCTGTGTGCCCTCTATTCGCAGCACGGCGAGGCCGACTTGCACCACCCCAACCTGACGATCCGCTACTGCCGCCGCTCGCCTCTGGACAGGCTGGGGTACAAGGGCTTGCTCATCAACCCCCTCTACTATCGTGCCGCCTGGCAGATCGCCCGCCAGTTCCGGCCCGACCTCCTTCAGGCCGAGCTGCTCTGGACGGCGCCGGTAGCATTGTGGCTGCGCCGGCGGTTAGGCGTGCCGGTGGTGCTGATGCAGGAGAATGTCGAGTACCAAAAGTTCCTCCGCATGGGCCTGACCAGTCCCCTCCTGAAAGCCATCAACCGGCTGGAAGGCTGGGCCTGCCATGCCGCCGACCGGGTGGTGGCCCTCTCTGAGGTAGACCGCGATTTTATGCTGGACCTGTATCGTGTGCCGCCGGAGCATTTTGCCATCATCCCCCACGGCGTAGATCCCAACCTGTTCGACTATCGGGCCGAGGGTGCAGCCGCCGCCCGTCAGGCGCTGGGCCTGGCCGCCGACGTGCCGGTGCTGACCTTCGTCGGCAAGCTCGACTATATCCCCAATGTCCGGGCTGTGGCCTACATCGCCGAGCGGATCGCGCCGGCAGTCTGGGCGCAGCACCCGACAGCCAAATTCGTCATCATCGGCCAGGGAGCCGAGGCATTGACAAAGTACCGGCGAGATGGTATGATTTTCACCGGCTTTGTAGATGCACGGGCGGGAGTGCGCCCCAACCTGAGCGACTACCTCTCCGCTTCCGATGTCGTGCTCGTCCCCCTCGACTCCGGTTCGGGCACCCGGCTGAAAATCCTGGAGGCGGCAGCCAACGCCCGGTCCATCGTCTCGACCCGCATCGGCGCCGAAGGGCAGGACTTTGTAGACGGCAAAGAGATCCTGCTGAGCGACAAAGTAGATGGGACATTCATCACAGCGGTGCTCCGCTTGCTGGCCGATGCCGCTCTGCGGGAGCAGTTGGGCCGCGCGGCGCGGGCCAAAGTCCTGGCCCAGTATAGCTGGCAAGCTCAAGTGCGCAAAATGGAGCAGGTATATGAGGAATTGGGGGTATGAAAGCGATCGTCGTCATCTTTGAACAGCTGGTCCCCATTAGCGGTGGGGGGACGCCCCGCACCTTCAACATCGTCCGCGCCCTCGCCGAGCGTGGCCATCAGGTGTACGTAGCCGCCAATTTCGGCGTGGAAAAGAAAGAAGCCATGCACGAGATGGGCGCGGCGGGCGTGTTGCCCCTGATCGGCGTCAGCCGCATGGACCCCGGCAAGATGCGAAAATATGCCCTGGCCTATCCGGTCAACATCTTGCGCGTCGCAGCTTATGCCTGGCGGCTGGGGCCGGATATTATTCTCACCCACAACACCGCCGCCGGCTTTGCTGCGCTGCTGGGCAAGCTGCTGCGGCCGCACGCTGTCACCGTCTGTGACCTGACCGACCTGCTGTTCGAATATCTCCAAGATTACAAGGGGAGCTGGTTAAAGCTTGCTGCGGCTGCCGGGCGCTGGATGGAGCGCACCAGCGTGCGTCGCTCCGACCGGATCATCACCATCAGCGCCGCCATGCGCAACATCCTGGTCCGTGACTATGGCGCGAACCCCGATCGGGTGGACATTGTCCACGACGGGGTAGACACGCGGATCTTTCACCGACAAAAAGCCGGCGATCTTCGCGCCGCTTACGCGCCTGACGCCGACCATGTGCTCATCTTCCACGGCGTCATAGATCCCCAGGATGGCCCAGAGCTGCTCGTCGAGGCTGCACCGGCCATCCTGGCACAGCATCCCCGCACCCGCTTCTGGCTGGTGGGCGATGGCACCGCCGTGCCCGATCTCAAGGCCCGGGCCAGGGCAGCCGGCCTGAGTGAACATTTTTACTTTTCCGGCTGGGTGCGCCAGGCCGATGTGGCCCGTTACATCTCGGCCAGCGACCTGGGGTTGGTCATCCTGCCCGACGTTCTATCGGCCCGGGGGCGGGTGACGCTCAAAGAATTCGAGTATTGGGCCTGCGGCGTTCCGGCCGTGCTGCCCCGCCTGCCGGCCCTGCAAGAGGTCATTGGTGAGGAGAAGGCCTGCCTGTTCTACACCCCTGGCGACGCCGCCGACCTGGCCGCCAAGGTCAACGCCCTGCTGGCCGACGATGCCCGCCGCCGCGAGATGGGGCGCATCGGTCAGCAGCAGGTGGCAGAGCGGTTCGAATGGCAGGCCCTGACGATGGAAATTGCCAAATTATGCGAACGGTACACTGAGACTCTATGACCGCTTTTCCAGAACTACGAACAAGACACAAATGGCTGGCTGACGTCGGCGTACTGGCCTTGCTGCTGGGCCTGTGCCTCTTTTTCTTCTGGCAGGTCTTTACCCCCAACCTGCAGAACCGCCGCTGGTTTGCGAGCGGCGATTTTACCGACCAGTTCTATGCCTTTCGCTTCTATCAAGCCCAGGAGATGTGGCAGGGACGGCTACCGTTGTGGAATCCGCACACCTTCAGCGGCTCGCCCTTCCTGGCCGACATCCAATCAGCCGTCTATTACCCCTTTGGCCTGCTGACGATCCTGGTGGCCGGGCGATCCGGGTTGCCGCTCATTGCCGTCGAGGTAGAAGCGATCGCCCATTACTTTTTCGCCAGCCTGTTCACCTATCTGCTGGTCAAACGCCTGACCAGCAGCCGATTTGCCGGCCTGGTCAGCGGCATTGTCTATGCCTATGGCAGCTACCTGACCTCCTATCCCAAGCTGCAAATGGCTATCCTGGAAGGGCAAACATGGGTCCCGCTGACCCTGCTGGCCATTCATGAGGCCGCCAAGGAGGAACGGCGAGGGAAAAAGCGACGAAGCAGCGCCTGGCTGAGCCTGGCCGGGCTGGCCTTGGGAACCACCGCCCTGGCCGGGCACGGACAGACCCTCCTGCTGGCAGCCTATACGGTCCTGGCCTACCTGCTCTTTGCCTTCTTTCCCCTGTGGCGCTTGGCCGACAGCCAGGGCAGGGTCGGGCTTACAGCACGGCTCTTGCTCCTGCCCGTAATCGCCCTGGGGCTGGCCGCAGCCCAACTCATACCCAGCTTTGAGTACATGCGCCTCTCTACCCGGGCACAGATTGGCTTCCTCCAGGCAGGCGGCGGGTTCCTGTTCAGCGATCTGATTGCCCTTATCCAGCCCGGCTTGCGGGTGATCTATGTCGGGATCTTGCCGTTGATCCTGGCCCTTCTGGCTCTGATCCTCAGCAAGCGGCGAGAAACGGCCTTTTGGGGCACCCTGGCCTTGCTGGCCCTCCTGCTCTCGCTGGGCAGGCGGACGGTGCTCTACACACTGCTCTATCTCTTTGTCCCCGGCTTTAGCCTTTTTCAAGGGCAGGAACGGGCGATGCAGGTATTCAGCCTGTCTATCGCCATCCTATCCGGTTACGGGGCAGCGGTGCTGGCTCAGCCGATGGAGCGTAAAACAAAACATCGTTACGCTGCCTTTTACCGCCTGTTGCTATGGGCTAACATCGCCGCCTGGTTCTGGACCATCCTGGCCTACTGGGGAGCGGTTAACCTGGCCCAATCGGGGGCAGATCAGGTGAACGATCTCATGGAGCGATCGGTCCTCTTGGTATTGCTCTTGGGGTTCAGCACGTTGATCCTTTACTGGCGGCTAGGCCATCGGCTGCGGACCGGCCACCTGGGGTTGCTAATGATTGCAGTGATCGTCTTTGACCTGTTCAGCCTCAACCTGGGCACCGGTCTGCAACGGGCCAAGGCACGGGATCGCTTTGCAATCTCTGCCCCGATTCAATTTCTGCAGGGCGAACCGGGTCCCTTCCGCGTGTGGGATGAGGGGCTTTTGCCTGGAAATTTTGGCCTTGTCTGGGGCCTGGAAGAGACGGGAGGGGTCAGCCCCCTTCGCTTGCAGCGTTACCAGAACCTGCTGAACAGCGTGCCCGAAGAAAAAGTCCGCCAACTGCTAAACGTCCGGTATGCCTTTTCCAGGCGCCACATCCTCGCCGATGGAGAACCGGTCGAGGAGTACACCGATGCCGATAACGATTTCTATTTCTACCGCATCCGGGAGCCGGGCATGGCAGCCTACTTTGTCTATTCGGCTCAGGTGGAAACCAACGACCAAAAAGCGTTGCAACGCCTGGCGGCAGCCGACTTTGATCCTCGCCGGCAAGCCATTCTGGCCAGTAGTCCCGGGTTCGACTTGCCGGGCACCGGCCAGGGCACAGCACATTTCGTGGAGCGCCTGCCTGATCGCCTGGTCCTCTATGTAGAGACCGATGCCGACGGCCTCCTCATCCTCAGCGAGGTTGACTACCCCGGCTGGCAGGCCCAAGTGGACGGTCAGAAGACGCCCATCCTACGGGCCGACACGGTTCTGCGGGCGGTTCCGGTGCGGGCCGGCTCGCACCGCGTGGAAATGATATTCCGCCCCGGCACGGTCTTTGTCGGGCTGGCCCTTTCCCTATTGACGCTGGTGGCAGCACTGGTGGAGGCCTTGTGGTTTTTCAAGAGCGAACGATGAACCGGCGCGCCTCCTGGATCGTCGCTGCGTTGGTCCTCCTGGCCTTTGTCCTGCGGGTCTTTCGCCTGGATTTCCTGTCGCTGCGGGGCGATGAATCGTTCACCGTGCTCTTTGTCGTCGAGCCGCTGTCGCAACTGCTGGAAGGCATTCGCCGCGTAGAACCCAATCCACCCTTCTACTATTTTCTGCTCCGTGGGGCGGTGGCCCTCTTTGGGCAAAACGACTTTGCGGCACGCTACGTCTCGGCCCTGATGGGTGTAGCAGCGGTTCCTCTGATCTTTCAGTTGGGCCGGGCCCTGCTCCCCCGGAAACAGAGGACCGAGCCGGCCAGGATCGAATCTGGCGGAAATCTGGGGCAAAGGGTGGGTCTGCTGGCCGCCCTGCTCTTGACGGTGAACCCGTATCAAATCTGGCACAGCCAGGATGTCCGCAACTATACCCTGTGGCCGGCGTTGAGCCTGGCCTCCCTTGTTTTCCTGCTCCGTGCCCTGCGAGACGGGCAAAAGCGTCACTGGTTCGGGTACATCGTTACGGCCTTGCTCAGCCTCTATACTCACTATTATGATGTTTTTATCCTTCTTTTTGAGAACGCCTTTGTGTTCTTGTGCCACCGCCGAGATCGGCCCCTGTTGAAACAATGGCTGGCCGTTCAGGCGCTTCTGGCCGCCTTGTTCCTCCCCTGGCCGCTCTTTGCCTCGTCCCGCCCCTTCACCTACAAGGACCTGACGGACACCGTGCCCGGCCTGTTGGGGATCATCGGGCGCAGCCTGTCGGTTTTTACCCTGGGCGAGACGGTTCCGCAGACGTTGAACACGCTCCTTTTGCCGCTGTGGTTGGTGCTCCTGGTGGGGGGATGGTGGGCTGCCTGGCGGCAAGATCGGCGCCTCTTTGCCTTCCTGCTGTTATACCTGGCCGTCCCTACGCTTTGCATTTTCCTGCTGACCCTGTGGCGGCCCTTTTTCCGCGAGCGGTACCTCAATGTCATCGCCCCGGGATACTATCTGACTTTTGCCCTGGGGCTGGCCGCGCTGGCGCGCCTCCGCCGGGGATGGGCCTTGGCCGCAGCAGTTGCCCTGGGAGCGTTGATCCTGCCGGCAGCTCTTTCCTTGGGCCACTATTACTTTGACCCCGCCTATGCCAAAAGTGCCGACTGGCGAGGGTTGGCCGCCTACCTGGAGGCCCACGCCGCCCCCGAAGATGTGATCATCGAAAACTACCCGGATCCGACGCTGGCCTACTACTATCACGGCCCTGCCAGGCGCATGGTGCTACCCCATCGGTCGGCGGTGGACCGGGTGGGTGACCTGCCGGTGAACCGTATGGCCACCGGCAAAACGCTGCAACAGCTCCTGAGGGAGCACCGACGGCTGTGGCTGCTTCCCTACCGCAGCGGATGGGATCCGCAGGGGTTTGTCGAAAGCTGGCTCAACCGCCGTGCCCACAAGCTCTGGGAAGAGCAGGTAGATGTCTTTCGCGTCGTCGTCTATGAGCGCCAGGACAACCCTCCGCCCGCGATCCAACATCCCCTGATCAGCCGCCTGGGAGAGGGGATTGAGCTCATGGGCTACGACCTACAAGCAGACGCGGGATGCGAGAAGGAAGGGACAGAGAAATTGATCGTGCATCCGGCGGCCTGTAACCTGCACCTTACCCTCTACTGGCGGGCATTGGCCCCCACCGACACAGCCTATACCGTCTTTACCCATCTGCTAGGTCCAGACGGCCAGATTCAGGCCCAGAAGGATAATCAGCCCCAATCTGGTGGCTTTCCCACCGTGGAGTGGTTCCCGGATGACATGATTGCCGATGAATACACCCTCACCCTTTCACCGAACGCACCGCCGGGCGAGTACACTTTGGAGGTAGGTATGTACCATTTGGAAACCAACACGCGCCTGCCAGCCTATGATGCCGACAACAAACGCTGGCCGCAGGACGCCATCCGCCTCGATCTGGCCATCACCGTGGTGCCCTGACCGCAGCCCTGCCGTTTGTATTGACCGGCCCACCAAGATCGGGTATAATGAGGCGGCTCAAGGGCACAATTGCCAGAGAGCAAGATGTAGAACGACCAAAACAATTCCTGGAGGATTGCCATGAAAGTGCTGGTCGCCAACCCACCCTGGCCCGGCCCCGGCTACGGGGCCCGGTCGGATGTGCGCTGGCCCCATAAACGGAGTGACAAATATATCGAGTATCCCATCTACCTGGCCTACACCGCTGCTGTGGTCGAGCAGGCCGGTTTTGAGGTATCGTTCCTAGATGCCGTCATGGATGAGCTAGAGATCGAGCAATTCGCTCACAAGCTGAGCGAATTAGGCCCCCGGCTGGTCCTTCTCGAAACCTCCACGCCCAGCATCGAGTTCGATCTGGCAACGGCAGCGGCCATCAAAGAGCTTTCGCCGGCGACCTTTGTGGCGCTCCTGGGGTCCCATGTCACCTACTTTGACCGACAGACTGTGGCCGACCACCCCGCCGTAGATGCCGTGATCCGGGGCGAGTTTGAATATACCGCTGCCGATCTGGCCCGCGCCCTGGACAACGGCGGCGACCTGGCCGGGGTCCTGGGCCTCACCTACCGCGACGCCGACGGCGACGTGCGCCGCAACCCCGACCGGCCCCTCTTCGAGCCACTGGACGCCATGCCCTTCCCTGCCCGCCATATTGTCCGGGGCGGCGAGTATCGGGCCGGCATCTACAGCGGCGGCAAACCGACGGCCATGGTCAGCTCGCGGGGCTGCCCCTATCGTTGCACCTTTTGCCTGTGGCCAGACATCCTCTACGGCCACAAGTTCCGCGCCCGCAGCGCCCAAAATGTGGTAGACGAGATCGAGCAGGCGGTGCGCACCTATGGCCACGATGAAATCTATTTCGACGACGACACCTTCACCATTGACCGCCAGCGCGTACTGGATATCTGCCGCCTGATCCAGGAACGTGGGTTGCACACCGAGGTCGAATGGATCGCCCAGTGCCGGGTGGACACGGTGGACCGTCAGATGTTGGAGGCGATGAAGGCCGCCAACTGCGGTTACATCCTCTTTGGCGTCGAGTCCGGATCGCCGGAAATGCTCAAAAAGATGAGAAAAGGGATCACCCTGGGCAAAGCGCGGACCGCCTTCAAGCTGGCCAGGGAGATCGGCATCAAGACGCAAGCCTTTTTCCTGTTCGGCATCCCGGGTGAAACGCCGGATACCATCCGCGAGACGATCGAGTTCGCCAAGGAGCTGAACGCCTCCAGCACCCAATTTGCCATCGCCATCCCCCATCCCGGCACGGCGCTGTACGAGGAGTGCAAGGCCAACGGCTGGCTGACCAGCGAATGTTGGGCCGATTATACCGCCGAAGCGTCTCTCATCGAGACGCCGTGGCTGACTGCCCGTGAGGTGGAACAGGCGCGCATCCAAGCATACCGCGAATACTATTATCGCCCGCGTTTCATCCTGGGCGAGGCGCTCAAGATCCGCCGCCTGGCCGACGTGAAGCGTTTGGCGCGAGGGGCCAATTCGGTACGAGCGCGGCTCAAGTTCTTCCAGCGAAGCCAGGCCACCAATGGGCGCCAACCGCAGGCCGGGCGGACAACCTCGCCGGGCGATGCCTGATTCATGGGGCAAGACACCACCCTGTCCCAGACCAAGGCGATTTCGGGGAAAAAGCCATGACCTATCCGGATAGAGGAATGACAGGGCGGCCCTGGATATTGGCCGCGCTCCTGACCCTGTTCCTGGCAGTGGCCACCCTCTACAATGTCAGCGTGCCTCCCTACGAAGCACCTGACGAGCTGCAGCACGCGGCTTTTATCGTCTGGCTGGCCGATGGCCAGGGGCTACCGGTGTTGGACCCCCAGGCACCCGGCCCGTGGGCGCAGGAAGGCACCCAGCCCCCCCTGTATTACTGGCTAGCTGCCAGGTTGGTGGGCTGGCTGCCCCACGATCAGGCCGACAACCTGGCCCGCCTGAACTCCTACGCCGGCGTCGGCGACCCACAGCGGACTGACAACAAAAACCGCGTTCTCCACAACCCGGAGCAGGAACGCTGGCCATACCACGGCAGCATCCTGTTCCTCCACCTGGCACGGGCGCTTTCGACCCTGATGGCCCTGGGCACTCTGCTGGCCATTTACCGCCTGGGCCGGATCGTCCTCCCGGCACGGCCAGGGGTAGCCCTGGGGGCAGTGGGGCTGGTGGCCTTTATACCCCAGTTTCTCTTTTTGAGCGCCTCGGTCAACAACGATAATCTGGTGATCCTGATCGCTGCCTGGGTGCTGGTCATCCTGGCCGGCTGGCTCCGCGCCCGGCAATTGCCCGATTGGCCTGCACTAGGGGGGATGGGGCTTTTGCTGGGTCTGGCGGTGCTGTCCAAGTATAGCGGCCTTTTGCTCTGGCCATTGGTGGGCGGTGTCCTGGCCTGGCTGGCATGGCGGACAAAGCGGCGGCGTTGGCTTTTGCCGGCTGGGCTGGTAGTTTTTGGCCTGGCGCTGGCGGTATGCGGCTGGTGGTTTTGGCGCAATCAACAGCTTTACGGCGACTTGAGTGGCCTGAACGTCCATTTGGCGATCATGGACCCCCGCCGCAAGCTGCCTTCGCTGGCAAAAGCCTGGCGGGAATTCAACGGGTTCCGCTATTCGTTTTGGGCCCTTTTCGGCTGGTTCAACATCCTGGTGCCGGAACTTTTCTATCACCTCCTCGACGCCCTGAGCGTGCTGGGGATAGTTGGCTTCTGCCTGTACCTGGCGCGGGCGATCCGCCGCCGCCCCCCTTCCTCCCCCGCCGAGCAGGAGAGAGGAGAAGGAAGGGAGATAGCGATGCTCGCTGCCTGGCTGGGTTTGGCTGCGGCCGGCGTGCTGAACTGGACACGGCTGACCCCCGCCAGCCAGGGACGGCTGCTCTATCCGGCTCTGCCGACCATCGCCCTGTTCCTGGTTTGGGGCTGGGCAGAGCTGGTCCCCCGGCGCTGGCGGTGGCCGGTGGGCAGCATTGCCCTGGTCGGTTGGGCGACGTGGGCGGCGATCTGCCCCTTCCTGTTCATCAAACCAGCCTATGCCCTGCCCGAACGGACACAGACGGTGGATGTGGCAGACCTCTCGGAGCTATATGTGCGCTTTGGCGATTGTTGCGAGCTGGTAGGCTACCGCCTGCCTGACAACCCCTTCCGGCCCGGCGACCGGGTGCCGCTGACGCTGGTCTGGCGCGCCCTGGCCCCGGCGAAGCAGGACTACAGCCTGTTCGTCCATGCCGTGACAACCGACGGCGACCTGGCAGGCCAGTTAGATACCTACCACGGCGGCGGCATGTATCCCACCAGCCTGTGGCAGCCAGGTGAGGTGATCATAGACACAGCTTATGTGCCTATCTCCTGGAAAGCACAAGCCCCGGCCTTGATCCGCTTTAACGTCGGCCTGCACGAGGTGGCCACTGCCACCAGGCTGCCGGCCTTTGCACCAGATGGCCAGGAGCTGGATGCCATCTTTGCCGGCGAGGCCAGGCTAGCGCCCTTTGAACAGTCACAACCTTGACCCAACCTGTGAACAGTGGCAATTTGCAATCTGTTGCCAAACAAACCATACAGAGGTAAAGCTGACAGATGAAGGAGCAGCATCTTTCGGTTCTAAACTATATCTTGAGAATCTTGCCTGTTTTCGGACTGCTGCTGTCTGCGGTGACAATCCCGTCCCCAGGGACCCTGGCCGCCGCAGAGGCAGCCCCGGTGGACGTGCGTGGCCTCTCGGCGGCCCTCAGCCCTCGGGGCGAGCTGTGGGCGGTGTGGTCCGCCGACAACGGCCACGATACCGAACTGCTGTACAGCCGGTGGGCCGGCCAGGGCTGGAAGTCGCCACAACCGGTCTACACCAACCCCGAAACCTGGGACGATACCCCTAGTCTGGCCTTCGCCACCGATGGCACGCCGTGGGTGGCCTGGACATCGGCCAACGATGAGGGCCGCCACCTGTACGTCAGCCGCTGGGTGGGTTACCGCTGGTCCCGGCCAGAGGAGGTACCCACAGCGCCTGCCACCTGGCCCCGACAGCCGGTCCTGGCCGCCACACCCGACGGCGGCTTCTGGCTGGCCTGGGTCGGCTTTGACGGCAATGACGAAGAGGTCTATGCCGCCTTCTGGAACGGCCTGACCTGGTCGGAACCTTATCGAATTGGCCAGGACGATACCGATCCGGCGGCCTATGACACCCAACCCCGCCTTGCCGTGGGCCCGGACGGCTCGGCATGGATAGCCTGGACCGGCTACAAGCGGTTTTTGGCCGATGCAATTTTTGCCGCCCGCTGGAATGGACGGCAGTGGGAGCCCGAACAGCAGGTAAGCGCCGACGGTGAGGTTGTATCCACCTATCCCAGCCTGGCCATCGCCGCCGATGGCACCGTGTGGTTGGCCTGGCATAGCCGTTCCTCCACAGACTTGCAACGCATCCACGTCAGCCGGTGGACCCAGTCTACAGCCTGGCAGGAAGAGATGATCGTCTCCTCACCACCAGAATCGGACATCTCGGAAGAACGCCCGTGCCTGCTTCTGGACGCTGCCGGCCGGCCTCAGGTGTTGTGGGATCTGAGTGGTGGCAAGCTGGGGATGGGGTATGCAGCATTCGACGGTGCCCGGTGGTCCGCCCCCAAATGGGCTATGCAGGAATCCATAGCCGAGAGCATCTGTTTGGTAGAGAACAGCACCCCCTTGATCGTCTGGTGGCCGGCAGATATGGCCGCTACCCTGCCCTCCTGCTCATGGGTTTCAAAAGATAGTCTGGATATGCTGCCGTTGTTTGAAAGCCCCGATCGGCTTTCAAACAACACCCAGGCTGTGCCGAACCGTCACCTGGCGTTTGGCGATAGTATCACTTGGGGCAAGTATGACGATCCGGCCACCGGGCAGCCGGTCGGTGATTACCCTGCCCGGCTGGAACAGTTGCTGGATTACCATGTTGCCCCCTCAGAGGTCGTCAACGATGGCCTGCCGGGCGAACGGACCAGCCAGGGAAAATGGCGGCTCCATGGCGTATCCCTGCCCACCTATCAACCCCAGTTCACCGAGATTATGGAGGGTACCAACGACATTACCCACGGCCGGCCGTATAACGAGATCGCCCTGAACCTGAGCGACATGGTAAAATATGCCAAGAAAGTGGAAGGTCACCCCCTTTTGGCGACCCTGATCCCCCGCCAAGACGGCCTTAACCGAGAAACGAAAACCATGAATGACTATATCGCTGATGTAGCCGCTGAGCGAAAGGTTCCCCTGGTAGACACCTGGCAAGCCTTCTACAATTATGGCAACTGGCAGGCCCTTTATACAGATGCCCTGCATCCCAACAGTGAAGGCATGGCTGTGCTGGCCGCTACCTGGTACGAGGCCCTCCTGGCGAACACATGGCTTGATGAAGATACCACACCGCCAAATACCTGGATCGAATCGCTGCCGCCACAGAGCCTATGCGGCCAGGTGGAGGTGAGCTGGAACGGCAGCGATAATGTCAGTTGGGTGGTGAGCTACGATGTGCAGGTGAGCGTCAACTATGGCGAGTGGACCGATTGGCTGGTAGAGACGCAAAGCACCGGAGGCCTATACACCAGCGGCCTGTACAACGCCATCATTGGCTTCCGGGTACGGGGCCGGGATGCGGCCGGCAACCAGAGCGCCTACAGCGCCCCCGCCTACACCCAGATCGCCGACGACGGGCCGCCATACAACGTCGGCATCAGCCCCCTACCCCGCGCACAAAAAGCACCGTTCCGCCTCCGGTGGTGGGCGGAGGACCAGTGTTCGGCAGTGACGGCCTACGACGTCGAATTCCGCGTCGGACCGGCAGGGACGTGGAGCTCCTGGTTGTCCTCTACCCCCTTCACCTGGGGCACATTCGACCCGACGCCGCCCCAGTATGGTCAGACCTACTATTTCCGCAGCCGGGCCCGCGACCAGGCCGGCAACTGGAGCGGCTGGTCCGCTGCGGTGTACACCACCCTGGCCCGCTTCACCGTGGCCGGGAATATCCTGACCATACGCCACCAACCGATCGCCGGCGCCGAAGTAACCTTGACGCCCGCCGTTCTGAACGTCGAGCGGCGGCCAGGCGGCTACCTGGCTTACCTGGCCGACGCCGGTACCTACGACCTGATCGCCATGCACGACAGCTTTGGCCTCCTGCCGCCGCTGCACCTGTCAGTTTCGGGCGACTTGAGCGGCGTGGACCTGGTGCTGCCACCGTTGGACGATGTGGTGGAAAATGGCGGCTTTGAAAGTGGGTGGGGAGATTGGCAACCGGGCGGCACCCTCACACCGACGCTCATCACCGCCCCGCACACCGGCAACCGGGCGGCGCTCCTGGGCGGCCAGGGGGAGCTATCGTGGCTCAAGCAGCCCCTATCGCTGCCGGACAACCTGACCGACGCCACCCTCTCCTTCCTGGTCCGGCTGGACGACGATGCCGAGGGCAGCAGCACGCTCCAGGTGGCGCTGGAGGGCACCCCCATCAGCCATACGCAGACCATCTCGGCCGGCGGCTGGAGCCACATCTGGCTGCCGGTGGAAGCCATTTTGGTCCACCGGAACGGCATCGGTGCCTCGCAGGTAGTGACCCTCACTTTCACCGTGTCCGACAGCGCGGCCTTGCGCCTGGACGAAGTGAGCCTGGGATCGGCCCTATCCGGGGCCGACCTGGTCTACCTGCCGCTCGTCCTGCGGGCCTATAGTCCATAGAGCGGATTGGGCATGAGCCTGGGCACACGTTTTGCGCGGCTGCCGCGCCCACTAGCCTGCCGGTTACTGCCTGCCTTGCGCTATCTCAACCTGATGCGTGCCCTGGAGCTGCGCCTGCTAGCGCCCTGGGTGCGGAACGTAGCCGGCCGGCGGGTGCTGGACGTGGGCTGTGGCCATGGCCTCTACTCTCTCGACCTGGCGCGGCGCGGCGCGGCCCTGGTCGGCTGCGATCTGGATGGTCCGGCCCTGACCGACGCTCGTCAGGCCGTCCAGCGCCTGGGGTTGGACGGGCGAGCCCTCTTTCTGGTCGCCGACGGGGCAGCCCTGCCCCTGCCCAATGGGCAGTTTGACCTGGCCGTGTGCAACTGCGTCCTGGAGCATATCGCCGACGACGGCGCAGCGTTGGCGGCCATGGCCCGCTTGCTGCGGCCCGGCGGGGTTCTTTACCTTTCGGTAGATAGCGCCGAGCACGGCCTGGCCCTTGGCTTTCTGGAGCGCCTGCCGCCAGGGCTCAAGCGCCGCTTGCTATGGCCCCAGGTGTTGGCCGCGCCCAGCCTGTCGGCCGGACTGGATACCCGCCTGGACGACCTCTATGCCGTCCGTCGCCGCTACCGCCATGACGATCTGGCGGCGGTGCTGACGGACCTGGGCTTCACCGTTCTCGACAGCCGGCCTTATCTCACCGGAGTAGGCGCAGCCCAGTTCGAGGCGTTCAACGCCCTGCGGGGCCTGGACCCGGCCCGGGGCCTGGGGCGGTTGCTGTACATGCTCTCCTCGCTGCTGCTCTATCCGCTGGCCGCCTGGTCGGACGACCGGAAGCGGGCGCAGGGCCGGGGGTTGGCCATCGTCGCTCGCAAAGAAGGGGACAAAAGATGAAAAGTAGGATTGTCAGCACTGAGCTGCTGAGTTTTGGCGCACTGCTAATCGGCCTGGCCTTGCGCCTGACCTACGCCACCCACGCCAGTCCTTACATTGACGAGTTTACCACGATCTGGGCTGCACAGCGAGTGCTGGCGACCGGGCTGCCACGTTTTCCTTCGGGAGCAGTTTACACTCAGGGGCTGATCTATACCTACCTGGAAGCAACGGCGCTGGCCACAAATGGTGCCTTTACCCCTCTGGTGAGCCGCCTGCCGAGTCTTGTGATTAGCTCTTTGACCCTGGCGTTGACTGCCTGGGCAACACGTCGCCTGTTCCATATCGGGCCGGCTGGCCTGGCAGCCCTGTGGCTGGCGCTTGATGCTGAGGCCATTGTCTGGGGCGGGCGCGCCCGTACCTATGCCCTGCTGCAGCTTCTGGTGCTGGCCGCTTTCCTGGCCTGGTATCGTGGTGCGGTGGAAGGGGACCGGCCTGGACCCCGCTGGCTGGCGGTTGGCTTGTTACTGGTAGCACTGACCGACCAGCCGCTGGTCCTGCTCATCTTGCCCCCCCTAGCAGTGCTGGCCCTGGCAGCACAGGGTTGGCGCTGGTTGCGTCAACCTGTGGTCTGGCTGCAAACCGGCACTCTGGCCGTCGGCGTGGTGGGCCGTCGCTTTCTCTATCAGTTGATGATCCCCCCTGGCTCGACCCCAATCGCCGAACCGCGTGCCTTCATAGACCTAGCCCGGCCATTCACGGGCGTGGAGCATCTGCTGGCCTTTTTCACCGATCCCAACCGTCTCATGGCGGCTCTGTTGCTAATCGGAGGTGTAGTCTGGCTGCTTCTCTGCCGGCGGCCAGAGATTTCGGCCTGGCGACGGCCGGTACTGTGTTTAGCCTTCTTGGTGATATCTGTCGTGATAGAAATGTTGCTGATAGTGGGCAAGACGTGGCGCGAGCCCCGCTACCTCTTTCCCTTCTTGCCTCTGCTCCTTCTGGGCGGCGAGGGGATAGCAATTTTCGCTCTGCAGGGCCTGATGAAGCGACTACCGCCGCTTCCTTCCCGCTGGCTTCTGGCCGGGCTGACCACCACGTTGGCCCTCTTTAGCGCCTGGTTGGCCTATCCCAAGGCCCGTGCGGCTGCGACCCGCACCGAGTGGGGGTACGAGCGTGCCATCGCGGTGATCGGTGCAAACTGGGCCGATGGCGACGCCCTGGCGACTATTGCTCCGGCGGCGGCCTTTGCCCTGTTAGGCCATGCCGACTATCTGGCCATCGAAAAAGAGGCCCAGGCGTTGGTGCTGGAGCGCGACGGACAATTGGTAGACGGCTGGACCGCCCTGCCGTTACTCAACTCACCTGAGCGCCTGGCTAAAGCATTGGATACCCACGTACGCCTATGGTTCGTGGCCGACGAAATGCGCCTGGACCGCCACTTCAGCCCTGAATTCCTTCGCCTGTTGTGGGACCGTTGCGACCTGGTAGCCTTTGAGCGTGGTGTGTTCGTCTTTCGCAGCCGACCGGTTGAACCTCCACCGCTTGTGGACCGTCCTCTGGATGCCTGGTTTGACACCCATTTACAACTGACAGGCTACGCGCTGAGTAATGACCAACCCCAACCCGGCGAGGTAGTGACCGTCACCCTGCGATGGAAACCGGGTGTGCCGCAAGGCCAATGCACCACCTTTGTTCACTTGACAGACCGAACAGGCAATGGGGTAGCCGGCCACGACGCGCTACCGTTGGGTGGGCTTTACCCTGTGGAACGTTGGTCCCGATCGAAGCAGAGCCAGCCCTTCCCCGATCGCCACCCCCTGGCTCTGCCCGCCACCCTGGCACCAGGCCGCTACCGCCTGGAAGTGGGCCTCTACCGACCTGTCACCCTAGAGCCGGTGGGCGAACGAGTGACACTCGATTTTCTAACAGTGGGGTGGTACACCCAGACATTGCCGATGGGCAAGCCTATCGCCCGTTTTGCCGATGAAACGACGCTCTACTTTCTCAACCTGGACGGTGAGACACGGCCTGGAAGAACAGCCCATCTGAAGCTGGCCTGGCTGGCTGGCCCGGCTGGCCTGGATGCCGATTATACCGTCTTTCTCCATTTGCTGGATAATAAAGGAACAATCGTTCAGCAGTGGGACGCTCCGCCGGTAGGCGGCTGGTATCCTACATCTTATTGGAATCCCGGTGAGGTGGTGTTCGACGATCACATCCTGAGCTTTAGTCCAGCGTTGCCCCCCGGCACATACCATCTCATCGCCGGCTTGTACCAGGCTAACAGCACCCGCCTGCCCCTGGACAATGGCACTGATTTTGTCGAAATCGGTACGATCGAGTTAAAACCATGACGCAATACAATGGTAACCACTACCAGACAGCGACGATGAAGCGAGGGCTACGGGGCAATCTGCTCCGTTACATGGAGCGGGTGAGCGGCAGCCACGCCATCGTACCGTGGTTGTGGCAGGGGCTGATCCTCACCTTGTTGAGCGGGATACCCACTATAGCCGGATCGGTGCTGCGCGGTCTGATTTATCGCCTTGTGCTGGAAGACGTTGGACCAGGTTGTTTCATCGAAAAGGACGTACGACTGCAGGTGCCGCGCCGCATCCGCCTGGGCCGTCGGGTGATGATCGGCGCGGGCTGCTTCCTCGACGCCCACTCGCTGACAGGGCACATCGTCTTGGATAACGACGTATGGCTATCGCAGGGTTGCTATCTTGTCGCCTATCGCCATGCAGAGCTCTACATCGGCGAACGGACCTATATCGGCCACCGCTGTCTGCTCTATGGTCATGGCGGCATCCATATAGGTCGCGATGTCTTGCTGGCCAACGATGTACAGCTCATCTGCGGCAACCATACATTTTCCCGGCGCGATCTGCCCATCCGTGCCCAACCGACAGTGGAACGGCCTATTATCGTTGAGGATGATGTATGGCTGGGAGCGTCGGTCATCGTCCTGGGTGGTGTGACTGTGGGGCATGGCTCAGTGGTAGGAGCTGGGGCAGTGGTCACCCACGACCTGCCACCCTATAGCATCGCCTACGGCGTGCCGGCGCGGATAGTTGGGACGCGCGCCGATGAACTGGCTTAGGCGCATCGCCGGCCACCCTGCGGTCAAGGCCGCTTATTTTCTGTTGCTGGTAGCGGCCGCAGTGGTCTACCTCTATCGCTGGTGGGACCGCGTGCCTGAGCTACTGAGCCACCTTGAGCCAATCTGGACAGCTGCTAGTTTGGGGGCAACGCTCCTGGCAGGCCTGACCTACAACCTCACCCAATATACCATCTATCACCATCTGGGTGCGTCGGTATCCTTCTGGACCACATTTCGCATCATCAGCATCTCGCAGCTTGGCAAGTATCTGCCCGGCAAGGTAATGTTTGCCGGCAATTATTATCTGCTATCAAAGGAAGCTGGGGTTAACAACATGCAGGTAGGCGCCAGCTTTGTCATCTCTCAGGCGCTATGGATGCTGACAGCCTGTCTGTGCGGGTTGCCGATATTGGCCCTACTCAACCCAACATTGCGCTTCACGGTCCTGCTCCTGCCCTTGGCCTTGGCCTTGCTCATCCATCCCCGCCTCCTGGCCTGCCTGCTGCGGCTGGGTCAGCGAGTAGCTGGCCGGGTAAAAGGGGAGCCACTGCCCTTGCCGGAAGGGTTGGGAGCCCTTTTTTATCTCCAGGTTGCATTCCTCTATCTGGTGAACTGGGGATTGGCCGGGCTGGCGGCCTGGTTCTGTCTCCGCGCCTTTGGGGTAGTAAGGTTGGAGTTGCTGCCCCTGACGCTCGCCGCCGTGGCGATTGGGACGCTGATCGGCTTCGTGGCTCTCTTTGCGCCGGTAGGCCTGGGTATCCGCGAGGGACTGGGAACAGTCATCCTGGCTCCAATAGTCGGCAGCGAAGTAGCACTGCTGGGGCTGACGTTGCTGCGAGGCATTACGGTGGCCGTGGACCTGGGCTTTGGGGGCTTGGGGTTGCTGTTGGGTCGCCAAAGATGCAGGAGGCAGGACGGTTGACGTTTGACGAATGACGTTTCACGGCTGCCAGGTGCAGAACTCGTCGCTGGCTGGGTTGTTGCTGATGTTGGTCCATTGGCCGCTGGCCAGGTCCACGATATAGATCTCTTTGTTGCCGGAGCGGTCGCTGTAGAGGACCAGCCGTTTGCCGTCGGGCGACCAGTCGGCCAGGCCCTCGGTGCTCTTGGGCGATTTGCTCACATTCCTCTGGTTGGAACCGTCGGCATTCATGAAATAGATTTCCTGGTCGCCGTTGCGGTTGGTGTTGAAGGCGATCGTTTTGCCGTCGGGTGACCACATGGGGTAACGGTCACGGCGCGGCGCGTTGGTCAGGTTGACCGGGTTGGAGCCGTCAACGTTGATCCCCCAGATGTCGGAATCTCCACCGCGCTTGGAGCTAAAGGCGATCTTTTTCCCGTCAGGCGCCCAATCGGGGTGTTCGTCATCCGCCGGGCTATGGGTCAGTTGGGTCAGCCCGGTGCCGTCCACATTGATGATCCAGATATCCCAATTCCCTGTCCGGTTGCTCTGAAAGGCGATGCGCTGGCCATCGGGCGACCAGGTCGGCCAGCCGTCGTCGTTGCTGCCGTCGGTCAGACGGAACAGGTTCCCCGCCGTGCCGGTATCTGGATCGAAATCCAACAGGTAGATTGTGCCGGGCCCCATGCCCCACTTGCCGGCCAGGGTGTCACGAAAAGAAACAAAGGCGATGCGCCGGCCATTGGGCGACCACACCGGCGAAACATCGTCGGCCCAGTTGTTGGTCAGGTTGGTCAAGCGATCACCGGTAGTGGTCATGACATACACTTCGTAATCGCCCCGGCTGCCACGGTGCGTCTCAAAGGCGATCCACTGCGGGCGAGGTGTGGGGCGCGGCGGCGGTGATGTAGGGGATGGGGGCAATGGCGTGGCCGTGGACGGTTGTTCGGTAGGCAGTTCAGTAGGCGGCACGGTCGGCGGGTCGGTCGGCGGCTCGGTAGGCAGATCAACGGGCTGCGGGCTAACAGTTGGTGGTTGAAGCGTCGGGGTGGCGATGGGCAGCGGGGTAAAGGTCGCCCGCAAGGTGGGCGTGGCAAAGGGGGTGGGCGACGGCGGTTCTCCATACACCAGCCGGGCAACCCCAGGGATGTTACGCACAGCCCAGGCAGCCGCAAAACCTGCGGCAAGCAAACAGGCCAACATGCACAGCAAGATGACAGCCATCCAGTGCCGGCGGGTCATCGCAATCTACCTTCAGCCATAGTTTGCACCTCCATACTGCCATTATACTATGGCAGGTGGAGAAACACAACCGCCAAGCACGGTGGGACCTACAGGCCGGCCGCGACCATCGCCCTCCCCGACCGCCTGTTCACCCCTGCCCAGTTCTGCTTCAAATTTGCAGGTACCGGCACAGGTATTCAGCAGCCACCTAGCGCGGGCGTTCGGCCAGCACGACGGGCACGGTCAGCTCTTTGCCCTCCCGCCAGACGGTGACCTGGACCGTCTGGCCGACCTGGGTGCGCAGATCGAGATAGCGGCCCAGGTCCTGGTCGGTGGCGATGGGTTGGCCGTCAATGGCCGTCAGGATGTCACCGCCAATGGGCAGGATGGTGCGGCCAATCCGCACCTGCCGCTGCCCACCGCGCAACCCGGCCTTGTCCGCCGGGCCACCGCGCGCCGTCTCGATGATCAATACCCCCCGTTCGACCGGCACATCCATCCCCACCTGCCGCAGGAGCTGGGCGCGATCGGGGGTCAGGTTCCACACATAGTTTATGCCCAGCCAGGGATGGGGATAGTAGCCGCGGGTAATCAGCTCGGGAACGACCCGCCGCACCGTATCGGCCGGCACGGCAAACCCGATCCCGGCCGAGGCCTGGCTGGGACTGACAATGGCCGTGTTCACCCCCACAATCCGCCCCGACAGGTCCAGCAGCGGCCCGCCCGAGTTGCCGGGATTGATGGCCGCGTCGGTCTGGATGATCTCACCGATAAAGCTCCGGTCTGGGCTTTCGATCACCCGCCCCAGGGCGCTGATCACCCCCACCGTCAGCGTGCGCTCAAAGCCAAATGGGTTGCCGATGGCCACCACGAACTGCCCCACCCGCAGGTTACCCGACTCGCCCAACGGCACCGGGTGGAGCGCATCCGGGGGCACGTCTATCTTGAGCACGGCCAGGTCGTTGGAGGGGTCCGAACCGACGACGTCGGCCCTGACCGTCGTCTCGTTGGGCAGTGTTACGTATAGCTCGTCGGCCCCCTCGATCACATGATAGTTGGTGACGATGTGCCCCTCGGCATCGTACACAAAGCCGGAACCGGTACCCTCCTGGGGCACGGGCCGGAAGAAAAAGTCGTAGGCGTAGCTCCGGTTGGTGATGTTCACCACCCCCGGGCCGGCGCTGTCGTACACGCGGACGATCTCCTCTTCCAGCGTCGGCGCGCAAGCCGATGGCGGCAGGGAGGTCAAGGGCGGCGGCGATGGCGTGGGAACCGCTGTGGGTGCCGGCATGGCAGTAGGCGATGGCATAGAAGTAAAAGAAATCGGCCTGGAACAACTGAGCAAGGTTACCAACAACAGCCCAAATGCTATCCAACCTTTTTTCTGCATGTTATTCTCCACTCAGGTGCCTGGCATCTTACCGTACCCTGCCATTATACCAGAGGCCGGGCCGGCTGGCAAGAAGCGAGCTGTAGCAACCTTGCAGCCTTTCACCCCTGGGGCAGGACACTTTGCCCCCTCTCCTCTTGTATGGTATAATCGGACCGCTTCGCCCAAAAGAAGGTAAGGGAGGGTTGCTGATGAACGAAAGGACTGGCACAGCCCGTCGTTTGGCGGCCGGCGGACTCCTGCTCGTCTTGCTGTTGGTGGTGATGATGGTTGGGAGCGTGCTGGCAGGGCACACAGCGTCGGCTGCCGATGGCGTGCTGGTGCAATACGAGATTGTACTGACCAACGCCGAGACCAACCGCCTGGAGGTGGCTCTGCCGGAGGGTTTTGAGTACGTGGGCCTGGCCGCCGGCAGTCAGGTGGCCACAGAGGCCCAGGTCTCTGACGGTCGCCTGGTCTGGACCGGCCCCTTTGCCGGCGCGAAGGTGTTGCGCTTCTGGGTTGCAGCAGCAGCGGCAGCAGAAGCACCCGCTACCCTGCCGGTCGGCGGTGCAGACGCCATGGCAGTACGTATTGAGCCGGTGACGGCTCCTCAGGTCAACCAGAAAGCCCAGGCCCCCTCCGCCGCGCCGAGTGGGACGATCAGTGTCGCCAAAACGGTGACGCCCGACAGACTTGAGCCCAAAGACAGCCGCTGGGTGACCTACGAAGTGGTATTCAGCCATTCGGCCACCGAGACCGTGACCCTGGACCGGATCACCGACACGTTGCCTGCCAATTTCTTGTTCGGTGGCATGGCCTATGGCAGCGATGTCATCACCGCGCCGACCCCCATCGGTGGGAACACCTACGTGTGGCAGCAGATCCACTTCAGCGACACACTCACCCTGCGCTACAACGTCCGGGCGGTGGATCGCGCTGGAGAGTATCATAACTCGGTAAGGGCTGTGGCCGGCGGGGTGCCGATCGGGCCGGCCGAAGCCATATTGACAATCGAAACGAACATCACCGTCCTTCCCCTGGTGCTCAAAAACCATCGCACCCCCACCGCGGCATGGCAGGTGACCAAGACGGCCAACCCGACAGAGGTCCAGCCTGACGAAACGGTGAACTATACCGTCGTCATCCGCAACGTAGGCGACGCTCCAGGTGCAGTTGGCACGATCTGGGACTTTATCCCCACCGACTTTACCTTCCTGACCATGCTGCCCGGCAGCGAGATCACCACACCGCCGAACGTGCAACCGGGTTGGCTTGAATGGTGGAGTGAACTTGACCCCTGGCAGGTGCCTGTAGGAGGCGATCTGATCCTCAGCTATCAGGTACGGGCTGGGGGTTCGGGCCCCAAGACCAACACCGTGCAGGTATACAGAGGCGGGGCCGCCCTGCTGGGGACGGCATCCAGCACGGTCACGGTGGGAATAAGCCTGCCTTTCCAGGAGGATTTCACCAACGGCCTCTCGACCGATTGGCAGCCTTTTCTCAACTGGCAGGGGCTTTCGGCCAACCGCTGGTTTTGGAGCGGGCAGATGGGCTCTTGGGGGCTCCTGAACTACGAATATGACCGGGTGCTGCCGGGAAACGAAGGGTATGACCTTATCATCTACAACGCGCCCGGCGCCCAGAACTGGACCAACTATCGGATCGAAGCCCGGGTCAAGGATACCAAGGCCACGGGTAACCTGAACCGGGGGTTCCTGGGCATCTGGTTCCGGGGGACCTATCAGAATTCAGGGGCAATGGATGGCAAGACGGTGGGCGGCTACTACTTTTACATGAAAGAGCCGGACAATACTCTGTACCTGATGCGCACACCACCCGATAACCCATCCTTTGCCTCACACACCGTGGTGGCCAGCTACCGCTGGTCGGCCGGCCTGGGACGGAAGCACTGGTACAAAATGATCGTCGAAGTGCGCGGGTCGAACATCAAGGCCTGGTTTGAAGATGACGAAGATGGTGTATCGAACCCGGTAAAAGTATTCGACTGGAACGAGCCGGCCGGGGCCTGGTCAAAAGGGACGGTGGGGTTTTCCACCTTCTACACCTCTGGCCGCTTTGACTACATCTACGTGCTGCCGCTGGACTGACCCGCCCCTTGTACTGAATCTGCCACCGGACACCTGTCTTATACTCGCCCTGGATGAAAAAGAGCGACCTTTGGTGCGAGTAGGGACAAGGTGTCTGGTGGTAGAGAAAAGAATAATCAGGAGAAAATAAAAATGAGGATGAAATGGACGTTACCCACTGTCATAGCCTTGTTGGTTCTGGCGATGGGAATCCTGCTGGGCCAGGGAATGGGCCAGGCGCAAACACCGACGGCCGACCTGGTAGCCACCAAGTCGGTGGAGCCATCGCTGGTCGCCCCTGGCGAGACAGTCATCTACACCGTGGAGCTCAGCAACACCACCGGCGTGACCCTGGAGATTTCGTCGCTGGTAGACACATTGGCCGATGGCTTTGAGTATGTCAGCCTGGCACCAGGCAGCGAGTGGGGCACTGAGCCATGGGACCGCATCCCGCCCCAGATCCAATGGGCCGGGCCGATCCCTGTGCCTATGTCAGACACTCTGACTGTGCGCTATTACGTGCACGTGCGAAATGATGTACCGCTCAGCCCTTCGCCGTACATGAACACGGTCGTGGCCACGGTGGGTGGCCAGAGCTACACGGCGCAGACAGGTCTGCTGGTGGTCAAGGGAGAAGTGACGGCGGACAAGACGGTCACTCCCAACCGGGTAAAACCAGGTGAAACGGTCACTTATACGGTTACCTTTAACAACAACGGCTACGTGCCGGTACCCCTGGCAGTCGTGACCGACATATTGCCGGCCGACGTCACCTTTGTCGCCATGACCGCCAACAGCGATGTTTCTACCCCGCCCATCGGCGTCAGCGGCACGATCACCTGGCCCGGCCCGATGACCATCCCCTCCCACGCCGGCTTTGTGGTCGAATACCAGGCAGCCATGCCGGTCACCAGCGACACACTAGCCCTGCAGAACGAGGCCTGGGGTCAGTTGGGGGATGGCACCATCGTCGGCCCGGCCGGCGCCGAGGTCGTGGTCGCCACCAGCAACCCAATGACCGTCGCCTTGCCGCTGATCTTCCGCGACTGGGCACCGCCGGCCTTTACCGTGGCCAAGACCGCCGATCCAACGACAGCCTATGCCCAGACACCTGGGGCACTCATCAGCTACATGGTAGTCTTTGCCAACGAAGGCACGGTTCCCGGCGTGCTGTCCACCATCTACGATACACTGCCGGTGGGTTTTACCTTCGTACAGATGCTGCCCGGCAGCGACATTACCACTGCGCCAAGCGGCACCAGTGGCCAGATCATCTGGAATGGGCCCTTTACCGTGAACGGTCGCTCGTCGTTGACACTGCTTTACCAGGTGCAGGCCAGCAGCACAGCCGGCACCTATACCAACAGCGCTTCGGCCACCGCTACGGTGGGTAGACCACCCTCCGGTCCGGCCAGTGCCACTGTTAAACTCGAGGAGCCGTTCCTGTTGAGCGAAGATTTTGAATCTCCCGACCCCTACTGGCAGCCATTTCTCAACTATTGGCGACTGAACGACAAACAATGGCACTACAAACCCGAAGGCAGCGAGGATGGCTCAACGGCCCTGGGGCACACCTTCTGGCTTGGGGTTTCAGACCCACTGGATGGCGCCCACGATGCCCTGTACATGTACGAAAACCCAGAGGCCGATAACTGGACCGACTATTCTTACCGGGTCCGGGCGGTATTGTTCTCTGATGATGGAAGCAACAGAGGCCAGTTCGGCATATGGTTCCGTGGCCGGCATGAGCCTTCGAACCTGGCTGGGAGGTGGGTCACCGGCTACTACTTTACCGTCAGACCTCCCACCAAGGGAGCCTATTTGATGCAATTGCGCACCGACGACGAGTGTGGCGATGATTGCGAATATAACTATCACTTTAGCAACCCGCTCCTGCTGAAATCGCGGAACAAGGCGGAACTGCTCAGTCTGGGTGTCAGCATTGAGTGGGGGGAGTGGGTCTGGTTGCGAGTGGATGTGGAAGGACCGCGAATCCGATGCTATGTCGACGACATCCTCGTCTTTGACTACTATGATAACGTGGGCACCACCTTTACCGAGGGCACTGTGGGCTTTGTTGTCTATATCGCAGGCGACGCGCGCTACGACCATGTCATCGTAGAACCTCTTGACTAATGTCCAAGCACTGGCGCGAGCCCATTGGCCCAATGATCTGTGTCCCCAAGACAACGAATTTCAAAGCGGTATGGTAGAAGGTGCTGGACACTGGTAGCCCTTGTTTGCACAGAGCACCTGTGCGCGGTGGGTGCAGATAGCAGTGTTCAGCACCTTACAAACAAAGCATACCCGAGTCGGTAACTTGTTGACAGTGAGAATGCCATTGAAACGGCCGCTGCCCGACAGCGCACCTCAATTGTTACCACGATCGATGGTGTGATGGCAGCAAGAGACGGGGATGGATAACTGTTCATTTTTCAAAGGTCGTGTTGGCGCATGCTTCATGGCCCTGTTTCTGCTCGCATACCTAACTTCGGGTATCTATACTGAGCTGCGCCTGATCGAAAGAAAGCCCCTGCCGCGGAGCTTACTGCGGGATTTCACTCACTACCAACGGGCCTACGAGGCGGCCGTTGCCGGTCTGGATCCCTATAGCATTCGCGAAATCGGACCAGGGTTTCTATATCCGCCTCCCGCCTTGCTGCTGGTCGCGCCCTTTGCCCACATTCCCGATCGTCTCGTACAAGCTGTTGTCTATGACTTGACCAACGTCACACTGTCGATCATAATGACCTGGGGCGTCGCCCGGTTCTATGGCTACACGATCCGTCAAGTGTGGTTTTGGTTACCCCTGGTTCTGGGATTTGCCCCTTTTCTGGAGTTGCTGCATATCGGCCAGATCAACACCATTGTCCAGTTCGGGATATTCGTACTGTTCTTTTTCGAGACAACCTGGCCCGTAATTGCTGGCATTGGGCTGGGCCTGGCATCCCTCATCAAAGTGACGCCTCTGCTCTTTGTGGGATACTTGCTGGTGAATAAGCGCCTCAAAGTACTGGCCGCGGCCTTGGTCACAGCCGTGGCTGTTTCTGCTCTGGCACTTTGGCGCTATGGTGCCGAGCCCTTTGTTACCTACATTGACGTCTTTCGCAACCTCTTGAACGAATTTCCTCTGGGTGGCAACTCCCAGTCGTTGGCTGCCAAGCTAGCATTCAATGCATCGAGGTTCGCAGCCTCTGCTACGTTCCTGCCGCCGATTCTGGAGTCGGCCGTTAGTAACCTGGCTTCATTTTTCATGTCCAATGTGGCAGGTGTCCAGAGGACCATCACCGCTTATATTGCAGCTGTCTTGCTCATCAGTGGGGGCATCACATTGCGGGTTCGGCAACGCGAACCTTTCTTTCTGATCACCAGCTTGAGCATGACGCTGTCGCCAAACATAATGTGGTATCATCACTATGTGTTTTTGCTCCTACCGGTCCTCGTCTGGATGGGGTGGAGGCACCTCCAAGGGCGAGTACTGGTCTGGTGCCTAGGAGGGCTGCTGCTTATTCAGATCGACCGCGTCCACTTGACCTACGGATTGCTCATTCAACTTTGGGGCCATGTGTCGATGTGGTTGATCTTGTACTGGCAGATCAAGCAATGGTCTGTCAGTTTTCGGAAACGCGCTATCCTCTCAGAAACCCAGGTTTGAGCAGGCACTGCCTGTTGTCATGCATGCCAGGATAGGGCGACGGGACTCGTAGCTGAAGGAATAACCGAAAGGATGGGTAACTACGCGGTCGCGGCAGCGGCGTCCCCGTAGGGGGACGACCGGCTGTAAGCCCATCAGCGGCGATTTCAATCGCTATGGTAGGTAATTACAAGGATGGGGCTCCCACATGAAAGCGGTATTCTCACACGAGCGATTAGGCTGGCTGCTGCTGGCGGTCGCCTTTCTCATCGGCTGCTTCACATTATATGTCAATTCTTTTGCCGATGAAGCGGATAACCTCGTCGTTGGGCTTTTACTGACCCGCGGTTCTGTGCTCTATCGCGACATTTTCTCTCACCATTTCCCCTTTCCCTATTACTGGTCAGCGGCGATGATCAGCCTGTTTGGAAAGTCCATCTTTGGCCTGCGCTTGTCTGTCTGGGTGTTTCAGATCCTGGCATTTGGGATTGCGTTGTGGCTGAGTGACCTTCCGCTCTCCTGCGGTCTGGCAGCTCTCGTTTGGAGTATCATCCGGCATATCTACCGGGGCAATATGGTGCTCTATAGCATGTTTTCTGGGCCGGCTCTTGTCGTCGTGTTCGCAATCGCCTTGTCCGTTGCCATGCATCGGGTTCATTTCACCTGGAAGCATATCGTGGCAGTTGGCGTGTTTTCCATCGTTTCTATCCTGTCAGATCCGCTCGCTGTCTATCCGATCGCAATAGCACTCCTCTATCTGCTGGTCACAAAACCCAAAAACGGCATGGTTGCATCCATGGTGATCGGTGCCGGATTGCTAAGTTACGCTGCAGCCTTGCTGGCATCAGGAACTCTCCAGAATTTTGTGGACGATGCACTGTTGTTCAACACTCAGATCTATGCCAAGTACACAAACGCCAATCCAGTTCGCATCAAAGCACTCCTGGAAATGGCCATTAAAGGGCTCGGGATCGCAGATCCGAGCTGGATGAACTTGGATCCTTTCAAGGCAATCACCTACACATACACCGATTTCGACCGGTGGATATTCACCGGCTTCCTTTTCCGATTCGCCCTTATCCTGGGCACCGTCTTCCTTACACTGCAAAAAGATTTCCGCGCTGCCAGCTTTTTGTACCTTTTTGCGTGCGGCACCCTGGTCATCAAAGAATGGGGATTCCGCGCCACCGGCTTTATCTTGATTGCCCTGATCGGCATTTCTGCTATCATCACCAGGGAGTGGTGGCGAGAAAGCAAGGATAAGCGCAAGTATATTCAGATAACGAGCGGTGTCGTGGTGGGGCTGATGGTGCTTTGGTTAGGTCTACGGGTGCTGACCTATACATTCGTCCAGCAGCCTCACGAGCTTGCCTACGAGATCAACTTTGGCCACTTTGAATCCCAAGCTGCAGCGATCAAAAAGATGACCTGTAATCAGCCGAATGTCTCGCTAGCATTTTACCCCAAGGGTGTATACTATTTCTGGTTCACGGATTTGAAGCCGGTCTCCAAGTATCTCTTTATGTATCCATGGGTGGCCGAAATTGGGTTGAGCGATGTTCTGGATGCTTTGCAAGAGGAGGATATACTATCAATTGTGATTATCCGTGATCGGGCTGTTTGGGGCCAAAGCACCGAGGATTATCTCAAACCTCTTTCTGATTACCTACAGCAAGCATACGTGCCTTTCGCCGAAGATGGGTTTCTATCACCCAGTTTGGCAAGCCTTTGCCCGCCATGACGGTGGGCATTTGTGAGAAGCAGGTATCCTTTCAATGAACAAGAGGCAGAGTTGATGCACCAAGCTCGACAAGCCATAAAAATGACCTGTTACGATACATATCGGGCTGGACAAGATCGCAGAACTTTGAAAGATATCAGTGCGGTGTCTCTAGTGGAGGCCGGATCCAGGCCGTAGCCGAGAAAGATTAAAGGATGGAGCAAGCAGGTCTCCCATTGGGCGAAAAACAGATGACAAAGGACGGAGGAGGCAGCGATCCCTCTGTCCTGCGTCTTTCGTCGTTCGCCAGTTGGATAGTGGTCGCCCTGCTCACAGCCCTGGGGGTGGGGTTGCGGCTGGCCTATCTGCGGCAGGTGCCGCCCTTCCTGGACGAATACTCCTCCATGTTGACCGGGATGAGCATCCTGCGCACGGGCGGCATCCCCCGCTTGCCGTCGGGAGTGCTCTATCCCAGCGGTTCGCTGTTTTCGTACCTGGAGGCGGCCTTTATCGGCCTGTTCGGCTTTAGCGACACGGTCGCCCGCCTGCCAAGCCTGCTGGTCAGCGGGCTGACGCTGCCGGTGCTGTATCTCGTGGCCCGGCGGATGCTCAACCGGCGGGTCGCCCTGCTGAGCGTGGCCCTGCTGGCCCTGTCGCCGGAAGCGGTGGTGTGGGGCGGCCGGGCGCGGATGTATTCCCTCCTGCAATTCCTGGTTCTTCTGACGGTCTATTTCTTCTACTATGGCGTGCTGAAGGCCGGCAGGGCGGGTAGGGATGCCCGGGCTCCAGAGGCTCCGACCTGGCCGTGGGTTGCCTGCTTTCTGGCTGCAATCTTTGCTCAGGATGAGGCGATCCTGCTCCTGCCGATTTTGTGGCTGGCCGCCTGCGTTGTCCGGGGTCCTCGCTGGTTCCTACGACCCCAGGTGCTCTTGGGGCAGGTCTTGCTGCCGACGGTGGGAGCGGGCATTCGCTACGGCCTCAATCAGATCCGGGTGCCGGGCCAGGTCTATGCCCTGACACACGATGCCTTCTTCCGTTTCCCCCCAGCCCTGGCCCACGGCCTGACCAAGATCGCCCCCTTTTTTACCGCTCCCTGGGCCTGGCCGGTCGCCCTCTTTTTCGTCGCCACCCTTGTTTTTCTGGGAAAAGGGATTAGGGAAAAGGGACAAGAGAACACGCAACACACAACATGTTTCCTGGCTTACATCTTTCTAGCCCTCGCCGCCACGATGGTGCTGGTGATCAACACCCCCTGGCAGGGCGACCGTTACCTGTTCATGGTGCTGCCCCAATTCCTGATGGTGGGGGCGTGGGGATTCGATCGGCTGGTGGCAATGCTGGCCCGGCGCCGGCCGGTGTTGAGGAACGAATGGACCACTGTGGCGCTGGTCGCTGCCGTGGCCCTGGCTGCCCTGCCGGGTGGGCTTTCGGCCCTGCGCCGTTATGAGCCGGATTACAGCTCCGCTTACCGCTGGGTGGCGACCCAATTATCTGCCAACGACCTGGTGGCGACAGTGCGCCCGGCGCCGGCTGCCGTCTACCTGGGGCGCTGTGACTTTTTGGTGGCCGAGGACAAATATCAAGAGTTCGTCTGGCAGCTGAACGGCGTGTGGGTAGATCGTTGGGCAGGGGCCCAAGTTCTCACCACACCAGAGGCGTTCCGCGACGAGGCCTTGGAGAGTAACCGGCGAGTATGGCTGGTAGTAGATGAGGATCGCTTTGAATCGGTGGCCTTTTCGCCAGAGATGGTAACCTTGATCTTGCAGCAAATGGATCTGGTCTGGCACCAGGGGGGGGTGCTGGTCTTCCAGGGGCAAGGCTATCACCCGCCGCCAGAGATGACCGTGCGCCGCAGCCTGGATGCCAACTTTGCCGGGCAACTGCGGCTGACCGGCTATGCCCTCAGCACCGATTGCCCTGAACCGGGTCAGAAAGTCCTGCTTCAGCTTTTCTGGCAGGCGGTGCAGCCGGAGCGGAACTATACCGTGTTCGTGCACGTCGTCGGCGCCGATGGCCAGGGCCTGACCCAGGTGGATGGCCGGCCGTTCCTGGGGCTGTATGGCATGACCACTCACTGGCCCCGCGACCGGGCCGTGACCGACGAACGGGCGCTGACCCTGCCCGCCGACACACTACCAGGCCGCTACCGCCTGGAGGTAGGGTTGTACGACGCCGACGACCCAGAAGCCGAGCCGTTGCCGCTTCTGGACGCCCAAGGCCTTGAGGCTGGCCGCAGCTTGACCCTCGACTATCTCGCAGTGAGCCTGCCCCCGACGCCGGAGCCCTCCCGACAGGTACCCGCAGGCAACCTGGGCGGCAAGGTACGACTGGTCGGCTATGACCTGCCCCAGACCGAGGTCGCCGCCGGAGCAACCCTGCCGCTGACGCTGACCTGGGAAGTTCTGGCCGCTTTCGATGCAGATTATACCGTGTTCGTCCACCTGCCCGGCCCCGACGGTCGGCCCCTGGCCCAGGCCGATGGCCCGCCGCTGGGTGGCGCTTACCCCACCCGCTTCTGGGACGTGGGGGAGCGTCTGGCCGACCCCCACTCGATAGACGTGCCTCTCAACATACTGCCGGGTGAGTATGAGCTGCGCGTCGGGTTCTATCTGCTGGCGACAGGAGAGCGGCTGCCGCTGCTGGACGCGGATGGCCGGGTGGTGGGCGATAGCATCCCCTTGGGCGTAGTGCAGGTAACGGCGCAATAAAAAGCAAGAAAGAAATGGGAAAATATAGTAATAGCAAGTACCGATTGAGGGATGCAGGGCTTTCCCTCTTGCTCTTTCTTATCGCCCTGATCCCCCGCGTGGTAACCTTTGCCCCGATGGGCAACCCTGACGAGCTAGGCTGGCTAGATCACTCGCTTGCCTTCTACGATGCACTAGGCCGGGGTGATTGGGCAGCCACATTCCAGGACTTTCATCCAGGTGTAACGCCAATGTGGGGCTTTGGAGCAATTCTGTGTATCCGCTATGGTCTGAAGCAACTCCTGGCCTGGCGAGCTGCCGATACCCTGCCCCTGGCCGACTTGGCCTATACCGCTGCCCTCTTTACTGCTTTGCTTTCGACCATTACCACCCTGGCCGTGTACCGGCTAGTTCAACGGTTGGCTGGCCGGGAAGTGGGGCTGTACACAGCACTGCTGGTAGCCTTGGAGCCTTGCTACCTGGCCTTCACTCATAGCATCCATGTGGACCTCACCTATGCCAGCCTGTTGCTCGTAGCAGCACTGCTGTGGCTCAACTTTCTGCACAAGCACCGATGTTCCTACCTGGTAGGCAGCAGTATTGTTGGGGGCATGGCTTTCCTCTCCCGCACGGCAGCGTTGTACCTGCTCCCCTTCAGCCTACTGGCAGCGGGGATCTACTTTCTGGCCGATAACGGCCTTCCCCTGCGCCAGGGATGGAAACAGTGGCTTAGGCGCACGGCGTTGGCCTGGCTGGCCTGGCTGGGCCTGGGGGCGCTGACCATCCTGGCCCTGTGGCCTGCGCTGTGGACGATACCAGGAGAGCTGATCTCCAAGCTGGTTAGCAATACTATTCGTGCTACAACAGCCCCGCATCGCTGGCCAGCTTTTTTCCTGGGTCAGGTCATCACCACCGATCCAGGTCCCTTGTATTATCCCCTGGTCCTTATCTTCCGGCTGCGCCCCCTAACCCTGCTGTTGGTCGTCCTCAACCCCTTGTTGCTAGGCCTGACTTGGCGGCACCTCTCGCCTCAACGACGAGCCGCCTGGTTTTTGGGGCTGAGCTATGTGCTGTTCTACCTGACCCAGATAACGTTGGGGGCACACAAGCTAGAGCGGTACCTGCTACCCGTCATACCAGCGTTGGCGACGCTGGCCGGCGTGAGCCTGGCCGTCGTCGCCCGCTGGGCCGCCAACCTGATCGCCTGCCACCGGCATCGGCCCAAGGTGGAGCTCCTGCGCCCGGCTGTGATCGTCGCGGCGATCGTGCTGGGCGCCATCCCCTGGCTGCGACTGGCGCCGTACTATGGCGCCTACTTTAATCCGCTGCTGGGGGGCGGGCCACGGGCGGCGCAGTTGTTCACCGTAGGCAGCGGCGGTGCGCCCGACAAGGTGGCCGATTATCTCAACGCCAAACCCGGCGCAGAGGACCTGCGGGTCTTGAGTTTTTACCCAACCGTGTTTCAGGCCTACTTCAAAGGCCACACCCAGGCGCCAGGATGGGGAAGTTGGGGAGGGCTCCCCGTAGAGGCCGATTACATAGTCGTCACCCTGGGGCAGGTGCAGCGGGATATCTACCCGCTCGTGCTGGACTTTTTCCTGCCCCGCCAGCCAGAGTATACGGTGCACATCAACGACCTGGACTATGCCTGGGTATACCGGGTGCCGCGCCAGAAGCTGGAGGAAGCTCCTCCCATCCAACACCCACTGGACGCCAATTTTGAGCATCGCGTGCATCTGGTTGGCTACGACCTGGGCCAGGCCGGGAAAAGGCTACACCTGACCCTCTACTGGAGCCTGATCGTCTCAATACATCATGACTTGAGGGTCACAATCCGGCTGGCCGACGGAGCCGGGCGCGTGGTTGCCGCCTGGACCGAACCCCCCTGGTCAGGAGATGTGGCTGTCCTCTCCTGGCCGGGCGGCCACGCCGTGCGCGACGAACACACCCTGCCCCTGCCCGCCGGCCTGCCGCCGGGCGACTATACGCTCATCGTTTCCCTGAAGGAGCAGGACGACGGGCAGGAACAGCTGCTCAAGCTGGAGGAAAATGGGAGCACAGAGGCAATCCTGGGGACTGTGGCTATCGGATCGCCCTGAGTCTGCCGTGTGCCAATGCCGTCAGACAGGGCACCCACCAGCTTGAGCGAACGCCACAGCCGCCAGGCAGCCACATCGGAGCAGTAGATTTGACGAACCTCTTTCCTTCTGGTACACTAGCGTTGCTATGAGTACAAACTATATGCGACTCGGAACTGTAGTGGTCCTGCTGCTCCTCTGCCTGGGGTTGAGCGGCTGTCACCTCCGCCCTTTGCTCTACAACGTCTCGGTCTCGCCCGCCGTCATCTCGCCCAACGCCGACGGCACCGACGACGCCACCAACATCACCTACACCCTATCCCGCAACGCCACCGTCTCTATCTACTTCGAGAGCGCCGACGGCAAACGCTTCTACTTCCGCGAAGAGCGGTCCCGATCTTCGCGGAAGTATCGCGTCCAGTGGGGAGGCACCATTAACCAGCCCTACTGGCTGCAGAACGAGTATGGCCGGCAACTGGTGAAAAGCTGGGTGTTGCCCGATGGAGTCTATACCTGGGTGATCGAAGCCCGGGGTGATGACGGTCAGATAGAGCGCGTTGAGGGTCAGATCACGCTCCAGGGCGGCGACACAACCGTGCCGGAATTGCGCAAATTCGGCGTCACGCTCCCGGTGTTCACCCCAAACCAGGACGGCCTGGCCGACCGCACAGGGGTGTCCTACTATCTCAACAAAGATGTGGACAGCGTTCTGGTCTATCTCTACGACCCGCAGAAACCTGACATCCATTACCCGCTGGAGGAGCAACAGCGATCAACCCAAACCGGCCAGGCCGGTTACCACTATTACGATTACGACGGCGGTGTAGACCGGGGTGCCAACCCACCCCCTGACGGCACCTACATCGTCGTGGGCGAGGCCCGAGACCTGGTGGGCCACCACGTCGTGGTCAGCGATACCCTGACCATCGAGAATGGGGGTAAGCCGCGTGCCCTGGTGGTCAACGGCACGATCTATTGGAGCGATGCCCTCCGTAGCCTGGAGGGCACCGAGCTCTACCTGCCGTTGGGGGCGACCCTTTGCTTTACCACGTATATCGAAAACTATGGCAAGGTGCCGATCCGCACCTCCGGGCCACCGTCGGGGACCTATTACCGCAGCAACCAGAACTATAACACGCTGGCCGTCGAGATGGGGGACGATAGCTTTTATGAACAACCGGGGGCGTGGCGGTTTGGGATTCGGTTCGACACCTCCGAGCTGGACTTTCCCTATCGCTGGGCGGTGGGCAAGCCCGATGAGCTGCGCTGCGAGGTCATCGAAGGTTATGAGCAATGCTTCCTGGATGCCCACAAACGCGGCACCGTCACCGGCTGCATTGAGCTGGTCGGCCCCTTCCCCCGCAACCAGATCTACGCCTGGGGGGCGCTGATCCACCAGTGGGTAGGCATCAGCGCGCAGAACAATTATGTGGACCGGGTGCTCATCCACATCGGCGAGCCATGATCTGGAAAGTGGGGATTGAGAGCCCAGAGTCGAAAGCCCAACTTTCCTCCAATGGACTTGGCCATCGTCACCGTCAGTTACAACACCCGCCGGCTGCTGGCAGAATGCCTGGAGTCGGCCCTGGCCGGCCTGGAACGGTCAGGGCTGAAGGGCGCCGTGTGGGTGGTGGATAACGCCTCATCTGACGGCAGCGCCGCGATGGTGCGGGAACTGTTTCCCGCTGTGCATCTCATCGCCAACGAGCACAACGCCGGGTTTGCCGCCGGCAACAACCTGGCGATCCAGGCGATGGGCCTGGGTCGAGAAGAGTCCCCCCGCCACATCCTGTTCCTGAACCCTGATACACGCGTGCTGGGCGATGCCCTGGGGATCATGGTCCGCTTTCTGGACGCAGCACCCCATGCCGGCGCCGCCGGCGCCCGGCTGATCCACAGCGACGGCAGCTTTCAACACTCGGCGTTCTCCTTTCCCGGCCTATGGCAGATCTTTTTCGATTTCTTTCCCCTCCACCCTCGGCTGCTTGATTCACGGCTCAACGGGCGCTATGCGCGGCGATTGTACGACGCAGGACAGCCCTTTCCCGTGGACCATCCGCTAGGGGCAGCCCTCATGGTCCGCGCTCAAGTGCTGGCTCAGGTAGGGGGTTTTGACGAGCGTTTCTTTATGTATTGCGAAGAGATTGACCTTTGCCGGCGTATCAAGGCCGCCGGCTGGGCGATCTATTGCCTGCCCCAGGCAGAAATTGTCCACCACGTGGCCCAGAGCACCCGCCAGTTCCGCAACCAGATGTTCGTGGCCCTGTGGCGCAGCCGCTTTCTGATGTTTGAGAAGCATCACAGCGCCGCTTTTCGCCGGGCAGCGCGGTGGCTGGTGCGGTTGGGGCTATGGGCCGAGGCCCGCCGGGTGCAGACAGCCCACCGGCGGGGAGAACTAGAGACCGCAGAGGTAGAGGCTCGATTGGCGGCCTACCGCGAGATAGCAACACTATGACCACCCGGCTGGCAGCCATCGTCCTCACCAAAAACGAGGAGCGCCACATCGGCGCTTGCCTGGACAGCCTGGCCTGGGCCGACGAGCGGTTGGTATTCGACGCATACAGCACCGACCGCACCGTCGAAATCGCCCAGAAGCACGGAGCGCGGGTGGTGCAGCGAGCCTTCGATAACTTTGCTGCTCAGCGGAATGCGGCGCTTCAGGCGGTAGATGCCGAATGGGTCCTGTTCGTAGACGCCGACGAGCGGGTCACGCCGGCCCTGGCCCACGAGGTGCGCCAGGCGATCGCCGGCAATGGCGAGGGCGGACAGGCAGGATGGTGGGTCCCCCGGCACAACTATATGATCGGACACCGAATGCGCGGCGGAGGCTGGTCCCCCGACTATCAGTTGCGGCTGCTGCGGCGGGGGCGAGCACGCTACGATCCGGCCCGCCCGGTCCACGAGACCGTGCTCCTGGATGGGGAAGCCGGCTACCTGGAAAACGCCCTGATCCACTACAACTATGACTCGGTCGCCCAGTTCCTGAGCAAAATGATGCGCTATACCGAGCTGGAGGCCCAAATCCTCCACAGTCAAGGGGTTCGGCCGCGGCCCTGGACCTACGTCACGATGCCACTACGGGAATTCTGGCGACGATTTATCAGGCTGGGGGGATACCGCGATCACCTGTACGGGTTGCTGTTCTGTGGCCTGATGGCCTGGTACACTTTGATCACCTACCTGCGGCTGCGAAAACAGCGTTATTAGATTTACGCCAGCTCCAAGATGTGTTGCAGTCCTCGATCAATATAGTCGGCGATGGTGTTGGCACAGGCCCGGTATGCCTCAATGCTATCGCCATACGGATCAACGATATCCTTGCGTTTGCCAACCATTTCGCTAAGGCGATGGACCTTCCACGCATATTGGGGCCAGGTGTTGCCGATCATCTGCTCATGCTCTCGGCTCATCACCAGAATCAGATCCGCTTCGGCCACGTCATCGGCAGTGACGGTATGGGCTACGTGTCCTGTTATGTCAATTCCACGCTCGGCCATGACAGCAATGGCATTCTCACTAGCAGGGCAACCATCCATTGCCCACACACCGGCACACCGCACCTGGTAGCGATCCTCCAACCCTCTTTGGGCCAGCCGTTGGCGTAGCAAGCCGGCAGCCATAGGCGAGCGGCACAGATTGCCGGTACACACAAACAGAATCACGCTCATGCCGGTCTCTCCTCATTACCTGAAGTGGGCCTTCTTGGTCAAGCGATCACACAATCCGATGGGGTTACGGTCGTAGGATAACTGCCAGCAGTTGTCCTACAAAAGGGCCGGGACCTGACGGCCCCGGCCCTGACCCGACGGTCGGTTACGCCAATTCTGGCTGGAGCAGGCCATAGTCGCCGTCTTTGCGGCGATAGAGGACGTTGATCTGACCCTCATCAGCATTAAAGAACACAAAAAAGTCGTGGCCCAGCAGTTCCATCTGCTCGATCGCCTCCTCGGCGTGCATGGGGGTCATGGGGAAGCGCTTGGTCCGCACAATGGTGTGCGTCTCTTCCTCAACCTCTTCTTCCACCTCGATCGGCAGGGGTTCAGCGGTGACCCCCGCCCCTCGCCAGCGGTTCTTGCGCTTGCCCTTGTAACGGGCGATCTGGCGATACATCTTGTCCAGAACGGTATCAATAGCCGAGAACATGTCATCCGACCGCTCTTCTGCCCGCAAAATAGTGCCGTTGGAACGGACGGTCACCTGGCACACCTGCCGATCCTGAGCTGCCTTGGTCCCCTCAACAGATAGCTCAACCCACGCCTCGGTAATAGTCGGCAGGTAGCGGTCGAGTTTGTTGACCTTTTTCTGCACATAGTCGCGCAACCGGTCTGTTACTTCGAAATTTTTGCCTTTGATAGTCAGCTCCATTTTCCACTCTCCTTATCTGAATTGATACAATCGGCTGGTTCCTTACCTGGCGCGGGCCAGGGTATAGGCCCAGACCGACGACACACCGCCATCCTTCAGGGCACTACACGCGGCTTCTAGCGTAGACCCGGTGGTGCACACGTCGTCAACCAGCAGCACCCGTTGGCCCCGCAGTCCCTCGCCGACACAGCGGAAGGCGTCGCGCACATTTACCCGCCGCTCGTCAGCACTCAACCCCACCTGGGGAGCTGTAGCCCTGACGCGGATCAAGGCGTTTTCCACCACCGGTCGCCGGAGATACGCCCCCAATACCCGGGCCAGGAGGGCCGCCTGGTTGTAGCCGCGTTCCCGCTGGCGAGAGGCGTGAAGCGGCACCGGCACAATGGCATCCATGTCGTAACCGGGTGGACCCAGCTCCTGCCAGCGGTCGCCCATCAATTTGCCCAACGGCGCGGCCAGGCTGCGGACATCTTCATACTTGAGCTGATGGATCGCCTCGCGCAGAGGGCCGCTGTGGAACGCACAGGCGCGCAGCCCATCAAGCTGGAAGGGGGTCTGCTGACAGCGATCACAGACAGGCATCTCTCCCTGGGGCGCAGCCAGGCCGGGAGAGAGCACCTCACCCACCGGCCAACCACAACGGGGGCACACCGGCAGGCAGATAGCCTCGATCTCGTTCAGACAAGCGGTACACAACCAGGCTCCCAGGCGATGGCAGGCCACACAGCGGGGTGGAAACAAGAGGTCCAGAATCGCGTCTCCAACCCCCTTGAGCCACCGACGGCTGGAAGGGGCAGGCTGTTCCGAACCGTTCTTTCTGATCACAATCTCCAGGCTCGGGCGTGTGACCAATAGCTGCCGCAGCGGATCGATCCAACGCCCGCAGGGCAAAAACTTGGCGCCAGGTGACTGCTGACAAAGTGCCGGGATTGCACCGCCGAGGCGCAGAGGACGCAGAATGAAAATCTCCGCGTTCCTGCCGACCCTGCGGTTAAAACACGGCGTTTTCAGCTTTCTCCTAAAAGGCACTAAAGATGGGCGAGTCTTTCAGGATCAAGGCAGCAGGCCCCAGGATGATGATCAAGATGGTAGGGAAGATCAGGAATGTCATCGGCAGCAGCATCTTGATCGGGGCCTGATGCGCCTTCTCCTCAGCCCTCTGCCGGCGCTTGATGCGCATCTGTTCCGATTGAATGCGCAGGACCTTGGCAATGCTGATGCCCAGCTGATCGGCCTGGATCAAGGCGGCCACAAAGCTGGTGACATCTGGTACGTCCATGCGATCGGCCATGTCCCGCAGCGCATCGCGGCGGGACTTGCCCACCCGCAATTCTGTCAACATCCGTTGGAAGCCACGGCTGATCTCGTTGTCCCATTTATCTGCCACCCGCTGCATGGCCCCGTCAAAGGGCAGGCCTGCTTCGACACTGATGGTAAGCAGGTCCAGAGCATCAGGCAGGGTCTTGATGATCTCGTCCTTGCGCCGCCGGATGCGGCTACCCAGCCATATAGTAGGCAAAAAGTAGCCCAACATGGCAACGACGGCCAGGAAGAGCAGCCTCTTGATCGGCTCGGTCTTGAGCAACAGGGTCAAAAAGAAGACCAGGGCCGCCAGCAGCAGAGCAACTAGCCCCCGAATTCCCAGGAACTCGGCAGCGCTCCAGTTGTTGGGGTTGCCGGCCAGCTCTAGTTTATGCCGAGTTGCCTCCAGAGTGCGCTGCGGTGTGAAACGGGCCATAAACTGGGCGCTGGCCTGGACCATCGGCACCAGGACCCGTTGGCTAAACGGCTGTGACAGCTCGATCTCTTCCAGCGTGAGGGGGCGCCCACCATATTCGACCAACCGCGCTTCGACCTCGTCGGCAGGCCGAGGTGCGGCAATGCCGGCGATGATCAGCAAAATGGCCAGAAAGGCCAAAACGGGCACGATAATGATGAGCATAGGCGGCATAAGCTCTCTCCTTTTGTCCCTTCCCACAGCCTACTACACAGAGTTGTACCTAGACCTCGATATTCACAATCTTGCGAATGATCATAAAGCCGGCAAAGATCATCACCGCCGCTACGCCAAGCATGATCAGGCCACAGGGGTCTCGGAACATGCGCCCCATATAGGTGCGGTTGATCAGGTACAGGATCAGGCCCAGCGCCACCGGCAGGCCGGTCAGGATGTAGCCGGAGATCATCTGTTGGGCGGTGAGGACCCGGATCTCGCCTTTGATGCGCACCCGTTCCCGGATGGTGTGGCCGATGGTGTCCAGAATCTCGGCCAGGTTCCCTCCCACCTTGCCCTGGATGTTGACGGCAGTGATCAGCAGGTCCAGGTCGTCGCTGGGAACGCGGCGCAACATATTGTTCAGCGCCTCTTCGTAGTGCAGGCCCAGGCCGATCTCCTGGGTGACGCGGTGGAACTCGGCAGCAATGGGATTGGGCAACTGCTCGGCGGCCGTTTTCATAGACTGCACGATGGAAAAGCCGGAGCGCAGGGAATTGGCCAACAAGGTGATAGTATCGCCTAGCTGGTCGTTAAAGGCGTTGAGCCGGCGTCTCTTACGAAAGGCGATATAGAAGCGCGGCACAAAAAAGCCAACGATGCCGAACAACAGCCCCACCAGCGGCGAGCCAAAGAGCAGTCGCCCCAACAGGAAAAAGAGCATCACCGACAGGAGGTTCAGCACCATGAATTCGGCCACCCGCAATTTCAGGTCGGCACGGGCCAGCTCAGTCTGGAGATTGGCGGCAAAACCGCGCCTGGTGACCATATCCTCCAGGCCGTCCATCGCCGAACGGCGCTTCCGCCGCTTGGACTCCCCCTCCCCTTCTTTCCGGCTGCCATAGCGGTCCAGCCGCTCCTCAATGGTTTCCTCGCGGGCTCGTCCCGCCTGGCTCAACCCCACGAAGAGCAAGAATACGGCCAGGGCAGCTACCAAAGCTATTACCAGCGGGTTCATACAGATCTGCAAGGATCCCATTCCGATCTCCTTCCAGCGGAAGCCAGAAGCTGGAAGTCAGAGGCTGAACGTTGGACCTCCAGCCCCTGACTTCAACTTCCAATCTCCAATCAAAAGCGACGCCCCATCCCAAAGATGGTCGGCGGCAGATGGATATTGGCAGCCTCGATGATCTCCATGAACTTGGGGCGGATGCCTGTCGGCTTGAGCCGGCCGATCACTTTGCCCGCCTCGATCCCCTGTTGTTCAAACTTGAACAGGTCTTGCATGACGATAACGTCACCTTCCATGCCCTGTACCTCGGTGATGGCCACGATCTTGCGCGATCCGTCGCGCATACGCTCCTGGTGCACCACCAGGTGGAGGGCAGAAGCGATCTGCTCCCGGATAGCCCGTAGCGGCAGGTCCATACCGGCCATCAGCACCATCGTTTCCAGACGGGACAGGGTATCGCGTGGGCTGTTGGAGTGGGCAGTGGTCATACTCCCATCGTGACCGGTGTTCATGGCCTGAAGCATGTCCAGGGCCTCCGCGCCACGGCACTCGCCGACGATGATCCGGTCGGGCCTCATCCGCAAGCTGTTGATCACGAGCTGCCGCATGGTGATCTCGCCCCTGCCCTCGACGTTGGCCGGCCGGGTTTCCAGCGTCAAGACGTGATCCTGCTGGAGCTGGAGCTCGGCGGCGTTCTCTATGGTGATAATTCGCTCATCGTTGGGGATAAAGGCCGAAAAGACGTTGAGGGTCGTCGTCTTGCCCGAACCGGTGCCGCCCGAGATGACTATGTTCAGCCTGGCCTGAACGCAGGCCTTGATAAACTCCAGGGCCTCGGGGGTGATCGAGCCAAACTCCACCAGGCTCTGGGCGGTGATCGGGATGCGGGCAAACTTGCGGATGGTAAGGATCGGACCGATGAGCGACAACGGAGGGATGACGGCGTTGACGCGCGAGCCATCGGGCAGACGGGCGTCTACATAGGGCTGGCTTTCATCAATGCGCCGGCCCAACGGCGAGACGATGCGGTCAATGATGCGCAGCACGTGATCGTCGTTCTCGAACTTGATGTCGGTCGGCTCAATCCGCCCGGCTCGCTCGACATAGACCGCATTCGGGCCGTTGACCATGACTTCGGTGATGGTATCATCGGCCAGTAACGGTTCGATGGGACCGTAGCCCAAGATCTCGGCGACGATCTGTTCGAACAGCCGTTGGCGGTCGGCCCGGCCCAGGATCAGGTTCTCCTGGGCCAGCATCGCATCGTACATCTCTTCGATGGTCTGCCGCACCTCGTCGGTCTTGGACACATCCATCTTGGGATCGAGCTCGGCGATCAGTTTGCTGTGGATGCGGCTTTTCAGGTCCAAAAAAGTATCCCGCACCGGGGCTGCAGGCGCCCGGCGCAGCCGCAGGTCTTCGAGCCGCGTCGGGCGTTCAACCGGGTTGGGCGGTTGTTGCGCAGGCAGCTGCTGGCTCTTTTCGATTCTTCGTAGCAATGACATCTCTCTACCCCCACTTTACCTTCCTAGCACCCGATCAGAGGTGAAACCACCAAGACGCCAATTGGTGGCTGAGCAGTCACATCTTACCAAACGTGCCAGGATTTCACTCTCAAGGTACTAGCGTTTCAGCCGGCCAAAAAGGCCTGCTCGCCTCTTTTGTTCTGACACCGGTTCTGGAGCCGCCTCCTGGGCAGGCTGCACCGGTTGTGGTTGCAGGACAGCCACCTCGTGGTTGGCCAACTGCCGAAACTTTTCGGCCAGTGGATGATTTGGCTCCGCCATGATCAGAGGCAATCCCTGGTTAATAGACTCGCGAATGCTTTTGGGATCATACTCTAGCTGAAGGGCAATCTTGTGCTTGATGCTGCTCTCCAACTGTTCGGGCCGAATGTTGTCCCGCGGCAAGACCTTGTTGAGGATCAGGTCAATCCGTTCATCGGCGAAATTCAACGCCTCCGAAACCTCAAAGAACTGTTTAGTGCTCTTGATGGAAGGGATTTCGGGGGCCATGACCACCAGAACGCGATCGGCCAGGTCCATCGCAGCCAGCACAATGTCATCCAGGTAGCTCCAGGTATCTACGATCACATAGTCGAATTCCTTGCGCAGAGCGGCCAGGATAGACTTCAGGGCCTCAGCTTCGATAGTTTCTGCCGCTTCTGGTGCCGGCGGGGCAGCCAAGACTCGGATCCCGGAAGGGTGAGGAGCCAGGATTGCCATTAGATACTCCGCATCCAGCTCCCCCTTCTGACCGATGACGTCGGCGATGGACCGATATCCCTGCAGGTTCAGCAAGACGGCCAGGTCACCGAACTGCAGACTGGCATCCACCAACGCCACCTTTTTCGAGGTGACCTGCCCCAGGGCAATAGCCAGGTTCGTGGCCACTGTGCTACAGCCGGTCCCCCCCTTGGGGCTGTAGATCAGCAGCAATTTGCCGCCAGGAAGGCCTCGGCCGACGGCTGCCGCCGGGCCGGCTGGGGCTCCTTCCGGGCCAACAGGCACAACCGGCATGGCAGCCCGCCGGCTGGCTCCCATCTCGTACACACGCCGGATGCTGCTGCTCAACTCTTCGCTGGTGAAAGGCTTGATCAAAAAGTCGGCAGCACCGGCCAGCATCGAGCGGCGCAGGTAGTCTGTCTCACCCTGCACCGACATCATGATCACCTGGCACGCCGGGGCAGCGCGGGTGATCTCCTGGCTGGCAGTTATGCCATCCATATCGGGCATGTTGATGTCCATCAAGACAATGTGCGGCTGCAGCGCCTTGGCCTTCTGGATGGCCTCCCGCCCGTTGCCGGCCATGCCCACGACTTCGATGTTGGACTCGAAATACAGCAGTTTCCGCAGGTTTTCCCGCGTTTCTGGAATGTCATCAACAATGAGCAGGGTAATCTTTTCGGTGCCTGACTGCATCATAATGCCTTACCAACGGAATTTTCGCACACGGGCCAAGCTGCCCCTCGACCTGATCTCCTGAATAGGAAAATCTCACCCCAAGGCCTATTCCGGCCCCGCTGGCCGGATCCCTTTCAGCTCTTCAATGGTATAGTTCTGCTTGCCCGGCAGGGTGACGGAAAAGCGGGCCAGGATATAGTCCAACGTCACCTGACTGGTGGTATATTGCTGATGGTCATCCTTAGCTCGCACGGCCAGGTCAATACTGGCCTTATATTCCCGCGCCAGTTTGAGAATCAGGGCATCCTGTGGCGTGAGCATCAAGGTGATGTACCTGGGGATCTCGGCGGTAGTCGGTGTTGTTTCCTTGCTCTGCTGCTTTGTTTCCTGCTCTGTAACCGCAGGCGTCGGCTGAGCCCAACGCCCCACCCCCAGAACCTCGATGTCTTGCAGCGTCAACTGGGCCACCAAGCGGGGATACCGCTCGGCGGCTCCGAACGAGATCAACTCCCCCTCAGAGCCAGGGAGGCCAGGACAGATCACCGGGCATACCGGCGCCCGGACCTGGTATTCCTGGTCAAGGTCAACAAAGTTAAACGTCATTAGAATGTCTACACGGTCACCGGGGCGGAT
>FWPV01001864.1_pt1 | contig 54514 bp, 42 predicted proteins | sample 2228371 | NCBI WGS metagenome assembly FWPV01 (sample SAMEA103939776, study PRJEB20133) | metagenome
GCGCCGCCCTCCCAACCCCTCCCTCCAGGGAGGGGTATGGGGAAACCCGGTTTCCCCTTCCCCCAACCGCCCCAGCATGAAACTATTTGCTCTCGGGAGGGCGCAGCCCTCCCAAACCCTCCCTCCAGGGAGGGGCATGGGGAAACCCGGTTTCCCCATATGTTCACATCAGAACATCACTCACTAAAAAGCGCCACAATCAGCAGGGGCGCTCCGTCGGCCAGGGTGGGGGCGTAGCCGATCAGCAACACCTGCTCGCTGGTGTTTGCGCCGTGCAGCCAGCCTGCGCTGCTGAAGGTAGCGCTTTCTTTGCGCAACTCCGTGGCGGCCTTCCAGCCTGCGCCCTCCAGCGCCTCACGGTAGAAACGTTCTACCTCGGGCCAGGCAGTAGCGGTGGGCAGGCGATAGCGGCGGATCTCGCTCGTCAGATTGGCGCTAACGGCGCCCTCCAGCGACCCGGCCAGGCTATCGGCGGCTGCGCTCGTGCCGGGCGCGATTTCGACAGCTTCGGGAAGAACGGGGATCGTCGCCAACGTGACCGGACGGTTGCCGCACGCGGCCAGCAGCGGCAGAAGTGCGAGGAACAGAAGCACAGGGCGGGTAACATAGCGCATCGGATTGGTTCCTTTATACGGCTGCACTCTGAACAGAGGGAAACCCCTCCCGGCGTTGTGCGGCACAGCCCCGCGATGGTATGAGGTGAACACGCCTTGAGTTTACGTATACCAATTACCGTTGATGATGCCGCATTGCTTAAAGCGATTTTAGGCGTTGTGCTGCCCAGAGTGGCAATCCACAATCCAAAATCTAAAACCAAAAATGGTATACGTGTTCACACTTCTCCTGGACGCACAGGCATCTTGCCCGCATCCAGGCCCTTGCGGGCGGGACGCCCGCGCTCCCGGGGTGAGGCTTTACCCCAAATGTGAACACGTACGGAGTATACCCCGTTTGACGTCTGCGCAGAAGTATGCTATGCTCCCGCCAATGCAACTGAACTGACGAAGAGTTACGGATATGCAGCAACACTGTTCCAAGCAGGTCAAGCGGGCGAAGAAGCCGGACCAACGGTCTGGTTAGCGCCGCTTGCACGCGAGGATCGAGTGTAGGCCCGGAGCACCAGACCAGATGGTGCCCCGGGCTTTCTGTTTTCCCGGAGGTGCGTGATGAAACCGCACGCCAGTGTTCCGACCACCGTGGCCCACACCCCACGGCGCTGTCGTCCGGAGCTGTTTGGCGCCTGCCAGGTGAGAGAAGGATTCTATCGCTATGCCGCTTGAGCGCTTCTTTCTGCTCGACACGACCCTGCGCGAGGGTGAGCAGTTCGCCACTGCGCGCTTTACCAGCGCCCAGCGCCTGGCCGTGGCTGAAGCCCTGGACGCCATTGGGGTCGAGTACATCGAACTGACCTCGCCTGCCGCCTCCCCCCAGAGCGCCCGCGATCTGGAAACCATCGCCGGCCGCGGGCTGCGCGCCCGCGTCGTCACCCACGTTCGCTGCCATCCCGATGACGCGCGCCTGGCCGTCGAGTGTGGCGCCCAGGGCGTGAACCTGCTCTACGCCACCTCCGAACCCCTGCGCCGCGCCAGTCACGGTCGCGACCTTGATCAGATTATCGCCGAAGCCGAGGTCGTCATCGGCTACCTCCGCCAGCACAATGTCGAGATCCGTTTCTCGGCGGAAGACACCTTTCGCACCGATCTCCCCGCTCTGCTCCGCGTGTACCAGGCAGTGGCCGGGATGGGCGTGCACCGGGTGGGATTGGCCGATACGGTGGGCATTGCCACCCCACGGCAGGTGTACGATGTCGTGTCGCAGGTGCGCGCGGCGGTAAGCTGCGACATCGAGTTCCATGGCCACAATGACGCCGGCTGCGCGATTGCCAACGCCTTCTGCGCCCTCGAAGCCGGCGCGACCCACATCGACGTGACGGTGCTCGGCATCGGCGAGCGTAACGGCATCGCCTCCCTCAGCGGGATGATTGCCCGCCTGGCAACCCTTGACCCGGCCCTGGTAGCGCGCTACGATCTGGAGCGCCTGCCTGATCTGGACCGCATGGTGGCCGACCTGGTGGGGGTGCCGGTGCCGTTCGACGCGCCAATCTCGAGTCCCTTCGCCTTCCACCACAAGGCCGGCCTGCACACCAAAGCCGTGCTGCGCGATCCGCGGAGCTACGAAGTGCTCGATCCGGCCCTCTTCGGGCGCAACCGCACGGTGGCGGTCGCCCATCGGCTGGTGGGCTGGCACGCCGTGGCCGAACGCGCCCGGGAGCTGGGCATCTACCTGAGCGAGACGGCCGCCCGTAAGGCCGCCGCGCGCATCAAGGCTCTCGGCGACGAGCACGAACTCGATAGCACCACCGTGGACGAGATTCTGTACGAGTTTGCCGAATAACGGCGGTGATACGCAGCGATTGAGGCGCAACGAGCCGCGCCGGGAGATGCGAGCGAGGCGTGAGAAGAGGATTGTTCTTCTCTCCCAAACCCTCCCCTCAGGCAGGGGGGTGGGAACCCCGGGTTCCCCATCTCCCAACCGCTGCTGGGAGCGGCTGGCGCCCTCTCAGGCAGGGGACGGGGAACCCCGGGTTCCCCATCTCCCAACCGCTGCTGGGAGCGGCTCGCGCCCTCTCAGGCAGGGGCATGGGGAACCCCGGGTTCCCCATCTCCCAACCACTAGCAGGAGCGGCTCGCGCCCTCTCAGGCAGGGGCATGGGGAACCCCGGGTTCCCCGTATTTTCAGAAGCGTGACCGCTGAACCAGCAAGAAAAGGTTCATAACCATGGCACAGACCCTCAGCGAGCAGATCCTCTCCCGGGCCGCGGGCCGACCAGTGTCTGCAGGAGAGGTGGTAACGGTCAATGTTGACCTGGTGATGATGCACGACAGCCTGTCACCGAGCATCATCCGGGTATTGCACGAAGAACTCGGCGCCGAGCGCGTCTGGGACCCCCAGCGCGTTGCGGTGGTGATTGACCATGTGGCCCCGGCTGCCAGTGTACAGACGGCGGAGAAGCAGGCCGAAGTGCGGCGCTGGGTGCGCGCCCAGGGTATCGCTCATTTATTCGATGTCGGGCGCGGCATTTCGCACCCGGTGCTGGTGGAGGAGGGCCTGGCGCGCCCCGGCATGGTCATCGTGGGGAGCGACAGCCATTCTACCGCCTACGGCTGCGTGGGCGCCTTCGGCACCGGGATGGGCACCACCGACATCGCCCTGGCTGCCGCCACCGGCCGCACCTGGTTCCGCGTGCCCGAGACGGTGCTGGTGCGCGCCCGGGGCCGCTTTCGCCCTGGCGTGAGCGCCAAGGACCTGGCGCTCACGGCCGCGCGCCTGCTTCGCGCCGACGGGGCTACCTATGCCGCCGTCGAGTGGCACGGGGTCGAGTTCCTCAGCGTGATGGAGCGGATGACCCTGGCCACCCTGTCCATCGAGGTCGGCGCGAAGGCCGGCATCGTGCCACCCACCGGCCTGTTGCAAACGATCCCGGAGTGGCTGCGCGTCGAGGAGGGCGCCCGCTACAGCCGCGTGGTCGAAATTGACCTCGACGACCTGGAGCCACAGGTCAGCGCGCCGCATACGGTGGACAACGTGACCGATCTGCGCGACCTGGGCCGCGTCGCGGTGGATGTGGTCTACCTGGGCACATGTACCAACGGCCACTACGAGGATATGGCGGCCGCGGCGCGCATCCTGCGGGGGCGGCGCCTGGCGCCCGGCGTGCGTATGCTGGTGGTGCCGGCGAGCGCCCAGGCGCTGCAAATGGCCGCTGAGGATGGCACCCTGGCAACCCTGCTGGCCGCTGGCGCGACCATCGGTACCCCGGGGTGCGGCGCCTGCATCGGACGCCACATGGGCGTGCTTGCGCCTGGCGAGGTCTGCCTGTTCACCGGCAATCGCAACTTCCGTGGGCGCATGGGCAGCCCCGAGGCGCGTATCTACCTGGCCTCCCCCGAAGTCGCCGCGGCAACTGCGCTGACGGGGTACATCACCCATCCGCAGGAGGTGGTTGAGGCACGCTACGCCGAGCCGTAAGCGGGCAACCCGGCTTGCCCCGCCGCGCGTATGGCTTCAGAATCGGGGTAACTACACAAGCCCACGGGGCGGATTGGGCAGGGCACAAGCCCTCCTGGAAAAACCTCTTCTCACCGCGTCGTTGTGCGGCGATGCCGCAGTGGTGCTGACGCTGAACCACGGAGTACACCTATGGCCCGTGTCTGGATATTTGGCGCCGACATCAATACCGATCAGATTGTTCCGGGGCGCTACGCGCCGTACATGCTGAAGAACGAGGACGATCTGCGCAAGTACCCGTTCATCGAACATCGTCCCGAGTTTGCCGCCAATGTGCGTCGAGGAGACATCATCGTGGCCGGGAACAACTTCGGCTGCGGAAGTTCCCGCGAGTACGCGCCCCTGGCGCTGCGCATGGTCGGCATCGGCGCAATCATCGCGCCACTGTTTGCCCGCATCTTCTTTCGCAACGCCCTCAACCTCGGCATCCCTTGCTTTACTGCCGATCTCACCCGCGAGCTACGCGATGGCCAGGAGGTGGAACTGGACCTGGAGCAGGGCCGCATCCATACCGATGATGGGCGCACGATCCAGTTGCCGCCGCCTCCGGCCTTCCTGCGCGAGGTCTGGGCCGCAGGGGGGATTGTGCCGTTCTATCGCATGTATGGACGGTTCCCCGGCGAGGGCTGAGGTGAACATACGGGGAAACCGGGTTTCCCCACCTGCGGTGAGCCTGTCGAACCGCACCCCTGCCTGTGGGGGCGGCAAGCCCTCCCCACCGGGAGGGTGTGGGAGGGCTGCGCCCTCCCAGGAACATCGCTTTTTGTCTGCCGACGCAAGGACGATAGCATGCGAATCTGCATCATTCCCGGCGATGGGATCGGCACGGAAGTGATCGGCGCCGCCGCGCAGGTGTTGCGCGCCCTGGTTCCCGAGGCGGCGATCGAGGAGGCCGAAGCCGGCTGGGGCGCCTTTGAGCGGCATGGCGTCGCGCTGCCCGCGGCAACGCTGGCGGCAGCGCGGGCCGCCGATGCCATTCTCTTTGGCGCCGTGGCCTCGCCCAGTCACGCCGTGCCCGGCTACCGCAGCCCGATTGTGCAACTGCGCCGCGATCTCGACCTGTACGCCAATATTCGCCCGGTCAGCAGCGCTGACGCGCAGCGAAGCGTTGACCTGGTCATCGTCCGCGAAAACACCGAAGATCTCTACACCGGGCGCGAGCGGCTGGAGGACGACGGCGCCACGGCCATCGCCGAACGGGTGATCACCCGGCGCGCCAGCGCCCGCATCGCCCATACCGCCTTCGACCTGGCGCGCCGCCGCGCTGCCGCTCTCGGGCGACCCGGGCGCGTGACGGTGGTACACAAAGCCAATGTGCTGCGCGTCAGCGATGGCCTGTTCCGCGAGACGGTTCTGGCCGTGGCCCGCGACTACCCCGAGGTTGCTGTGGAGGAGATGCTGGTGGACGTGGCAGCGATGCGCCTGGCCCAGACACCCGAGCGCTTCGATGTGCTCGTCACCACCAACATGTTTGGCGACATTCTCTCCGATGTGGCCTGCATCCACGGCGGGGGGTTGGGATTGGCCGCCTCGGCGAACCTGGGTGACGGGCGGGCGCTGTTCGAGCCGGTACACGGCGCAGCGCCAGATATCGCCGGCCAGAGAACGGCGAACCCCCTGGCGGCAATCACCTGTGTGGCAATGCTGCTGGAATGGCGGGGCCTGCCAGCCGCGCGCCTGCGCGCCGCCATCGCCGACGTGCTGCGCGACGGCCCCCACACGCCTGATCTGGGCGGCGCAGCGAGGACCAGCGATGTTACAGAGGCCGTGCTTGCGCGACTACGGTATCGCTAACAGCATGTGGGGAAACCGGGTTTCCCCATCCCCCTGTCTGTGGGGAGGCGCCCGGTTCCCTCCCCCAGCGGGGGAGGGCCAGGGAGGGGGCGGCCCTCCCAAAGATACCCCATGTCCATCGCGGCGTTGTGCGCCATGCGCATGACCGTCTAACGTGAACATACGGGGAAACCGGGTTTCCCCATCCCCCTGCCGGTGGAGGCGGCAAGCCCTCCCCACCGGGAGGGTGTGGGAGGGCGAAGCTCTCCCAGAAACAATTAAGTTCATTCTGGCGTGGTGCGGCACAGCCGCACAGGCGCCTGTGGCGCAGATCACAACGAAAGGAACATCCCCAATGATTGCCACCTGTCCCGAATGCGGCGCCGAAATCACCCTCCCCGAAGACACCATGGAGAGTGAGATCATCGTCTGTCCCGAGTGTGGCGCCGAACTCGAAGTTGTCAGCCTGAACCCACCCACCCTGGCCCTGGCCCCGGAGGTCGAGGAGGACTGGGGCGAATAGAGGAGCAACGTATGCGTATCGGTGTTCTCTGCTCGCGCATCCGCGCCGAGGAGAAACTGCTCTTTACCGAACTGGAGCGTCGTGGTCTCGATTACGAGAAGATCGACGACCGTGAGCAGATCTTCAACCTGCACCAGCGCGAATACCCCTTCGATGTGGTGCTGGAGCGTTCGATCCAGCACAGCCGGGCGCTGTACATGTTGAAGATTATGAACGATGCCGGGGTGCCAACGGTGAACAGCTACCATGTGGCGCTGACCTGCGGCGACAAGTTCCTCACCACCCAGGCCCTGGTGCACGCCGAAGTGCCCACCCCGCGCTGCCTGCTGGCCTTCACCCCGGAGAGCGCCCTTGAAGCGATGGAGCAACTCGGCTACCCGGTGGTGCTCAAGCCGGTGATCGGCTCCTGGGGGCGCATGGTGAGCAAGATCAATGACCGCGACGCCGCCGAGGCCATTCTCGAACATCGCGACGTGCTCGGCAATTACCAGCACTCGATTTTTTACATCCAGGAGTACATTGACAAGCCCGGACGCGATATTCGCTCGTTTGTCATCGGCGACGAGTGTATCGCTGCCATCTACCGCACCAGCGAGCACTGGATCACCAACACCGCGCGCGGCGGCATCGCCAGCGCCTGCCCGGTAACCCCTGAACTGGCCGACCTGAGCGTGCGTGCGGCCCATGCCGTCGGTGGCGGGGTGGTGGCGATCGACCTGCTCGAGACCCGCGACGGGCGCGTGCTGGTGAATGAGGTAAACTACACTATGGAGTTTCGCAACTCGATCGAAACAACCGGGGTGAACATCCCGGCGCGGATCATCGATTATGTGCTGGAAGTGGGCCGCAGGTAGGGCCGAAGCACGGGCCAGATCAACGCCCTGGTCAACAGGAGAACCATGAGTATCCGGGTTTCCGTCGTGGGCGCGAGCGGCTACGTAGGGGGCGAGCTGCTGCGGCTCTTGCTCTGGCACCCTGCGGTGGAAGTGGCACAGGCGACCAGTGGGCGCAACGCCGGGCGCTACCTCTACCAGGTGCACCCCAATCTGCGCGGGCGGACAAGCCTGCAGTTTGTGCATCCGGATCGGTTGGAGCCGTGCGATGTATTGTTCCTGGCATTGCCCCACGGCGAAGCGGCGCGCAGCTTCGCGCGCTACGCGGAGCTGGCCGGGCGGATCATTGACTGCTCGGCTGATTTCCGGCTGCGCGACCCGGCGGCCTACACCCGCTGGTACGGCGAGGAGCACCCCGCCCCTGAGTGGCTCGACCGCTTCGTGTACGGGCTGCCCGAGGTCAGCCGCCCGGCCCTGCGCGAGGCGCGCTACGCCAGCGGCGTGGGCTGCAACGCTACGGCCACCAACCTGGCCCTGCTGCCGCTGGTGCGCGCCGGGCTGGTGGACCCGCAGCAGCCGGTGATCGTCGAGGTCAAGGTCGGTTCGTCAGAGGGCGGGGCGGGCGCCTCGGAAAGCAGCCACCACCCCGAGCGCGCGGGCGCGGTGCGCTCATTTGCTCCGGTGGGCCATCGCCACACCGCTGAAGTCGAGCAGGTGACAGGGTTGCAGAACGTCCATCTATCAATCACCTCGGTTGAACTGGTGCGGGGCGCCCTGGCAACGGCGCACGTCTTTGCCGCCCACCCGCTGACGGAGAAAGATCTCTGGCAGGCCTACCGCGCCTTTGCGCGCGATGAGCCGTTTGTGCGCATCGTCAAGGAGCGGCAGGGGATCTATCGCTTCCCCGAGCCAAAGATCCTCGCCGGCAGCAATTACGCCGACATCGGCTTCGCGCTGGATACGGCCACGGGCCGGATAGTAAGCATCTGCGCCCTCGATAACCTGATGAAAGGCGCCGCCGGCAGCGCGGTGCAGTGTATGAACCTCATGCTCGGCCTCGATGAAACGGCAGGGCTGGAGTTTCCAGGACTGCATCCGGTCTAGTGGTCTGCCACGATAATTGTGATGAACGTGGCGGGAGGGGGCGTGGGAGGGCTGCGCCCTCCCCGCAAAAAACTATCCACCACAACCCGGTTGACAAACAACTAGAACCAGTCTCAACATAAGACGCTGCCCGCGGCGCCTGGTTGAATAGTATGGACCCCCGGCGGCCTGAAGGTTTGGAGGCGTACAGGTGAAACCCCGCTATCCGCCCGCGCTGGCGCCTGCCTACCCTGACACCCCTGTGCTCCACCGGGCCAGCCTGCTGATCCTGGGGTGGTCGCTGGCAGTGCCGATTCTCCTGTTCGCCATCTTCCACACCTACGGCTTCGACGACCCCTACATCACCTACCGCTACGCCATGAACCTGGCCGCGGGCCATGGGTTCGTCTACAACCCCGGCGAGCGCGTGTTGAGTACCACGGCCCCCCTCTACGCGCTGCTGCTGGCCCCCTTTGCCGCTCTGGGGTTGGATGTTCCGCTGATCAGCAACCTGATCGGCTGTGTCAGCCTGGGAGCGGGAGCGCTGGCCCTGTGGCGGCTGGGGAGCCTGGCGGGAATGCCGGTCGCCGGCGGGGTAGCCGCGCTCCTCTACCCGCTCAGCCCGTACCTGGTGCTGACCCTCGGCGCGGAGACGACATTCTTCATGGCCCTGACCCTCTGGGGCTTCGTGACGCTGGCGACGGGCCACCCTGCTGCGGCCGGTCTGCTCCTGGCCGGGGCGACCCTCACACGCGCCGATGCGGCCCTGGCCGCGGTCATTGGCGGATCTGCCCTGCTGCTGGAGGCTGCCAGCGCGAAGCTGCGACAGGACGGGCCGGCCTTGCCTGCCCGACTCTCCACCCACAAGACTGATACTTCAGGCGCAACTCGCGAGCCGCCAGGAGAGCCTCCCCGGAAGCCGTTCCCTCTGGCCGACGATGGGACAGCCGCCCCGCATGTCCCTCTGGCGGGCAGGTGGGTGGGGCGCATCCCTCCCCTGCTGCGCTTCAGCGGCGCCTATCTGCTCATCGTGGCGCCCTTCCTCGGCGTGGCCTGGATCTATTTTGGCGCGCCACTGCCGGCGACACTGGGCGTCAAGCGCAGCCAGGCCCACATCCCCGGCAGCCGCAGCTACCTGGCTGGCCTGGGCCAGCAACTCGCCGGGCTGGCGCAACGGCCCCTGTTCTGGCCCCTGCTCGGCCTGGCGCCGCCGGGGCTGATGATGGGGTTACGGCAGCGGGGCCCGCTGCTCCTGCCGCTGGTGTGGGGCGGCCTGAACGCCCTGGCATACAGCCTGCTCGGCGTCACCGCCTACTTCTGGTACTACGGCCCGGCGGCGCTGGCCCTGATCACCGCCGCCGCGCTGGGCGCCGAGGCCCTGGTCGCCTGGTTGCGCCCGTGGCGGAGAGCGTGGGCCAGCGCCGTCGTCGTCAGCGCCCTGGTCGGCCTGATTCTGGCGGCCCAGGGCCTGGCGCTGGCCCGGATGGCAACCCATCCCGACCCCCGCCTGCCACTCTACCGCGCTGCCGGTCAATGGCTGGCCGCCAGTACTACCCCTGACAGCCGCGTTGGCGCCCTCGAAGTTGGCGTCATCGGCTACTACGGTGGCCGTCCGATGGTAGACTTCGCCGGGCTGATCCAACCCGAGGTGGCCCGAACCTTCGAGACGGGCGGAGGGTACGAAGCGGCGGCGCGCCGGGCCGTGGCGGTCTACCGGCCTGCATATCTGGTCAACCAGGAGACCGCCATGCCCCTCATCAGCAACGACCCGGACCTGGCGGCCCGTTGCGCAGTCGTAGCCGAGTTTCCCGATCCGCGTTATCCCACACCGCTGACCATCTACCGCTGCGCCTGGTGACCGGGCCGGCCCCGGTTATCGGCGCCTGTGGCCAGACCGCCCCCTGACCGCCCGATGCAGGCGCACAGGGCACCCCGGTTGCCCCGCTTTTCACATCAGCCATCCATGCGGCTGCGCCGCACAACGCCAGAGTGAAAATATTTGTTCTTGGGAGGGCGCAGCCCTCCCAAACCCTCCCGGTGGGGAGGGCTTGCCGCCCCCACCGGCAGGGGGATGGGGAAACCCGCTTTCCCCATATGTTCACATTAGATGGTTCGCCTGGCGTAGTATAATGAAAATCCTAACGTTGTACGCTCTCAGCAAGTGACTTGTCCATGCCGAGGAACGTTCGCAATGAAACAGTGCCCTAACCCTTGCCCGGTTGTCGCCGCTAACCGGAATAGCATGGCCGCGCTGCGGGCACACCTGCTCGAAGGCTACCAGTGTCTCGACGCCTGGCTGGCACTGAGTCAGTTGGTAACGGATGTGCGCCAGCGTCGCGACTGCCTCGAGCGTGCCGCAGTGCTGGCGCCGGAAAATGAAGACATTCAAGTCGCCTACCTCGAAGCCGTGCTGGTGGTCGAACCCGATAATCGGGCGGCCATTACCCGGCTCAATGAGATACGCACCCTGCGTCTTCTCTCAGACGTTAAAACCTCGCACTTCCACGAACAGCCCCGGGCGCGGCTGCTGGGCGACATTCTTGTTTCGATGGGCGCGATTTCGCCGGCAGAATTGCGCGAGGTGCTGCGCACCCAGCAGACTGGCACCCCGATCACCACGGATCGGCGGCTCGGGCAGTTACTGCTTCGCCAGGGATTGATCACCCCGAGCAAGCTCGCCCATGCGCTGATTATTCAGCAGCAGGAACGCAGTCGGTTGCGTATCGCTCCACAGGTGCTTGGTGAATATCTGGTGGAACAGAACTACATTACCCCGCAGCAACTCGAACTGGCTCTGGCGGAACAACTCCGCCTCGACCAGAAGAACCAGCGTCTCAGCCTGGGGCAGATCCTGGTGCGTCTGAACATGATCAGCGAGTCGCTGATCGAGCGCGCTGCCAGGGAACACGACCAGGCCTTCTGGGCGAAGTATGGTTATTAAGCACCTATCCGAAAAACCGCATCCTGAGTAGCGCGCAGCGCGTATCGAAGGGGCGGTTTTTGGCATCCCGCGTTATTCGGATAGGCTCTAAACGCCTGTGCGGCTGCACCCTCCCCCCCGTGCAGGCGATGGGGAAACCGGGTTTCCCCATCCCCCTCGAGAGGGACGTGGGCGGGCGCAGCCCTCCCACACCCTCCTGTGGGCGGGCTATGTTCACGTCAGACTGCGTTCGATGTAGCCAGCGACAACGTCGCCATGGTATAATCAGCGTGTTCGAACACGTCCGTTTCTCTCCTCTCAGCATCGAGGTAGCGCCATGCCGATGTACGAATACCGGTGTCTTGCCTGTGAAAGCCGCTTTGACCGCCTGCGCCGGATGGACCAGGACGATGCCGATGTAACCTGCCCCCACTGCCAGAGCGGCCAGATCCAGCGACGCCTGTCGCTCTTTGCCACAGCGACCCGGAGCGGCGCGGCGCCCGTCGAGTCTCCGGCAAGCGCGTCGAGTGGCGGGTGCTGCGGCGGCGGGTGCTGTAGCGCGCGAACGGCGTAGCTCCGGCGCCCCGTTCACGAACCCTGGGAGCAATCCAGGCGCTGGCGGCGTAGCCGGCGAACCTTGTAAGCGGAAGGCTCTATGATCGCCTATAACTCCACTGCCGCCGGCAATGCTGCCGCCGGCACGGCCAATGGGGGCCACGTGACAGGAGATCCTCTTCCTCTGGCGAGCACACCCGCCTACCGCGCCCGGCTGGCCGGTAGCGGCGAGCAGCACCTGGTTCACCACCTCGTTACCACCCTCGGCGACCACTTCCCCCGGCCCCTGCTGATCAACTACTATGTCTCGCTCAAAACCAACCCCTTCGTCGTCCTCACGGGGCGCGAAGGCGCAGGTAGGGCAGCCCTCGCCGCCGGTTTCGCCGCAGCGCTGGTCGGGCACGAGAGTGGGCAGGTGATCACGATTGGCTCGGATCGCTGGGCGCGACGCTACAGCCAGAGCAGTTACTACCGCGGCATTCACGAGCGCTTCGGCGTCAGCCAGTACCTCGAGACGCTTCACGAGGCCGCCGCCCCCGAAAATAGCGGCAAGGTCTACCTGGTGTTGCTGAAGGGCCTGACCGCCGATGAGCTGGATCTGTACCTCAACCGGCTGGTGCGCCCCGGTTGTCACGGAGAACGCTACCTTGCCCTTCCTGGCGTGCCGACGACCGAACAGCCCCCGGTACCGCCGAATTGCTTCATCACCGCGACGATGCACATTCCGCGGGGCGTGACCACCCTCGAACTGGAGGCGCTTCAGCACGCTGGCCAGATCGAGTTTAGCCCCGACCTGCGGCGCGCGCCTGCCATTCCCGCCATCCCCTTGCCGCCCGTGGGCCTGCAACGGGTGATGCTGCGCGCCGTTGACCATGACCCTCGCAAGGCGCGCGCCCGGCTCACCGCCATTCTCGGCCCCGGCTGGACACGCCGACTCGGCCCCTCAGCCGAGGTGGTGCGCCTCCTGGTTGAAGGGGGCGCCAGCATCCCCCGCGACATTAACGACGCTGTGCTCCTCTACGTCGCCAATAGTTTCGATGAAGAAGGACGCGGGTTGTTTGACCCCCTCGATGCGTGGCACAATGCCCGCCAGGCCTACGATGCCCAGATCATCCAGCGCCTGCTCTGGCGCGTGAACTGGCAACAGCGCTCCCTGCGCCACCGCCTCGCCGATATGTTGCGCCGCTGACGCATTTGCATTCACTCCCGACGTGTGGTATACTCTCAGAAGCGTCGAGGTCGTGGCCCCATCGTCTAGCGGCCTAGGACGCCACCCTCTCAAGGTGGAGATCGCGGGTTCGAATCCCGCTGGGGTCACCAAGAGGGACCCGTGGTGTAGCGGTTAACATGCAGCCCTGTCAAGGCTGAGATCGCGGGTTCGAATCCCGTCGGGTCCGCCAGACACAAGAAGCTCACACGTGCGGTGAGCTTCTTTGTTTTTGCCAGACTAATTGGGGAGCGCCTCCTGCGAAGGTGCGGCGTTCCACAACGGCGCAACGCAGGTGCGGGTTGCAGGGAAGAACCCTTATCGGGCTGCGGCGCAGCCGCACAGGCTCCATTCGCGAGGCGCACAACGCCAGAAGAAATATAGTATTGTTCCTGGGAGGGCTGCGCCCTCCCAAACCCTCCCCGCGGGCGGGCTATGTTCACCTCAGGACTCTGAGGTTCCGCTCAGGGTCCATCTTCTTTCTTGCGCCTGCTGTGCGCCCTACGACGATAGCAAGATGATCGGCACAACCATCAGCGCGCCCAGGAGTAGGATCAAGCCGAGGAGCTTCAGTTGCTCCACCGTGCGGCGAGCGGCAAGTTGCTCGCGCGCGGTGGGAGCGTAGGGCACGTTCGGCAGCTCGCCGAGCAACACCTGCCCGAGTGACCCCGGGGCGGTGATCAGGGTCCTGAGCACAGTCTCGATCAACTGGCGGGTTGTGATCAGCGGCGGCGCCCAGTACGCCTCGTCGGGACTGACCGGCACGCCGGTGAGGGCGCAGCGCAGCTCACCGTCAACGACGAGGGGGGGCCGCTGGCCTTCTACTGCGTCGGGTGGATTGCTCAGTTCTACAGGCATTGGTCCGGTTCCTCCTGATTTGAACGTGTACCACGAAGACGCCAGGATAAATAACTATTCCTGGGAGGGCTGCGCCCTCCCAAACCCTCCCCGCTGGCGGGTTATTTCCTGGGAGGGCTGCGCCCTCCCAAACCCTCCCCGCTGGCGGGTTATTTCCTGGGAGGGCTGCGCCCTCCCAAACCCTCCCGCGCGCGGGCCATGTTCACATCAGATAACACGGCGCACGAAACGCTCGATGCGCTCAAGCGCCTCCTCGATCTTGTCCAGCGCCGTTGCGTAACAGGCGCGCACATAGCCAGCGCCGCTCGGGCCGAAGGCATCGCCGGGGATCACCGCAACGCGCTCCTCGGTCAGAAGGCGCTCACAAAACTCTTCACTGCTCATCCCCAGGTGGCCGACGTACGGAAAGGCGTAGAAGGCGCCCTGCGGCTCAAAGGTAGGCAGGCCGATCTCTCTCAACCCGCTGACGATGACCCGGCGCCGTCGGTCGTACTCGTCGCGCATGGCGCGCACGCTTTCTTCGCCGAAGCGCAGCGCCGCCAGGCCAGCATACTGGCTCATCGTAGGCGCAGACATGATCGCATACTGGTGCACCTTCCGGGCTGCGGCGGTAATGTCTGCCGGAGCAGCGAACCAGCCCAGCCGCCAGCCAGTCATAGCATAGGCCTTGGAGAACCCACCGAGCAGGATGGTGCGCTCGCGCATGCCGGGGAGCGCCGCGAAACAGGTGTGCTTGACCCCGTAGACCAGGCGATCGTAGATCTCATCGGAGATAACCAGCAGATTGTGCCGTTCGGCCACCGCGGCGATTTCGAGCATTCGCTCGGGTGACAACACCGCGCCGGTCGGGTTATTGGGATAGCCGATCAGAATGGCCCTGGTGCGCGGGGTAATCGCCGCCTCCAGAGCCGCGCCGGTTACCTGAAAGCCGTCCTCCACCCGCGTCGGCACATACACCGGCCTGGCGTCGGCAAACAGCACTGCGGCCGGGTAGGCCACGAAGCACGGCTCCGGCACAAGCACCTCGTCGTCGGGATCGAGCACCGCAAGGGTGGCGATGAGCATAGCCTCGCTCACGCCGACGGTCATCAACAGCTCGTCCTCCGGGTTGTAGTCGACGCCATACAGGCGGTTGAGATGGGCGGCCAGGGTGACGCGCAGTTCCAGCAGACCCGAGTTGGAGGTGTAGGCGGTGGTCTGATCGATCGAGCGCTGGCCGGCTGCGCGAATATCGGCAGGCGTCATCGCATCGGGTTCGCCGACCCCCAGCGAGATCACGTCAGGCATACTGGCTGCGATATCGAAAAAGCGACGAATCCCGGAGGGCGGCACCGCGCGAACACGACGCGCAATTCGTTGGGACCCCATAGCTTGCTCCTGTCGAGCGCGCCGCAGGTTGTTGCGGCGCACGCTATCATACCACGCTGCTGCAACCAGGATGGTTGAGGCTGCGCAGCGTGGATCCAGTGCCAGCATACCACTCTGATGCGCCACAGGCCATGGACATTCGTGGTACCATCGGAGCGAAAGGTGGAAGAATCCGGGCATCCCACCACGCCTTCGCGGGAATTGTTCCTGGAAGGGCGTAGCCCTCCCAAATCCTCCCCACAGGCAGGGGTATGGGTTCCGGGCTATCGACGGCGGCGCCCGCGCGGATAAATCCTCCCCACAGGCAGGGGTATGGGGAAACCCGGTTTCCCGATTTCCCAACCGCTGGTGGGAGCGGCTGGCGCCCCCACAGGCAGGGGTATGGGGAAACCCGGTTTCCCCGTATGTTCACCTCAGTCATCCATGCGGCTGCGCCGCACAACGTCAGAATGAAAATAGTATTGTTCTTGGGAGGGCTGCGCCCTCCCAAACCCTCCCGCGGGGGGGCTATTTTCACCTCAGGAGACCGATGAAAAAGCTTGCGCTCCCCGCGTTCGATCTCGCTCCGCCGGGTGGAGAACGCGCCCACGTCGCCGAGCGACCCTGGCTGCTCTGGCTGGCGCTGGCGGGCCTGGCGCTGGGCGCGTTTGTTCTGCGTGCTGTGACCATCGGCCAGACACTGCCGTTCGTGGATCATCCCGACGAGCCGGTGCATCTGGAGCAGGCGCTCACCATGTTGCGCACCGGTGATCCGAATCAGCAACTCTTCTGGAAGCCGTCGCTGCACACCTACCTGCTGCTGATGGTCGTGCAGGCCTGCTACCTCTGGGGGCACGCGACGGGGGTCTATGGTCCTCTGCACGAGATGCTGATTACGACCCACATTGTCACCACCGTGCCGGAGTTCTTTCTGGCGGCGCGGCTGCTCACGGCCTGCTTCGGGGCGCTGACGGCGCTGGCCGCCTATGGCCTGGGCGCGCGGGGCTGGAACACTGGCGCCGGGCTGGTCGGGGCGCTGCTGGTCGCAGTGCTGCCGCTGCACCTGCGCTTCTCGCAATGGGCCACTACCGACGTCCTGGCGACGATGCTGACTACCCTGGCCCTGGGAACGGCTGTGCTGGCCCTGCGCGACGGCACGTGGCGGGCCTACCTGACGGCAGGGGCCTTTGCCGGCCTGGCGGCTTCAACCAAGTACAACGCCGGGGTTGTGGCGGGGGCGATTGTGGCCGCGGCGGCCCTGCGCGCCTGGAACGGTCGCCGTAGCGGGTGGCGCCATCCGGCCGGGGAAGTAGCGCGGCTGGTGGGCGCAGGTCTTGCGGCCATAGCGACCTTCATTGCGGGTACACCCTACGCGCTGCTGCGGTGGAGCCAGGTGCGCGCGGGGATCGTTGAGCAGTGGAGCAATTACGGTGGCGGCAATGGTCACTACCGTGGCGCGTGGAACGTGGGGGGTTATGTCGAGTTTTTTCTGGGGGATGGCCTGGGTTTGCTCGCCTGCCTGATCGTGCTGGCGGGCCTGCTGATCCTGGCCAGGCGTCGCCCAGCGGTGCTGGGGATCTGGCTTGGTTTTGCGGCGCCCTCGCTGCTGCTGCATCTCTCGCGGCCAACCCATTTTATGCAGAACATGCTGCCCCTCCTGGTGGCCTGCGCCCTCCCGGCGGGGGTAGCGGCGGTTGAGCTGCCGCGCCTGCTGGCCCCGCGCTCGACAGCCATGCGCTGGTTCACCCTGGTAGCCCTGGTCCTGGCGCTGGTGCTACCTCCGGCGCTGCGCTCGGCTGCAGAGGTGAGCCGCCAGGCCGCCGGTGATAGCCGCCGGCAACTGCTGAGCTGGATTGACGCCAACGTGCCCCCGGGCGCGCGCCTGGCTGCCGAATTGACGCCTGTGCCCAGCCCCGGCGAGCCACGCTGGAGCTACGTCCCCCGTCTGGCTGACCACGACCTGGCCTGGTACCGCGCCCAGGGCTTCGCCTATGTGATCGCCACGTCGCACAGTTGGGGGCAGATCGCCGTGCCGGAGGCGTATGCGCCGCTGCTGCCCGCCACCGTCGCCGAGTTCGGGCCGCGCGTGCGGCGCGAAGAAATGCTCGGTCCGCACATTCTGGTCATTGCTACCGGCCTCGGCGCTGGCGATGCGCGCCAACCCCTGGCCGATGGGGTGCGCATCGGCGAGGCGTGGCTGCGCGGTGTGACCATTGGCGATCCTTCGGGAGAGGGCGAACCGCCGATGCTCGTGCCCGCCACGACCTTTGCCCCGGGTGGGGTGCTCGGTCTACGCACGTTCTGGGAGGTTGACGGTCCATTCACCACCGATTACTACATCTTCGTCCACCTGGTTGACGCAGAGGGCCGTCGCCCGACCCAGCGCGATGCCCCACCCTGGCAGGGACGCTACCCGACCAGCGTGTGGCGCCCCGGCAGCCTGGTGGTGGACCACAACGACGTCTATCTGCCGCCGACTATGGCGCCGGGCGTGTACCGCGTCATCGTGGGTATGTACGATCCCGTCAGCGGCGCGCGGGCAGCGGTGACAGTGAATGGCGCGCCGCTTCCCGAGGGCGCCGTTGAGGTGGCGACGATCACCGTTGGGCGATGAGGCGCCGCTGCCCTTGCCGGCAGGGTCGCGGCGCCCCGGTTTTCAATCCGGCGTGCTCCGATGTGCAGGAGTATGGGGAAACCCGGGTCTCCCCATACTCCTCTAACGCTGCGGGCAGGGGCGCGGGATACCCCGTGTCCCGTGGTTTGCTCCCCGGGGCGAGCGGGGAAGGTATGACCTCCCCGGAACGTCAGCGGGCGCCGCGCAGACGGGGCGCGGCAGGGCCAACGCAGGCCGCGCAAACGGGGCGCGGGGTGAAGGGGCGTCTGCGCCCGGGAGCGCGCCGCCGTAGCTACCACCGGGTTGTGGAACAACCACAAGCGCATCGCTGTCTCAACGCCTGGCGACAGGCTTGTGGCCGATCCGGCCTCAAACACGGTAGCTTACCGGCAGGAGCGGATGCAGGTCACGGGGCGAGCCGGGCTGCGGTCGCGGCCCGGTGCTTAAAACGGCACGTCCTCATCGCCGGGGGCATCGCCGGCCTCGGAGACGGCTACGGCCTCGGCGGGCACGCCGGGGCGATTGTCGAGGAAGAGGACGTCATCGGCGCGAACATACGTGCGCGAGCGGGGCTGATTGGTGGCTTTGTCGGTCCAGGTATCGGTGCGCAGGGCGCCGCTGACACGCACGCGACTGCCCTTGTGCAGGTAGCTGTTGCAGAGTTCGGCCAGACGTTCCCACGCCTCGACGGTGGTCCAGTCGGTTTCATACTCCCGCCGGCCATCGGCGTCCTGGCCGCCGAAACGCTTCGTCGCCACGCGGAAACGGCAGACAGCGACGCCCGTAGAGATAAAGCGCATCTCCGGGTCTGCCCCCAGCCAGCCGAGCAACTCCACGCGATTGATCGTGCCCTTCACCTGTGTCATGGTCCTGGTAGCCTTTCTTGAACCTGGGCCGGGTGTTGCGCAACGCCCGGCAGCGCCTATGGCTGATCAGCCCACCAGGTAAACCGGATCACCAGGTGAAAGGTTGCGCTACCCAACGGAGAGCGCAAGATGTGAACAAGGGCCGGGGAAGAGCTTTGTCCTCCTGGAGCGTGATCCAACCAGGTCGTCCGCACAGGCTCGCTGGCGCATCGGACACGCTCTGGAAGAGGAGGACCGAGGAAGGCAAAGCCCTCCCCGAAGCCAGCTTCTCTGACCAGGCGTGCAAGGGAAGTTGCCAGATGAAGCACTAATCCAGCAATTCCAGCAACTCGCGCACAGCGTGACCTTGCTGGGCGGGATGGCGCATCGGGGCCTCTTCATGGATGTCGTAGCGATTCTGGCGCCCGTCACGAGTATGGCTAATGTAGCCGGCGTCGTGCAGGTCGCGCAGAATACGCTGCACCGCGCGCTCGGTGATACCGACCTGCGCGGCGATCTCGCGAGCGGTGGCGCTGCGATTACGCGCAATACAGAGGAGTACCTGCGCGTGATTGGTGAGAAACGTCCAGTGAGCCATTGCTTTGTTGCCCGTTGCTCGAGGCGCGCGACACCGTAGTCGCACGCGGCGGTTACCGATCGTTGAGAAACTCGGCGGGTAGACTGTCGCCCCATCGCAGGTCGCGGGCCATACGCCAGGTCGCGCCTGCTGAGCGGGTGACGCTGAGACGGCGGATACCCTCAGGGGTGCAGAGGGTCAGTTCAATGTGGCCGGAGCGCACGAGGGGATGGCGCAGGATGCGGGCGCCGATGGTTTCTCCAGGTTGGCGCGCAACGGCGATGTAGGCATACTTTTCGTCTTCGTAGCCCAGTTCAGCGCCCTTCAGGGCCCGATGTAGCCGCCCACGCGCGAGGCGACGGGCAAAGTGGCACCAGTCGTCGGCGGGCAGTGGGCAGGCCTCCTGGTGGGGGCAGGGAGCAATCAGGATGGCGCCGGCGGCGCGCACCTGTTCCCGGGCAGCGCGGATGCTCGCCCAGCCGCGGGGGGTACCCGGCTCGATCAGCACCAGGGCGCCGCTGGCCCGCTCCCATAGCCGCGCGATCAGGGAGGTACGGGCCTCCTCGGGCAATTCGCCCAGAACGTAGGCTGCGGTCACGAGATCGTGGCGCGGCGCGTCCCAGGCGGCGGTAAGGTCGGCGCGGACCCAGGCGGCGGCGCGAACGGCGGGAGCGGTTGCGGTGGCGGCGAGGCGCTGGCCCAGGGCGAGCATATCGCGATCGGCCTCGATCAGAGTGGCCCGTTCCAGGGCCGGCCAGATGCGTATGGCTGCCCACAGCGCAGCGCCGCTGCCGGCGCCAGCGTCGAGCAGGGTCCGGGGCGCAAAGCCGGGCAGGCGCGCCGCGAGTTCTTGCAGCGCGGCGGCGCAGGCGGCGTAGGTGGCAGGCATACGCGTAGCCGCGTATGCCGCGGCAGCCAGCGGGCCGCGCGGCGGCGGCCCCGCCGCCGGGTCGCGGTAGCGCGCCGTGGCTTCGGCGGTGACGCGGGCCAGGCTGCGGGGGTCGTAGCCGCGCAGTTCACGCTCTAGACTCAGCCTCAGGTCGTTCGGGAGGTCCATAGGTTCCTGTTGTGACCAGCGGGGAAACCGGGTTTCCCCATCGTCTGCCTATGTGGAGGGTTTGGGAGAGCTGCGCCCTCCCAGGGCCAAACCTGTTTTCATCCTGTCAGGATGCGGTACATGCTCACACTTCTCCTGGGAGCGCGGGCATCTTGCCCGCATCCAGACCCTTGCGGGCGGGACGCCCGCGCTACCGGGGTGACGCCTTACCCCAAATGTGAACACACACACCGGCGCGCCACCTTGCGCGCGGGTATATGATAGTGTCAGGAGCAGATTAGCCGGTCCGAGCGTTGTGGCACAGGCGATTCGCGAACTTTGTGTCTCCTGACGTATGGGCTTCATTATAATGATCTCTCGTGCCGTGTGCACTACTCATAGCGGGCGGTTGGGAGGTAAGGGCTGGCCGCAGCCATCGCGTCCTGATGCGAACGGATGGGGAAACCGGGTTTCCCCATCCCCCTCACTGAGGGGTTCAGGGGCGGACAGAACGTATGAGCGCCGACGGGCGTGATGGCGTTGGGACGCGCTGGTTGGTCCTCACCCCCTCCCCCTCTCCAGCTTCGCTGGAGAGGGGAGACCAGAGCCGGGCGCGGGGGCGTTCCAATGCGGTACACGCCACGTTGGCTCGGATGTTCTGTCCGCCCTTAAACCCTGAGGGGAGGGTTTGGGAGGGCTTTGCCCGACGGGGAACTTCTGGCAAGGCAAGCGGAGGGCCCGCCGCGTCGAGGCGGCGGCGCCCTCAGGGAGGGTCTATGGCAGCCTCGATTGGCTCAAGCCGGGTCTGGTTCCTGTTCGCCGCGCTGGTCGCCGTCGCCGCCCTGGTGGGGGCATCGGCGCCGTATGCTCAGGCAGCAGTGTTGCAGGGCGCGCTCGCTGCGCCTCCCACTGCGCCCGACCCGCAATCTGGTTTGACCTGGACGGCCTGGCAGGATCTCGGCGGTACGCTGACCTCCGCGCCGGCAGCCGTCTCCTGGGGCCGGGAACGCATAACCGTCTTTGCGCGCGGTGGGACCGGTGAGATCATTCAAACCTACAAAGAAGGCGGTGGAGCCTGGTTACCCTGGCGCACGCCGCCTGAACTGCGGGGCGTGATCCTCCGCTCGGCGCCGTCGTGCGCCTCGTGGACGGCAGGGGCCATCAACTGCGTTGCCCTGCGCGAGGGGTACGGCGGCGTTTTCCAGTTCTACTGGAACGGGCGCGGCTGGGCCGCGAACGACCTTGGCGGCGACGCGACCTCGGCGCCGGCAATTGTGGCCTGGGGCGCCGGACGCCTGAGCGTCTTTGTTCGGAATAGCAACGGGAACCTCATCCATCGCTACTGGCAACACAATGTTACCGATTGGACCCCGCCGCGGTGGGAGGCGGTCGGGAGTGGGACCATCACCTCGGCGCCGGCGTGTGGCTCACGGGAAACCGGGATCATTGACTGCTTCGCCCTTGGCCCCAACGGTGTGGTTATGCAGCTCTACTACGATGAACGGGCGGGAGCGCGCTGGGTCGGATGGAATCAGCTTCTGGGCATGGCAACGTTCCGCGCGACGGCGCCCATTAGCGCCGTCGGGTGGAACCGCAATCTGCTCGACCTGTTCGCGCGCGGCCCGGATATGCGGCTCTACCAGATCACCTACAGCGGTGGGTGGAACCAACCGTGGTCGGTGATCGAGGAGCGCCCGCTGCTGAGCGCGCCGTCCTGCACACAGGTTGAGCCGGGACGGCTGGACTGTTTCGCGCAGGTGCTCGACCCGCAGGCGCAGAATGCCAGCGCTTTCAACCTGGCCCCCGGCCTGGCGTACCGCTACGCGCAGCGACGGTAAGACCGCAGCGGCGCCCGGCGTCAGGCAGGGATCAGATATCCGGGGGTGGTTCGGGTTCGCCGATCATGTCGCCGTACCAGCGCTCCAGCCACTCCAGGGCCTCATAGAGCCGTCCGGCGGGCATGCGACGATAGGAAGAAATGCCAAAGTTGCGGTACAGCCCGCTGAGGGCGCCCCAGTACTCGTTGCGGCGGGTGCGCTCGCCGAGGGTGCGCGCCACCCTGCGCACCGTCTGGGCCAGCCGGGCGGCCTGGGGGTCGTCAACGGCTGCGCCGCGGGCGGCCCAGGGATCGGCGCCCGGGCTTTCATCGCCAGCGGGGGCGGTGTCGAGCTGCCGCTCGATCAGCACCTGCTGGCGAGCCAGGTTCGCGATGGCCATGGCCCCGACATAGGCTTGCTCAGCGTGACCCTGCTGGGGTCGGGGGGCAATCAGCCCATCGCCGCTGTCGAAGCCCTGGGGGCGGAAGGCCTGCCAGAGCAGCGAGGCTGCTTCGCGCTGGAACAGGGCCAGGCGATCGCGAAGGGCCGGATCGGGGATATGCTCGGGGTTCAGGGTAGTCAACCAGAGGGGTACCAGTTCGATCCGCAGGCACAGGCGCGTGGGCGCCCCGCCGTCGTGCGGCTCGGCGGCAAGGCGACGGGCGCCCTGGCGCAACAAGGGGTGCGCCTTTACCCGGCGCTCCTCCCGAGCCGCCGGCAATCCCAGCGCAGCACAGAGGTCGGCCAGGGCTACCAGAGTGCGGTTCGGGTCCAGATCCAGACAGGCGACAATATCCCGGGCATAGAACCAGTGCATGGGTTGGCTCCCGCAGGGTGTTGCTCGTGTTCCATCATCTCTGGCGGCTGCGCCGCCCACCAGAAACCAGGGGAAACCAGGTTTCCCCGTCCCCTGCCCGTTCAGGGGCGGACAGAACATATGGGCGACGACGGGCGTTCTGGCGTTGGGATGCGCTGGTTCGTCCTCACCCCCTGCCCCTCTCCAGCTTCGCTGGAGAGGGGAGACCAGAGCCGTGCGCGGGGGCGTTCCAATGCGGCGCAAGCCACGTTGGCTCGGATGTTCTGTCCGCCCCTGAACCCCTGCCCGCCGGGGCGGCATGCCCCCGGCGCCGGTCGGAGGGCGGATAAACCTGATCGCTCCACGCTAACCGTAGGGTACTCGCATCGGCTCATTCACGCAATCAGATATCATTATCCACAATATGGAGGAAAAATCCACATTGTGGATTTTCGATTACGTGATACAATACGGCTATCGGTGTATTCAGCAACGTTCGCCACACACATAGTCGGGTAAAGAAGCGCAGCGGTGCTGCGCCTCTCCCTGGAAGGTCTTCGCCCGCGCAAACCCTCCCGGCGCGGAGGGCTTACCACCCCCGTGGGCAGGGGCGTGGGGAAACCCGGTTTCCCCATATTTTCACATCATGAGGAATAGAACATGAACCGCTCCCAACTCATCGAGGAGTTGCGGCACGTTGTGGGGCCCACCGGAGTAGTTGCCGACCCGGTGGCTCTGATGACCTACGATGCCGATGGCTGTGTGATGGATACCGGCGAGCCGCAGGTGGTCGTGCTACCCACCAGCGCCGAGCAAGTTAGCGCCGTGGTGCGTCTTGCCGCGCGCTACGGGGTGCCAATCGTGCCCCGCGGGGCCGGCACCGGCCTTGCCGGTGGGGCAACGCCCATCGGTGGCGGCATCGTGGTCAGCACGGCGCGGATGGACCGGGTGCTGGAGATCGATGCGCGCAACGGGCGCGTGCTCTGCCAGCCGGGGGTGATCAACTGGGAACTATCGCAACTGCTCAAGCCCTACGGTTACCAGTTTGCCCCTGATCCCTCGTCGCAAAAGGCCTGCACCGTCGGCGGCAACATTGCCAACAACGCCGGCGGCCCCCACTGTCTGAAGTACGGCATTACCTCCAGCCACGTGCTGGGCGTGCAAATGGTGTTGCCCGACGGCTCGATCATCTGGACGGGGGACGGCAATCCTGCGCCGGTGGGCTACGATCTGACCGGGGTGATCACCGGCAGCGAGGGCACCATCGGCCTGGTGACCGCGGCCTGGCTCAGGCTCACGCGGCTGCCCGAGGCGGTGCGGGTCGTCCTGGCCCTGTTCCCCGACATTGCCGGCGCCTCGGCCAGTGTTTCGCAGGTGATCGCCAGCGGCTTTTTGCCCGCGGCGCTGGAGATTATGGACCGGCTGGCGATCAAGGCCGTCAACGATATGTACAAACTGGGCCTGCCCGAACAGGCCGGCGCGGCGCTGCTGATCGAGGTGGATGGCGTAGACGACGGCCTGGACGAGTTGCTGGCTGACATTACCGCTGTTTGCTGGCGCAACGGCGCGATTGATGTGCGACCCGCGCGCACGCCAGCGGAGCAAAATCAGGTCTGGGCGGCGCGGAAGAACGCCTTTGGCGCGATGGGTCGCCTGGCGCCAACGTACTACCTGGTTGACACGGTGGTACCGCGCACCCGTCTGCCCTACACGATGGAGCAGGTCGGGCGCATCTCGCAGGAGTACCGTTTGCCGATTGCGAATGTGTTCCACGCCGGCGACGGCAACCTGCACCCGATCATTCTCTTCGACCGGCGTGACCGGAGCCAGAACCAGCGCGCGCTGGAGGCGGCCACCGGGGTGATGCACGTGAGCATTGAGCAGGGCGGGGTCATCAGCGGCGAGCACGGCATTGGCGTGGAGAAGCAGGACTACATGACCCTGCTCTTCTCCACCGACGACCTGGCGGCGATGGCCGGGCTGCACCAGAGCTTCGACCCCTACGATCTCTTCAATCCGGGCAAGGTCTTTCCCAAGGGACGGGGTTGCGGGGAGCTGGCCGCCCTGCGCAAGGCGGGCGTGGCCTGGAGCGAGCTGAAGACGCGGTAGGTGCATCTATGCTTCCAGCAGCGCTGACGCGCCAGTTGGTCGAGATTGTCGGCCCCGAGCGCATCTCTGAAGAAACGGCGCCGTTCGCCGTGCACGGTCGCTCCCCGGCGCTGGTGATCAGCCCCTCCTCGGTGGAGCAGGTGGCCCGCGCTGTCGCGGCCTGCCACGCCGCGCGCGTTCCGCTGGCGCCCTGGGGCGGCGGCACGCGCCAGCGGTGGGGCCGGCCCATCGCCGCCGAAACCTTTGTCGTCCTCCGCACGAGCGGGTTGCAGGCCATTCTTATGTACGAGCCTGACGATCTTACGATCTCGGTCGAAGCGGGGATGACCTTCGCGACCCTGGATGCGGCCCTCGCCGCGCACAACCAGATGTTGCCCCTGGACCCGCCGCGGCCGGCCCTGAGCACCATCGGCGGCCTGCTGGCCTCCGGCGCGGATGGCCCGCGGCGCCTGGCCTACGGCACCAGTCGCGATCTGCTGATCGGTATCCGCGTGGTGGAGGCGACGGGCCGGATCAGTAAGGCCGGCGGTATGGTGGTGAAGAACGTCAGCGGCTTTGATATGATGAAGCTCTACCTGGGCAGCCTGGGCACGCTGGCGATCATCGTCTCGGCCAACTTCAAGCTGATGCCCCGGCCGCGGGCTGCGGCAAGCCTGAGCTGTTTCTTCGAGCAACCTGAGCGGGCCTTCAGGCTGATCACCGCCTTGAGCGCAAGCCAGCTCATCCCGGCCGCAGTGGAGTACCGTGAGGACGGGACCACGGCGAGCATCGAGGTGCGTATCGAGGGGTTGCCCGCCGCTGTCGAACGCCACGTGCGCGATGTGCGCCGCCTGGCCGAAGAGGCCGGCGCCGGCAGCGTTTCTGTCGTCGCCGAGGGTCCGGCCGCAGTAGAGGAACGCTGGACAGGCTTCAATGACGCGCCGCAGACGGTCGATCTGGCCGCCGATGAACTGGTGGCACGGCTGAGTTGCCTCCCCGGCGCCCTGGAAGCGGCCCTGGGCGACGTGCGAGCCCGGGCCGCGCGGGAAGGGTTGCTGCTGCGCGTCCAGGCCCGCGCCCTCAGCGGGGTGGCCTACCTGCGCCTGCGGGGCAGCGACGAGCATCTGCGCGCCTGGCACGCAGCTATACTGGCGCGCTGGCCACAACTCGTGGTCATTGGCGCACAGCCTGCTCTCGCTGCCGAATTGCCGGTCTGGGGCGCAGGCATTGCCAATCTGGATCTGATGCGGCGGATCAAGCAGGAGTTTGATCCAGAGAATCTGCTGAACCCGGGGCGATATGTGGTGTAGATTGTGAAACAAGGTGACCGTCCCCGCCCCGCTGCGGGCGGGAGCCCGACTCCTCCCTCTGAGGTGATCATATGGGGAAACCGGGTTTCCCCATACCCCTGCCGGTGGGGGCGGCAAGCCCTCCCCACCGGGAGGGTTTGGGAGGGCTGCGCCCTCCCAAGAACGTATATTTTCATTCCGGCGTTGTGCGGCGCAGCCGCGCGCGTCTAGCGGGCTCAGGGGCAGGAGGCTCACGCGCCGCACTGGCCTGGTTGAGAAGGTGGAGACGCGCCAGCGATGTTGCACTCAACCCTGGTTGCCGAACTGATCCGCGTCGTCGGAGCGCACGCGGTGGTGCGTGACCCCGATGCCCTGCGCACCTACGACGCTGACGCGAGTATGATCGTCGCCCGTGCGCCGGATGTAGCGGTGGCGCCCGGCACGCCCGAGGAGGCCGCCGCGGTGGTGCGGCTGGCCGTCAGCGCCGGGTTGCCTGTTGTCGCCCGTGGCGCCGGCACGGGCATTGCGGGCGGCGCTATCCCCCTGCGCGGGGGCGTGCTCCTGAGCACGGCGCGCATGGAACGCATCGAGGCGATTGAGCCGCGCTCGCGCCGCGCCCTGGTGGGCGCCGGGGTAGTCAATGCCGAGTTAAACGCCCGCCTGGCACCGCTGGGGTTGCAATTCGCCCCCGATCCCTCCTCGCAGAAGGCCAGCACCATCGGCGGTAACCTGGCCACCAACGCCGGCGGCCCCCATTGCCTGAAGTACGGCGTGACGACCAACCACGTCCTGGCGCTGGAACTGGTGCGCCCCGATGGAACGTTGCTGTGGACCGGCGATGGAACGCCCGATGCCGCTGGCTACGACCTGACCGGCGTAGTGGTGGGGAGCGAAGGGACCTTCGGGGTGATCACGCGGGCGCTGGTGCGCCTCACGCCGCTGCCCGAGGCCAACCGGGTAGTGCTGGCGCTCTTTCCCAACGTGATCGCCGCTTCGACCGCAGTGAGCCAGATCATCGCCGCCGGGTCTCTGCCCACGTCGCTGGAGGTGATGGACCACAACGGTATTCGCGCGGTCAACCGGGCCTATGGGCTGGGCCTGCCCGAGGCCGGGGGCACAACCCTGCTGATTATCGAAGTGGACGGCGTCGCCGAGGGATTGGACGAAACCCTCGAAGAGATCCTGGAGCTGTGCCGGGCGCAGGGCGCCTTCGACCTGCGTCCGGCGCGCACCCCCGCTGAGCAGGCGCGCGTCTGGGCGGCGCGCAAGGCGGTAGCCGGGGCGATCGGGCGACTGGCGCCGGCTTACCTGCTGGTAGATACGGTGGTGCCCCGCACGCGCCTGCCGCTGATGATGGAGCAGATCGAGCGCCTGCGGCGCGAGTGGGGTATGGAGGTCTGCAACGTCTTCCATGCCGGCGATGGCAATCTGCACCCTATGGTGCTCTACGACCCCCGCGACCCGGATCAGCGCGAGCGTGCCCACGCCCTCGCCGGGGCCGTGCTCAAGCTGAGCATCGAGCAGGGCGGGGTGATCAGCGGCGAGCACGGCATCGGCGTGGAGAAGCAGGAGTATCTGCCGCTGCTGCTCGATCCGCACGAGCTGCAACTCCACGCCGCCGTGTACACCTGTTTCAACCCGGAGGATTGCTTCAACCCCGGCAAGATCTTCCCGGTGGCCCTGCGCCCGCACGACCTGGCCGCGCAGCGCCGGGCACGCATCGGCGGCACGGCCGGACGCGGGCCGGCGCTGGCGCATCTGTCGCCGTCCGCTTCCGGGTCAGTGCGCAACGGAGCGCGTATGGACCGAAGCGCAGGCCCGGAAACTGGCGACCGGCCGGGGGCCCCGGAGACCGGCGCGAACGGCGTTGACGCTGCGGCGCTGGCAGCGATCGTTGGAGCCGGACACGTGACCGCCAACGGCGCCACTCTCGCCATCAGCCCCGGTAGCGTCGAGGAACTCGCGCAGGTGGTGGCCTTCTGCCACCGCGCCGGCATACCTGTGCGACCGTGCAGCGCCGTATCGCGTGGCGACAACGCGTTCTCCGCGACACGCCCTCTCCACATCGTCACCCGACGCCTGAATCGGGTGCTGGCCTACGAACCCGACGACCAGACGATCGGCGTGGAGGCGGGGATGAGTCTGGCGGAGCTTCAGGCGCTCCTGGCTGCCAACGGCCAGATGCTGCCCCTTGACCTGCACCGGCCCGAGGCAGCCACCCTGGGCGCGCTGGTCGCCACGGGCGCCGACGGGCCGCGCCGCCCGGGCTACGGCGTCCTGCGCGACTGGGTGCTGGGCCTGACCATTGTCGAGGCCGATGGCGCCGTGTCGCGCCTGGGGGCGCAGGTGGTCAAGAATGTGAGCGGCTTCGACCTGGTCAAGCTGCTGGTAGGCAGCCACGGCACGCTGGGGGTGATCGCGGCGGTGCGCCTGCGGGTCTTTCCGCGGCCACGCGCTACCGCCACGCTGACTGCCGCTTTCGCCCGGCGCGAGCAGGCCCTGGCCTGCCTGGACGCAGTGGCGAACACGCGGCTACAGCCTACTGCCGCCGAACTGGTCGCCGGGCCGCCGGAGCGAAGGTTGCCGCTGGAATTTCCGCCTGGCGGAGCGCTGCTGGCCCTGCGGGCCGAGGGCCACCCGGCAGCGGTGGCGCGGCATATGCGCGCCTTGCGCGGCCTGGCTGCCGGGGCCGGCGCCCTGAGCGTGGAGGAACTGAGCGAAAGCGGCGAAAGCGCCCTGTGGGTAGAGCTAGCGCGCCGGGCCGCGCCCCCGGAGGAGCCTGGCGCGAGCCTGGTGCGCCTGTGCGCGGCGCCGGCGGATCTGGGGGCAGCCCTTGAGACGGCGAGCGCCGAGGCGCTGTCACGCGGGCTGACCCTCGGCCTCTGCGCCCGCGGACTGAGCGGCGTAGCCTACCTCCGGGTCGCAGGGCCGGAGGAGCAGCGCCTCGACTTCCACGCGGGCCTGGTGCAGCGCCTGCGCCACGCTCATCTGCTCGACCCCTCCCTGGCCAGGCGCGCGGCGCACCCCTGGGGCGCGCCGCCGCCCGCCCTGGCGCTGATGCGCGCCCTCAAAACTGAATTTGACCCCTTCGACCGCATGAACCCTGGCGCACTGTTCTGGCGGGATGAAACGCCCGCGCCCCTGTCAGCCTGAACTACCGGTGGGGAAACGCCCGCCCTGGATGGAGAGTTGGTATGACCCTGACCACCCCCGATCGCGAGACGGTGAACATCCCTCTGGTGCCCTTCAGCGCCAGGGATCGTCCCAGTTCCGACATTATCAACACCTGCGTCCACTGCGGCCTGTGCCTGTCCTCATGCCCGACCTACCGCGAAACGGGGTTGGAGATGTCCTCGCCGCGCGGGCGAATCTACCTGATGAAAGCAGTGGATGAAGGACGCATCGGCCTGGAGAGCGAAGTCTTTCAGGAGCAGATGAGCCAGTGCCTCAACTGCCGCGCCTGCGAAGCGGTCTGTCCCTCAGGGGTGCAGTACGGCGCGATCCTGGAGGCAAGCCGGGCGCAGATCGAGCAGGCGCGGGAGCGGGGGGCGCATGACCCCATGGCGCCAGCGACGCTGCCTCCGCGCCCATTGTGGCAACGGGCGCTGCGCGGGGTGGTCTTTGACGCCCTGTTCAAAGAGATGGGCCTGTTCCGAGCCTTCTCGGCTACAATGCGGCTCTACCAGCGCAGCGGAGCGCAGTGGATCGCCCGCAAGAGCGGGCTGCTGAGCTTGATCGGCATGGCCGATGCTGAACGGATGCTGCCGCCGATCAACCCACACTTCACCGTGCCCAGGGGGCAGATCTACCCCGCCGAGGGCGAACGCCGTTACAGCGTGGCCGTCCTCACCGGCTGCATAATGAGCACCGCCTTTGCCGGCGTTCACGAAGCCACCATTCGCGTGCTGCAGAAAAACGGCTGCGAAGTGATCTTGCCCCCCGATCAGGGCTGTTGCGGGGCGTTGCACACCCACGGCGGCGACCTCGACGGGGGTCGCGAACTGGCCCGGCGCAACATCGCCGCCTTTGAAGGGCTGGGGGTGGACGCGATCGTGATCAACGCCGCCGGTTGCGGCAGCACGCTCAAAGAGTACGACCACCTGCTCCACGACGATCCGCTATGGCACGAGCGGGCAGCGGCCTTCAGCCGCAAGGTGAAAGACATACACGAATTCCTGGCCGGCATCGAGTTCAACCGCGCCGACCTGAGCCGCCTCGAGGTGCAGGTGACCTACCAGGAACCATGTCACCTGGCCCACGCCCAGCGCATCACCGTCCAGCCGCGGACCCTGCTCACGGCCATTCCAGGGTTGCAGTTGCGCGAAATGCACGAGAGCGCCCTCTGCTGCGGATCGGCGGGCGTCTACAACCTGACCCAGCCCGAGATGGCCGCGCGGCTCGGCGCGCGTAAGGTGGACAACGCCCTGGCTACCGGCGCGCAGGTCATCGCCACGGCCAACCCTGGCTGCGCCCTGCAACTGGCGGGCGAACTGCGGCGGCGCGGCGAGGAGGTGCAGGTGCGCTACATCGTCGAGTTGCTCGATGAGAGTTACCGGCGTGGCGGGAAGGGCTGAGGTGAACATAGCCCGCGCGGGAAGGTCTGGGCGTAGAGGCGCGGCGGCGCCACGCCTCTACGCCCTTCCAGGAGAACAATAATTTTGCATTCGGGCGTTGCGCGCCCCACGACTGGCGCCTGGCGGGCCAGCACCTTCCCGAAGACGATTTGCGGATCACTAGTGGACATCTAACATCTTTCTAACATTGCCGTGGTAGATTCGCGGCCAGATCACGATGTATACGCCGTCCATCTATTTCATCGTGGGGAGACATCCATGACTGCGGACAAGGCTACGGCGAATCAGGCCGAGTCACTCACCTTCAAAGCCGAAGTGCAGCAAGTACTGCACATCCTGGCGCACTCGCTCTACACCGATCGTGAGATTTTCCTGCGCGAGCTGATCTCGAACGCCTCCGATGCGCTGAACCGCGTGCAGTTTGAAATGCTGACCAACCGCGACGTGCGCGACCCGGACGCGGAACTGGGGATCTGGATCGAGTCTGACCCGGATCAGGGCACGCTGACCGTGCGCGACACGGGGATCGGGATGACCCGCGAGGAGCTGATCGAGCACCTGGGCACGATCGCCCAGTCGAGCGCGCGGGCCTTTGTTGAGCGCACCCGTGAAGCCAGTAAAGCTACCGCCAGCGAGATCATCGGTCAGTTTGGGGTTGGTTTCTATTCCGTATTCATGGTTGCTGACAGAGTTACCGTCGTCTCGCGCTCTTACCGACCCGAGGCCGAGGCGGCGATGTGGGAGAGTGACGGCAGCGAGCACTACACTGTTGGCCCCGCGGAGCGCGAAGGCCGCGGCACCACGATCACCGTGCATCTGAAAGACGATGCGAAAGAGTTTGCCCAGAGCTGGCGGATCGAGCAGATCATCAAACGTCACTCCGACTTCGTGGCCTTTCCGATCTCCATGGGCGAGCGGCAGATCAACCAGCAAAAGGCCCTCTGGCGCCGGGCGCCGCGCGAGGTGGAGGCGGAGCAGTACCACAACCTGTACCGGCAATTGACCCTTGACACGGAAGAGCCGCTGCTGCACATACACCTCTCGACCGATGCGCCGGTGGATCTGCACAGCATTCTGTTCATTCCCGCCAAACGCGAGCGCGGGCTGTTTGAGCGGCGCATCGAGGGCAAGATCAAGCTCTACTCGCGCAAGGTGCTGATTATGGAAGAGGCCAGAGACCTGTTGCCGGCCTACTTCCGCTTCGTCGAAGGGGTGGTAGACAGCGAGGACCTGCCGCTGAACGTCTCGCGCGAGAGTGTGCAGAGCGCGCCGGTGTTGCAACGGATCCGCAAGACCCTCACCGGGCGCCTGCACCGCGAACTTAACGATCTTGCTGATAGCGATCCGCAGAAGTTTGCCCGCTTCTGGCAGGAGTTTGGCGTCTTCATCAAAGAAGGCGTGGCGATGGACTACGAGAACCGCAGCGAGTTGCTCAAACTGCTGCGCTTCCACACCACCCGCGGCGGCGACGAACTGGTAACCCTGGGGCAGTACAAGAGCCGGATCGTTGATGGGCAACGCGAAATCTACTACCTGATGGCCTCGAGCCTCGACGCGGCACGCACCAGCCCGCACCTCGACCCCTTTACGGCCCGCGGCATCGAGGTGCTTCTGCTGCACGACCTGGTGGACGGGCTGATGCTCTCGGGGCTGCGCGAGTACGAGGGGCTACGTCTGCGTAACGTTGACGAAGCCGATCTCGACCTGCCCGGCGTGGTCGAGGCGGCGCCCCCGCAGATCGACGACCAGCAGTTCACGCGCCTGGCCGAGCGGGCAGCCGCGGTGCTGGGCGAACGGATCAAGGAGGTGCGAGCCTCAAAGGTGCTCCGCGACAGCCCGGCGCGCCTGGTGAGCGACGAAGAGGGCCTGGGGCGCCAGATGCAGCGCATCCAGCAGGTGCTGGGGCAGGAGGTTGAGCAGCGTCCGCGCATTCTGGAACTGAACCCGGCGCACGGGCTGATCGCCGCCCTGGCCCGACGGTTCGAGGCGAACCCGGAGGACCCGGTGGTGACGGCGGCCCTGGAGCAACTCTACGATAACACGCTGCTGCTGGAGGGGTTGCACCAGAACCCGGCTGCCATGGTGCCACGCCTGTTGACGCTGCTCGAGGCCGCGGCGCGGAACGAGTGAGGGCGCTCGCCACCGCCACAATAGGTGCACGGTCACCCTGCTCCCGGGAGCGCGGGCAGCCTGCCTTCAACGGCTACAAGGGCGGGATCCCAGTTTCACGTGAAACACTCCGCAAGGAGCGCTGCGTCAACGCCCGTCTGAACGCCTTGCGCGACAACCGGCAATCCGAAATCTACCATCTGAACACGGTGGACGCCCGCGCTCCCGGGTGTACGTGGTTACCCCGGCGCTGAACACGCGCACCGCGTGCAGCCCCTGCTGACAAGCAGCCCGACTCGTGGTACAATCTACGATGGCGTGCACCGCGTGCACGCCACTGCTTTAGCTTCGCGCTTTAGCACTCTCTACTAGAGAGTGCTAAGAACCCATCCCACAGCCGGGTAGACGGCCTGGCGGCTGCCCCGTACCTCGCGGAAACGCCACCGGCGTCCGCTGAGAGGCGCAGCCCTCCCCAACCCTCCGGCAGGGACGTGGAGAAACCAGGTTTCGCCACCCTCCTTCAGGTTTCGAGATAGTCTCGAAACAGCGGCCAGGAGCAATGCAGCGATACGTGACCTACCATCAGAAGTGAGGATGCGCAGCTATGTCGGCAGGGCTGACTGAGCGGCGGCAAGCCATTCTCAAGTTAGTGATACAGGAGTTCGTCGAGACGGCCTGCCCCGTTGCCTCGGAAACGCTGGTACGCAAATATCGGCTCAACGTCTCGCCGGCGACGGTGCGCAACGAACTGGCAGCGCTGGAGGAATCAGGCTACCTGACCCATCTGCACACATCGGCGGGGCGGGTGCCAACCGACGCCGGCTACCGCTTCTTCGTGGAGAACCTGATGGAGCGCACCGCCCTGCCCCTGGCGGAGCAGCGCACGATCCGCCACCAGTTCTACCAGGTGCGCGGGGAACTCGATCAGTGGATCCAGTTGGCCGGGGCAGTGCTTGCGCGCACCACCCAGAACGCCTCGCTCGTCACACCGCCGCGCTCGGCGGAACCGCTGCGCTTCCGCAGTCTGGAGTTGATCGCCATCCACGACACCATGGCCCTGGCAGTGCTGGTGTTCCATGGCGGTATCGTCAAACAACAGACAGTCACGCTGGACGCGGTGCGGAGCGCTGAGGAGCTACGCCGCGCCGCGGCGCGTCTGAGCGATTACCTGGCCGATCAGACCTTAAGCGGCATCGAGGAGACCCTGGCCCGCCCGCCAGAGCAGCAGACGCTGATGCTCAGCGACTTCGAGCGCGGGCTGGTTGAGATGCTCGTGCGAGCTATGCAGACCTTTGAGGAGCAGTCGCGCGAACAGATCCACTCGGACGGGCTGATCGAAATGCTGAGCCAGCCGGAGTTCATCCCCGCTCTGGTGCGCGAAGATGCCGAGCGGGCGGTCGAGCGACTGCGCCGGGCGCTGGAGATCCTCAAGAGCGGACGCGGCCTGGGTGCGCTGATCCCCCAGGTGCTCGCCTCAGACGGGGTGCAGGTGATTATCGGCGGCGAAAACAGCGCCGATGAGATGCGCGAATACAGCGTCGTGCTGGCGCGCTACGGGGTGGAGAATGCCATTGCCGGCGTGCTCGGGGTGATCGGCCCAACGCGCATGGCCTACCCGCGTTCGATCTCGACGGTGCGCTACATTTCGTCGTTGATGAGCGACTTGCTCGCCGAACTGTACAACGTGGAAAGTCGCATTTCGGAAGGCGAGGCGCTGGAAGAGTAGGCCATCCGGGCGTGGGCCCGGGCTGTCACCCGACGCCTCCCCGCAGCCTGGAGCAGGCGCCCTGGCCCGCCCCGGCTGCCCTGCGCTCCGGCCCCGCCGTGGTAATAGACGAAGAGGAGAGCGATGAGCGACGAACAGAACCTCGCTGCGAACGAAGCGGCAACCGCAGCCGATACCGCCCCTGCCGCCGAGACGACCGGGGCGGCGCAGGACGAATTGCAGACCAGGCTGGCCGAGGCTGAGGCGCAGGCCGCCGAGTATAAAGATCAGTGGCTGCGCGCCACTGCTGATTATAAGAACTTCAAGCGCCGGGTCGAGATCGAACGCGCCGAACTGATCCGCAGCGCCAGTTCGGCCCTGCTGCTGAAACTGCTACCGGTGATGGATGACTTCGAGCGCGCCATCGCCAACATTCCCCCGGAGATTGCCGAAACGCCCTGGTGGGGTGGCACCCAGTTGATCGCCCAGAAGTTGCGCACCATCCTCGAGAGTGAAGGTGTGAAACCAATCGAGGCTTTGGGGCAAGACTTCGATCCCAACTTGCATGAAGCGGTGCTCTATGAAGAGGCCGAAGGCCAGGAAGGCAAAGTCATCGCCGAACTGCAGAAGGGTTACCGGCTGGGTGACCGCGTGTTGCGCCCGAGCATGGTGAAAGTGGGACGCGGCTAAGCGCGATAGAGTAGTGAGGTTGCATGCCCAAGGTTATTGGAATCGATCTGGGAACCACCAACTCGGTCGTGGCCGTGGTTGAGGCCGGCGAGGCCGTGGTGATCCCCAACGCCGAAGGGGCGCGGCTCACGCCCTCGGTCGTGGCGGTAAACAAGGCCGGCGAGCGTATGGTGGGCCAGGTGGCCCGACGCCAGGCCGTGACCAATCCGGAGAATACGATCTTCTCGGTCAAGCGCTTCATCGGCCGGAAGTTTAACGAGCCAACGGTGCAGAAGGATCTCAGCCTGGTGCCCTACAAGCTCTCCAGCGCGCCGAATGGCGATGTGCGCGTGTTGATGGGCGGGCGCGAGTACGCGCCCCCGGAAATCTCGGCCATGGTGCTGCAAAAGCTCAAGGCCGACGCCGAGGCCTATCTGGGCGAGCCGGTTACCCAGGCGGTGATCACCGTGCCGGCCTACTTCAACGATAGCCAGCGCCAGGCCACCAAGGACGCCGGCAAGATCGCCGGGTTGGAGGTGCTGCGCATCGTCAACGAGCCGACAGCTTCAGCCCTGGCCTACGGCCTCGACAAGAAGGGCAAAGATGAGGTGGTGGTGGTCTACGATATGGGCGGCGGCACCTTCGATGTCTCCATCCTCGAACTCAGCGAGGGCGTGGTGGAGGTGAAGGCCACCAGCGGCGACACCCACCTCGGCGGCGATGACTTCGACCAGCGCATCATTGACTGGCTCGCCGAGGAGTTTCGCAAGGAGCAGGGGGTCGATCTGCGGCAGGACCGGATGGCCCTGCAACGGCTCAAGGAGGCTGCCGAAAAGGCCAAGATGGAGCTTTCCAGCGTCGGGCAGACCGAAATTAACCTGCCCTTCATTACCGCTGACTCCTCCGGCCCCAAGCATCTGAGCGTCACGCTGACGCGGGCGAAACTCGAACAACTGACCGGCGATCTGATCGAGCGCAGTATGGGGCCAGTGCGCCAGGCCCTGAGCGACGCCGGCCTCAAGCCCTCACAGATCGATGAGGTGATCCTGGTTGGCGGGCAGACGCGTATGCCGGCCATCCAGGAGGCGGTGCGGAAGTTCTTCGGCAAGGAGCCGAATAAGTCGGTCAATCCCGACGAAGTGGTGGCGATCGGCGCCGCCATTCAGGCCGGTGTGCTCGGTGGCGAAGTTAAAGATGTGTTGTTGCTCGATGTGACCCCGCTCACCCTGGGGATCGAAACCCTCGGCGGGGTGATGACTCCGCTGATCGAGCGCAATACGACCATTCCCACCCGCAAGAGTCAGGTGTTCTCAACCGCAAGCGACAATCAGCAGAGCGTTGAGATCCACGTGCTCCAGGGCGAACGTGCCGAGGCGCGCTACAATAAGAGCCTGGGGCGCTTTGAACTGTCGGGTATTCCTCCGGCGCCCCGGGGCGTGCCGCAGATCGAGGTGACGTTCGATATTGATGCCAACGGCATCGTGAACGTCACCGCCAGGGACAAGGCCACCGGCAAGGAACAGCGTATCACCATCACCGCCTCGTCGGGGTTGAGCGACGCGGAGATCGAGCAGATGATTCGCGACGCCGAGGCCCACGCCGAGGAGGACCGGCGGCGCCGCGAGTTGATCGAGGCGCGCAACCAGGGCGATAGCCTGATCTACACCGCCGAGCGGTCCATGCGCGAGATGGGCGAGGCCCTCGATGGCGCCATTCGCACCGAGGTGCAGGACAAGATCAGCGCCCTGCGGGCGGTGCTCGATAGCGATGACGTCAACGAGATCCGCAACAAATCCGCCGAATTGAGCGTCGCAATGCAAAAGATCGGCCAGGCGGCCTACGAGGCCCAGCGCGAGTCGGCGAATGGCGCCGATGACAGTGGCAGCAAAGCCGGCGACGACGTGGTCGAGGGCGAGTACAAAGTAGATTAAACGTCCGATGGCCGGCGCTGGTGGTTGTGGGCGCCGGTCATCCCCGCCAAGGAACGAAACGTATGACCACGGGCGCGAAGCGCGATTACTACGAAGTGCTCGGGGTGAGCCGCACCGCCAGCCAGGACGAGATCAAGAAGGCGTTCCGACGCCTGGCGCGCCAGTACCATCCCGATGTGAACAAGGACCCCGGCGCCGAGGCCAGGTTCAAGGAGATCAACGAAGCCTACGAGGTGCTCTCCGATGAACAGAAGCGAGCGGTCTACGACCGTTTCGGCCACAACGCCCCCGGCAGCATGGGCGGCGCGTATGACCCCTTCGAAGGCGCCGATCCCTTCAGCACGATCTTCGATGCCTTCTTCGGCGGGGCCACCGCCGGTCCGCGCACCCAGCGCGGCCCCCAGCGCGGCGCCGATCTGCGCTACAACCTGCGCCTGTCGTTTGAGGAGGCGGTCTTCGGTACCGAGAAGGAGATTGAGTATCGCCGCCTGGAGGTCTGCCCCAGTTGCCGCGGCAGCGGCGCCGAACCCGGCACCGACCCGGTGCGCTGCCCCAAATGCCACGGCTCCGGTGAGGTGCGCCAGCGAGCGCCCCTGTTCAATATGGTCACTGTGACCACATGTGACCAGTGCGGGGGAACCGGCTCGGTCATCCCTATTCCCTGCCGCGAGTGCCGCGGCGAAGGACGGGTGCGCCACCTCCGGCGCATTACGGTAAAGGTGCCCGCCGGTGTGGACGGCAATCAGCAGATCCGCATCAGCGGCGAAGGCGACGCCGGGCCGCGGGGCGGTCCCCACGGCAACCTCTACGTCGCCCTCGAGGTTCAGCCGCATCCGCTCTTTGTGCGCGAGGGCAACGATATTATCCTCGAATTGAAGCTCAACGTGGCCCAGGCAGCCCTCGGCGAAGAGGTCGACGTGCCGACCCTGGATGGGGTCGAGAAGATGCGTGTGCCCCCCGGTACCCAGACCGGGCAGACCTTCCGCCTGCGTGGCAAGGGCGTACCCTTTCTGCGGCAGCAGGGCCGCGGCGACCAGATCGTGGTGACCCGCGTGGTCGTGCCCGAGCGCCTGAGCGAGCAGCAGCGGCGCCTCTTCCAGGAGCTGGCCCGTACCTTCGAGACCGAGATGCCCGGCGATCGCGACGAGGGGTTCTTCGGGCGCATCAAGGATGCCTTCGGGCTGTAGGGTGCCGCCATGGCGGAGGTGCTGTACGGTCGCAACGCGGTGCGGGAAGCCCTGCGTGCGCGGCGGCGGGTGTTGAACCGCCTGCGCGTCTCCAGCGGCGTGCAGGAAACGGGGGTTATTGCCGAGATTATCAAACTCGCCGGACGGGCCGGCGTTCCCGTGGAACGGGTGGAACGGCAGGTCCTTGATAAACAACTGCGCGAGGTAAACCACCAGGGCGTTGCCCTCGACGTCGAAGCCTACCCTTACGTAGAACTGGAAGCCTGCCTGGCCCTCGCCGCCGACCGCAAGGAGGCGGCCCTGCTCTTACTCCTCGATCACTTGCAGGACCCGCAGAATATCGGCACACTGCTCCGCACCGCCGAAGCAGTGGGCGCCCACGGCGTCGCGCTGCCGGGCCGCCGCGCCGCCGAGATCACCCCCGCCGTGGTGAATGCATCGGCAGGCGCCACCGAGCATTTGCAGATCGTCCTGATCGGCAACCTGGCCCAGACCATCGCTGAATTGCAGCGCAACGGCGTGTGGGTGGTAGGGCTGGAAAACGACGAGACGGCGCGCGATATCGACACGGTGGATCTGGATATGCCTCTGGCGCTGGTCGTGGGGGCCGAGGGCGTCGGTCTGGCCCGGCTGGTGCGCGAGCGTTGCGATTTTCTGGTGCGTTTGCCGATCATCGGGCACATCGGCTCGCTTAATGCTGCCGTGGCGGGCAGCATCGCTCTGTACTTCGCCTGGCGCCAGCGAGCGCGCTGATGCGGAGCGCAGCCGCATGGGCGGCTGAAAAATGGTGTCAACGCCGACCCGGGCCACTTGAAGCGCAGCGCAGGCTGCGCTAGAATGGCAGCGTAACCAACGGCCCCCTGTGTGCGTGGAGAGAACCATGAAACTCAATCTGCTGCTCGCGCTTGCCCTGGTCGTGGCCGGAATGTACATTCTGGTTCTGCGCCGCCAACTTGAAGCAGCCCAGATGCGCGGCGAGATGTATCGGGAGATCTCGGCCCGCCTCGACCGGCGCGTGACCGAGTTGACGTCGAAGTGAAAGCGCAGGACCGGGGCAGGCTGCGCTGAACGTGACGTATTCCTGGGAGGGCTGCACCCTCCCAAACCCTCCCGCTGCGGAGGGCGTGCCCCCCCCGTAGGCAGGGGCATAGGAACGAGATGGAGAAAGCGCAGATCCTGGCTGAGGTGCCCCCCCGTAGGCAGGGGCATAGGAAACCCGGTTTCCCCTACGTTCGTATCAGGCTACTATGACCGCATGTTCCCAGGCACTGGCGGGAAATCCTGGTGAGAACGCCACACCCGCCCCGACGCTGCTCGCGCCCCTGACGATCCGGGCAGCGCGGATGGACGATATTCACGCCATTCTGGCCCTGCACCGCGAGGCGTTTGCCGACAAGTTCGGTAGCGCCTTCGGCGCGGGCGGCGCCGAGCGTGGTGTGGCAGCGCTCGCCAGCGCCTGGCAGCGGCAAGGAGCCTCGGCCTTGCGCGGTATGTTCGTGGCCGAGTACCAGCAGCAGATCATCGGCACCACCACCGTGCGCACCTGGGAGATGAGCAGCGATGACAGCGGGGCGGCCGAACTGGCTTTCCACGAAGAGCTGGGCCTGTTTGGCGCAGCGCGTTCGCTCTTCGCCCTCTCGCTGCTGGATCATCGCATTCAGCACGGCGAAGGCTTCGTGACCGACGTGGCCGTGCTTGCCCCCTACCGGCGCGGCGGCGTGGCCCGCGCCTTGCTGGCCCGTGCCGAACAGGAGGCGCGCCTGCGCGGGAAACGCTTCCTGGGGTTGTACGTTGCGGCGCGGAACGATGCCGCGCGGCGCCTCTACGGCAGTCTGGGATTCTCCACCATCCGCGTGCGCCGGTCGTTCCTGGCCTGGCTGATCTTTGGTCAGGGAAGCTGGCACTATATGCGCAAAGATCTGTTGTAGAGGCCTATGCGGCGAAGTTGCGCAATGACAGGATGAAAATAGCTTTTGTCCGGGGAGAGCTGCGCCCTCCCACACCCTCCCCGCCGGTGGGCTGTCTCCCGGAAGGGCGCCGTCTTCTCACACCCTCCCGGTGTTTAAGGGCAGACAGAACATCCGAGCCAGGGTGGCTTGTACCCCGTTGGAACGCCCCCCCGGACGGCTCTGGTCTCCGCCAGGGGTGAGGACCAACCAGCGCATCCCAACGCCATATCGCCCGTCAGCGCCCATAGGTTCTCTCCGTCCCAAAACTCTCCCGGCGCGGGGGGGCCTGCCACTTCGATAGGCGGTGGCACGGTAAACGCCGGCATTCCTGCCACCTCTTCGCCGAAGGTTGCGCTGCTCGAGGCTTGCCACATCGCGTATAATTTGAGTTAAAATACCCTCAGCGGTGCGGCAAGCCAGAAAGGATGTCGGATGCACGTATTATTTGTGGACGACAACCCCCTGATGCAGCAAGTCATCAGCCGCTTCCTTGTGAGCCAGGGCTACACAGTCGCCATTGCCGATAGCGCCGAGCAAGCCCTGCACCTCACCCGACACGAGCAATACCGTCTGATGGTGATTGATATGCGCCTGCCGGATCGCGACGGCGCCGATCTGTTGCAGGCCCTGCGCCAGGAACCAGGTATGGCCTGCTGTCCGGCAATCGCGGTAAGCGGCCTGGGTGAGGACGACCGGGAGCGCACGGTTCTGGCAGGCTTTGATGCCTTTCTCTCAAAGCCTATCGATCTCGACGAGCTGCTGGCCGCGGTGCGCCGCTATGTGGATACGGATCGGGCGCGGGCATTTGGCGTCTGATGGCTCGCAGGCTGTCCGGCTCTCGACCGATTGGCGTCTGATGGCTCCCAAGCTGTGGTTCCGGCTCTCGGCCGATAGGTTCCCCCTTTTCACCGCAGAGACGCAGAGACGCTGCGTCTCGACGCCCGCACCCTCCCGGTGCAGAAGGCGCGCCACATTGACAGCCAGGATCGCAAAAAATCGATCTTATAAAGCATATAAAGATCATGCGAAAGTTGATCTTGTGGGATGTTGACGGGACCTTGCTGAGCACCGATGGCATTGCCGCTGATGCGATGCGCGAGGCCATGCGTCGCGTCGTGGGTCCGGCGGCGCCGATGGAGCGCACTTCGTATGCCGGCAAGACAGACTGGCAGATTATTCGCGAGAGTTTCCCGACCTTGCCGCCTGACACGATTGCTGAGCGTCTTCACGAGTTCACCGCCACCTACCTGGGCTTGCTGGAGGCCCGGCGCGAGGCGCTGGTGGCCCGCTCGCGGGTCTTTCCCGGCGTGGTCGCCGCCCTGGAGGCCCTCGAGACGCTTGGCTACCAGGCGCCTCTGACCGGTAACATCGCAGCGGTTGCCCATCTGAAGCTGGAGTGTGTGGGCCTGACGGCCTATCTGGATCTGGCGGCGGGCGCCTATGGCGATGACCATTACCACCGACCGGACCTGGTGCCAATTGCTGCCGCACGCGCCGCGGCGCGCTATGGGCAATCGTTTCAGCATGACCAGATTGTGATCGTCGGTGACACCCCCCACGACATCGCCTGCGGTAAGCTCAACGGGGCCCGCACTGTGGCTGTCGCAACCGGCCCCTATCCCCTTGAGGAACTGCTGGACCACCGACCCGATGCCGCGCTGCCTGACCTGACCGACGTTGCGGCCGTGGTGGAAGCGGTTGCCGGCCGGTAAGCCTCCTTTCGCCGAAGGCGCCATTCGCGGGGCGCACAACGCCAGAATGAACATAGTAAATACCTATCCGAAAAACCGCATCCTGAGTAGCGCGCAGCGCGTATCGAAGGGGCGGTTTTTCGGTATCCTGCGTTATTCGGATAGGCTCTAAGTGTTCCTGGGAGGGCGTAGAGGCGCGGCGGCGCCCGCCTCTACGCCCAAACCTTCCCGCGCGCGGGCTATGTTCACCTCAGCGCGGCGAATGGCCGTCACGTCTCGAGGGGCATGGCGGGGTCGTTGCCCCATTCGTTCCACGAGCCGTCGTAGATCGCCACGCGCCTGCCAGTGATGATCTCCAGGGCCAGGGCGACCGGAGTGGCCGAAACACCACCATTGCAGTACGCCACTACCTCGCGCCGCTCCAGGTCGTCGAGCGGCGTTCCGGCAGCAGCGAAGCGCGCCCGTAGTTCCTCCACCGGCGCAAAGGTGTGCAGGTCGGGGTCGAGCAGGGTCTGATAGAACACGTTCAGCGCGCCGGGGATATGACCGCCACGCGCCGCGCGGGACTCGGCGCCACGGTACTCGGCTTCATTGCGGGCATCGATCAGCAGCGCATCGCTGCCAAGAGCCGCCAGGATCTGCGCCGCGGTGCGGCGGAGTTCGGGCCGGGGCCGCGGGGTGAAGGTGGCCGGCGGGTACTCCGGCACGTCGGTGGTGAGCAGTCGCCCCTCGGCTTGCCATTTGACGAGGCCACCGTTGAGGATGCGAACATTGTCAAAGCCGTAGTAGCGCAGTACCCACAGCAGACGGCCCGCGAACATCGCGAACCAGTCGTCGTAGGCCACCACGACGCTGTCGTCGCCGATGCCCCGCTCGCCCAGCACGCGGGCGATCTGTTCCGGCGAGGCGACCTGCACCGGCACCGGGTCGTCCAGGTCAACGATGTCGCGGGTCCAGTCGAGGTACACTGCGCCGGGGATGTGGCCAGCGGCATAGTCGGCGTGACGGGCGAAGTAGTGGGGTTTGGGCGCGGTGGGGGGCAGCACCAGGCCGCGCATATCCACGATCCGCAACTGCGGGTGGCCGAGGTGATCGGCCAGCCAGGCGGTACTTACCAGGGGGCCTTCGGGGAGGATAATCATCGGCGCTCCATTTCCAGTCAGACGGTTGTGCGGCTGCGCCGCACCGTGCAGGGACGAAAAGAGATTCTCCCGGGAGAACTACGCCCTGCCGCACTCTCTCGCCGCGCGCGGCCTGCCACCTTTCAAAGGGTATCACGAGGCCGGCGCGTTCACGGCATACGCGGATCATGGCGCCTGTGCTCGCGCGGCTGATGGGTTGGCCCGCCTCCCTGGAAGAGGCAGGCCTGTCTTGAGTATCCGTTTATTCGTTTCCCATTCGTTGGCATAGAGGCGTTTTACCGCATCAGAAAGCCCATCACGGAACAGGCGAAACCCTTTGAAGCCTGCCGCTCCTCCGGCAGAGACGTTTGCCACGCCAGCAGGGCGGGCATTGCCGGTCACCGGGATCACCTGACCGCGCGTTCCAGACTCACCTGCATACGTCGCACACGCTCGGCCAGCTCCTCGGAACTGACCCGTTCACGCAGGCGTTCGACCAGCAGGGGAAAGGCAAAGGGGGTCGGGCGGGGCGTCGGTACGATGGTGATGCGCCCGGCGGCGATGCGGTTGAGGGTCGCTTGCATGCGCTGGTGTTCGAGTTGTTGCTCCAGCACTTCGCGGCGGGCCTGGTACAGCAGCATGTTCTGCGGGTCGTACTGCTGGAACACGTCGTAGAACAGGTTGCTGCTGGCCTGCAGATGACGGGCGCTGCGCCGTTCGCCAGGCGGCCCCACAACGACCAGCCCGGCCACGCGGGCGATCTCGCGAAACTGCCGACGGGCTAGTTCGGCGGCATTGAGCGCGGCCAGCAGGTCGTCGGCCAGCCCTTCGGCCGAAAGCAGCGCGCGCAGGTCGGCCTCGTCCTCCAGAGGTGGCGGCTCCGCTGCGAGCAACTCGAAGCCATAGTCGTTGGCGGCCATGCTAAAGGTGCCGGGCCGGCGTCGGGCCAGACGGTAGGCCAGAAGCGCTGCCAGGCCCTCGTGAACCGATCGCCCCTCGAAGGGGTAGATGAACAGGTGGCGCCCATCCCGAGTGCGGGTGCGCTCCACCAGCAACTCATCTGCGCCGGGCAGGCGCGACCAGCGGGCCTGCACTGCCAGAACAGGGCGGAGAGCCTCCAGTTCGGGGTCGTCGAACACGCCGTCGCGGGCAGCCTGGAGCCGTTCGCGCACCGCTGCGGCCAGTTCGGTTGAGAGGGGCAGACGCCCGCCGGTCCAGCGGGGCACGGCGCCATCGGCGGTGGAGGCCCGGCGTACCCAGGCGGTCATCTCCTTCACCCGCACGAACTCCAGCACGCGCCCGGCGAAGGTGAAGCGGTCGCCGGGGCGAAGTCGGGCGATGAACGCCTCTTCGACAGTGCCGAGTTGTTCGCCGCCGAGGTAGCGCACCACTATGGCCGCGTCGGCAGTGATGGTGCCAATGGCGTGGCGGTGGCGACGGGCAATCGCGTCGTCAGTGACGCGGTAGCGCCCGTCGGCATCGCGGCTGACGCGGCGGTACTCGGGGTAGGCATCGAGGGCGCTGCCGCCACGGGTCACGAAGTCGAGGCACCAGTGCCACTCTTCGTCGCTGAGGGCATGGTATGCGGCAGTGCTGCGGACCTCGGCCAGCAACTCTTCGGGGTGGAAGCCGCCGCCGAGGGCAACGGTGACCAGGTGCTGGGCCAGTGCGTCGAGGGGTCGGACCAGGGGCGGGCGCGCTTCGATCTGCCCGGCGCCAATGGCCCGGCGCGCGGCGGCGGCCTCGATCAACTCGAAGGCATGGGTAGGCACACAGGTGGCCCGACTGGGCGCGCCGGGGCGGTGACCACTGCGCCCGGCGCGTTGCAGCAATCGGGCGACACCCTTCGGGCTTCCCACCTGCAACACCCGCTCCACCGGACTGAAATCAACTCCCAGGTCGAGGCTGGAGGTGCATACGACACAGCGCAGGCGCCCACCACGCAGGCCATCTTCGACCCGGGCGCGCACCTCGGGAGCCAGCGAGCCGTGGTGAAGGGCAATCAGGCCGGCCCACTCGGGGCGCGCGTCCAGCAGGGCCTGATACCACTGCTCGGTCTGGGCGCGGGTGTTGGTGAAGACCAGGCAGCTTTCTACCGCCTCGATCTCGCGCACTACCTGGTCGAGCATGCGCAAACCCAGATGCCCGGCCCAGGGAAAGCGCTCGATGATTTCAGGGATCAGGGCATCAATGACAATGGTTTTAGGTTGCTCGCCCTGGATCAGACGGGCCGGCAGGTGGGGCGCGGGCGCCGATGCAGGCCCACGCACGACCCGATTCCCCAGGAGCGTAGCCAGAGCCGTATCGAGGTTGCCAAGGGTGGCCGAGAGGCCCCAGGTGCGCAGGGCGGGGCGCCAGCGGCGCAGGCGCGCCAGGGCCAGTTCGACCTGTACACCGCGCTTGGAGGCCAGCAACTCGTGCCATTCGTCAACCACCACACAGCGCAAACCGGCAAAGAGGCTCGCGGCGTCATCGCGGGCCAGGAGCAGCGACAGGCTCTCGGGGGTGGTAACCAGGGCCTCGGGGAACTGGCGACGCTGGCGGGCGCGAGTAGCGGCGCTGGTGTCACCAGTGCGCGTCTCCACCCGCCAGGGCAGGCCCAGGTCCGCCAGAGGCGCTTGAAGCGTGGCGGCCGTATCGGCGGCCAGGGCGCGCAGGGGGGTGATCCAGAGCACGCGGAGACCCGACGGCCCGGCGTCGCCCGGCTGCAAGGCCTCGGCGACGGGGCCAAGCCAGGCGGCGTAGGTCTTGCCAGTGCCAGTGGCGGCGTGGATCAGCCCGCTCTCGCCGGCCAGATAAGCGGCCCAGGCCGCGCGCTGGAACGGAAAAGGAGTCCAGCCGCGCGCGGCGAACCAGGCGTCGAGCACTCCAGGGCCTGGCACAGATGCAGGTTCAGTGGTCATGGGGCTCATACTGAGGTGAACATACGGGGAACCCGGGGTTCCCCATCCCCCTGCCGGCTGGGGCGCCAGCCGCTCCCACCAGCGGCTGGGACATGGGGAACCCGGGGTTCCCTCCGCTCCTGTTCACGGGGATGCCAGCCGCTCCCACCAGCGGCTGGGACATGGGGAACCCGGGGTTCCCCGCGCCCCTCCCAACGGGGAACATGTGGGAGGGCGAAGCCCGCCTGCGCACACCTGTATACCCTCACCTCCTCCTGTCGCATTCTACGCCCTCTGTGCTCAGAAATGTCGTGCCGAAGAGTCACATCGCTCCATCCTTCGGCGGCTGGTTCAGCACATCAGCGATGTTCCGCAACTCCATCCACCACTGGAAGCGGGGCCGGGCATACTTCGGATCGGTCAGGCGGGGCAACTCCTCCAGACTGGCCAGGTGCAACCGGCCGCCGGTGTAACCGATGAAGGCCCCATCGGCGCGACCGCTCCTGGCGTTCTCCAGCAAGAACCCCACACACTTGACCGCCAGCCGCGTCGCGTGGATGCGGTCGAAGGGCGAGGGGCTGCCGCCCTGCTGAAGATGGCCCAGAATGGACTGGCGCACCTCGAAAAGGTTGCCGCCTTCCTCCTCGAACAGGTTGCAGATAAAGGCGGTAGTGTAGACAGGGTTGGCGCGCTCATTGCGGATCACCAGCGCCAGGCGCTTGCCACGCTTGAACCAGTAGATCATCTCATCCAGATCGGCCTGCAGATCGCGCAGCTTGATGCCCACCTCGGGCAGATAGACCTGCTCGGCGCCGCTGGCAAGCCCGCCCATCAGGGCCAGGTAGCCGCAGTCGCGGCCCATCACCTCAACCACGAAGCAGCGGCGCGCCGCGACCGCCGACTGCTTGATGCGATCCACGGCCTCGACGATGTTGTTGAGGGCGGTATCGGCGCCGATGGAGAGTTCGGAACCGGGGAGGTTGTTGTTGATCGTGGCGGGCATGCAGATCAGCGGGATGTTGAAGGCCGGGAAAATATGCCGCTCGGTGAAGAGCTTGTGCAGAGCCTGGTAGCCGGCCCAGCCGCCGATCATCAGGATGCCATTGATCTGGTGCTCTTCGATGTTGCGCGCCACCTTGTAGAGTTCGGAGCCCTGGGGCACCTTACGGTTGGTGCCCAGTTCCGCCCCGCCCATTGTGGCCCAGCCGCTCACGCTCATCCAGTCCATCTCGAAAATATCGCCGTCAATCAGGCCGTGGAAGCCGTTGCGCACCCCCAGGGTCTTATGGCCCTGGTGCAGAATCAGGCGCACAGCCGCGCGCACCGCCGTATTCATGCCCGGCGCGGGGCCGCCAGCGTGAACAATGGCAAAGCGCAAGGGCCTGGAGTTGGCGCCGGGCGCCGGCGGCTGCGACTGAATGAGGGTGTGGAGCGTGTTGTAGGCTTCGATGAAACTGCGTCCGCGCAACTGCATGGCGCGCTCGTAGTCGTGCGCGGCGATAGCCTCAGCGACGGCGTGGGTCTCAGCAACGCTTTGCATTAACGGCACGGGGGTGATGCGGTTCTCGCGGATGCCGATCACCTGCGGTTCGCGTTCGGGCGAGGATTTGAGCAACTCTTCAACGGCAGTGTACCCCAGCAGGGTGCTCATCCAGCGGTCAAAGGCGCTGGGGACGCCGCCGCGCTGCACGTGGCCGAGGATAGTTACCCGGGTATCCTCGCCGAGGCGCTCCTCCAGCACCTGCCGGACCTGCTCCGCCGTTATCGGATTGCCAGAGCGGTCGTGGGCGCCCTCGGCGACGATCACCATCGTATCACGGCGCCCGCTCTGCCGGCCGGCGCGGAGGGCGTCGCACATTTCAGTCTGCCAGTCATCGGTTGCGGGCGGGCGTTCGGGGATAAAGACCCAGTCGGCGCTGCCGGAGATGGCGCCCATCAGCGCCAGGTAGCCGCAGTTGCGGCCCATCACTTCGACGACAAAAGTGCGCTGGTGGCTGGCAGCGGTGGAAGCGATGGCATCGAGGGCCTCGGTGATACGGTGAAGCGCGCTGTCGGCGCCGATGGTCATATCGGTGCCGGCGAAGTCGTTGTCAATCGAGCCGACCATGCCCACCAGGCCGAGATGGGGGTGGCGCGCGGCGACCTCGGCGCTGATCCGGCCCTCTTCTACCAGTTCGCGCAGTAACTCGGGCCATTCCTTGCGGAAGGTATTGGCGCCGGTGAGACTGCCATCGCCGCCGATCACCACCAGCCGGTCAATGCCGTGGGCCAGCAGATTGGCCGCAGCGGTGCGCCGACCCTCGCGGGTGCGAAACGCAGTGCTGCGGGCGGTGCCAATCACCGTCCCGCCCTGGTGCAGAATGCCCCCCACGCTGTACCAGTTCATCGGGTGGATCGACTCGCCACCCCTGACCATTCCCTCGTAGCCCTCGCGAATAGCGTAGACCTCGCACCCCCGACTGATGGCGGTGCGTACTACGGCACGCACGGCGGCGTTCATCCCCTGCGCGTCGCCGCCGCTGGTCAGTACGCCAATGCGGATCTTCTGTCCGGCAGACATACGGTGCCCTCCCCTGTTCTCCTCTGGCTGTAGCTCCAATCATACCAAATCCGGTCGCAGGCTGGGGTAGGAGTTCTCCATACCCCTCCTGGCGGGAAGGGTTTGGGAGAGGCGGCGCAGCACCGTTGCGCCTCTACTTGTTTCTCTTTGTGGGCGCAGTATGTGGTAGAATCGCCGCCGCTGATGTGAACATACGGGGAAACCGGGTTTCCCCACCTGTGGTTCGACAGGCTCACCACAGGCGGTGAGCCTGTCGAACCGCACCCCTGCCCGTGGGGGCGCCAGCCGCTCCCACCAGGGAGGATGTGGGAGGGCATAACCCTCCCACATCCTCCTACCGGACGAGAGGAGGGGAAAACCCCGTTTCCCCGGTGTTCACTCTGGCAACGGTGGTTTCCGCGCTATCAAAAGCCAGCCAGGGCAGGATTCGATCCGCAAAAGGAGCGCCTGTATGCGAACGCTCAGCTACCTGTTCAAGAACAATCGGGCCTGGGCCACGGGGATTCTGGAGCGCGACCCGGCATTCTTTGAGAAGCTCTCGCGTCAGCAGGCCCCCAGGTATGTGTGGATCGGCTGCTCCGACAGCCGGGTGCCGGCCAACGACATCGTCGGCCTGATGCCCGGTGAACTCTTTGTCCACCGCAACGTCGCCAATCTGGTCATCCACACCGATCTCAACTGCCTGGCGGTGCTCCAGTATGCAGTGGAAGTCTTGCAGGTCGAGCACGTGATCGTCTGCGGGCACTACGGCTGCGGTGGCGTCCGCGCCGCGATGCTCAACAAACGCCTGGGTCTGATTGACAACTGGCTGCGCCACGTGCAGGACGTGATGCAAAAACACACGGCGCTGCTCGAGGCCCTTCCCGATGAACAGGAGCGCCTCGACACCCTCTGCGAACTGAACGTGATCGAGCAGGTGGTCCACGTTGCGCAGACGACGGTGATCCAGAGCGCCTGGGAGCGCGGCCAGGATCTGGAGATCCACGGCTGGATTTATCGCATCTCTGACGGCCTGTTGCACGACCTGGAGGTGTATGCGAAGAGCCAGACGGAACTGGAGGAGCATTACCGGCGCGCCTGCGCGCGGTATCGGCTGAGGTGAGCATAGCCCGCCAGCGGGAGGGTTTGGGCGTAGCGGCGCGGCGGCGCTGCGCCGCTACGCCCTCCCAGGAATAGTTACTTTCATTCTGGCGTTGTGCGGCGCAGCCGCATGGACGGCTGAGGTGAACATCGGGGAAACCGGGTTTCCCCGCCTGCCTGCCCGGTGGGAGGGTTGGGGACGTTCCGTCCCCCTCCCAACTCCTCCCCCCCGCTGGTTTAAGGACGGACAGAACACTCGAGCCTATGTGGCTTGCACTGCATTGGACCGGGGGTGAGGACCAACCAGCGCATCCCAACGCCAGAACGCCCGTCGGCGCCCATACGTTCTATCCGCCCTTATACCAACTGGAATTGACGACCTCGCATGCTCTAGCATCACCTCCACAGCCCGACAGCCCCCACACGGGGCTTTGTGGCGCTGTGGAGCTGGAGCGTTGCGGGATCTGAACCAATGCGGCGCCATCAAGGCGAAACGGTATTAAACCCCCGCTGGGGGGAGGAACTGGACGTTCGCCTCCAGCGGGAGAGGACCGGAGAGGAGCGGTCGCCTTTTTTGAAACGTATCGGGTGTATAACCGGATTTCTTACCCTTTGTCCTGCTCAAACATGCCGCTCACCGATTCGCGGGTGTGGATGCGCCGGATGGCCTCGGCGAACAGCGAGGCCACGGAGACGACCTCGATCTTCGGCGAGAAGGTCACCGGCTGGGTCTCGATCGAGTCAGTGATGAAGAGCCGCTCGAGAGGGCTGGCGTCAATGCGCTCGACCGAGCCGGGCGTCAGCACGCCGTGGGTAACCATGGCGTAGACCTTGCGGGCGCCGCGCTCGACCAGGCGTCTGGCCACTTCGGTCAGTGTGCCGCCGGAGATGGTGAAGTCGTCAACGATCAGCGCCGTTTTGCCGGCCACATCACCGATGATCTCCAGCACCTCGGCGTGTTCATCGTGGCCCGCACGCTCCTTGTTGGCAATCGCCAGCGAGGTGCCGAGCGAGTTGGCGTAGCGGCGGGCCGCCTTGACGAAGCCGGCATCAGGCGAGACTACCACCAGATTGGGCAACTCCAGCTCACGGATACGTTCGACCAGCACGGGCATGGCGTACAGGTTGTCCACCGGCACGTGGAAAAAGCCCTGGATCTGGGGCGCATGCAGGTCCATGGTCACCACCCGGTCACAGCCAGCCACTTCGATACAGTCGGCACAGACGCGGGCGCGGATCGAGACGCGCGGTTCGTCTTTCTTGTCGCCCTTGGCGTAGCTGAAATAGGGGATCACGGCGGTGACCGAGGCGGCGCTGGCCCGGTTGAGCGCATCGATCCAGAAGAGCAGTTCCATGAAGCTGTCGTTGGTGGGGAAGACCGTACTCTGCACGACGTAGGCTTCCCGCCCACGGACATTCTCCAGGATACGAACGAACGTGTTTCCTTCCGAGAAGGTGATGACTTCGCCCTTGCCCGGTTCGATCCCCAGGCGCTCGCAGATCCTGGCAGTCAGGCGCCGACTGCTGCTCCCTGCAAAGACCACCATTTCCGCGTCACTTACTGCGTTCATCGTTGCCTCGAGTCTCTGCCGACAGGTTGCGGGAACTAGTATAGCACGGTGGCGAGCGAGCAGGTGATGGCATCGCCCCTGCCCTGCCCCGGCCCCTCCCGGGATCGGGGCAATGACAGGAGATTGTCCCGGGAGGGCTGCGCCGCACAACGCCAGCATGAAACGTGGAGAGACGCAGCGGCGCTGCGTCTCTCCACCCAAACCCTCCCCGTAGGGAGGGGGTTGGCGAAACCCGGTTGCCCCGTATGTTCACCTCAGGACACGAAACACCTCCGGCAGGAGCGGCGCATAGATCGCGCTCAGACGCAGCAGCGGCGCGGCCAGCAGCGAGGTCTGTAGCGCCTCGCTCCAGAGGGAGAGAGGGTAGGTGTGCATCACCAGCACGAGCGCGGCGGCGGCGAGCAGCGCCTGCGCCAATCCCAGCAGGCCACCCAGCAGATGGTCAAGCCAGCCCAGGAAGAGCAGGCCGACAAACAGCCGCAACAGCGAGGCCACCAGGCTGGCTGTTGCGCTGACTAGCAGCAGCACGGCCAGGAAGCCCGCCGCGCCAGCCACGCCCGGGTCGGCGATAAACGAACTTAACCAGATCGCCACGAGCGGACCGTAGCGCCCGGCAAGGGCCACTCCCACCACCAGACCAACCACGGCTATCACCTGCCGGATCAGCCCCCAGTAGATGCCAAGGACGGCCAGCAGCGCGACGCCGGCCAGAATGGTGTAGTCAAGCGCGTTCACGGTCGGTCTCGACGCTCTGGCGCCGTTTGGTTTCGTAGCGGATCAAACCGGCGACGCTCATCTGGCTCCAGCAGCGCGCCACCAGGGCAGCCGGACTGTCGTCGGGGTAGGGCAGCCACCGGGCGGCCAGGGCGTTCACATCGGGATCACCCGCGGCGATGGCGGCATCCACCAGGGCGACCAGTTCTTCGAGCTTCTCCTGGGCGCGGTTGAGTTCGTAGTCTACATCGTCATGAGGTCCGTAGTGGGTAATGTAGATCCGTGGGAAGTGGTAGCTGCGAAGGCGCGCGATCGTCGCCCGATGGGCCTCCAGGTCATAGGCAGGCACGGGCGTCACCGGGAGCGCCAGACGCCAGCGATCCATAGCCAGCCCTGCGGCGTCGCCGATGAACAGGCCGCCGCTCTTGTGGTCCCAGTAGGAGAGGTGGTCGGGCGAGTGACCCGGGGTAGCGATTGCTTCCAGCACCACGTCGCGGCCCAGGTCAAGGCGCAGGTTCTCGGCAGGAAGGAGGCGCTCGGCGGGGATGGGCTTGATATCGCCGTGCAACGGCCAGGCCTCTTCGCCAACCGCCCGGCGCACGCTCGGCAGGAGCTTGCTCGGATCAACCAGGTGCTTGCTGACCGAACTGTTGATGTAGACGTGCGCGCGGGGCAGCGCGGCGGCCAGATAGCCCGCGCCGCCAGCGTGATCCATGTGGATGTGGGTGCACAGAATGTGCTCAACCTCTTCGGGACGAATACCGAGCTGTTCAAGGCCAGCGAGAGTGTGGGGCACGGTTAGCGAGGTGCCCGTCTCAACCAGGGCCACGGTCTCGCCGCGAACCACGTAGGTTACACCGATACCGGGGATACCCAGGAGGTTATGGTCAATCGCGGTAATGTGCGCATCAACGGGGATGATCTCCACGCAGGGCCTCCTTGAGCCATTCTGATTCGTCTAACGTGAACATGTAGGGAAACCGGTTTTCCCCACCTGCGGTGAGCCTGTCGAACCGCACCCCTCCCTGGCGGGAGGGTTTGGGTGTAGAGACGCGGCGGCGCTGCGTCTCTACACGTTATCATTTCATGCTGGCGTTGTGCGCCTCGCGCATGGGGCCTGATGTGAACCTATGGGGCAACCGGGTCTCCCCACGCCCCTCCCTGTGGGGAGGAATGTGGCAGTCTTCCAGTACATTATCCGCTCTAGCCCGCGAAGACGGGCCTGGCTTCCCCTAGCCAGGGGCTTCAGCCCGACAGAGTCAGGCGCATAGCGGATTAATTGCTGAAAAACCATCACCTCCTCGTCGCCGGCATTATTCGGGTGGCTTCGGGTCGCCCCGCCCGCTCCGACGGCGACGGCGGCGCGTGGCGGGCGCCAGCGCAGCGTCGGCGGGCGCGTCGGGAGCGTTGTCGCCCTCGGGCGGGCCGGCAAGTGCGCTGCGCTCCAGCTCAGACGCGGTGATCGGTGGGTTCAGGGCGGTATCGTCCTCGTCCTCGAGGAAGTCGAGTTCATCAAAGGCATCGTAGGTATCGATCTCGTCGCGCAACCGGCGCCGCTCGCCACGCTCGCGTTCGGCCCGGCGCTGCTGCGCGGCGGGCGTGATGCCTTCGGCGTTGCGAGCCTGGGCCAGCGCAGCCACCTGAGCCGTGGATACCTCGATCTGGTCCAGATCATAGATCTCCTGCATGCCGCTACTGGCAAGTTGCACCAGCAACTGCTGTTTCAGCACAAGCTGGGCTATCACCTCACCGGGACCGTCCGGGGTCTGCACCCAGGCGCCCTTGCGTGGCAACTCGGCGCGCATGGTAACATACTGTTCGTGCTCGTATGACAGGCAGCACAGCAGTCGGCCACAGACGCCGCTGATCTTGCCGGGGTTCAGAGGCAGATCCTGGTCCTTGGCCATTTTGATACTCACACGGGCGTAATCGGGAAGGAACGAGGCGCAGCAGAGGATGCGCCCGCACGGGCCGATCCCGCCGAGGAGCTTGGCCTCGTCACGGGGGCCGATCTGCCGCAGCTCGATGCGGCTGCGAAAGGTGCGCGCCAGATCGCGGACGAGCATGCGAAAGTCTACCCGCTTTTCGGCGGTGAAGTAGAAGGTCAGCCGTGAGCCGTCGAAGCTGTACTCGGCCTTGACCAGTTTCATCGGCAGCCCGTGCTCGCGCACCTTCTCGGCACAGCGGGCCAGGGCTTCGTCATGCCGGCTCTGTAGCTGGCGCAGGCGCTCGAAATCTGCCGCTTCGGCGCGGCGTACCACCGGCTTCAGTTCGGCGACGATCTCCTCCTCCGGTACTTCACGGCGTTCGTGAGCCACCCGGGCCAGTTCCAGGCCACGTACGGTTTCGACAATGACATACTCGCCGGCGCGCAGGTCGAGATCGCGCGGGTCGAAGTAGTAGACTTTGCCACTATCCTTGAAGCGTATTCCGACAACAACAGGCATTGTGTTTTGATGCTTCCTAACGTGAAAATAGGCGGCCCGCGGGAGGGTTTGGGCGTAGAGGCGCGGCGGCGCCGCGCCTCTACGCCCTCCCAGAA
>FWPV01001865.1_pt1 | contig 54514 bp, 49 predicted proteins | sample 2228371 | NCBI WGS metagenome assembly FWPV01 (sample SAMEA103939776, study PRJEB20133) | metagenome
GGACGTCCGCGCTCCCAGGGCAAAATCCCCTTCTCGAACAGGCTGCTATGCCACCTCATGGGATGGGCGTGCTGGGCTCCCTCATCGAGAACCATGGGAAGCCCAATCCCTCGAAATGCTCTCACAGATAGTACTTGTGCAGGTATTCCAGCACCATGCGATGGGTGTTGAAAACAGGGCAGACATCGGCGATGGAATTTTTCATGATCTGCACCCAGTGCTTGGGGCTGGCGTAATAGGTTGTCACCATGTCGTCGATGTCCCGGTAGAGATCGGCTGCGGCTTCTTCGTCACTTTGATCCTCATCGTCCCCCACCGCCCATCCGTTTACGCGATCTCGACAGGCTTCCCTCCACCACCCGTCCAGAACACTCATGTTCACCCCGCCGTTGAAACACACCTTCATGCCACTGGTGCCGCAGGCTTCTCGAGGCCGACGCGGCGTGTTGAGCCACACATCGGTCCCCTGGGTCATGAGAGCCCCCAGCCAGATGTTGTAGTTGGGCACATAGACGATCCGAAGCTTTTCTTCGTATTGCTTGGCGATATGAACGATTTCCTTGATAAGTTCCTTTCCGGCTCCGTCCTGAGGATGCGCTTTGCCGGCGAAAATGTACTGAACCCGGTCGTAGGAAAGATTCACCAGGTATTCCAGATCGGTCAGCACCAAGGTGGCTCGCTTGTAGGAAGCCGCCCGGCGAGCAAAACCCACCGTGAGAAGCTCTTCACTGAAACCGGCTCCCGAAATGGCGTTGATGTAACTGATCAAACGCTTTTTGGCCGCCTTCTTGGCTTCTCGAACGGCATCGTCGGGAATGTTTCGAGCCTTGGCCAGTTGCTGAGGCTGTTCACGCCAACCGGGACAATACTGATCGTAGAGCGCCTGAAACTCGGGACCGGTCCAGGTCAAATGGTGCACCCCGTTGGTGATATGGCCGATGTCGAAGCCCGGAAACATCTGCCGGGATACCTCCCCATGCAGTTCGCTCACCCCGTTGCTTGCCCGCGAAAGATTCAAGGCCAAAAGAGTGGTGTTGAGAGCGTCCCGTCCGGCCAGGTCGCGAATGTTGGGCGGCACATAGCCTTGAAGGACCGCTTCGGCCATGCCGTAATCAAAAATGTCATGACCTGCGGGCACGGGTGTGTGCGTCGTAAAAACACATTTTTCTCGAACCCGTTCGATGTTGCCGCCGAATTCCTTAAGCAGGGCCAGGGTCAGAAACACCGCATGGCCTTCGTTCATGTGGTAGGTGGTGACACCGGGTTCCAGCTTTTTGAGCACCATATAGCCGCCGATACCCAGGACCGCTTCCTGACAGATGCGCGTGTGCTTGTCTCCTCCATAGAGGTAATGAGTGATCATGCGGTCTTCGGGACGGTTCATGGGAAGATCCGTATCCAGGAAATACACGGGCACCCGGCCTTTTTGACCCACGTGATGATATTTCCAGACCCCCACATGCACATCCCGGCCTTCGATGGGAACCGTCACCTTGAAAGGCAAGGGTTCCATGAAAGCTCGAGGATCAAAGTACGGATACAGCTCTTCCTGTTGTCCCAGGGCATTGATCTGCTGAATGAAATAGCCGCGTTTATAAAGGAGTGTCACGGCAACCAGGGGAATGTTTAAATCCGCCGAGGACTTGATGTGATCCCCGGCCAAAATGCCAAGCCCGCCACTGTAGGTGGGAATATGTTCACTGAGGCCCACTTCCATGCTGAAATAAGCGATCTTCATCCTTGCCTCCACCGTCCTGGTCCGCTCCCACGCCTACTTCGGGCGCTTGTTCGAGAATGCACCATCCCACGGCGTCTTATACCGTTTCAACGTAAGGGCGAGGCGGCGCCTTGCCCCTACACGCCAGAAACTGTATCTGTTGCCGGGAGCATGAGCCTCCAGCCCGCTTGTTATGCTGGCGGAACCACCGCGCTCCCAGCGTCAAATCCCTTCGACCACAAGCCCCCGGTGACCTCGCCTTCCTTTATCGAAGAAACCCGCCCGACGCAAGGCACAATGCGCCTGCCCATGGACACCTGGCCTTGAACCGACCTACACAACCATGATGCAAGTGGTTGACAAGCGACCCTTCTCCATTTATGGTGAGGTCGCTCCAAAGCCGGGTGTGGCGGCTTCGCCCATGGATTTTAACCCAGTGTTTTGGATTGTTTTTTTGGCCCATAATGTGATTTTTTTCTCTTGACCGGGCGCCTAGAACGGTGAAACGACAGAATCAGGGGTCATGATGAGCGACGTCAACATTTGGATCAACGACCAGCAAGTCAAGGCAAAGGCGGGCCAGACGATTCTTCAGGCCGCGGATGAGGCCGGGATTTATATTCCTCGGTTATGTTTTCACCCGGCCTTGGAGCCCAGTGGATCGTGCCGTTTGTGCGCTGTGGAAATCGAAGGGCAGCGAGGGCTGCCGGCGGCATGCACGACGCCTGTGATGGAGGGGCTTCGTGTGCAGACCCAGACCAGCAAGGTCCTGGACTTTCGCCGCGAGATGCTGCAGCTGATTCTTCAGGATCATCCGCGGCACTGTCTGGGGTGCCCTCGAAACGGCACCTGTGAACTGCAGCAATTGGTGGCAGCTCTAGGGATTGATTTCCCCTACCCTGCCCCCGACATCAGCCGCCCGGAACCACTGCCCGGCGGCTCGTATTTTGAGAGGGACTACAGTCTGTGTGTGCGTTGCGGGCGCTGTGTGCGTGTCTGCCACGAAGTGCGGGGGGCTCGCACCATCGTGTTTCGAGAATCCAAAGACGGGCGTCAATCCGTCGGCACTCCTTTTGGACGGTCCTTGGAAGAGTCGGGATGCCAGTTTTGCGGCGCCTGTGTGGATGTATGTCCCGTGGGGGCGCTTCGAGAAAATCTATCAGACTTTCATCAGGACACCCGCCCTGCCATTGAGGCCGTCTGTCGAGCTTTAACGGCCATTGTGACGGACCTTTACAAAAAGGAACTGGAAACCCATTGGACCACGGGCATTTGTCCCGTATGCAGTGCCGGCTGTCGCTTGATGCTGGAAAAAACCGCCGATGAAACCATCCTTCAGGTCAAACCCAGCCCGGAAGGCCCCAGCAACAAGGGTCAGGCCTGTGTGCAGGGCCGCTTTCTCCTCAAACGCTACGTGGCGCGTCCTGAAAGGATTCGGCAACCGGCCGTCAAGAACGGAAGCGGCTGGAAGAGTCTTTCCTGGGATGAAGCCCTGCAGCATGCCGCCGAAAAATTCCGCAGTTACCAGCCGGATCAAATCGCTGTCCTTACGGACGGCCGGTTGACCAATGAAGAACTTTATGTTCTGAATCGCCTGGCTCGGGAATATTTCAAAACCGGGAACGTAGGTCTTGTGGCTCCTGCGGGCCTGGTAGCTTTTGAAAGAGCGGCTCGAGAACTTCTGGGCACGGCCGGAGCCACCAACAGTTTGCAGGACTTGGCCCAGGCGCCGGCCATCTTCGCCATGGGACTCAACCCGGCGGCTTCCCAGCCCATCGCGGGGACAGCCATTCGTCAGGCGGTGCTCAAGGGAGCCAAGCTGGTGGTGGCCAATCCTTATGATGTGGCCATCGCCAGGTATGCGCATGTGCACCTTCGGTATCTCCCCGGATCCGAAACGGTTCTGGTCCTGGGCCTTGTGCGTATCATTCTGGACGAAAAAGGAGCGGACAAGAACGCCGGTTCAGACCTGCTGGCAGCGCTTAAAGAACTGACCGCCCCCTATGATGTGGAAACAGTTTCAAGATGCACCGGCATTCATGAAGAGCAACTGGTGGAAGCCGGATGCCTGCTGGCGGCGCGGGATACCGTGGCCGTCTTGGCCGGTTTGGGAGTGCTGCAATCCTTCGATGTGGCCGATCTCACGCGAGCCCTCATCACTTTGGGCTTTGCCAAAGGCAGCTTTGGGAAACCGGGCGGCGGCTTTTGGCCTCTTTTCGGCACCAGCAACATGCAGGGGGCTCGAGATTTGGGATGGGACACGTCCGTCATGGAGGCTTTGACATCCGGACGCATCAAAGCCGCCTATGTGGCTGCGGAATCCTACGGGGACGCCTGTTGGCAGCCGCTTATGGATCTGGCCAAGCCCCTGGACTTTTTAGTCGTCCAGGACGTGGTGGCGCCACCCGAAGCGCTCGGGGCGCATGTCCTGCTGCCTTTGACGCCCATTTTGGAAAAAGACGGTTCACTCACCAACGGGGAACGTCGCGTTCAGTGGACCGAAAAGGCCTTGACCACAGGCGCCGGATCTCGAACGGTGCTTCAGACCGCGGCGGCTTGGTCCCGTTTCCTTGGTGGTTCCCCACTGAACGAAGAGGAACCCGGCATGGTGTTCAAGGCCCTGGCAAGCCAGCTTAAGGCGTACGCAGGAGTGGATCGCAGTCGAGCCCGTTACGAAGCGGTTCAAGTGCCGTGCCCTTCCTTGGACCATGCCGGCACCCCCATTCTCTTTGCCGACACACCTCCTGTGTACAAGCCCTGGAGCCCTTCGCAGCCGGTCAAAGCGGAAGATTCGGTGGAAAAGCGTCAGGAATTTCCGCTGCATCTCACGGCCAAGGAAAACCTGTACCCGTCCTTTTTTGGTCCTCTTTTGGCACCGGAATCCCGGGCGGTGATGGCCTGTGACGGCGAGATTGAAATGAACCCCACGGATGCCTATCGCCTGGAAATCATGCCGGGAGACACGGTGGCGGTGGTCTTTGATGGTGGGGAAATCACAGGGCGCTTGGCGTTGAACATCCATCTTCCCCTGAAGCTTGTGGCCGTGCCGGCGGAACGACTTCAAAGTGTTCTCGGCGGGACCCATCTTCCGGGCACAACGATGGCCGCAAAAGTGGAGAAGAGATAGCCATGTATTCGATTGTCGATCATGAAGTTTTGGCTCCCAAAGTGCACCGGCTTCGCGTGCAGGCGCCGGTGGTGGCGGAAAAGGCCAAGCCGGGCCAGTTTGTGATTCTCATCATCGACGAAAAAGGGGAACGGGTTCCCTTCACCATCAGCGACTGGAATGCCGAAGCCGGCACCGTGGACTTTGTGTTCATCGAGGTGGGAAAAACAACGCAGCAGTTGGCGACCTTGCAGCCTGGAGACACCCTGCTCAGTTTTATCGGTCCGTTGGGACGCCCGGCGGAAGTGGGCCAGTACGGCCATGTGGTCTCGGTGCTCAGCGGGTACGGGATTGCTGCCATGGTGCCCATTCTGAAGGCTCTAAAGGACCATGGGAACACTCTGACCACCATCGTGCAGGCGCCCGATCCAGAACGCCTCTTTGGCCAAAAGCCATTGGAAGAACTCAGCGATAACCTCATCCTGGCCTTGGGCACTCAAGGCAACGGCATGATGGAAAGCACCACGGTGGCCATGCGCAAACTCCTGCAGCAGCACCCAAAACGCCGTATCGACCGCGTGATCGCCATGTGTTCCTTGTGCCTCATGCGCGTCCTTTCAGAAATGACACGCCCTTATGCCATCAAAACCATGGTCCATTTGACTCCGGTGATGGTGGACGGCACGGGCATGTGTGGTGCCTGTCGTTTGAGTGTGGGCCGCACCAATCGATTCGCCTGCGTGCACGGCCCGGAATTTGACGGCCACGAAGTGGACGGCTGGGAAGTGCTCATGGCACGCCGCTGCACCTATGCCGATGAGAGCATTTTGCAGCAGGGTTTTCAATGCCGCGGATGTTCTCAGTGGTAAGGGTGAGGCGCCGCCTCGCCCCTACATGAATTCAGGGCGCGGCTTTTTTCGGCGCCGACACGCAAGTGTAGCTTTCTAAGGAGATCAGGCAATGACGGAAGAAAAAGAAACCAAGGGCGCCTCCGGAAAGAAACCTAAACTGAACCTGAATCGGGTCGAGATGCCCAAACAGTCGGAGCATGAGCGCCGGCACAACTTCGATGAGGTCGCTTTGGGATACACGTGGGAATTGGCCAAGGAAGAAGCGTCCCGATGTATTCAGTGCAAGAAGCGACCGTGCCAGCAAGGCTGTCCGGTCAATATCGACATTCCGGATTTCATCGCAGCCTTGCAGCGTGAAGATATTGAAGAAGCCGCTAAAATTCTCAAACGCAAAACCTCGCTTCCCGGCGTCTGCGGCCGAGTGTGCCCTCAGGAACTTCAATGCGAGGAAGCTTGTACACTGAACAAAAAAGGAGCCCCGGTAGCCATCGGGCGCTTGGAACGTTTCATCGCCGATTGGGAAAGAACCCAGGGGGCTCCCACCATGCCCGAAATGGCTCCATCCACGGGTAAGAAGGTGGCTGTGGTGGGATCCGGCCCTTCCGGGCTGACCGTGGCTTCGGACCTGGCCATTCTCGGCCATAAGGTGGTTCTCTTTGAAGCCCTGCATGTGGCCGGCGGTGTGCTCATGTACGGCATTCCAGAATTTCGGCTTCCCAAGGAGATTGTTCAAAGGGAAGTGCAATATGTGCAATCCTTGGGGGTGGATCTTCGTTTGAACACGGTCATCGGAATCAACTACAGCCTCGATGAACTGCTGAGAACCGACTACGATGCCGTGTATTTGGCTCCCGGAGCCGGTCTGCCGAAGTTTATGGGGGTTCCCGGTGAAAACCTGAATATGGTCTATTCGGCCAATGAGTTTCTCACGCGCACCAACTTGATGAAAGCCTACCGGTATCCGGAATATGCCACGCCGATTAAGATGGGCAAAAAGGTGGCGGTCATCGGAGGAGGCAACGTGGCCATGGATGCCGCACGATGTGCCGTGCGCCTGGGAGCCCAGGAAGTTTACGTGATCTACCGACGTACACGCGCCGAAATGCCGGCACGGCTTGAAGAAGTGGAAAACGCCGAAGAAGAAGGAATCGAATTCCATTTTCTGTGTAACCCCACGGCCTTTTTGAGTGATGGACGAAACAATGTGGCGGCCATGGAACTCATTCGCATGAGGCTCACCGAACCCGACGAAAGCGGGCGGCGTCGTCCGGTACCGATTCCCGGCAGCGAATACATTCTGGATGTGGACACCGTGGTGGTTTCCTTGGGAACCTCCCCCAACCCGCTCATCCCGTCGACCACTCCCGACCTCAATGTCACACGCTGGGGCACCGTCGTGATCGACGAAAGGGGTCGCACGTCGAAGGCTCGAGTCTGGGCCGGTGGCGATATCGTCTCGGGAGGCGCCACCGTCATCAGCGCCATGGGTGAAGGCCGCATCGCCGCCGCCTCCATGCATGAGTACCTGAGCAATGGACAAAAGAGAATCATTCCTCCCAGTCCCGCAAAGGACGAAGAGAAATCGGAATAAAGAGCGCACAAGGGAGAGAACATCATGAGCAATGCGACGCGATTGAGCTCTTCAAATCCCATCGGGTCCGTCATGGTGGTGGGGGGCGGCATCGCCGGCGTCCAGGCAGCCTTGGATCTGGCCGATTCGGGCTATTTCGTGCACCTGATTGAAAAGACTTCGGCCATCGGTGGGGCCATGAGCATGCTGGACAAGACCTTCCCCACCGATGACTGCGCCATGTGAATTCTGTCACCCAAACTGGTCGAGGTCGGCCGGCATCTGAACATTCAAATTCACACGCTTTCCGAAGTTAAAGACGTCAAGGGTGAAGCGGGTCACTTTCAAGCCACTATTTTTCAAAAAGCCCGCTACATCGACATGGACAAGTGTATCGCCTGCGGCACCTGCGCGGAAAAATGTCCTCGCAAGGTCGATGACGAATACAACGCAGGCCTTGGCAAGCGCAAGGCGGCCTATGTCAAGTTTCCCCAGGCCGTCCCCTTGAAGTATGTGATTGACAAGGATCACTGTATCTACTTTGAAAAAGGCAAATGCCGCGCCTGTGAAAAGTTCTGCCCGACCCAAGCGGTGAATTTCGACGATAAGGACCAGGAATTCACTCTGGAAGTGGGCAGCATTATTCTGGCTCCTGGTTTTGAACCGTTCGATCCCAAAATCTACGATACTTACAACTATGCCAAACATCCCAATGTGATCACTTCCATGGAATTTGAACGGATTCTGTCCTCTTCAGGACCGTTCGAAGGCCATCTGGTACGTCCCAGTGATCATGAAGAGCCCAAAAAGATTGCGTGGCTTCAGTGCGTTGGATCCCGGGATATTCATCATTGCGACAACGGTTATTGCTCCGCCGTCTGCTGCATGTACGCCATCAAGGAAGCAGCCATCGCCAAGGAACACGCGGGGGAAGGCCTGGATACGGCCATCTTCTTTATGGACATGCGCACACCGGGCAAGGATTTCGACCGGTACTATGAGAGGGCGGAACGGGAAAAGGGGGTGCGCTTTATTCGTTCCCGTGTGCACAGCGTGGAGCCCGTACCGGGTACGGATGATCTGGCCATTCAGTACGTTGCCGAAGATGGAACGCTGGTGGAAGAAGTGTTCAACCTGGTGGTTCTTTCCGTGGGACTTCAGGTTTCCCCAGACACTTTGAAACTGGCGGAAGCCTTGGGCATTGAAATCGGAGACGGTCGTTTTGCGGCCACGTCACCCTTTGAACCCGTGCAAACATCACGATCCGGCATTTATGTGTGCGGCGTTTTTCAAAGCCCCAAAGACATTCCTTTATCCGTCATGGAAGCTTCGGCAGCGGCCGCCGATTCGGCAGCCTTGCTGGCCCCGGCCCGGAATACCCTCACCCGAAAACCGCCGGTTCTGACCGAAAAGGATGTGGCAGCCGAAGAGCCTCGCGTAGGCGTCTTTGTCTGCCACTGCGGTGTCAACATCGCCGGTGTCATCGATGTGGAAGCCGTGGCCCGCTACGCGGAAACACTGCCTTCTGTGGTTTATGTGGAGCGCAATCTGTTCACCTGCGCTCAGGATACACAGGACAAGATGAAGCAGGTCATTCAGGAACACAACCTGAATCGAATCGTTGTGGCTGCCTGCTCTCCAAGAACCCATGAACCCCTTTTCCAGGAAACCCTGAAACAGGCCGGGTTGAACAAGTATCTTTTTGAAATGGCCAACATTCGAAACCAGGGTTCCTGGGTGCATATGAACGAACCGGAAGCCGCCACGGAAAAAGCCAAAGACATGGTGCGTATGGCGGTGGCCAAGGTGGCTTTGCAGCAACCGCTCGGTGAAATTCAGCTGAACGTCACCAAATCGGGACTTGTAGTCGGCGGCGGCATCGCCGGCATGACGGCCGCTTTGGCCCTGGCCGATCAGGGTTATCCGGTGACACTTGTGGAACGCAAAGACGTTCTGGGCGGTCATGGCCGTAAGCTCTATTCCACCTGGGACGGTCAGCCCATCGCCCCGTATTTGGATGAACTCATTCAAAGGGTCATTGACCATCCACGCATCACGGTGCTTACCAACGCCCAGATTCGCGATGTTCAGGGTTTTGTGGGGAACTTTCATACGGTGCTGGACGTGGGGGGTTCCCCCAAGGAAATCGATCACGGGGTCGCCATTTTGGCCATCGGCGCCCATTCCCTGAAACCCACGGAATACGGTTATGGACAGAGCGATCGGATCTTTCTGAACCTGGATCTGGATCAGGCTATCAGCCAGAGGGATCCTCGCATCGCCAATGCCAATTCGGCCGTGTTTATCCAATGCGTGGGATCCCGGGAACCGGAAAGACCCTATTGCAGCCGAGTGTGCTGCAGCCATTCCATCGAAAACGCTTTGCGGTTGAAAAAGCTGAATCCGGATCTGGATGTTTACGTCTTGTACCGCGATATTCGCACCTTTGGTCTCAGAGAGAACCTCTACAAGGAAGCTCGGGCTCGAGGTGTGCTCTTCATTCGATTCGACCTGGACAACAAACCCCAGGTGCAGGTGGCTCCCGACGGAACACTCACGGTGACAGTCGTCGATCACATTCTTCGACGACCGATCATCCTGAAACCGGATATTCTCACGTTGGCTTCCGCCATTGTCATGCACAGCTCGGAAGCCGACGAACTGGCCAAAATGTTCAAGGTCCCTCTCAATGCCGATGGCTTCTTCCTTGAAGCCCACGCCAAACTGCGTCCCGTGGATTTCGCGACGGACGGTGTCTTTATCGCCGGCTTGGCCCATTTCCCAAAGCCCACCGAAGAATGCATCGCACAGGCGAAAGCGGCGGCGGCTCGAGCGGCCACCGTACTGGCCAAGGATTCCATCCTGGCAGGAGGTGTGGTGGCGGTGGTGAACAAGGATCTGTGCTGCGGCTGTCAGGGTTGTGTGCAGTGCTGTCCTTTCGGTGCCATCAGTTACCTGGAACAGGAAGCCAAATGTGAAGTGAACCAGGCTCTGTGCAAAGGCTGCGGCACCTGCGCGGCCACATGTCCTTCGGAAGCCATCACGCTGCTGGGATTTTCGCACCTGCAGCTCTATACCCAAATCGACGAGGCCCTCAGCGCCTAGACCGTAGGCAGGAGACGGAATCATGGCGGAACGCTTTGAACCGAGGATTTTGGCAATCTTGTGCAACTGGTGCAGTTACGCCGGGGCGGACCTGGCGGGGGTGAGTCGGTTTCAATACCCGCCCAACGTGCGTGTCGTGCGTGTGATGTGTTCCGGCACCGTGTCCCCTCATCACGTCATTCATGCGTTTCAACGCGGTGCCGACGGTGTTCTGGTGGCAGGGTGCCATATCGGCGACTGCCACTATCTCAAAGGGAACTACATGACTTTGAAACGCATGAAATTCGTCCAGGAACTGATTCGATTTTCCGGCTACAACCCGGAAAGGTTCCGTCTGGAATGGATCTCCTCGGCCGAAGGCGTCAAATTCGCTGAAGTGGTGCGGGATTTTACCGAGAAAATACGCTCCCTGGGACCTGCGCCGTCCTTTGAAGCAAGCCCGCGGCTGGCATTGGGCCTTTAGACGATTCCACACGTTCAGCGCACAGGATGGATCTCATGAAGACCAAAGTTCGACAATTACTGGAAGAAGGTCGCGTGGACGCCTTCATCGCTTACAAAACGGTCCACGGGCTGCCTTTCCCTGCTGTTTTTACCAAGGACGACCTGAACACCTTGGAAACATGGCAGCCGTTTAAGGCTCGTTATCCGGTCACCAAGCTTCTGTTGGCCCAGGCACGACAATTTCCGGACAAAACGTTCGGTGTGCTGGTTCGAGGCTGTGAGGAAAGGTCTCTTTACGAACTTTTCAAGTGGAACCAGCTTCAGCCCGACAAGGTGGTGATCGTAGGGCATGCCTGCCCGCAGGATCTGGCCTTTGCGTGCGAATGTTCCAAGCCCTACCCGGATCACTTGGATTACGGGGAAGCTCCCAAACCCGTCTCGCAGAGCCGTCGGCTTCAAGAACTGGAAGCCATGCCCGACACGCAAAGGCTGGCCTGGTGGCTGGGTCATTTCAACCGCTGCGTTCGCTGTTATGGATGCCGGGACGTGTGCCCCGTGTGCTTCTGCACCGAATGCAGCCTGGAACACAAGGAACTCATTCCGGCAGGAAAGCTGCCTCCGGATACGTCCTTCCATTTGGTTCGAGCGGTGCACATGGCCGGTCGATGCATCGATTGTGGAATGTGTGAGGAAACATGCCCGTCGAACATTCCCTTGAGGGTGCTCTACAAGCATGTGAACAGTTTGGTGGAAGGAATCTTTGATTACAAGACAGGCGTTCCCGACGGCAAATCACCGTTTACCATGCTGGGTGAAGAAAGTTTTCTTCCCACCGGCCCTCGTTAGCCTTTTGTCGGAAACCGGGCGGCCCTGATCACCCAGCCGCCTTCCCTTTCCAACCCGTAGGGGCGGATCCATGTGTCCGCCCATCATGTCCATCCCCACAGTCATGCCAACCCCATAGACCATGGTTCTCCGCAAAACCACGTAGGGGCGGACCTATGTGTCCGCCCCAAAACACGCCACCAGGGCACGTTTTCGGGGCGCACACACCGGTGCGCCCCTACAGGTTTTGGCCCACCCGTCCGGCTTCAACCATGCCCGGCTGGTCCATGTCTCCGCCCGCCATAACCACCAAAATACAGCGGCCGTGCGCCTCTGCGTTCCAACGTCCCACCATACCCGTAGGGGCGGACCCATGTGTCCGCCCCCAAACACGCCACCCGGGCATGTTTTCGGGGCGCACACACCGGTGCGCCCCTACAAAAAACAACGCAAGAGATTTTTTATGGCCTAGCCGAAAAAATGCTTTACTTGGCGCCATCCGCCGATCTTTCGATGGCTCCCCCCAAAGACCGAATATCCTTGCCGATGCCCTTGACCGTGTTGCAACCCGTCGCAGCCCCCAAGAAAAGGCTCAAGGCCAACAGCCAAACCCACACTCCGCCAAAGCTTCGTTCCCCACGCATATGTTGGCTCCTCGTCGTTTGTCGTCCCAAGGCGCCCTCGAAGCTTCTCCAGGCACAGTGCATAAAAAAAGCTTCGGCGACGCCGAAGCCAGGACGTTTCATGCATGGTGGGCGGGGGGGGATTCGAACCCTCGACTTCCACCGTGTGAGGATGGCACTCTCACCGCTGAGTTACCCGCCCAAACCTCGGCCCTTATACACGAATCGGCTTTTCCGTGCAATAGAAAAAGCCGGTTTTCTTGGGCGCCACCAGGAGAAGCCGCAGGCGCATGTAATCGTCCTTGGCCGCCGCATCGTTGGGATTGATTTCCAACACGCGCTTAATCTTTTCCAAAGCTTTGCTGTATTGTCCAAGGCTTTCATGAAGCTGCGCCGCCTGCTTGAAGTATTTGACTTCCTTGGGTTCCAGACGGCACAGTTCTTCCAAAGCCTCCAGCGCTTTTTGTTTTTGGCCTTTCTTGAGGGCTCCGTAGAGAAGGTACTGGTGAAAAGCCGTTACTTTAGGATGCTTTCTTGACGCTTCTTCAAAGACCTTGATGATGGCATCGTAGTTCTTGGCCTGATCATACAAAACAAACAGAGCATCATAATAAGCCAGATTATCCTTATCCAGGGCAATAAGCTTTTGGAGCACTTCCATCTGCTTGGATGTATTCTTACTCTTTTGATAAAGATCCAGAAGGTATTTCAAAGGCTTTGAATCATCCGGCGAAAGAGCCGCACATTTTTCAAAGGCCGCCGTGGCCTTGTCCCATTGTTTGGTGTCGTAGAGCAGCATGGCCAGGTTCCATTGAACCACTTTGTCCTGAGGGTCCAGCTGCGCCAGACTTTGGTACACCTTGAGCAGTTCGTTTTTGTCCCCGGATTTTTCCAAAAGGGCTGCCAGCCGAACCAGGGCTCGTTTCTCTGAAGGGTTCTTGGCCACAAGTTCCTGATAAACCTTCAAGGCCTTAGACTCGTCGCCGGCTTTTTCATGCATGGCGGCAAGCTTCAGCCAATTGGTCACATCGCCGGGATTGGCTTTCAAGTATCTTTCCAAATCTTGGGCCGCTTGATCCAGATCCCCCGATTTGGTTCGAACCACCGAAAGATTGTAGTGAATATTGGGATCTCGAACACCGGCCGCCATGGCGCTTTCGTAAGCCTGAGCCGCTTCCGCCCAGCTTTCCGCCTTGGTGGCCAGATCCGCTCGCACCAGATGCCATGAACCACGATAAGCAGCGGGCACCTTGGATGTATACTGCTTGAGAAGCTTCAAGGCTTCCTTTGCAGGCACCTGGTTTTGCAGGTAACGCACCACATCCTGAAACACCTGCGGGTCATTGGAGAGCTCTAGCAAATCCAGAGAAGCTTCCACAGCTTTCGCATATTTTTTTTCTTTCTTGTAAACGGCGATAAGTCTTTCCAACACGGGTCGGGAACGTCCCAGTTCCAAAACCTCTTCGTAGAGTCTTTCCGCATCCCCGTCACGGCCGGCTTCCGCGTACAAACCCGCCAACTGGGTTTTCACAAGCACGTTACGCGGATCAGCCTCCAACACTCTTTCCAAGTAACGAATCCTTTCTTCCCTGCTTCCGGCTTCCTGAGCCTTGGACAGCCAGTCTTTCGCATCCAGCTGGACCAGGAGCCGAACCCCTCCCAAAGACTTTCCCATCCAAACGGCTTCTAAATCCAGCCTCTTAGGGGTTTCAAAGCTTTCTCCCGGCAGAAGGTCCCTTAAAACTTCAGGCTTTGTCGTCCCTAGCCGAAAGTCCACATCGGCACTCTTGAGCTTGACACCCCACGAAAACCAGCCGTCGGTTTTCACGCCGAGAAGTCGCACGGCATCGCGCGGATTGAGCACCTTTTCTGTGTCTAAAGGAATTTCTTCCGGATTCCCGTTGACTTCCAACTGAATGGCCTGCAGTCGATGAGGGACAGGAAGCGTGGCCAAAACAGGGTCCAAAAGGTTCCAGTAGATACCCGCCGAAACAAGAATGGCAAGCCCTGCTATGGAGGCCGCCATCACCTTGAACACCCCTGAACTTCCGGACTTTTTTCGGCGAGGTCTGAAAAGGGATGCCGCCTCTTCGGAACGGCTGTGAGTGTCTTTTCTAAACATCATGAGCGAGCCCGTCTTCCAGTCTGTCTACGGATGACCGTTGCACCGCTTTTCGAAGAAGATAGAGTTCCTGGTCCGTGAGCCGCCTCCAGTGCCCGGCAGGCAAACGGCCCAAACGAATCGGACCATAGGATGTTCGATGGATTTTCAAAACAGGAAGCCCCACGGATTGCCCCATGCGCTTGATCTGACGGTACCATCCTTGATGCAGCGTGATTTCCAACCATGCAGATTCCGAAAAACGCCGCACAAGCTTTACCTGTGCCGGAGCCGTTACCCCTTCTTTTAAGCGAACACCGCGCCGTAATGTTTCCAATTGTTCTTCCGTAGGAGCCCCATGAACTTCAACCCGATACACCTTGGGCACCCCGTATCGCGGATGCATCAGTCGGTTAGCCAAGTCCCCGTCATTGGTCAAAACCAGGGCGCCGGAAGCATCCCAATCCAGGCGCCCTACGGGAAAAACCCGCACCGAAAGTCCCTGAAGATAATCCATAACCGTCGGGCGTCCTCGAGGATCCTTGACTGTGGTCAGGCACCATCTGGGCTTGTGGAAGAGAAGAACCTCCCTGGTTTCCGGAAGCTTCACCACATGCCCGTCCACACACACCTCATCTCGAAGGGGATCCACCGAGACGCCCGGGGCGGTCACCCTCTCCCCGTTGACCCAAACACGCCCTTGAGCGATCCAGGTCTCCGCCATGCGTCGTGAGGCAAGACCGGCCTGCGCGATAAATTTGTGCAACCGCATGGGGGACGATGATGGGTTCGATGGCCGAGTGTTAGGCATGGTTTCCTAATCCGACCGTCTCCAGCACCAGTTCCATGGTCTTTCGAGCTTCTCGAGCCGCCTTTTCGATGCCTTCCTGGACCGAGGCCTTCACGGCGTCCAGGTCCTTTTCCAAAGCTTGCCTTTTTTCCCAAATGGGAGCCAGCTGATCCAGGACGTGCACCAAAAGGATTTTCTTACAGTCTACACAGCCGATGCCGGCGGTGCGGCATCCTTGGGTCACCTGAGCGATTTCTTCGGGTGTGGAATAGAGCTTGTGGTAATCAAACACAGGACACTTTTCAGGATCTCCGGGATCCGTGCGACGGGCTCGGGCCGGATCCGTCATCATCTGCAGAATTTTTCGACGAACGGATTCCTCGGGTTCCGTGATATAGATGCAGTTCCCATAACTCTTGCTCATCTTTCGCCCGTCGGTTCCCGGCAATACCGGAGCTTCCGTGAGCAGAGCGTCCGGAATGGGAAAGACTTCTCGATTGTAGATAAAATTGAACCTTCTGGCGATCTCTCGAGTCAATTCCACATGCGGCAGCTGGTCCTTGCCCACGGGGACTCCGTGAGCCCGATAAATGATGATGTCCGCCGCCTGCAGCACCGGATACCCCAGAAACCCGTAGGTGGACAGGTCTTTCGTGTCCAGCTGCTGCTGCTGTTCTTTGTAGGTAGGATTGCGTTCCAGCCAGGCCAACGGTGTGATCATGCCCAGAAGCAGATACAGTTCCGCATGTTCCTTGACCCTGGATTGAACGAAAACCACGGCCTTCTGCGGATCCAAGCCGGCGGCGAACCAATCCAAAATCATGTCCCACGTGTTCTGGCGAATAGCTCCCGGGTCTGCATAATCCGTGGTCAGAGCATGCCAATCCGCTACGAAAAAATAGCAATCATACTGATCCTGAAGCTGAATCCAATTTTTCAACGCCCCATGAAGGTTCCCCAAGTGAAGACGCCCCGTGGGACGCATGCCGCTCAGAATCCGCTTGTCCTTGTTCATCAAACCTTTCACCTCCTGCATTCATTCGCTTTTTTGATTTATCTCCTACGCCCAATGCCTCTCAAGACACGACGGCACGACCACCAACGCCGCGCTTCGGTCTAGAGCAATATCCTTGCAAAAAGATTGACCACGGGCCGCAGCATGTATCCCCACCAACCGGTGATGACAAAAATGATGACGATGATCATGCCGTAGCGCTCCAGTCGAGCCACCTGGAGTGCCAGACGGCGAGGTAAAAGCCCCGTCAGCACACGCCCGCCGTCCAAAGGTGGCACCGGAAACAGATTGACCGCCATGAGCACGAGATTAAACACCACGGAAAATCGGGCCATGTGAAACAAAGGGTGCAAAAGAAGGCCCAAAAAGCCCGAGCCCAATCCCATGCTGAAAAGCAAAACCACGATTCGATACACCAGAGCACTGGCAGCTGCCAACATGAGGTTGGTTAAAGGTCCGGCCAGAGCCACCCAGGCCATGGCCTTGCGGCCTCCATGCAGGCGGTGGAACTGCACCGGCACAGGTTTCGCCCATCCGAATAGAAACGGAGCGTTCGTGACCAGCAAAATCAGAGGAAGAATCACGGTGCCCACCATATCGATGTGCACCAAGGGATTCAGGGATATGCGCCCCAGAAGCCGAGCCGTGGGATCCCCCAGTTTTTCCGCCACCCATCCGTGAGCCACTTCGTGGCTCACCACCGCCAAAAGCAGCGGCACAGCATAGATGCAAATGTCCTTAAGGATTTCCTGCACTTTGCCTTTCCTTTTCTTCCTCCGCCGCCGCCATGGTTCGAGCCAAACGGTATTCGTCTTCCAGGGTTTTCACTTCTCCGTTGAGTTTGGCGTCGCGTACGGCCGTAAGAATCTTCGTGTACAGAGGTCCCGGAGGAAGACCCATGGCCTTGAGGTCCTTGCCTCCAATATGGGGCTTCACATAGCGGTATCGATGCAGATAATAGCTGACCGCACGCTTCACCTCTTCTCGAGTGGTCCTCGCCATCATGAACAGCAGTTCCTCCGAACCAAACGGCTGAAGCGCCCGATAGATATCACTGGGACGCATGGCAGGCAAACGCAAAAAGTCGTTGAGCACCTCGTTAACTTTTTGAAATGCCCAGACTATTCTTTCCCGGGCATTCTGAGGCAGATCCAGCCGGGCCAGCACGTTCGGTAGGTCGGCGGGTTTGACGCGGGACAAAAAGCCTAAAAAGTACACTCGCCATGCTTCCAAAGGTTCGTCCAAAAAGCTGAGCTTATACCACAGAATGACTTCCTTGATTCGAATAAAGAGCTGTTCCCCTTTGGCATCAAAACAGGCACTGGGGCAGAGGGCTTCCATGACCCCGAATTCCCCCAGACGACGTAAAGCCGGAAGAGGGTCTTCTTCCATGAAGATATGCTGCAACTCGTGAAAGAGTCTTTGTCCGCCCAATCGGTCGATCAGCCCCATCTTCACGGCATTACGCATAAGGCCGGCCGTCTGTTTGCCGACACGAAACCCAAATCGCTGTTCAAACCGAATGGCTCGAAGAATCCGCGTGGGATCTTCCACGAAACTGAGGTTGTGCAGCACACGAATGGCCTTTTCCTTTAAGTCTTTTTGGCCTCCGAAGAAATCGATGAGGGTTCCGAACTCCTTGGGGTTGAGGGCCACAGCCAGGGTGTTGATGGTAAAGTCACGCCGGTAGAGATCCATCTTGAGGGATCCGAACTGCACGATGGGCAAGGCGGCCGGATACTGATAGTATTCCAGGCGGGCTGTGGCCACGTCCACTTTCAGGTCGTTGGGAAAGATCAAGACCGCCGTGTTGAATTTCTTGTGGCAGCGAGCTCGAATGCCCGCCTTTTCGGCAAAGGTGCGGGCAAAGGAAATCCCGTCCCCTTCCACCACCACGTCGATGTCCAGATTAGGGCGGCGCAACAAAAGGTCCCGTATGAATCCTCCGACCGCATAGAGCTTATACCCCATGGCCTGGGCATGCTCCCCCAAGGATCGCAGCAGTTCGATGATCTCCTTAGGCAACTGCTCGGCCATGACTCCGGAGATGTTCTTCTGTCTGCCCCATGGAGCGGTGCCCAAATCGTCTTTCAGCGCCGTAGGTTCCCTGGAACGATCCGTGATCAAATGGTTCAGAAGGTCGCGACGGGTGATGACGCCTACCAGAGCCTCTCCGTCCATGACGGGAAGGATACGCTGCTGATGCTCCACAAGATGCTTTTGGATTTCCACCAGCGGGCCGTTCACATCAATCACGGCGAATTCGGGATTCATGTATTCGCTGACTTTTTCTTCCTGCAGGCCATGGTAGATGGCTTTTTCCAGCACCTGGCGGTTGATGAGTCCCACAATGCGGCCGTTTTCCAACACGGGCATGGCATTGATATTGTACCGGACCATGAGTTCTTCCGCCTGGGCCAGGTCGGCATGAGCTTCGATGGTGATGACGGGAGAACTCATGAGGGTTCGAGCTGTCACGGCAGGCTTGATGGTGCTTTGCAGCAGTTCAAACAGTCGGTCTTCGGCCTGAATCAGCGTGAGTTCCTTGATGGTGGCCGATGCCGCCGTGGCATGGCCTCCGCCGCCGAAATAGGCGGCGATTTCCCCCACGTTCACATCCGGAATTCGGCTTCTGGCCACGAGATAAATGCGATCTTCCATGCGGGCCAGGGCAAAGACCACATCCAGATTTTCCATATCTTTAAGTTTATGCACCAGGACGGCGAAATCTCCCACATAACGGTCCACGGACACCGTGGCGATGCACACTTCCACCCCCTGAATGTGGTAGGTGCGAGCGGAATGCAGGAGTTCATGTAAAAGGGCTACCTGTTCGGCGGTGAGTTCTCGAGTGACCAGGTCGGCTACCAGGTTGAGGTCCGCGCCCCGTTCCAGCAGAAAGGCTGCAGCCCGAAAATCTTCCGGGGTTGTGGAAGAAAAGGTGAAGGAGCCTGTGTCTTCAAAAATACCGAGGATCAGGATGGTGGCCTCTTCCGGGGTGATGGGCACATCACGCTCCTGAAGGATGCGCGTCAGCAAGGTCACCGTCGCTCCCACCGGCTGAATGACTTCCAAGGAGCCTCGAATGTCGTCTTCCGCCTGAGGATGATGGTCGTAAATGTGCACCTCCACCTCAGGGCGATGGGCGATTTCCTGAAACTTGCCTATCCGTGAAGCCTGGCGTGTATCCACGAGAATAAGGCGCCGTATGCCGTTGAGATCCAACCCTTTGAGTTTTGTGAAATTAAAAAGATAGCCCGCTGTGTTGACGAAAAAATCACGCAGGTTTTTTTCCTGGGATCCGGGAAAAACCAAGAGAGCGTCGGGATAGAGTTTTTTCGCCGCCACCATGGAAGCCATGGCGTCGAAATCGGCGTTGAGATGGGTGGTGATCACTTCCATGCATGAGCTCCGTTGCCGCGTAGCAAGAAATCTTCGTTCATGAATGTCATTGGAGGATGTTAACGGGGCTTTTGACAGTACCCGTCACAGATCAGGCTCGAGGATGGTATTGCTGATGAATGAGCTTTAAGCGTTCCCGCGCCACATGCGTGTAAATCTGGGTGGTGCTGATATCCGCATGGCCGAGCATCATCTGCAGGGACCTGAGGTCGGCTCCGTTTTGTAAAAGATGCGTGGCAAAGGAATGGCGGAGCACGTGAGGGCTGACATCTGCGGCAATGCCGACGCGGCGGGCGTAAGCGCGAATCATTTTCCAGATTCCTTGGCGCGACAGGGGCTTGCCGCGATGATTTAGAAAAACCCGTCCCGTATCCCGACCGGCCACCAAATGAGGCCGTCCGCGCTCCAAGTACGTTTCCAAAGCTTCCACAGCCCATTGGCCCATGGGAACAAGTCGTTCCTTGTCCCCTTTGCCTCGAATAACAAGAAAGCCCGCCTTGAGATTCAACTGATGGAAGCTGAGGGCCGTCAGTTCGGCCACGCGCATGCCTGTAGCATAAAGCAGTTCCAGAATGGCCTTGTCTCGAAGTCCCAAGGGTGTTGCGGTCATGGGAGCGTTCAGCAACCTTTCCACTTGACGTGCGGAAAGGGTCTTAGGCAAAGATTTCGGGGTCTTAGGAAAAGCCAAGGACACCGCCGGGTTGTTGAGAAGCAAGGACCTTTCTTCAAGGAACCGAAAAAAGGAGCGCATGGAAGCCAACCGGCGTGCTCGAGTCTTGGGAGCCGTTTTGGAGGCACACCAAGCGAGGTAACCCTCCAGATCCTGAGGGGTCAGCTCCTTCCAGGAAAGTCTGCCTTTTGAGGCCAAAAAATCCATGAGAATGCGTAGATCCGCGGCGTAGGCCGAAACCGTGTGACGGCTCATCCGTCTTTCCGCCACAAGATATTCCAGGAAAAGATCCACATATTCTCGCAGAGCTTGCATCCCTAAACCCCAAAACCCCATGCGCGGCCGGAAAAGCCGCCGCACCGCTTGTGGGGCGGCCCTTTAAGCCTTGGTGCCCACGGGCACGGCGTAGCTGTGAAAATGAAAATCCACCAGCAGGGATGTTTCGACCGCGCCTTCTTTCCGCACGGTCGACAGAATGTCGATCTCGTGCGTCTTTCCCTGTTCATCGGGAATGAGAATCTTTTCGCCGTCCTGAAATCCTCCGCGCCGGTACCAGACCTGGGGCGGTAGGAGCCACGTCTTTCCAAAGGATTCTTCAAAGCGAAAGTATTCCAGAGCGTCCTTGGGAAATTGAAGATACAGGCACAAGTCTTCATCGTCCACCGGCCTTTTGAGCCTCTCCTCCAGTTCCCGTCTCTTTCCTTCCACATCCACATCCGGCAGTTTCTGAATACCCGCCTCGTCTGCCAGAATTTGATACCATTTCTTGCCATCGCGTCTTTTGTGTTCCAGAACCTTTTCGTAAATCCAGTCCTGAGGGTCATAAAAAGGAAAAGGACCGTACCGGCCGAGAAGCAGATTCTTCAGATCATCACTGGGTTGCTCGTAGCGGCCGTGCAGCACGTTGCTCACCGCTGTGGTCCAAAGGATTTGGCTTCCCGGAGTCACGGACCAGATGTTGCCCAGTTCCTTGTTGACATTCATGAGTTCGCTGAAGACTTCATGAATACGTTCCAGAAGCCCCAGTTTTTCCGCCTGTTCAAAAGCCATGGAAGCCGCCCCCCCTGTGAGACGGTGTCTTTTGACCGTTGGGTCGAACCCTCGAAACGGCGTTTCAAATCGTTCGTAGTAACGTCGTTCCCGTCGTAAAAGGTCGGAGGCATCCACAATGGGCTGAATCTTGAGGCCCGGAGCCTTATAGCCGTAATCGTGCAAGGTTTGAATGAGGCTCAGGGCAGGCGCTTGAGAAAACATGCCTCCAAAACCGTGGTCGGCCACTTCCACAATCTTGACACCGCTTTCCACGGCCGCCACCATACGCCCTAAATCGTTGCCGTCGGTGTTGTGGCCGTGATAGGCCAACACCAGGTTCGGAAAACGCTTGCGTAGAGATTGGACGAGAGATGCGATACGCTTTGGAGTCCCCAAAGCCGAATGGTTCTTGATACCCAAAATAATCTCTTCGCCGAAGGTATCGATAATCTCCTGGGCTTTGTTCACGTAGTACTCGTCCGTGTGCCCGATGCCGATACTGAAACAAAGGGAAGGCATGAGCAGTTTTCCGGCTTTTTGGACGGTACGCCCGACCACTTCCAGGTTGGGAACATGATTCAGAAAATCATAAACACGCCACACATCCACGTAGCGACAGAAAAGCGACACCACCATGGTCAGCACATTGTCAGGATAGGGTCGGTACCCGAACAGGTTGCGGCCTCGACACACCGTCTGAATCAGGGTGTTCGGCATGCGCCGGCGTACCAGGCGCAGCTTTTCAAAGGGATTGATCTGCTTGGCCAAAAGATCCACGTGCACCGAAGCCCCGCCGCTGATTTCAAAGGCGAAATAACCGGTATCGTCCCGGTACGGGGCCACGCGAAGGGTGGTCCACGGAAGAATGCGGCATTTGAAATCCGATTGGGACACATCCCTTTCGTTGTTGGTCAAAAAGTAGCCGGGGCTTTCCCGCAGAAAGGCAATGATTTCCGACGGGCTCATGGATGGGGTGATGCGTTCTCGTTCGGCCATGGAAAGACTCCGTCCTTCACGGTTTATCTTGGGCATAGGGATTGTACCCGTAGGCATTGATTTCGGCGATCAATCGCGCCAATCGATGCATCGGGGGATCCTCTTCGCGATAGGACAACAAGTGCGGGTGGGTGTCAATGTAAGACGTATCGAAGCGCTGTTCGATGAAATCAGGGTCCTGCACGATCTGCTTGTAGAACGGAATGGTGGTCGGCACTCCCACAATGCTGAATCCGTCCAGAGCTCGCCGCAAGCGATCCACAGCTTCCCTCCACGTGAAACCGTAGACCGTCAACTTGACCAGCATGGAATCGTAAAACCTGGGAATTTCATAACCCTGGTAAATGGCGCCGTCCAAGCGCACCCCATGGCCTCCGGGGGACTGATACACGCGAATGAGTCCTGGATTTGGCATAAAATTGTTCTTGGGATCCTCTGCGTTGATCCGCAACTCGATGGACCAGCCTCGAATCTGAATGTCTTCCTGCCTTAAAGACAGAGGTTCTCCGGCGGCGATGCGCAACTGTTCCCGCACGATGTCCACACCGGTGACCATTTCCGTCACCGTGTGTTCCACCTGAATACGGGTGTTCACTTCCAGAAAATAATACTGGTCCTGATCGTCGACGAGAAACTCCACGGTACCGGCATTGACATAACGCGCCGCTTTGGCGGCACGCACCGCATCCGCGCAAATTCTTTCCAGAATCAGGGAAGGAAGGTTGGCGGGAGCGATCTCCACCAGTTTTTGGTGACGCCTCTGAATGGAACAGTTGCGTGTTCCCAGATGGATGACCGATCCGAAACAATCGGCAAGGATCTGGACTTCCACATGCCGAGGATTCTTCAGGCCCTTTTCCAGATAAATGCTTTCGTCTCCAAAGGCCATACGTGCTTCCGACCGGGCCAGCTTGAGTCCCGTGACAAGCTCATTTAGGCTATGCGCCGCACGAATCCCGCGGCCTCCTCCACCGGCCACCGCCTTGATCATCACAGGAAATCCATGCTCTTCAGCAAACCGAACCGCCTGTCTCTCCCCCGCTTCACCTTCCGAAAGCACCGGGGTTCCTGGAATCACGGGAATTCCTGCCTCCATCATGATGCGGCGGGCCACGACCTTGCTGCCCATATCGGCGATGACTTCAGGGGGAGGGCCCACAAAGAGCAGCCCGTTGTCTGTGCAGCACTTGGAAAATAAAGGATTTTCCGCCAAAAAACCGTACCCGGGATGCACGGCGTCGGCTCCCGTGGCCTTGGCCGCCTGAATGATACGGTCAATGTCCAGATAATCCTTGCGAGGCCCGGCGCCGATGCACACCGCTTCATCACTTTTCATGATGTGCATGGCGGTTTTGTCCGTTTCTTCATAGATCGCCACCGTGCGAATGCCTAATTCCTGAGCGGATCGCATGATTCGAATGGCAATCTCACCACGATTGGCCACAAGAAGCTTTCGGAACATAGGGGTTCATCCTTCTGACGTTCCACGGACCTGACGGATGGCACCGGCGGCAAAACTCCACCTCTTGCCGATGCGGTCTCCTTTGACATGCCACGCCGACATCATGACGCTTCACGGCCCCTACCGAGAATCCTCGGCTAGGACCGCGGCACCTTTAAGATTCCGCCGCGTCACCTGATGCTCGTATCATGAGCCCAACACGGGGATCAAGGGGGGAGTTTCAATGGAAGAAAGTCTTGCGTTGCGGCAAGATGCCAAGAACCGGCCTAGGAGCTTGTCCGAGAACTCGCAATACCGAATTTTGGCCAATGGAATATTAAGTACTTATCGTACCTAAAACAGGCAAATTTGGCATTCTCGGACAGGCTCCTAGGCGCGGACCGCCGGCCTTTTTCGCTGTTCCCGCCGCCTTCGGCTCATCTGGTTCAGATACTGCCGATCCAGAAGATGGCACTTAAAGGGTTTGATGACTTCGCTCACTTCCCACTTAGGACGATTCACGTCCTGAAGCAGTTCCTTGATACTGTTCCAGGTCACAGGGCTGTAAAATTCACAGGAAGCCCCCTCATTGAAAAATTCACAATGCTGCTGGCTCACGTATTTTTCGTATTTTTTACAGTACTTAATCTTCATGGCACCCTCCTTCCGTCCCTCTAGGGGATCGATTTTCACGTTGACGTAATTTTAAGCACAAACCGTGCCGAAGGCAACGGGGCTCCCTGTGTTTTTTTGTTCATGCTTCAGCCACCCGCGCTGCACAGTCCCCGATCGCCACATTTTCCTTTACAAGCCTCAAGGGACTCGTTATAAGGTCCGGGCGTGCAGGCCAGTAGCTCGAACGGCTAGAGCACCGGACTCCAAATCCGGGGGTTGGGGGTTCGAATCCCTCCTGGCCTGCCAAGAAAATTAAGGGGTTGCGGGTCCTCCGCATCCCCTTCGTTTTTGTGGTGTAAACATGGTGTAAACGATGGTGTGGGCCTTCTATGCTGGCAAGCGCAGGTCCTGGAAGACGTCCTCACGGGTCTGAAGGCACCCTGGATGTCTTGCCTGGTTGCTACGATCATCCAGACCGGTCTTTGCGACCGTGCGGCAGCCTATGGTGGTCGTGCCGGCAAGCGGTCCTCGATCACACAAGACCGCGTTTCTGAAGCTCAAGCTGGTAGGATTTAAGGGTATGCTGTATGAGTCTTCGGATAACGCGTGCAGGCATGGCGAAGTCCTCGGACAGGACCTCCAGGCCTTCGGAACCCTGTGGCGAGCTGTCGTCGAACAAAAAGCGAAGGGTCATTTGCTCGATGGCAGGCTCATCGCAGACACGCAGGAAACACAGGCCGGCTTCCACCCATGTGGGTTCCTCACGTGGTGCCGTCCCACGCGGCAGAACAACCGGAAGCGGACGCCACGCAACGCCTTGCCGGACCCAAACCGTGCTAGCCGTGGGAAAGGCACTCTTCACGTTGGCTTCGTGCCGTTGCCGGAACAACTGTTCTAAAAGCTCGTACGCACGGGCGCTAAGCCAGTTTAGCGGGTTAAGTCCTCGAACCTTGCGCACAAGGCAAACTCTTGACCCAGCGTTCAATCTCAGCAGGTTCTGCGATGTAAAAACCGGAAGGCGACCGTTTGACGGGAACGGTTGCGTCAAGCTTCATCAGCTTGACCAGCGTCCGCCGTGACACTCCCAAATAACCCGCAATTTCGTCCAAGCCGATCAAAAAGCGTCGCACTTCTGCAGCCTCTCCTTGTCGTCCTCCCGCCAAAGCCTGACGGCAGTGGCCAGAAGCTCCCAGCAGCCGCAGGCTTCAAGCTGTGCTTCTTCGCGGTCGACGTGTCTTCCGGTAAAAGCTCGGCACCATGCGCATGTAAAGTTAGACCAGCCGGCTTGCACAGCCGTGTCCAGGCAGGTCAAGTAGAACTGGCAGTCATGCCGACGGCAGTGCCGGATTCGCTCCTGGTCGGTCATGTCATCCCACACCTTGACAGGACGCGGCAAAGGCTTGTCGATCACGGGCAATCCTCCATCAAAACCCGACAATTTACCTCGGATTTTCCACGAAACGGCACGCGAGGGTGCCGCCCCCGGTTACAGGCGCAGGGTTCCAGACTTTTTGCGTACCGCAGGGGGGCCGCGTTTAGTCCATTTCGATCGAGACCGGAACCGCTCGTGGCGCCAACTTGGCTCTCAACTCGTCGATCCGAGCACGCAAGTCGTTGACTTTATTGTCAATATCCCTTCGCAGCGTGTGGATTCGCATTTCCAGATCGTTGCGGTCGTGCCGTGGTAGCCGGGCCGGGCGTTTGCGTCGTGCCGCTTCGACCTGACGCCACAGCGCATCAATGTCCACGTCCACCGCGCCAAGGGGATCGAGCACGCCGAAGCGCACCCGCGTCAACTCATGTTTTTTCAGATCATGCGTTATTTGCTCAGTCAAATCAATAGCATCTACAAGGCAAGCGATCAGGCGCTGGGCATACTCGGCTTTGACCTTCGCATCAAGCTCAGCTAGCTGGTTACGCAATGCGTTAAGGTCCACCTCGGCTTCGCGCTCCGCGGCTTCGGGCAAGGACGCCTCAAGCCGTTGCAAAGCGTCTTGCACGGCAGTTCGGACGGCCGCGACGTTGGCAGCACGCTCCATCGCCTTATGAGGTGGAACTCCGGCCGCTAAAGCAGATAGCAAGTCCTTCCCTCGGTCGCTTTCAACGCGTGTAATTTCAGCCACCTGGCTTTCCAAACCGTCGATGATCGTTTGAATGTCAGCGAGTGTCATCATTTGTTCCCCTGTATCCCCGTCGCCATTGCTGGCCTCTTTTGTTCCGCTTCTCGCGTTGAATCGTTTGGCGCAAAGTTTGCGCCTCGTCGTCAAGCATTTGCTTCAACCATCTTTTCCAAAGCTTTTCTCGGCGTTTTCCACCATCGTCTTTCGTGGCGCGCCGCGTTTGGGCCGCCGCCGCAAGGATTGCCTCGCTTGTGACCGGCATCAGGCCGGGCCGTCCCCGCATAAACATGGTCGCTCCTTTCCTGTGTTTGATGTTGGGTTAATACTTTGATATTTAAGCATTTTATGGAATATTTGTCAACTTGCGTTACCTCTGTCAGTCAGGCTGACGTAACACACAGCGTTATCAATCTTAAGTAAGACATTGACTTCATTGCACAAAAGTTCTGTGCCACTTGTGTCACTTGTGTCACTTTCCAAAAAGTGAATCGACACGGCTAAGTCCCAGTATTTCCAGCATAAACCAGCTTGTGTCACTTGTGTCACTTCCAACGGTCAAAATCGCGGTGAAAATTTTTCGTGCGCAAGCATGCCACTCCTATATTTCTTTTTTTCTTCTTACTAGAAAACAAAGTGACAGAAGTGACAGAAGTGGCATTGTGTAATAAAGTCAACAAGTTACTGGTGTGTCACTTGTGTCACTTGTGTCACTTTCGTCATAACCCATTGATTACACGAGTAAATCTGTCCATGGCCTCGGCCTTGTCCGGCAGTGCGACGACGCGCCGAACGACAGCCGCCGGCGGAAAACCAATGTGGCGCCGGCCTTTCGACGCAACCTGGCCGATCAACTGCTCCGTCTTGCGCCAGAAAAAGTGGGTCGTTTCGGCGCGCTGCCTACGACTGGCGCAAAACTTTACAAACCCCCCATAGACTTCCTCTCGGGTCAAATACCCGTTTTCAGCCTGCGTGTCCCACAAGTCACCTTCACTGATCTGGTCCCACCAGAAGGCCGCAACCGCATCAAGGCTTCGAATTTTCTGATCCAGAAGACCATCGGTTTGCGGAATTTCCCTAAGGTTGACTTCGGGCAAATCAGTCGTCAGCAGATAGTGCAAGAACGCAGCACGGCCTCCACCCTCGATTTCCTCGTAAAGGCTTTGGAAGTACTGGTGGTCCCCACGTTTGGCGCCGGAAACGCTGAGCACGAAGAAACGGCGGTCATCAAAAGCAGCGGGTACGACCCAGTCGTTATTACTGGCTATTAGCAAACGAACGTGATTCTCGACCGTGAATGCCTCTTTGCCTTTTGGCTCAATGACCAACCGCGGTTCCGTGATCAGGCCTTTCAAAATCCCCTCGGCTTGTTTATCTCCAGCCCACAATGCCTCGTCAACGAAAACCAAAAGTTTATCGGCCAGGTAGGAATTAAAACGGCCGGTAAGGTGACTTTGATGGGTAATGTGAGCGAAATGCCGTCTTCCCACGATCGGACCGACGATGTTGGCCAGGGTACCCTTCCCGCAGCCTTGTGAGCCGCGCAGCACAATGGCGGTCCCTGGCTTCGCCGCGGGTTCCCGAAAGAGGTTGGCTAACCACGCAATGATGTAGTCGAAGAGTGCGGTATCACCGGCACATATGACTTCAAAAATATGCTCGAGAATCCGATCGCATGATTTCGTGGGATCGGGTTCGATCGCCAGGCCGCGCCACAGGTTGTATGCCCCTTTAGAATTACCGGACGGGTCGAAGATTATTCCCCGGCACTCTTTCCGCCTTTCGCTGCGCAGCCATAAATCAACGGGGTTGACCTTTTTTGGCTCTTTCTTTCCGCCCGAATCCGGTAGCGTGATAAGTTTGTTCATGAAAAGCAGCCGTAAAGAAGCTGGACTGAACAGCTCAAACCCCGCTTCGTTAATCTGTGGCTCATCAAAAGCAATGACTACCGTTCCGTTATAGGTCACCAGCGTTAGCTTTTGATGCAGTTCTTCGAGGATATCAGGTTCGTTCGTACTTCGATAAACACAGGTTGAGCATGAAAAACCCCTGTGTCTAAGCCCCAAAACATACGAGCACTCGAAAGCGTAGTCCTCCCGGTTTCGCACAAAAGCCAATGTGTCTTCCCATTTGCGACGACGCTTCCGGACCGTATTATATGTCTGGCTTTGGTAAGCTTGAATCAAACCCTGGAGATATTGCCAGGCCTCCTCATCGGTCCATCCGACCGCTTTGACAAAGGTAGCCAAAATCAAGGTCAGCTTGTTAAAGTTGACGCGGTCTGATCTTGCCGGTGGGTTCGCCAAGATAGCCGCAATGCAAGGCGGAACCTCCCCATTGCTAAACTTCGGCGGCGGTGCCTCCGTGCCATTTTTCCTCGCTCCAGCTTCGATCGTAGCAATTGCGTCCTGGACCATCCGCATCAACGCTGGAATCGCCTCAATGTCCGGGCCGTCAACCGGCTCGATTTGCCGTGGCGCGCGGGTTAGGTCCAGCAGCGCGCCGATATCCAGATCGCGGACCTCTTCAAACTTTAACGGCACCTTGTAACGGCCGTTGGGGCGCCGCAGGTTCGGAAGGCGGAACATCTTTCCCCGACCGCCGCAGTACATGCTCATATCGACGGTCGTTAGGTCAAAGTTGGCCACCCAATCGTGAACGATGATTTTGTAGATCAAGTGCAAATCCCTGTGTCCGCTCTCGAGGCCGAACAAACTTGCCGGCACGACAGCGTGAAAACCTTTGCTGCCACTCGCGAAATAGGTGATCGCACGAGGATCGACACCATAAAGTTCCGACAACAACTCCAGGCACAATTTCCGAACGTCACTTAGGGCATTGACCGGGTCAGTGACATGATCGAAGTCGACCACGAGGTCGCCGAACCGAGTGACCTGATCGTTGGCGCTAGGATCGCCGCTGAAGCTCAACCAGGTGGCAAAACGAGCGCCGCGCTTGATGGCCTTTTGCAAGTCGCCAGAGGTGTCCGGGATCGCCCACCAGCGGCTTGGTGGGTCGGTAGTCACAAATCGGATACGCTCCATCCTCATCCCCTCAACTCACTGAAAATATCGCGCAATTGAAGTAAAGCTCGAGTGATTTCAGTAGCTTCGGGCCGCCCACCATGGCAGTCCGGGTGTGCGCACGAGATTAAAAACCGCCAATTAACGCTAATCGGCTCCAGGCAAGCGCGCAATGTCTCAAGTTGCCGCTCCTTCGCCTTGAGCTCCTCCTCGAGTTCAGTGATTTGCCTCCGAAGATAAAAAACCTCGGCGTTTTGCGCCTCTTCCCGTTCGCGCTTTCGCGCCAGCCAGCACGACAGACATAAACGTTTCCAGCTTTCGTTTGACCGGCGCCAAAACAGATCACCACAGGCCTCGCATGTTGCATGGGGCATTTTCCACAACTCCTGATTGACACAAAAAATGGGGGTGGGGTACAATGGCTTAAAAAAAACCTGCACCACTTAACGGCCGCGGCCTGCCCACCGCGGTTTTTTTTATGCTGGCCTTACTTTGTTCCGCCTCGGCAAACCGCGGTTCGCTTCAAGCAGGCGATCGAGTGCTTCCGTGTCGACGAAAAGCATTCGACTGCCGATCCGCGTGAAAAGCTCGGGGTATCGGCCTATTGAGGACCAGTGATACAAAGTCGACCGCCGCACGGGAAGATCACCAGGTTCAACATCCGCAACACGCATCAGTCTTGTCATCGAAAACCTCCTTTATTTGTGATTTTCGATGGCATTGTGGGTCGTTTGTTGGGTGTCGGCGGTATACTCTAGAGCTGAAATGTGGGGGGTTATTTATACTGGCGGTGGGTCTTAAGGCAGGCTTGCACAAACGATTTGTCGATGCCCAAAATTTCGTCGGGGGCGACGTCCACGTTTTTTGCAATCCGAGGATCGGTAAAAACGATTCGAGTCAATCGGGAAATGGTGCCAAGGCCGAGTTTTCCAAAGTGCTCTTTGATGAACTGGACAAACAAGCGGATATAGCTCTTTTTACCGACGCGGCGGATTCCATCTTCGTTGGCCAGTTTCTCAAGGCGGCGGATTGTTCCACGAAGCCTCTGCAAGGCAGTCGATAAATGAACTAGCAATGGCTCCTGTCCGTCTCCCGGAAGCAGCGGATTTGATGCCTCAAGGCGTGCTTTTGTTTCGGTAAGGGTCGTCATGAGGTGAAGTTGCTCCTGCAACACTTTGGACGGCGCCTTAATCTTAAAGTCATTCATCTCAAAGAACGCGAAGATCATCGTCGCAAGCACATAATCGGCGTCCGGGCATGGGTAGGCTTTTAGAAAGGCCGGCCAAAACATTTCCGCCTCGTCCGCTGTCAGCAGGTGTCGGACGAAGGTGGCTTCCTTGTCAGAAAACCAGCCGCCGCTGTTTAACCTGGCGACCAAGCCTTGAGGCTCAATCTTTGTTTTTTTCTTCATTACATTACAATGTCCCTAGAAGCGCTAGAACGGCCGTAGAAAGCTTTCCGGCTTAGACCCATAAAAATGCATTGGCCGACTTCAGAACGTGGCACAGAATCAAACCTCGCGCGTCGGTCCATGCATGTCACGTATGCCGTAACCTAGGATCGTGCCGTTCACCGGCCAGAGGTGCTGGTCATAACGTCCTCGATGAAACTGCAAAGGCCAAAGAGCGCGGTTCTTCCGAGCACATCGTGGGCCGCGGCCATGGCCTTAGTGAACCGCAAAAGCGCGGCCATGGCTTCCTCGGGCGGAAGCGAGTTTAACCAGCCGTTCGCCTCGTCCCACCATGCCTGCCACTCGTGTCTTGTCATGTCTGCACTCCCTCTTGTGTTACACCATGCGTTAACTTCGCCCCTAGAGGTCTAAACGCGGTTTTGTCTACATGACCGTTACCTCCTCTCTTCTAGTGGGTTGTCTCTGTGGCCTTCTCAGACACGGTCAAAACCTGACCGACCAGGTCCGCGGCTTGCCGTAGCACTGCCGGTTGCAGGTGCGCGTATCTTTGCGTGACAGCCAGGGTTTTGTGGGTTAACAATTTTGACACGACTTCCAAGGGAACACCATGGCTCACCAATCCACTCGCGAAGTGATGTCGCAAGTCGTGGAGCCGAAAGTTTTCAGGAAGGCCAGCTTGCCGCTTGATCCTCAACCAAGGTCCTTTGAAATCGGTTCGGGGTCCGCCACCTTTGCCAGGAAAGACCCATGAAGACTCGCGTGGAAGCTCCTGCAGCGCTTCAATCGCTTCCTGGCAGACTGGAACGGTTACGGTCTTCCCTCCCTTAGGTTTTCGCAAGGTTACAAGGCGATTTACCTCGTCGATGTCGCTCCACTGCAGTCGCATCAGTTCTCCACGCCGCATGCCGGTTAAAATAGCAAACTTCACAAAGACCGCACTTTGCCTGCATGGCCACCATGACAGGACGTCAAGCAACCGTCCCAATTCCTCATCCGACAGGTAACGCACAATTTCGTTGTCCATTCGGGGCATCCTGGCTTTGGAAACGGGGTTCGGCCCGTCGTAAAGTCCCCACTCATGCGCCACGTTAAAAAGCCTGCGGATGATACAAAACTGGTGCTTTATGGTTTGGGCCGAGTACGGGCGACCTGCACTGGTCTTGGCCTTTTGCATGGTTGCTCGCAGTCGCTCAAGGTCAAGCTGTGATATTTTATCGAGGGTTTTGCTTCCAAGTAGAGGTTGCACGTGTTTTTGATAATAAAGCAGGTCGTCCTTCCAGGTTTTTTTCCGCTCTTGCGCGTAGGGTAGGTATCGACGCCAGACCTCATCCAACGTGGGCACGCGTTTCTCAAGGATGTCGAATCGACCACGCAGAAGGTCCGCCTTGACGGCAGCCTCAGTCTCGCGTGCTAAGGTAAGGTTCGGCAGGACACGCGCGACGGTTCTTCCACGGACTGTTACGACAACGCGGTAACTTCGGCTTCGACCGAGTTCGACGCCACAACGGGCGCAATATCTTGCGTTCACTGCTGAGGTTGTTTTGCACTGCGTGCAGAAACTGTAGATCGGCACAATCCATCCTCCGCGTTTTTCCGTGGTGCCGTGCTGGTTCATGGGCCTTTTGGTGTAAACATAGTGTAAACGTTTCCATAAAATCAAGTCAAAAACGATAAAAAAACGCAAAAGATGAAGTTGGGTTAAAATACCGAAATGCCTTCGATTTGTGGCAAACGATAGAAGGCCATCGAAAACGGTAAAACATGCCTGAACCGGACTCCAAATCCGGGGGTTGGGGGTTCGAATCCCTCCTGGCCTGCCACGGAAAATCAAGGGGATCAGGCCCGATGGCCTGATCCCCTTTTTTGTCACGGCTGGGTCATTAGCCTTAAGAAGGTGTTTCACCCCTTTCAAGCGTCTCTTTCAAGGCTTTGGCCAGGTCTTTGGTGGTTTTCGGCGGTGCAGGAAAATCCGGCTTATTGACCATGACGATAGCCCCTTGCGGACATCCGGTCGCACAAGCACCGCACCCAAAACATCGATCCTTGTCCACCGCGGGCACGCTTTGCTCGTCCATCATCAGGGCTTTCGCCGGGCATCGTTCCAAACATGTTCCACAGGCAAGGCACGCTTCGGCATTAAAGGAGGGTTCAAATCCGGAATTGAAAACAAGCCCGGGTTTCGGCTGTTTCAGAACCTGACGGACTACTTCACAGTGCCAACGGTCACAGTGGCACATGAAGTCGATGTCCTCACTGGTGTTGCGGCTCATATGAATCAGTCCCGCTTCTTCACATCGATTCACAATTTCTTTCGCTTCCTCCTTGCTGATTCGCCTTCCTCCCAATCTTTCGGTGATATTTTCCGCCATCTCTCCAAACCACATGCACACGTCCACGGGCATCCCATGAAGATCCTCTCCACGAAGCCTCGCCGCATGGCGGCAGTAACAGGCCCCAACGCCGATGACGTCGTACTTTTCGATGTACGAGATTACTTGATGGTATGTGTGAATGGTATTGCCAGCCTTGATGGTTCGTAACACGGGGATGACTCGCGTTACGGGATATGTGATCCTTTCCACGCCTTTGGCCGCCACATAGGCTTTCTTGTAAGCGTGTATCAATCGTGCGATTCTCTTCTCTCGTTCGGTTTCGCCACCTCCGACAAAGGTGAACTCAAAAATTCCGGGCATGAAAGGCAGTCCTCGATAAAGCACACCGTCGGATTTTTTGACGATCCCACAGAGGCCTTTTCGAGCCATCTTTTCCAGAATAGGAGCGACCCTTTCGGGACTCTTTGCGGCCCGCTCGGCAATCTCCGCCACGGAGGCTGGTTTTCGGCTCAAAACGTTGTTGATCTCGGCTTCCTCCGGATCAAACAGTTCCCGTACCAGCGCAAAAAACTCAGGAATATGCAACCCTGCGTAAGGGCCTCCACGGCCTTGCATCACTTCCAGCAAGTTTTCATAAACCCTGGTCGTCATTTTCACTTCTCCCTTTTTCTTGCTTGAATCCCTGCCACTACGATCACCGTCCCCGACAAAACACGAAAAAGCACATCTGTTACGGCCCTCACTGACCGGCTCCGTCACAAAACCTCACAACCCGCTCCATCGTCCCTCGGGAGATCCTGTTCATTTCGAAAACTTTGTAAAAATTTCATGGAGTACGGCTCGAAAAACATCGACTTCTTTCGGGCTGAATCCTTCCTTGATTTCTTCATTGACGGCCCGAATGACATCCTTGGCCTTGTTGACCTCCTGGATTCCTTCCGGCGTTATGTGGATTCGATAGGCCCGACGGTCCTTGGGGCATGGGCGTCGAACAATGAACCCCAGTTTTTCCAGCCGATCCACAAGGCCTGTCACCGCTGAATTGTCCGTGGAAAGCGCCTCGCTGAGCTCCGTCATGGTGCGCCCGTCGGAGTGCTTCAGGAGAAAAAGAATCCCGGCCTGAGCCACGGTGAGGCGAACGCCCGCTGCGGCGAGCCGTTCCTTGATGTGATTCTGAAGTTTGTGGTGCGCTCGGGATAAGAGAAAAATCAGTCTGTCGTCAGCCAATTGAAGCTCCTTTTCGTCTTGAAAACAAAACTTTAATAAGGGCAGGCAGCCACACAGGCGATGCACGTGTACATGGAATGATCGTCCACCGCACTGATGTGATTGATCAAAGCGGCTTCGGAATCCGCCACTTCCCCGCTCTTCATAAGATGAATGAACAAAGGACTCCTCATGGAATGCCGCACACAGCGCAGCCGATCCACGGACCCCTGCGCGTCGATGGCCTGGACAGGGCAAGCTTCTCGGCACGCGAAACAATCATCCGGACAACCTTTCGACTCTCCCGGCAGACGCCACGAGGGAAGAGCCGCCGAGGTCACAATGCCGCCGAGCAACAGGCGGCATCCGACCTCGGGATGGAACAACAATCCGTTCTTACCAATCTTTCCAAGTCCCGCCGCTTCGGCAGCCTTGACCACATTGAGATATCCCCAGAAATCCCCCTTCCCTTTCACGTCATAGGGAAAACAGCCGAAAACCGGAACGGCCGTTTCCCCCGCTTCCTCCAAGATCGCTGCACAACGCACAAGAACAGCATCCAAGAAACGGTAGATCACACTTGCCGTGCGCCAATAGATGTTCTCTGAGCGCCCTCCAGATCGAAAAACCCCCTTTGGCACCGGAACCCCCAAGCAAAAGACACTGCGAGCATCCGAAAGAAGATCCCAAGGCCGATACCCCGGCGGCTCGCTTTCCAACCATTGAGCTTCTGCGGTGCCGCAAAAGGGAATCTGCATATGATCTAAATAATCGCGTAGTTTCTGGACCTCGTCTTGCATGGGCTCCCTCCTGGACTCGGGTCGATGCAGCACACTCCGTTAGCGTGCACATATTTGGCATATCAACTATAAAGGTGTCAATAAAATCCTTCCCTACCGCATCTCTTTGACGCCCGTCCTTGGCAATTCACGTAGGGTCGGCGTCCGCGACCAACGCCTATCATTTCTCTACGGGGGATTTTTTGCCGAATCCTGTTTCCGTGTCACAAAACCTGCCGTCAGAAGGGAGGTCTCTGAACAAGAAATGCATGTACGGAAAAGAAAACCAAGAAAAGCGTGCAGAAAAAATAAATAAGAATAAGCCACTTATTATGTTTTGGCAGATAAACGCATTCGTATTGGAATTGAGAGATTTTGTTGCTTCGTGATACAATATCTTCTACGTCACATTCTTTGTAGATCGGGCGTAAATATTTGTCTCTGAGCATAATTCTAATGTCTCCATGTGCCAGTATTCTCCCCGTATAGACAAGTTCCGATGGATCTCCGGCCCAGACTTTTCCCTTATAGTCCGCCAGGTAAACTCTTTGGCCATCCGTCGCTAGACGGTTGTCTAATGTCTTGTAGCCTCGCCACATGGATAGTGTCAACAAACACCATAAGGGATATGGCACAAGAGCAGAGACAAAATTTCGACCGAAGGCTCCAACGTAATGAATAAGTAAGGGATACCCAATCACGAGAAACATGAGAAACGTCACACCGATCCTGTAGCCCCGTTTGAGTCTTTTGATCTTTACCCTATCAGGTTCTATCCATAAAATCTTGGAGAATCCATCGGTCATGATTTCCACCATGGCAGGGCCTCCCAGGCACATCCGGGGATAAAAGCGAACTTCATGAGCCTCATTTTCACTGTACACACCGCGTCTGGGTTCAAGAACAAGATGTGCTTCGCAGAAAAGCCCAAGTGAGAAAGCGGATTGACGCACACCAAGCTCTTACGTCTTTAAGGGCCAATTTTTCCAGAGAATTGGCGACCAATTTCGATTGAATCCCGATTCAAAGAAATGATAGTAATCTGTTGTTTCACGTCTCGCAACCAACGCCGAAGTCGAGCCGAAAAGGATTGGGTCGGCGTGGTCGTCTTCGAAACCAAAGCCGATGCCCGGAGTGATAGAGACGTCGGAGTAACGGCCCGAACCACGTGTCTTGGCGCAAGAAAAGATCGAAGGGGAACAGAGACGGAGTCAATGCGATGGCAATCTTTGTGGACACCGAAAAGGCCGGCCGAAAAGCCGTTTTGGACAAGGCGCCCACCTATATCGAAGGGTTGGACGACATTCTGGAGGGAGGTCTTCCTCGAGGTCGAACGACCGTGGTCAGTGGCGGCGTGGGATCCGGAAAGACCCTTTTGGGTCTGGAATTTCTCTACCGCGGCGCTTTGCATGGAGAGCCGGGTATCTTTATCGGTTTTGAAGAGTCGTCGCTTCAGCTTCGAGAAAACGCCTCCGTTTTGGGCTGGAACCTGGACAGCCTCATGGAACAAAACCGGCTTGTTTTGCTGGATGGGCGCATCAGGCCGGAAACTCTTATAAGCGGTGATTTCAGCCTGAAAGGACTCTTGGCTATCGCTTCCGGAAAACAGCGTGACCTGAACGCTCGACGTATCGTCATCGACGCCCTGGAAGTGGCCTTGCGCCTTTTTGATTCCCCTCAGACCATGCGCAACGAACTGCATGCCCTCAACGACTGGCTTCAGGCCGGAGGGCTTTCGGCCATTTTGACCATTCGTCAAACCCGCGGTGGTCCATCGGCTTATGAAGAATTTTTCGATTCCCTCGCCGATTGCCTCATCCGCATGGATGCAAGGGTCGATGCTCAAATCACCACACGGCGGCTTCGCGTCATCAAGTATCGTGGTTCCGATTTCGGCCGTAACGAGTACCCCTACACCATCGGCATGGGCGGCCTTCGCTTGGCCCCTATTTCCACCGTGGGACTTCGCCATAAGCCTTTGGGGGAACGAATGACCACGGGTATTCCTCGTTTGGACGACATGCTGGGTGGAGGCTATCGACGCGGAGCCTGTATTCTTTTTGCTGGTCTGCCTGGGACCGGAAAAACCATTCTTGCGAGCACCTTTGTGGCTCAAGCCTGCAGTCGTGGAGAACGTGTTCTTTATATCGGGTTTGAGGAATCCCAGGAAGCGATGCTGGAAAACGTTCGAAGTGCTGGTTTGGACCTCAGAGACCATGCCCGCTCGAAACTTCTTGCTTTTCTGGTCCATTATCCAGAAGCCATGGGGGCGGAAGATCACTTTTTTCGAGCTATGGAACGCATTCAGGCATTGTCTCCCGCCCACGTGGTGGTGGATGCCATTTCGGCCTGTGAGCGCATGGGCGGAAAACAAGCCGCTTACGAATATCTGATGAGGCTGCTCAATGCCTGTAAGGAGCGAAGGATCACGGTTTTTTTGATCAATCAGCTTTCGGGAGCTACGGGCTATGTGGAAATTTCCGGAAACGAAATCTCCTCCATGGTGGACACGGTTCTCTTTCTGCACTACCAGCCGTGTCCCGGCGAAACCAACCGGATCCTTCAGGTGTTCAAGTCCAGAGGTTCCAAGCATTCCAACGTCAAACATGAATTTGTTATCACCGACACCGGCGTTCACATCCTTGACCCGTATGTGGGCGAAGGCGATGTGCTGACAGGCACGCTTCGACAACGCCAGGAACTTAAGGATCGACTGGAAGCCCAGCGCCTCGACTTCGATATTCAACTAAAGGAACTGGAACTGAAACGATTGCGGCTGGCGCAGAAAGAGGCCCAAGAAGCTTTGGCTCATCGAGCCGCGACCGTGGATCGGGCTATGTCTTTCATACCGGGGCCTTCACCGATGGGCGATGGAAAAAATCAGGAGTAAGTCATGACGATACAAGCACATGGAAGGCAAAACGTCCCGATCCATGGACCAAAGCCAAAGTATCGGCTGCGGCTTTTTGTGGCCGGCGATGAACCTAATTCCGCCAAGGCCAAAGCGATGCTGAACCGCCTGTGCGAAAAGTATTTGCTTAAAAACTGCGAGATTATGATCGTGGATGTGCTCCAGGACTACAAGGCGGCCATTGAGCATCAGGTGATGGTTGTGCCCACTTTGATCGTGGAATGGCCACCTCCTGTGCGAAGCATTCTGGGGTCCTTGACCGATGAGGAAAAAGTTTTAGCGGCACTGGGTCTTATGAAAGATGGGGATCCGTCATGAACGGGACCGGAGCTTTTGACGATGATCTGCGGGAAAGGCTTGCCAGGGCCGAAGCCGCTTTGGAAGCCTTGCGGCGCGGGGAAGTGGACCTGGTGATCGGACTGGATGCGCCTCTGGTGGTGCGCTTCCGGTCTCTTGTGGAAGAAAACGAGCGGCTGGTCCGAGAGTGGAAGACGACCTTTGATGCCTTAAGCGATGCCGTGTTCATTCTGGATGCCGAACAACGCGTGATGCGTTGCAACAAGGCGGCGGAACGGATCCTTGCCTATGACACCGAAGCCATCATCGGTCAGCCATGCTGGGAAATCACCCATGGCACTTCGGAACCCGTTCCTGATTGTCCTCTGGAACGCATGCGCCACAGCCTGAAGCGGGAAAGCCGGGAAATGCAGATCAAGGACCGTTGGTACAATGTCACGGTAGACCCTATTCTCAGCGAAGACCACCGCCTTCTCGGGGCGGTGCATGTGATGCAGGATATCACGGAACGCAAAAGCGCGGAGGATGAGAGGGTTAACCTTCAGGAACAGCTGCAGCAGGCGCAAAGGCTGGAATCCATCGGACGCTTGGCGGGCGGTGTGGCCCATGATTTCAATAACCTGTTGATCATCATTTTGGGCTACGGGGAAATGGTGCTCAACAAGCTCCATCCAGAGGACCCTCTGCGCAGTTATGCGAAGGAAATACTGAATGCCGCCAATCGAGCGGCGGGACTGACCCGTCAGCTTTTAGCCTTCAGCCGCAAGCAAACCCTGCAACCTGTGGTTTTGAACCTGAACGATGTGCTGCGTAACCTTGAAAAAATGCTTCGACGGCTTATCGGCGAAGATGTTTCTCTCGAGATGGCGCTGGCTGAAGACCTTGCCCCCGTTCTGGTGGACCCGGGGCAGATCGAGCAGGTGATCATGAATCTGGCGGTCAACGCCCGCGATGCCATGCCTCAGGGCGGTACACTTCTTATGGAAACCAGCAACGTGGTTTTGGATGAGGCCTATGCATCCACACATTCCGGGGTCACTCCTGGTGCTTATGTGCGGCTTGCCGTCACCGATACAGGCTGTGGGATGACCAAGGAGGTTTTGGATCGCATTTTTGAGCCTTTTTTCACCACCAAGGAGCGGGGACGAGGAACGGGGTTGGGATTGTCGACGGTTTACGGCATCGTAAAGCAATCGGGCGGCAATATCTGGGTTTATTCGGAACCGCAGCGGGGCACCACTTTTAAGATCTATTTACCGGTGAGCGAAGCCAAGGTACAGCCTACGGTAGAAAGAGAAAGGTTCATGCACCCTGCAGGCCGAGGCGAACATATTCTGGTGGTGGAAGACGACGAGACGCTGCGCAAAATGATGGGAAATCTTCTGTACGAGCTGGGCTACAAGGTGACCCTGGCGGCCAATGCCGGTGAAGCTTTGCTCCTGATTGAGGAATCCGGGCTGAAGCCGGATCTTATTCTCACCGATGTGGTGATGCCCAACATGAGCGGAAAACAGCTGATCGATCGACTCATGCGAACCCTACCCGACCTTAAGGTGCTCTACATGTCGGGTTATACGGACAACGCCATCGTGCACTACGGGGTGCTGGACCCCAGCACACCGTTCATTCAAAAGCCTTTCACGCGGGATGCCATTGCCCTGAAGATTCGAGAGATTCTGGGCGATGAACCTATGAAAGCGTCCCCCGAGCCGTAACAGGTTCACCCCTACGGGCCAGTCTTCGTAGGGGCGGACCCATGTGTCCGCCCCAAATTCGTCACCACGGCGCCAATTTCCGGGCCCACCCAAAAATCCATGCCCACGGGCCACCAAAATATTGGTAGGGGCGGACCCATGTGTCCGCCCCACATTCGTCACCACGGGACCATCCGCCGCGCCCATCCCCAAATCCCCGCCCGCGGACCATAATATTGGTAGGGGCGGACCCATGTGTCCGCCCCGGCGGTTTACGTATGGGGATGTGGGGTGATCCCCCCAGGTTCGCTGAGCCCCAGGTCTACATCGTCCAGCAGAATGGCTCCGGTTTCATCCATCTTGAGGCGTGTGATACCGGGGTGGTTGCGTTCCAGTTCTTGTAAAAGAGCTTCGGCTTCAGCGGACGCTGCGTTCCGCCCTTTTCGCTCAGCCGACCGTTCCAAAGCTTCCCGATACGCCAGAGCCTGGCGAATGATCTGGCTCAGGTCCTGAGTATGACACGGCTTGGTGAGAAACCGGTAGATTTCCCCCTCGTTGATGGCCCGTATGGCCGCTTCCACCGTGGCATATCCCGTAAGCATGATCCGTATGGTGTGAGAATGTCGTTCTCGAACCAAAGCCAAAAACTCCGAGCCGCTCATTCCGGGCATTCTTTCATCGGAAACCACCACATCCACCGGGACTTCGCTCAAGAGGCGCAGAGCTTCCGCAGCGGAGTTGGCCGTAAGAATCTTGTAAGGCTCATGGCGCAACGCCCTCTTGACGGCGCTGGTGAAATTGGGCTCATCGTCCACGAAAAGCACGGTCTTTGTCATGGCACGCTCTCTCTTCACTGGATGGGCAGCAGCACACGAATAGGCTCCTGCACGCCCACCGTCTTGGCAAAATTTTTGAGTCTTTCCAACAGGGCCGGCGTAATCTCCTGACCCTTCTTGATGAGCAGCACCCCTTTGGAACTCATCACATCCTGGCCGACGATCATGCCCAGGTTCAAGTCGTGGACGCTCATTTCCCGCACCTGGAACCTGGCTTCATCACCCAAAGCGGCTTCCAGGGCTTTGAGCACAAGTGGATCGTACCAGCCCGAGCGTTTTTTCATCTGCAGCAGGGCCGCGGCTCGAGGCAGTCCCGCCGATTCCAGAGCATCGAAGTCCAACACCACCTTGAGGATTCGAGCCCCCAAGGGAATGGCGTCACCGTAACGGTCATCTTTGGGAATACCGGAGCCGTCAAAGTGTTTTTCCTGGTAAGCGATGATTTCGCTGACATCCTGAAGCCTGGGAATCTTGGCAATGAGACCGGCTCCCACCGAAGGATGCATGGAAAAGAGCTGCTGTTCCTCGGCCGTCAGCGTTTCCCCGGTGTAGATCTTGTGCAAGGCTTCTTCAGGAAGAATCACACACCCGATCTGGCTTAACATGGCGGCGGTTTCCAGCTGCCACAGTTTGGGCACCTTGAGCCGTCGACCTATTTCCACAGCGTAACGGCGGACTCGAGATGCCCGCCCAAAGGCTTCGGGATTCACCAGACTCAGCACGTCGGCCATGACTTGAATGGCTCCGCGCAGGGTTTTTTCCAACAGTTCCTTTTCGGCTCGGAGCAGCCGATACTGTTGCAGCCCTGCCTGAATCGCCAGAAGGAGGGTTTCAGGAGCGCACGGTTTGGTGAGAAACCGAAAAATGTTGCCTTGGTTCACCGCATCCATGGCCGCCTGCAAATCGGCATTCCCGGTTAAAATCATGCGCACCGTGTCCGGGCTGATTTCGCGGACCTTGGCCAGAAACTGTATGCCGTCCATGACGGGCATGCGCAGATCCGAGATAACAAGGGCTAAAGAACGGTTGTCTCGAACCGCCTGCAGCCCCTCTTCCGGACCCACGGCCGTCTCGATATCATAGTGCTTTCTCAAGGTTCTTTTAAAGGACGATAGAATATTGGGATCATCGTCCACGAAAAGGATTCTTTCAGCCATGATGCGTCCCTATTGTCCACAAAGGGCGGTCTTGCAGGCGTCTTTCCATTCCTTGAGGCGCCCGAGGCATTGCAACTGCTGAAGGTAAGCCGTATCCACCAGGTTCGGCCCCTGATGGGGTGGTCCTCCATGAATGGCGTAATCCAGCAGATCGGCGGCATGCACTGCCGTCAGGGCACTGAATTCCCGGTGCGGGCAGCGCTCGGGAAAATGGTGAAAAGCCACGGCTTCGACAATGTTGTCCGGAAGCCCCCACACCCCTAATAGATAGCCTCCCAATTCCCCATGAGTCGTCCCTATGACAGCCTCTTCACTCTTCCAGACCGGATCTCCTGTTTCTTCGCTCCGCTGCAGCACGGCATCGGCCTTGTCAGGCCAAGCCTGAAAGAGAATAAGCTTGCCCACATCATGAAGCATGCCGGCCATAAAAGCATCATCCACAATGATGGAGTCCGCTCCGGCTTTTTGCGCCACCGTCCTGGCACAGACGGCGGTGTTTAGACTGTGGGTCCAGAGTTGGTCCAGGCGCTCCGCAGGCACCCCCTTTTCTTGAAAGTCACTGAAGATCTGGGTGGATATGACCAAGGTCTTGATGGTGTTGAGTCCCAGAAGCACCACCGCCTGCTCCGGGCTGCTCACATGACGGGTCAGCCCAAAGAAAGCCGAATTGACCAGTTGTAAAATTTTGGCCGTCATGCCCACGTCTCGAGCGATAATCTCCCCCACCTTTTTGACGCTCGGATCCTCGGATTCCAGTTCTTCCATGATCTGTCGATACAAAGAGGGCAGACTGGGCAAAGTGTCTATGCTGGACACCAGGGCTCGAAGCGGCTTTTCGTCCAAAAGGGTCCGCAAGGTCTTGACTCGTTCGATGGTTCTTTTCAGTTTCTCGGCATCACAGGGCTTGGCAAGGTACTGATGGGCGGATCGGACCGCTCGTAAGACAAGATCTTGTTCCGAATACCCGGAGAGAGCAATGCGAATGATGTCTGGATACTGCTTTTTGACTTCCAGGAGAAATTGGGCTCCGTCGATCCCCGGCATGCGCATGTCCGAAACGACCGCATCCACCGATTCTCGAGCCAAAAGGTTCAGGGCTTCTCGAGCATCCGCACAGAAATACATGGTCCATTCCGTACGCATGGGCCGAAGCATGCGACGAAGTCCTTCCAAAACGTTGGTCTCATCATCCACAAAGACAATTTTCCATGCCACCGTTTCGCCCCTCCTTTTTTTTCGCCGCTTCTCCTGCTTCACTAGTCGGCATAGGAGGGGGATTTCTTTAAAGGAAAGTGGGGCTTCGATTCCCTTGCCCGCTATCGCACCCCCTGTAGGGGCAGTCCCAACGGCCGTCATACTGACCCAGAACAGCATCGAATCCACGGAAACCCTGTAGGGGCGGACCCATGTGTCCGCCCCAAATTCGCCGCCACGGCGCTGATTTCCGGGCCCACCCGCAGATCCCCGCCCCGGGCCGTGAAAATCTTTGTACGGGCGGACCCATGTGTTCACCCCTGAACCCCAACCACGGGGCCGATTTTCGGGCGGACACACAGGTCCGCCCCTACATTGCCATCCGCACATCCGCAGGTCATTCCCACCGACTTTTGCCAGGCGAAACATACAAGAAAAGCGCCGGCATCACGATCCTGGAGGGGTGGACCCATGTGTCCGCCCTAAACCCACGCCACGGGGCCATCTCCCACGCCCACCCGCAGATCCCTCCCTACGGGCCATCAAAACATTTCTACGGGCAGACCCATGTGTTCACCCCTGCACCGTCACCATTGACAAAGGGCGGGCTTTTCCCGAAATATCGCCTGACTTCATGGGCACCCCCAACCTTCATGTGCACCCGGAACAGAGGAGAAAACAGCCATGCTACAGTGGGTATCCTGGACCGAAACCGCTCGCTTTCACAGCCCTCTGCACAACGGAAACCTGGACGAACAAATCATCGAGGTTCGACAAGACCCCCTCACAGGTCACCAAAGTATTTACAACACCGCTTTGGAAGGTAAGGCGTCCATTCTTTTCCCAGCCACGGACCAAAACTACCTTGAGGAACGCGCCGCCGCCACCAAGGCCACCTGCTTTTTGTGCGACGGAAAATGGCGCTCCATGACCCCGTCTTACCCAAAGGATTTCATCCCCCAAGGAAGGCTTCTTCAAGGTGAGGCCGTCTTATTTCCTAACCTGTTTCCGCTTTCCGCCTATCATGCCGTGGTCATGGTAGGAAACAAACACTATCGGCCTTTGAACGATTTTCCGGAAGATCTTCTTGCAGACGCTTTGACGCTTGCCGTGGATTTCGTCAGAATCTGCGCCGAAAAAACACCGAACATTCCCTTCTTTACCATCAACGCCAATTATTTGTTTCCCGCCGGAGCCAGCGTGACCCATCCACATCTGCAAATTCTCGGGGCGACTCAGCCGGGAACCCATCATCGACTGCTCTTGAATACTTCCAGGAATTACAAGAATCTCACCGGGGTTCGGTACTGGGACGAGCTGGTGGCGTCGGAACGCCAGGAAAACCAGCGTTATATCGCACAGATCGACGAAACCCACTGGATGGCGGCCTATTCACCCATGGGGGTTAACGAAATCCTGGCCGTGTTTTCCAACACTCCAAGCTTTCTTCAGTGGAAGGACACTCACATTCGCGCTGCGGCTCGAGGACTCAGCCGCGTGCTCAGCAGCTACCACGCCCTGGGCTTTTCCACTTTCAACTTTTCCTGCTTCAGCGGGCCGTTGCGCCAGGATGACGGTTCCTTTACCTGCGTGCTTCGCATCATAGTCCGTCAAAACGTGACACCTCATTACCGCACGGACGACTATTACTTTCAGAAGCTGCTTCAAAACGAGATCATGATCGTCCGTCCGGAAAAACTCGCCGAACACATGCGCGGCTTTTTCTGAACAAAGGAATGCCGGACACGGATCATACCCTTGAAAAGGAAGGGGAAGCGATCACATCCACAAGACGTTCCAGATCCTTAAGCGAATGACACGGTAAAACAACATGGCAGTAGGGCCGGTACACACGCATGACCGAATCCCCTGTGTCCCATAGGGGTTCGGGTTCCGGGTTCAGCCATACGATGCGACGCACGTGATCCCCAAGGCGCCGAAAGGCGCCTTCGGCGGGATCATCGTGATTGTTGCGGGCATCCCCAAGCACCACGAGCACCGTGCGGCGAGAGATGCTTTTGAGCTCTTGCGAAGCAAAGTCTTCAAAGGTCCGTCCGTAATCGGTCAGACCCATGATCAGAGGCAGACCTTGACCCGTTTCGATCCGAGCCAGAGCCCGTTCCAAGGGTTCTTTACGAAAAACATCTGTAACTTCCACAAGATTTGAACAGAACACGAAAGAACGAAGGCGTGAAACCAGCTGGTTCAGGTTGTGAAGAAAAAAGAGAAAAAAGCGTGTCACATGCCGCACCGATCGGCTCACATCGCATAGAGCCACGATTTCGGGTCGATGTGGACGAGCCTTTTTCCATCGAGGCACAAAAATGAGGCCTTGAGTCCCCAGGCTGTGGCGAAGGCTTCTCTTGAAGTCCAGGCATCCGAGCCTGTCCTGTTTTTTCCTTCGTCCATGGCGTGCCTGAATCTTTCGAATCAAGGCGGAAACCAGGCGGTGCATGTCTTCCACATCCCGCCATTCCGAACCGGAAAGCTGCACCCTATCCCCATCGAGACCGTTTAAGGCAACGCCAGGCGATTCCGTCGCCTGAAGGCGCAAGCGGCTGTCCACATAGGATCGAACCATGTCCACCAGAGCATCCTTGGCCTCCTCCAAATACTGGCTCTTGGCGGCGGACCCTCCGGCACTGCGCAACATATCCACGTCTTGGTTCAGCCGATCCACACGCAAACGCCTCAAGACGTCCTGCACATACAGCCCTCTCTGAATCATGGACCGGGCTCCGTCCAGACGCACTTGGCGTACGGCATCCGCGACCGCCACCGCCAAGCCGGCCTGATCTCCGGAAAGGAGCATGACCGCCAAAGGCGACAAACCTTCCGGCGCCCCTTCTTCGGCATGCTTGTGCCATGGCGTCCGACGCAGCCACGGGCCGACCGTAAAGAATCCTTCAAAACACCTGTCAAAGATCCGCCTCTGGGCAGGTGTCTTGGCAAGACAGGATTGAAGAGCCGCTTTGAGCACCGATCGGTCAGCGAGGCCAGCCGCCTCGGCGGCTTGCAAAGCGTCCATGTGTTCGGCCGGGGAAACCCAAACGCCGGCTCGTCTTAAAACCCTTACAAAATCGGCGATCACGCGGTCCATCAGGGCGACTCGCTACGCGCGGCGGCGAGAAGTTCCGAAACCAGCGGTCTGAGCGTGCGCAGATCCTCTTCATGCTTCAGAAAGATGTTCAGGGTTTGGGTCACGAACTCGCGAGTGAGTGTCCCCACGTTGAGCAGCAGAAGCACTTTAGCCCAATCGATGGTTTCACTGACCGAGGGCACCTTTCGCAGTTCCAAGCGGCGTACATGCTGAATGAACGCGACAAGCTGGGCGCTCAGCTTGGCCGGCAGATCGGGCACATGGACTCTGAGAATCTCCTGTTCCAGTTCGGGGGATGGAAAATCCAGATAGAGATAAAGGCAGCGCCTTTTGAGAGCTTCACCGAGTTCGCGGGTGCTGTTGCTGGTCATGACCACAAAGGGACGTCGAAGGGCTTGAATGGTTCCCAGTTCCGGGACCGAAACCTGAAAATCCGACAGCACTTCCAGCAGAAAGGCTTCAAATTCTTCGTCGGCCTTATCCACTTCGTCGATGAGAAGCACCGCGCCCCCTTCTTGGCGAATGGCACGAAGCAAAGGGCGAGGTTCGAGAAAATGCTCGGAAAAGAAAAGGTCCTTGACTCCATGCAGCCGCCCCACCGCTTCGTGCAGGTCCCGGGCTTCCTGCAGCACGGCGTCCATGCGGTCTTTGAGAATTTGCGAATATAAGAGCTGTTTTCCATACTGCCATTCGTAAAGGGCCTTGGATTCGTCCAGACCGTCGTAGCACTGAAGACGAACGAGGGGACGGCCAAAGACACGGGCTGCCGTTTTGGCGATTTCGGTCTTGCCGACGCCCGCAGGGCCTTCCACCAAAAGGGGTTTTTCCAAACGATCCGCCAGAAACAGGGTCGTCGCCACTTCCACCGAACAGACGTACCCTTCGTCAAGAAAGGCTTGACGCAAGGCTTCCACAGAAGTCATGTTGCTCTCGTGCATTTTCTCTCACCTTGATCGGTCACGGTCCAATGAAGCCTATTCGAGGCCCTGGAGGCTGAGTGCGCCGAGGAAGATGCCATGAGTCAGGCGCTCTCGCAATGAAAATGCAACCCATGAAAGAGGAACTCTCATGCGAAGGAAACAGTGTGAAGTGACGGATTCCGAAGCTATTCGTAACCTTCTCGAATCCTGCACCATCGGTCGTCTGGCAACCACCGATCGAGACGGGTACCCTTACGTGACACCCGTAAATTACGTTTTTCGAAACGGGCGTATCTATGTGCATTCGGCACCGGAAGGAGAAAAAATCGACAATATTCGCCGGGACGATCGCGTAGGCTTTCAAGTGGATATTGCGCTAGCCTATGTGGATTCCCAGTTCCGCCCTTCTCAAGGGCCGTGTCGGCTTCATCAGCTCTACAAGAGCGTCGTGATTCGCGGCCGAGCACGCCTGGTGCAAGATGTGACGCAAAAAACCGAAGCCTTGAACGCCCTGGTGGCCGCCCATGAAAAAGGACGTTCGGTCCCTGAAGTCACCGAAGACCTTCCTGGAGTCCGGGCATGCGCCGTCATAGAAATCATTCCGGAAAAGATTTCGGCCAAGTTTGATCTATGGCAGAACAAATCCGTCGAAGATCGAAAGGCTCTCGCCGCTTACCTTCGCCGAAGAAACGGCCCTCAAGACTTGGAAACCGTTTTGGCCCTGGAACCGGTCAAAGATTCGAATAGGTGAAATAAAATTCACATACCAAAACCCTTTCATCTTCCCTCTGGCGTGCCAGCCATATGAGGTCTAAATACTTGAGGAATTTCCCGGGTGAGGGAAGAAAGATTTCCCATTGACAGGCGTTGAAGCCTCGTTTATCAGGAAAACACATTCACATTCTCCGCGGCCTTCGGGACCTCAAAGAGGAAGTGGCAACAGACCGCTAAGGTCCTGAGGGTGGTCGCATCCATGTAAACCCGCGCCGGAGGGGAAATCCATGAAGCGTTGGGTGAAGGCTTCGTTATGGATCGCCGTGGGTGTTGTGCTGGCTTTTCCTCTTTTTTCCATGACCTACTACACCATGGTGCGCACCTCGACCCCTCAGTTTTGTGCTTCCTGCCATGAAATTCGTTTCGCCTACAACACCTGGAAAACATCGACCCATACCAACAACGCCCAAGGGTTTGTGGCCGACTGCATGGATTGTCATCTGCCCGCTCCTCACGACACTGTGGAATTCTTCTACGCTAAGACCATGCACGGCATTAAGGACATCGTGGTTCATTTCGCTCAGGGCGCCGACGCCTATGACCGGGCCAAGGCTCGAGAAGCAGCGTATGCGTCTTTCAAAAACGACCAATGCCAGAAGTGCCATCGAAACATTCTCTATATGCCTGAAAAACGGGGCGCCATGCTGGCTCATCGGTCTGTGCTGTATGCTCGACCGGGTTATGAAAAACGTTGTGTCGACTGTCATCGGAATTTGGTGCACGTGGCACGGGATCGTTTTGGGTACAAGCAGTTGGAAGGCAATTACAGGGGTTTGGGCATGTGAAAAGACGAGAGGCTTTTGGGTTTGAAAGGAGGGTGAGCCGTGAAGGAAGGACATCGGCTGGGAAAGGTTTTGGCGGGTGCTTTGGTGATGGCCGTCGTCCTTGGGGCCGTGGCTTTAGCTCAAACGGCGTTGAACACGCCCAAGGCCAAGGAATTTCGCATCGAACGCAGTATGCCCAAGGAAGCTGTAGCTTGCCTTGAGTGTCACCGCAGGGAGAGTCCCGGCATTTTTGCCGATTGGGCTCACAGCCGGCACGCCAGTGCCAACATCACCTGCCTGGACTGCCATCAGGCGGAGGCGTTTGATCCGGACGTAAGCCAAGAGCATTACAAGCAATACGAAAGGAACGATGTGCCTTATGGGAACAAAGAATACCGTGTTCCAGTGGCGGCTGTGGTAACCCCTAAGGACTGTTCCCGATGCCATCCGGACGAAGCCAAACAGTACAGTCGAAGCAAACACGCGAATACGGTGGAAATCATGTGGAAAATCGACCCATGGCTTCAGTTGGGCATGAACAGCAACGCTGAACGGGAAGCCGGTTGTTTCCATTGTCATGGCACGGTGCTTCGTATCAAGGATGGGGCTTTGGATCCGGCCACCTGGCCTAACGTGGGCGTGGGAAGGGTCAACCTGGACGGAAGTAAAGGAAGCTGCACCAGCTGCCATACGCGCCATCGTTTTTCGGTGATGGAAGCTCGCAAACCCGAAGCCTGCGGCCAGTGTCATCTGGGTCCGGACCATCCACAGATTGAAATCTACATGGAATCCAAGCACGGAGACATCTATACCGCCTTCGGCGATCAATACAATTGGACCGCCGCTGCGGGCACATGGACTCCGGGCGTGGATTTTCGCGCTCCTACCTGCGCATCCTGCCACATGTCAGGGGCCGGCACTGTGCTCACTTCCCATGACGTGACGGAACGCCTTTCCTGGGAAACTCAGGCGCCCTTGACCGTTCGCCCTTCCGAATTTGCGGCCTTTCCGGCTCAGACGAACTGGCAGGTGGAAAGGGAGAAAATGCAGGTTGTCTGCATGCAATGCCATGGCAAAACCTGGGTTCGAGACCACTATGTCAAGCTTGACAAGGTGATAGCAGAATACAACGAGGTTTATTTCAAACCGGCCAAGGCGATGTTGGATGATCTTTACGCCAAGGGCCTCCTGGACAAAACCAAGTTTTTTGACGAGCGATTGGAAGTGGAATATTACGAGCTGTGGCACCATGAAGGACGTCGAGCCCGTATGGGAGCGGCCATGATGGCGCCCGATTATTCCTGGTGGCATGGTTTCTACGAATGCAAGAAGCGTTACAACAATTTCATGGAAGAGGCGCGTCATCTGGTGCAAACGAACCAAAAGGCTTATAAGGCCACCGATTTTCCAAACGCCACGGGTAGCACGGAACGTCCCAAAGAGGTGTTCGGCCCTTAGCTGACACATCACAAGGGCGGAAACAACGCAACGATGCCGGCATGACGGACCGGGAACCCGCAAACGGCCCGGTTCAACACGCCGGTTCCCCTTTCCTGTAGGGGCGCACCGGTGTGTGCGCCCCAATGATTCCCCGTTCCCGGGCGGTTTCGGGGCGGACACATCGGTCCGCCCCTACAGATGGATACGTGGGTCCGTTGGCTACATTTGAGGAGAGATCTACGTGCCGTCCTTCTACCGATGCTCACATGCGTCCATCGCCATAGATTGCCGGTCTTGCATGAAACAAACGTCCGTGCGGCGGCAAAACCCTTTCGTAGGGGCGCACCGGTGTGTGCGCCCCAATGATTCCCCGTTCCCGGGCGGTTTCGGGGCGGACACATCGGTCCGCCCCTACAGAGGTGCACATGGTTCCGCCCCTACAGGCTCAGCGGCTTGCAAGGCTATCACCCTTCTCTAGGCACCTGGCCCTTCCTGCAACCTATTCTTCTGTATCGTGATTTAATGGGGACATCCACGGATGCTCGGGCTCGAACTCTCGAGCTTCCGGGTTCTCTCGATCAAACGCCCATCGTGACGGATTTTGCTGTATATACAGGCGAATGAGATCCAAGGCCTTTTCATTACGAATGACATGCTCAAAGTATCCGCGCTGCCACAGGCGGCCGGAAAAGGTCGGCCAGCCGTGCTTTTTGATGCCCTGAATATAGGCATTCGTCGTCATAGTCTTGAACCACTGCATAATACGCGGCAAGGGTATTCCAGTCCAAGCGTCGAAATTACGCAGCGGCGAATCTCGATGTGTTGTCTCATGCCTTAAATGGAGGCATTCCCAAAACGCGGCTTCTCCCGGCTTCAGGTTGGGCTCGTGTATCCCAGGAACATTCAAGGGGTTCGAGGTCAAGAACAAAATACCATGCAGGTGGTTTGGCATGATCACCCAAGTGTCCAAACGTACATGATAAAATCTGTTCGGAAGATCCTTCCATAGGGATTCGACCATTCTACCGGCGTCGTTGAGAACCATCCTATTTTCGCAAATGGCTCCGAAGAGTTTGTCGCGATGCTGGGTGCATAGGGTCACAAAATAGGCTCCAGGTCTGGAATAATCGTAGTTTCGAAGGCGAAGTGTTTTTCTGGAATGTTTTGAAGGAGTCCTTGTCATGGATATTCCCCAGCGGCTCAGCTTGGTGACTGGTCAATTAAAATTAGCATGACACGTCATGCCCGGCAGGTAAAGGGCATACCGCCTACCGGTCAGGTCATTTCGTGTACGAGCAAATTTGGTGTTAGGCCTAAACCAGGCGTTGTCTGTAGGGGCGCACCGGTGTGTGCGCCCCAATGATTCCCCGTTCCCGAGCGGTTTCGGGGCGGACACATCAGTCCTCCCCTACAGGGCTATGCGTGAGTCCGCCCTGCAGAGACACATGGTTCCGCTGCGAAGAAAGCACACAGAGGACCAGCGATACACATTCTCGGTTTTGCATCAAACATCCGTGCGTCCAAAAAACCGTTTCGTAGGGGCGCACCGGTGTGTGCGCCCCAATGATTCCCCGTTCCCGGGCGGTTTCGGGGCGGACACATCGGTCCGCCCCTACAGTTGCACACCTGGGTCCGCCCCTACAGTTGCACACCTGGGTCCGCCCCGACAAAGGCGCTCATGGGTCCGCCTCGACAGAGGCACACGTGGGTCCAGCGATACGAGAGGCGGTCTTCGCTGTCGGCCTTTCGGGGCACCGACGTTCGTTAATATGGAAAAAAGCGACGCCGCCAGGCCATGATTCCGGCAAGAAATCTTTTCGTACGCGGTGTGAGCCGGGACCGGTTGTAAAGATCCCCCACCTTCCGTAAAGCTTCCCCAATGGTAGGATACGGGTGCATGGCGCTTGCCAACCCTTTGAGGCCGATGCCGTGGGTCATGGCCAGGCTCACTTCTCCGATCATGTCCCCGGCATTGGGCGCCACCAGAGTCGCTCCCACGATACGATCCGAACCACGGCGCACATGCACGCGCACCAGCCCTTCCGATCGGCCCTCCAGCACGGCGCGATCCACATTCGAAAGCGGCAATGTCAAAGTCTGCACCGCAAGACCTCGCTTCTGAGCTTCCCTTGCATTCAACCCCACATGAGCGATTTCAGGATCTGTGTAGGTGCACCAAGGGATGGTCAGAGCGCTCGCTTTAGCCCGACCCCAAAACAAGGCGTTTTGAAGGACAATCCGGGCCATAAAATCGGCGGTATGGGTAAACTGGTAGGGCGAACACACATCACCGGCGGCATAGATACGAGGGTTCGTGGTCTGGAGTCGATCATTGACGATCACCCCTTTAGGCGTAGACGCCACGCCCACCCGATCCAACCCCAAGCCTTCCAGATTGGGAGTTCTGCCGACGGCTACCAGGATCTGGTCCACTTCCACATGCATCCTTCGGCCATGAGAACAGAGCCGCATGATCACAGAGTGATCCTTGCCCCGGTCCAGAACCAAATCCTGGGCGCAGCACAAGAGTTCCACACCGTCTTTTTCCATGGCTTTCGCGACAATGCCGGAGGCATGAGGATCTTCCCGAGGGAGAATGCCGTGCATGGCTTCCACCAGAAAAACCCGTGAACCCAGTCGAGCAAAGGCTTGAGCCATCTCACAACCGATGGGGCCGGCTCCGATGATGCCGAAACGTTTGGGAAGTTCCTTCAGGGAAAAGAGGGTTTCGTTGGTCACATAGGGAACCTTGTCCAAGCCGGGAATAGGAGGCGCGACCGGTCGAGTTCCGGTGGCGATGACAGCCTTTTGAAAAACAAGGCGTGCGCCGTCCACATTCACGGTGTTGGCATCCACAAACTGAGCGGTGCCGAAAAAGACATGAACACCCAGGGAGGCAAAACGCTGAGCGGAATCGTTGAAGGCGATGGATGCCCGCAGACGTCGCATGCGTTTCATGACCTTAGGAAAATCCACCTGAACCCCTTCAGGCACATGGATACCGAACCGGGACGCATCACGCACCGCTGCAGCGCACCGTGAAGCCGCGATGATGGCCTTGGAAGGAACACAGCCCACATTGAGGCAGTCGCCCCCCAGAAGGTTTCGCTCCACCAAGGCCACTTTGGCTCCCAGGCCGGCCGCACCGGCCGCGGCCACCAGCCCCGCCGTGCCACCTCCTATGACCACCAGGTTGTAGGAGGAACTGGGAACAGGATTTTTCCAATCCTTCGGCCGAACCAGGGAAGCCAATTCCCGATTTGATTCATCCCACGGCTCCAACTTTGTCCAGTTTCCCTTTGCGTTTCTCACTCTTTCAAACCCTAGGCATTCTGACTTGCCTTTTAAGCGATTCAGTGCACCCTTAGTCCAACCGTGTCCCCTGTTCACGCATGCTTCATGCTGAACCCCCTTGGCTTGCTTGTCCGTTCAGGCTTCTCAGCACGGGGCATTGAAGCCCCACGCATTCGCGGTTCTTGGCCTGCTGACGGCACTTGAGCGTGTGATCGGCAACCAGAGGCCGGTCCAGAAACTTCGAAGAGATTTCGGCAGCTTTTTTCAAGGAAATCCAGACATCGCGCTGACAGCACCGTGCGACATTTAAGGATGAAATTTCCGCCAAAGCCGCCTGCGTGGCCTGTTGCGCCATACATCGTTCCCGACCTTTCACTGGGTTGGCAGCCAGCAGAATGGAAAATGCAATGCCTACGCCCACGGCCGCGCCACAGCATCCCATGAATCCACAAGAACCGCCGGGGATTTGGGATCCTCGCCGAAGCGCGGTACGGATCTGATCGTCACTGATAGCTCCTCCCGCATTCCGATAGGCGGTCACAATCACGGCGGGTACCAGGGCATGGTGTTCCGGGCCGTGCACCGGCATCACGGGATGACGTCGAATTCTGTCCATGAGGGCGATCAGATCGGTTTCGTCGGCAGAAAGGCACAGGTGTTCCATCACCTTCAGAGCATCCCGAGAATGACACACGTCGCAGACGAAATGTCCTTTGGCGCAACGGGAAGATGCCGGAAAACGGCCTTGGCAGTAGACACAGGTTTGCAGGGTTTCCGCAGCGTCATAAGTGAGGGGTTCCCCGCAGACCATGCATCCCGACCGACGCCTTAAAGGAATGCTTCGTGCCTTGGCACCCGATTCCAACCCAAAGGAGGAAGCCGAAACTTTGAAAGCCTGCCCCTGTTCCGTCCCGATCCCAGGGGATGTTTCCGGCGGTAGGCACGTGCAACAACTTTCCCC